>WNGP01005046.1_pt1 | contig 20949 bp, 22 predicted proteins | sample 5407671 | NCBI WGS metagenome assembly WNGP01 (sample SAMN13153381, study PRJNA577476) | soil metagenome | isolation source: 40 cm soil or saprolite under Garry oak tree replicate 2 | place: USA:California | collected 2016-06-15 | reverse complement strand
GGGACACCTGTAACGAAGCCGCGTCCCCGCGACAAAAGGAGGCGTTAGAAAGGCTTGAGCGAGCATGCTCGGAAACGGGCACGTGCCGTTCTTAGGGGGCGGGATGATGGTACCATCATCCTGCTACCCGACCGCAGCTGGATCGGCTGGTATCGCCATATCACGCTGGTGATGCTGGCGCATGCCTTCTTGACCGGCATCTGTGCCCAGCACATCCCTCTGGCTTCCCCTCCGTTGGCAGGACCGATCCCCACGACTCGTGAGGCGGCCTCCGATGCCAGACCCCTGCTCCCTCTGACGGTTCCCGAAGTGCGCCATCTGCTTGGACGCTTGATCTGGCCAGCCCCCAGCAGTGTGAAGCTGGTCGTGGCTTGGTCCTGGTGGCGACGCTGGCACCGCAGCCTGGCCAGCTATTTCCATACCAGGCGCCGTCTGGAGGCCGGCTAATTCTCGCTTCCTCTCCTCCTTCAGTACCAGTAGTGGTCCATCGTACCTGTTCCCACACTTCCAGGACATGTCCTGGAAGTGTGGGAGTTCCAGGACATGTCCTGGATCAGCGGTTCATTTGGAGTGTTCTTTTGTCCTTTTACGAAAGGAGTCTTGATCATGGTGACTTTTCCTGTAGCGACGGGCGCTCGCATGCTTGGGATCCATCCCAAGACCTTGCACCATTGGCTCAAAGAAGCCAATATGCCCGTGGCTCCCCATCCGACCGATGCCCGCATCACCTGTGTGGCGCAGGAACACCTCCTGGAGGTGGCCAGACAGCATGCACGTCCCCTCCCGGATCTTGCCTCTGCGCCCGCGTCGCCAGAGGAGCAAGCCAGACCTTGGCCGGCACACGAGGCATGGCCTGCTCCTGCTGCTGCTTTGCTGTCTGCTTCCTCCGCTTCTCCGGCGGACCTGATCCAGAGACTTTCCTGCCTGGAAACCAGGATCATGACCCTGCAGGAGCAGCACGCCCAACTCGCCCTGGCACTGCGCAGAGGAGCGCGAGCGAACGGTCGAGGCTCGCATCGCGGCTCTGGAATCCCTTGTGCAAGCACTGGCGGGTAGGCACGTGCTTCCAGAACTGCAAGAGCAAGGGGCAGGGCAAGAGTCTGTTTGTGCGTCACCTCGGGCGCGTCGGCTTCTGCCGGCAGAACAACGCGCCCGCGCTCGCATGCCGGCTCTGATTGCCGGCTCTGATCGAATACGGCGCACAGGGAACCTATGTGATCATCACCTCGCAGGAAGGCGAGTTGCCGCTGGCGCCGGATTCGGCAGAGTGGTTTGAGTGGCTGGCGACCATCTCCTCGTTCCGCTTCGTCGGTCGGCAGGGGCGCTTCACCGCCTATCGCGACACCAAGCATGGGAGCCCAACGCGCTCCTGGAGAGCGTATCGCACCATCCACCAGCACAACTACAAGTGCTCGTTGGGGGTCACCGATGCCCTGACCCTGGCGTGTCTGGAGCAGGCGGCAGCTACCCTTCAGGCTCACGTGCCTTCCCTCTAAGCTGGTGAGCTTCTCCAGGGGTCACCTTCCCCTGCTTCTACACAAGTGCAACTGTAGTGATCGGTCCCGCTTCCAGCCTTTTCCCGTTCCCTGTCCAGGTGCTCCCCATTGTCGTCCCACGCGCCTCGGCTACGCTTGTGCTGTGCCGACGGGAGCAGCCGCCCACGATGGACCAGCTCCGTTCTTCCCCTGCACGGACACGGTCTGCAGAACAGGAAAGCAGGCCGCAGAGCACACTGCCCCATGCTGCAGGAAACAACAGTTGGAAGTAGATGGCGTCACAGCGCTCAAGGTCGTGGCCAAGGAGAATCCCACACGCGGGGCCAGCTCTCCCTTTGTAGGCGATCAGGTTGTTGGCCTCACTCTGCTTGCATCCCTGATGGCACACCAGGGCAGACCGAGTCAGCTGAGAGTCGTTCCCCTCCATAGGTAGAAGGAAGAGAGCCTGCTGCTCGGAGGGACTGAGACCCGCGTGTGTAGCGTTACGCTTCTTGCTGTCCACGCAGCTTCTGAGCATGAAGGATGAGGCGACGGATCGTCTCATGAGAGACACCATACTCCTGTGCAACTCTACGAAGGGGTTCGTTGTTCTCCACCACACGATGAATAACCAACGGCCAGTGTTCAGCGGGAAGAGCATAGTTCGGGTGTTTGGGCCCTGGTCGCCGTTTGCCACCCCTCGCAGGAGGACTGGCGTCATGGGCTTCATCGTGAGCCAGCAAGTCTTGGACCTTGAGATACAGGTTGCCTGATGGCGCAAGCAAGAGGGCAAAAATTGGTGACAGAGGACTCGAAACCCGTCTGTATGACTTCCTCACCTCGGAACCAGGCTGTTTACCCCACAGCGTGTCCCAGCAAACAAGCAGCAAAAATGCGTTTCCCTCGTCCTCTCAACGGGATATACTCAAGCAGAAGGAGTAGTTCGTTCACACGATGAGGGAGGAACCCCCAATGGAGGCTCAATGGATTGCCGACCGTGCGGCTTTGCGTTGTCTGGCGAGGCCGCATCCTGATTGGACACATGAGGAGCTTGCTGCCTGTCTTGGCCGTTCTCGTCGTTTCGTCAAAAAGTGGCTCAAGCGCTTTCGGGAAGTGGCACCCGACGATCTCACGATACTACATGCGCGTTCGTATGCTCGCAAGACGCCGCCGCCCACTATTCACCCGCGCATTATCCAGCGGATTGTGGAGATGGGAGAGAGTCCACCGGAGCACTTACAGCGTGTGCCGGGACCCAAAGCCCTGCTCTATTCCCTCCCACGTGATCCCGAACTGCAAGCCCTGGGCGCTCCCCTACCCCGCTCCAGCAGGACGAGTCTTCAAGATCCTAGGGCAACAAGGCTGCATTCTGGATGAGCCGACCCGTCGTCGTAAGCCGTCTTTCGCCACGTGAGCCGCTAGAAGAGATCCAGATAGATTTCAAAGACGCGAGCACTGTTCCCGCCGATCCAGAAGGCAAACAGCAGCATGTGGTTGAGGTCCTCAACTTTGTCGATGCAGGCACTTCCATCCTTCTCAGTGCGCAGACACATCAGGATTTTCATGCGTGATCCCGCCTTCGAGGCCGTTGTCCACTTTCTGCGGAAGTATGGCCTGCCTGCCATGCTCACCTTTGACCGTGATCCCAGATGGGTCGGTAGCTCTTCCGGACGCGACTTTCCATCGGCAAAGCTATGCTTCTTGCTCTGCCTGGGCATCGAACCCAACGTGTGTGCGCCGCAGCGGGAAGACTCGCAATGCCTACGTCGAACGGTATCATAGAAGCTAGAACCAGGAGTGCTTGCAGATCCATCGGCCTGCGACCCTGGAAGAGGTACGAGCGGTGACTGAGCACTTTCTGCAGCATGACAATACGGAGCGTCCACATCAGGGGCGGTCGTGCGGAAACAGGCCCCCTCGTGTCGCTCATCCTGCCTTGCCGCAACTGCCGTCGCGCGCCCTCGCAGGTCGATCCCGACCGCTGGCGGGCTCGCGTAGATGGGCAGGCCTTCGCGCGTAAAGTCGATACGCATGGCTGCGTGCAGGTTGATCTGCAGAGCTACTCCATCAAGCAGCAGCTTTCTGGCCAGCACGTGGTGCTGTTCGTGAATGCGCCGAATCGGGCTTTCGATGTCTGGTGAGGTGGCCAGTGCATCAAGCAAGTGCCGATCAAGGGCGAGACTTCGGGAAACCATGCCCTTTGAGCGGTACGTGGACCTGATGCGCGAGGAAGCTCGTTCTGAAGCACGGCAGCTTCAGATGAAAGGATCAGCGCTCCGACAACGACGCTTGTGGGCGTGAGTGAGGCGTCTGCTGGAGAGCTGGACGGTCGGCAATCCATTGAGCCTCCATCGGTCCCTCCCTCGTCATGCAAACAAACGATTTCTCCTTCTGCTTGAGTATATCCCGCCGGGGAACGAGGGAAACACGTTTCTGCTGCTTGCTCGGCTTCGACACGAGGTGTGGTAAATAGGGGAGTCCCGAGGTGAGGAAGTCATACACCCGTCGGTTCCGGTCGGTTCCGCGAGCGTTCCCAGGATTCCGCTTGGATCCTGGGAACACCTTGTTCGGGTCGTGGGGAGATGGGAAGTGAGAAGCCCAAATGATACTGAACAAGAAACCACCTGGGACCAAATGATGAGACTCATCTGATTTGGAAACAGATCACGTCTGTCGCACGTAGCGACTCACCCGTTAGCGGAAGGTGGTGTTCCCCCGTTCCCTCTGCGCGGTCTGCCCAGTTTCCTTCCCACCAGCGGGAGGAGTTTCAGCCGGGAACAGGTCTGGAGAGGCATGCCAACAATCCCTGAAGGGGTGGCAGGGTTTGGACCCATCCGCAAGGGCTTGCCAGAGCCGAAGGCAGGTCGCGCGGGCTTCGGTCTCCAATGACCAAGGCGACGATGTGGCGGCTTCGGCGGCCATCGCTGTCCACACCCACCGAGCCTGCTCTTTGTTGCGCACACCCCTCCACATTTCCTCGAGGTCGAGCACCTCCTCTGGGGCCGCAGGCAGAAGGCTTTCTTTGACCTCAGGCAAGTTCTGGACGTGCGTGGTGAGCCAGCGCGCACCCGTTTGCCGCGCCATGGCAAAGAGGCGTGTCACCCCACGCAGGCTCCTGCGCTCTCGGTAAGCCCGCAGCACGGTGTGGTGCTCGGTCTGCCAAGAGGCTTGCTTTGGCTTGAGCACGCCAGACGCGCCACAGTCCTTGCCATGGTGCTGAGCCTTCCTACACCGATTGGGGTCCCTTTTTGACGATCTGTATCCTCTCACAGACACGGCAGATGGGTGTCATCGTTTCTTGAATCATGATCCCCATTCTCCCTCATCACTTCCAACCTCACCACCACCTGCGATCGATTTCCCGCTGGTCTGAGCCAGTCGTACCGCTTCACGCTTCGACTCGGGTGGAGAGGTCTTCTGAACCTTTTGCATGATCCCTGCCCTCCTTCTGAAAGAGTCTCTCCGAAGCTTTCCCTCTTCCACCAATTCGGGGCAAGATCAGCTGATCTCCAAGTTTTGTGAGTACATTTTACTGGGCCAACTCCAGTCACGCTCGCTACCGAACTGGAAGTCGCTCACAAGGAACTGCGGTTGCCACGACTGCTGGCACACTACCGCCGCTTTGATCTGATCTTAGTGGATGAGTTAGGCTACCTGCCTTTTGCCAAACCAACTGCTGAGTTGCTCTTCCAGTTTTTCAGCGACCGCTATGAACGAGCCAGCGTCGCTCTCACCTCGAATCTGGCCTTTGCCCAATGGACACAGGTCTTTGGTAGTGAACAGATGACAGCAGCACTCTTAGATCGGCTGGTTCATCGCAGCCACATGATTTCATCCAACATACTAAGTAGAGGCTGCCGCAAATGCGTTCCACCCTCTACGTGAAAGGAAATGGGAGGAACACGTAGCCTTCAGGTGTCACTTTTCAAAATTTATGTTAGTGCTTGGGAAGTATTTGTTATCATTCATCTGTTCAAGAAAAAGGCATCGAGAGAGCCAAATCATCAACGGAATGCCCCTTTCGTCGAGTGACTTACACAGAAACAGGTGAAAAAGAGCCTGATCTCCCCCTGTTATTTCTACACATTCACTTGACGAAAGGTGAAATCTCTTGCACCCTATCGGCCAGGGTGCCATGGAATTCCTCAACGTGACACTTCAGGAATAGATGGCAAGGAGGAACGTGTTGTAGAGAGAGGTATCCTCGCGCAATGTGATCGTTTCCCCACCAAACTTGGAGGTGCTTCATGCGTCATCAACCACCATTGTCTCCTCTTCAACTGACTCCCGATGAGATCAAGCAGTTCCACCGTCTTGCCCAAGCACATCGTAGCCCGCAGGCACTGGCTCGACGCGCACGGGTTGTCTTGACTGCTCATACCCATCCTGACTGGAGTTCAAAGCAGATTGCTCAACGCTTGGAGCTCAATGATCGCCTGGTGCGCAAGTGGCGACGGTGCTGGCAAGAGAGTCATTCACTCAAGGATTTGCCGCGATCAGGAGCACCCCGTCGGTTCTCCTCTCAGGTGCGTGCCCAGGTGACGGCATTGGCTTGTAGTTTGCCTCGCTCTCATGGCCTTCCCTTGGCTCATTGGAGTCGCGCCGAACTCGCTCGCCATGTTGCAGTTACCCCTTCTTTACCAGCCATCTCAGCCAGCACCATTGGCCGCTGGCTCGCAGCCGAGCAGATCCATCCCTGGCGCTACCATTCTTGGCAACATATTCAGAAGCCTGAGGAGTTTCTCCAGCGTGCCCGCCCCGTGCTGCAGTTGTATGAACAGGCCACCTCCTTGCTCAAGCAAGGTATCTGGGTAATCTGTGCTGATGAGAAAACGTCGATCCAAGCTCGTCAAGCAGAGCAGGCTCCTCGTCCAGCTATCCAAAAGCACCCAGTATACCAGTCACCCCGCTATCATCGGCGTGGTGCAGTGCATCTGATGGCGGCATTGAGCGTGGCGGATGGTCTGGTCTATGGTCAGTGCCACAAGCGCAAACGCTTCGTCGATTTCCGCTCCTTTTTAGAAACCGTCGTCATTGCAGAAGCACAACGTCGTCAGGTGCAGACCATCGCACTGGTTTTGGACCATGGTCCGACCCACGCGCCCAAGCAAACTGACAATGCAGCTCTATTGGCTCCCGGTCAATGCTTCATGGCTCGATCAAATTGAGATCTGGTTCAGTCTGCTGCAACGCAAGCTCCTCCAGCCCAATCATTTCTCCAGCCTCGATGAGCTTGAGCAGGCGATTGGGGACTTCATTGCTCACTACAATCAAACCGCCAAGCCCCTCAAATGGTCCTACACGGTTGAACAACTGGAACACAAGCTCGCAACACGCTTGATACGAGATGTGAAATCAGTGGGTACATAGCCTGGAACGCATTTGCGGCAGTCTGTACTTAGCACCTTTCTCCACTAGGGCTGAAGTGAACAAGAAGCTGGTAACACATAGAAACGAAATGTTGTCCCTCGACGTAAACGATAGACGTGATGCCCCTCCCCCACACACCACCGGATCACTTGTTCCCACGTTTTACCCTGGAGCTTACACAGCGACTTCACTGAGGTCATCCGAGGATCGAAGCTGGCCTGCCCTCCCAGACGTTGCTCGACCTCTTCTGTCCAGGCGATCCACATCGCCTTCTGGCCCCCCACGTGTTTCCCTTGCAGCAGACCCAACTTGTACCATTTCTGCACGGTCGTTTGATTGATCTCCAGTCGAGCGGCAGCTTCGGCGGTGGTCAGATAGCCATTTTTCGTGAGTCGAAGCAGTGGGTTGACGGTAAACCCTGAGGGGATGCCGTTGGACAGGCGGAAATCCATGACCCGACGGGCTGACCAGGCTCGTCCTTTCACCGTCTCCAGCCCCTCCGTGTTCAGCGCCTCGGCGATTTGCCCGTCCGTCAGGCTGCGCGCCAACTCCGTAATGCGGTAAAAGAGGTGGGGAGCACTGAACAGATATTTGGGAACTTCGACGGTGCTGGTGGCTCCGCCCTGCCAGCCAATTTCCGCCCGGATGACTTTGCCGCTGGTGTGCGTCTCCAAGGTCACCCGCTCGATGACACATCGCAGGAGGTCTTTCTTTTCCTGGAGGCTTCCGCTATCCTGATACCAGTAGTCGCGCAGATGCGTCACCACCTGCTCCATCTCTTGCTGGGTGCTGCTCAACTGGTCCGGGGTCTGCCGGTTCTGCCGATAGGCGTGTTGGGCTGCCTCCAACTCGACCAGACGCTCATTCCAGGCGGTTTCCAGCGTCTGGGCCACCAGACGATTCGCCGGATCAACCGCCTCATAGCGGCGACGGGCGAGATCGGCTTGGTAGGAGAGGCGCTGCAGCTTTTCTTGCCACTGTCGGTCGACAAGCGCGGCTTCCTCTTGCAGTTTTTGCGCTGCCCCTATCGACTGTTCCAGTGTCGTCACATTCATGAGGGAGAGAAACAGATCCTCGACCAGGATATCCACACGGCCCGCACTGGCCCGGTTGCAGATGGCCGTGCCGAAGGTGCGGTGGGCGCCATCACAGGTGTAGTAGGGCTGTCCATCATGGTAGCACACACGCATCTTGCGGCCACAGTGCTTGCACCACACCAAGCCTTGGAGTAACGCCGGTCCCTCTCGCGCCGCTCCCTGATTAGCGGGAAACTGCTGGTAGTTGTTCTCAAGCCTGGCCATGTTGGCTTCGTATTCCCGCCTTTCTGATGGAGCCGACATGATGCTCGGGCAGAAAGACCTCCCAGTCGGCTCGCGCTTTGCGGTGGACCTGTCTGCTCTTCGCGAGGGGGTCCACCTGCACGAGGACTTCGACCATAGGTGTAAATCCCCGCGTACATCGGATTGGTCAGCATCAGATAGATCACGTGGTACCGCGGCTTCTGCCAGCTGATCACCCGCCCCACCCCTCGCACCAGCCGCTGCGAGGGCAATTCGAGCCCCTCGCGTGCCAGATAGGTGAGCACGCCACGGACCGAGCCGAGTTGCCGGAAGAGGCGAAAGACGAGGGCCACGGCGTGTCGCACACTCTGATCGGCATCCAACTGGATCTGACCACTGAGCACATCATACTCCAAACCGACCGGCGGATTCCAGAGCAAATCGCCGCGTTGGGCTTTGTTCAGTCTGCCGCGCACCATGCGGGCTTTGATCTGGTAGAGCTCTACTTCCGAAATGGTTCCCTTCAACCCAAGGAGCAGTCTGTCGTTAAACTCTGCAGGATCGTAGACGCCATCTTCGGAAGCCTTGAGCACGTCAAACGCGGCCGCCAGTTCCAGCAATTGATACCAATCCAGGCTATTGCGCGCCAGGCGCGAGATCTCCAGCCCGAAGACAATGCCGACTTCGCGTAAGGCCACCATGGACACCAGACGTTGATAGCCGGGGCGGTTGAAACTCTGCGCGCCAGAAATGCCCAAATCCTCATCAATGACAACGCAGCGCATGCTGGGCCAACCAAGGGATTGTGCTCGCTCCGTCAACTGATATTGGCGCGCCTTACTCTCCAGGTGGTTCTCGACCTGCAGAGGGGACGACTGCCGAATGTAGATGACTGCCAGCCGTTTGAGATGGATCTCCAGAATTTTGGAATGAGTGGTGTTCACGGCAGATTCCTCCTACCTTTGCTAGGGCCAGGAAGAACAGGTACTGTTGGAGCCGTGCAAGGCTCTCCGCTGGCAGTTGCTTCCAAATCTGCCGCAGGCGATCTGGTGATTCGATCGGGAAGAGTGGATGGCGTGTCGGCTGGTTCATCGTGGCTGATCCTCCTGAAGTATGCGGTGGTCAGTAGTTGCTGAACCATTTTATCCAGCGCAGAGAGCCGAACACAAATGGCACTCGCCTGAGCATCTGCACCGGGGGAAGGAGCAGGGGCGGTGGAAGAAAGCCAGCACTCGCGGATGTGGTAGGGAATGCCTGCACGCGCCGGGGCCTCGATGGTACAATCGACGTAGGTCGTTCTTACTCGACGGGCAACAACGATGACCTTTTGCCCATAGAGCGGGTGAGCGGGTAAGACCACGAATCGTTCTGCAGCCGCGTCTGGCAGCCTGGTGACTTGGGCTGACCGCGGCTTTGGTTGATTGTCTTGCTGATTGCTTTGGTTGTCATTGTTTTACCTGAGGGGGAGTTCCTATCGCATGCGAGGGAAAGAACCGGTTGCATTGGCACCCTCCAAGTCTGGGGAACCATTATCTTCAGCCTTGCAGCGACCTTGAAGTCTTTTGTCTCTGCCAGATTTTAAACCGGGGTCCTGCCTACTTGACAGGCTCTGTCTCACTTTCCGTGATTCCAAAGTGAGAGAGGAAGTCCGGGTTGGAAGCAATTGGCTGCTCAAGGTGATCGGCGTATAGCCCTTTCTCATATATGCTAGAGCTTTCACGGAAAGTGAGACAGAACCACTTGACAGACGTGATTTACAGCTATCATTCCCGCTGGGAAAAATAAATGGGCATAATTTATCTGCTTTGGCTCCAGACGTTAGTTCATCGCTTTATTCATACTATTTGAGGAACGTGGTACTAGAAGAAAAACAACGGAGAGATAACTTCCCATTCCGAAACGTTTTTCTGAGGTTGCGTACTAATACAGCTTCTTTCTGCTTCTACTTGCTGTTTGTCTTTTGGCGACTCCGAGTCCTTTATGCGTTGCAATAAATCCTCTACAGGTTGTTTATACTCTTCCTGAATATCAAGTTCCCGAATATGGTTGCAATATGATTGTATACGCATTTTTAGAAAACGCACCTCGGTCTGATCATTGACTCCCTGCAATTTACTTTCATATGCTAAAGCGAGATGCCAATAGATTTCTGAATCGATAGTTCGCGTCAAAGCTTCCTCTAGACAATCAATGGCAGCAGCAACATTTCCCTGCTTGTAATAAATCCAACCTTTGGTATCCAAGCAGTTTGCCACTTTATAAACGGCTTTTACATCGTCCTCATTTAGGCATAGACGTTTCATGTATCCCTCTGCTGCTTCGACCTGTTTCAGAGCCTCTTGTAAGTTCGGTGTTCCATCGCCTTCTGTATATACAGCAGCTAGCATCCAATGTGCCTGCACGACAATTACACGGAGGGGAATTTCTTCCTTAGAGTTGATGCTTATCGAGGTCTGGCTATCGTCCTTCTTTAGTTTCTCAAGTTTTTCTTCTCTGAGCAAGGAAAGAATTTGTTCCAGGCACTCGTTATATTCTCTGTTTTTTAGGTAGGCATATCCCAGATAAAGCTTTGATGATAGCGGTGAGGTGGAAAAAAGAGCTTTAGCTATTTTAAAGCACGAAATAGCCTCCACATACTCTCTTCGTTCAAGATGTAAAATACCAAGAAAATAGCGAGTTAAACCTTTTTCTCTTTGCTGCTCACTCGTGTACAGGTCAAGAGCCTGTCCGAAGTATTTAATAGCTTCCTGTAATGCCGTTGTCCTTCGGGCAAGAAGATTTCGCTGATGCCATACTAGGTGCACATATGCAGCACCAATCTTAAAGTAGGTGTCAGGACTATCGGCCTTCTGCAAGAGGGCTTCTTGCCACACAGCTATAGCGTGCTCGAACTCACCAAGATCGCTATAAACTTGACCAAGCACGTCGCGTGCAAAGAAACTGAGTGGATCAAGGGAAAGCGCTTCTTCCGCCTTTTGAAGAGCATCACGATAGGCTTTCTGTTCCAGGAGAGAACGGGCCAACCATGCTCGCAGTTCTTGCGATTTGATTTCTTGAGAGTGATTCTCTTTAAGTTTTTCTATCGCCATTCCGAAACGCAATTCAGCTTTGCCAGGACATCCCAATTTGAGATACAAGCGCCCTAAGGCAATGACAATCTGTGCATACTCCCACTCCAGGCCAGGAGGGTTATACTTCTTTTTTCGCTGTTCTTCAAGATGGTTGATAGCAGAGGTATCTGGCCCCCTTTTCTCTAACTCTTGTAAATATATTTGCAACCCTTTGAACCCTTTGACCCGATCTCTTTGAGCGTTATCACCAAGCGTTTCATACACCTCTGCCGTTTTCTCGAGAGTGCTCTCTGTTGCCTGGGAAGCGCATACTAAGGCTTGTTGACACGCACGCAGTGCCGCATCTTCGTTTTTCTGTTTCGCATAGGCAAATGCTAGGTATGCACTGAATTCGGCGTTCTTTGGTTGTAGCATTATGGCAATTTCAATCTCACGCACAGCTTGAGAATACTTTTCCCACTCAATGTACATCTTCGCTAACTCGAAATAGTAACTGGCTTCAGCAGGGGTAAGATACGAAGCTTGTCTAAATAGTACTTCCGCCAGCCGAAATACCGATGACCACCGTTTTGGCGGGAGCAACCGCGCGATGCCCTTCTTGACCAAAGGTGCTTGCTTGTAGCGGAGGCCCAGATATTTATATGCCAGAGCTAGATTGATTAAACATACGCTTGCAAGTGCTTCTAGCTGTGGTATGACGCTAACTCCTTCTTCAACCATGCCCAGTCCCTCGAGTTCAGCTATATATAGCGCCTCCCAGGATTGTACAACGGCTTTTTTACGGCTATTGATAATATCTTCCAGTTCCTTTTTAAGCTCCAGTTGCGCCAATCCTTTCCAATGGTAAGCCTTCGCTGTATTGGTTAAACCCGGTCTGAGGTCAATGATTTGGTCGGATAGTTGGATGACAATGTCGTACTGTCGGCGCTGATGGTGGCAGACCATTAATGCATAGTAAGCCTGCCATAAATTTGGGTTCCGCTGAATTGTTTCTTGAAAGGCGATCTCCGCTGCTTCAACCTGCTCTAGCTCACTGTATAGGACACCGAGATTATAATACGCCAATTCAAATTGTTTGTCTTCCGACACCGTCTTGATAAACTTCTTTTCAGCCTGTTTGAGCTTGAGTTTTTTGTTCTTTGAATCGTGCAGACAATCACGATACAACCGCAGGCCTTCGCTGAACGGTACTAACGCGCTCCAGCGTACTTGCTCTTTCAGTTCGAGGTCAGCAAATATTCGGTAAGCCAGTTCCATGATCATATCATCAAGGCTATAATTCTCTTGCTCTGCTCCCTTTGTAGATGACCGGAGTGGGCTATCAACCCGCCAACTGTTTGCTTTCTTTCCCCCAATGCGTTGCGCCGTTAAGATATAGTGATTGTTATCCTTATGAAGGCTGCCAATAATGCGCGGCCCTTGCACGAGATGCCCAACTAACGCTAGGAGAGTGCCTACGGGAATCTGTAATGGTCCTAAACTGATCTTAGATTCAGCACTTGCCGCCCCTTTTAAGAATCCACTAACATCTTCTGCATTAATCGTAACTTTAACCGATTGATTCGCTTCTGCATACGTGGAGATGAGCCGCTGTTCGTTGACCTCCTGGTGCAGATTACGCAGTTGGGCAAGCATTATTATGAGTAGTGTTGCCAATCCTTTAGCAGATGATTTCGCTGAGTCACCAGTATAGTCTACAAACTCCTCGATCACTACTCGCTTCCTGGCTTGCCAGGCCCACCAGAGAAGAGCAGAGAGTGCGTACACTCCTAGAATATTCCAAATCTGAAACCATGTGCCTGATTTCAGATTAAAGAGACTGAAATAGATCGCTATTCGCTCCCCTAGCCAGATGAAAGAGGCTGTCACTATTAACCAGAATACCGGAGGACGCCAGCTCCTCCCTAACCAATGGTTGATCTGACCAAGTTTGTGCATCAGCCATCGCGCTACATAGCGATATCTCACAAGGAGGATATGTATTAACATGATTCCTGCCTCTTTAAGGTTCGATTAGTATTAGCTCTTCTCCTGCTGTTCCTTCTCCAGTCGTTCCGCCTCCTCTTCTGCATCCTCAGCTTCACAGGCGCGTCCCAGGCGCTTGAGAGCCTTGCTCTTCCCCCTGTAGCCCCTCGGGTCCTTGTCATCGCATTTGATAGCTTTCTCATAAGCATCAAGAGCGTCTTGATATTGCCCCGCATCGTCAGCTTCATCGCCAGCCTTTAACCATTCATCTTTGGTTTTTTGAGAGGCATCAGAAGTATCGATATTTATGCTAATAGGTGTTACACCAGGTGTTGTCGAATCTATTGGAAGTATCGGTTTCTGAGGTGAGGCGGCAGAGGATTGAGATGGTTGATCAACCTTTTTCTTAATACCGTCTGCCACTTTACCAAGATCTTTTTCCGTCACGCTAAAGTACACAGCCGTCGGTGGGAGAGTGGACCGGAGCGTCTCATCTAGCAGCACATAGATAATATAGTCCTTATCTTTACTAGCACGCGCCCTGGCAATATCAAGTTCCTGTTTGGTTTCATACCGGTCCATATAGTACCGAGAGAGGATTATAACGCAGTGCTTTGCTAGATTTAGATAGAGATCTCTCACATAGCTGCGATAATCTATGCCCGGAGGAATAGGATTCTCGTCTTTGTCATAAACCTTTACATTATGGAGTCGCAGGGCATTAGTTAATGCTCTGGCGAAGTCGCGATCCTCTCCTGCATAGGAGAGAATGATATCGTACTTGTAGGGCTTTGCATCTGTTGCCATGTTCTCTTCCCCTGTTCCTCTTTTTCACTTACAATCTTGCGTGTCTCAATAAAAGCCACTGCACATAAATTGTTAAATAAGTGCTGAAACTACTATAGCTTAGCAATATCATAACACACATTGTAAATACTTACTGATGTTTTGATATAAGGATAATCTCATCAGCAATAGGAAATCCGGTGAAAGAGAGAGTGAGGAGGAGGAAAAGTGGTAAGCTGTGGAAAAACCGAACAGAGAAGAGGCAGGAAGGCATGGAGAGCGCAAACCAGACCGAAAAGCCACCCGAGGAAAGAAGTGTGGTGCAGGAACGACTCAATTGGCAAGTCGCCTGGAGAGATGATACGAAGGTCGGGCAGGCCTTGTATGCGGGCGAAACCATTGAAGAGATGCATCAACTCAGTGACGCAGGCCTGCTGGATGAATTTTTTGTCTTTCTCAAAGAGCTGGGGATGCTGGAAGCGTTTGCACAGGTGAGTCTGACGGGCGTGAAGCGAACGCTGGTCCCCACGGTGCAGTTTGTTCTGCTGTATTTCCTGAAAGTGCTCCTGGGCAGCGAGTCCATGAATGAGTTGCCCCGCGTCTTGTTTAGCGATCTGGCGCTGATGGAGTTGGTCGGCTTCAACGCCCACCAATGTGAAAGCGGGCTGACCAAACGCGGAGATGCCAGTCGCAAAACGAAACAGAAACAGGGACCGATCACGGCCCAATGTCTGGCGGACAACATCTGCAAACTCACCCAGGAAGAGATGGAACGACTTTTCAATATCATGGTGCAATTGCTGGCTCGTCGGGGATTGTTCGCCGGAAAATTGCTGGTCGCCCTGGATGGAAGCAAAGTGCCCACCCCAGCAAGCTATGAGGGGTGCGGCAAGATCAAACAAACGCGAAAAGTGAAGGTCAAAGGGCAAAAAGAGCCGGTCACGGAAGAGTATTACCTGTCTGGGTGGAAAGTCCTGGTCCTGATCGAGGTCCAAACGCGCTTGCCGCTGGCCATGAAACTCGTGTCGATCCAAGACTATGAGGGAAAGTGGCTGCTACCGCTCTTGGAGCAGGCGCAGCAGAATCTGGGAACCGCTGCGCAGATTGTGACCATCGTGGTGGATCGCGGGTATCTGGATGGGGAGGATTTGTGGCGCGTCCATCAAAAAGGCGTGATCTTTGTCATCTGTGGCAAAGCCAACATGGCCGTGACCCAAGACGCGCAGGGACTCGCCAAAGCTGAGCGGGCCATGGTGCGGGAGAGAGTGGTGCGCCGTGGGCATGGCAAAAGCGCCAAAGACCAGCGCTTGCGCACCGAATTGGTCGGCTTGGAGGCTTTGACCAGCTACGACCAGTATGGCGATGCGGAAGTGACGCAGCATGCCCACCGCAGTGATTACGTGGGTCAGCCGATCAATGCCGTGGTGGTGCGCAAATGGGAGAATCGCGTTCCCAACACGGGGGGCACGGTCTATTTAACGAATGCCGAGGTGCGCGATCCCTTCGTGGTGTTTGACACCTCTGACTGGCGCAGTGTGATTGAAAATGGCATCTTCAAAGAAGGAAAGTATGCCTGGCATCTGTTGAACTTTCCTAAGCGCACGGAAGCGGCGGTGGTCGTGCATGGCCACTTGACCTTGCTGGTCATGGGGCTGACGACCGCTTTTCGCTTGTGGCAACAGCAGCAAGCGACCGCTCCCCCTGCACGAACCGAGGTTCTCCCGACGCTGAGTTCCGCCTTGTTGGGTGGAGAAGGCATCGCCCGCTGGCGCAAGCGCTTACAAGAGGACAATCGCGATAAAATCATCGTCTTTATCGGCCAGGACTATGGAGTTTTCCATCTCGCTGAATTTGCTATGTTAACCCATCTTCCCATCCGCATCCTCCCCTCCTCTCTCGGCTCTCCACAGAGCATTCTTCAGCGTTTTGGCATCAGCCCCTGAGCCTTATATCATAACGTCAGAAATACTTAGGTAGTCTGAAATGAAGGAAGAAGGGAATAATCTCGCAAGTGTCCGGTACCCACAGTCCTGAACACTGAAACAAGGCCATAGGACAACTATAATATTTCAATCGCTTTCACCAAAGAGAGCTCTCCTTAACCATTTTCCCTACGAGCAGCCCTAGTGACGCGCCGCACAGACTCATACGATACATTATATCTACTCGCTATTTGTCGATACGTTTCTCCACGCTCGACACAGCGCATAACCTCGGCCCACTCAGAAGGAGGGATCTTCCATTGAGCATTTTGAGGGCCAGGCTGAGGTCCAAGTCGGGGATGCGGAACAGACAGTTCTCCACCAACAAAAGTATCGTGCTCTTCAGCAGAGAATAATGCATCCAGGGGTACATGGGCAAGTGGCGACTGAAGGTTCGGTGCCCATCGGTTACACGATGCAATAGAAACATGATAGCAAAACTGATAGCAGAGCAGATAGACCCAGTTCAACAACGTTGGACAGCCATGGACACAAACAACCGATCCCAAGCGCAAGGAACACGTATATGCCACTTCAAACAGGGCCAAAAAGCACCTCGAGAGGAGTTCGACTCTCCTCACTCATCCTCTCCTACGACCAGCAGGAATCAGTCACTACGGAATATATTATCAGGATGTCACTCCACTTGCCATCCCTGCATCTCTCAAATGAAATGCACGAGGTAAATCGTTTCGCTTTATTGAGGCAATGAAGCGACTGGAGCAAGACCCCGATCATCTGCACTTGTCTGATCCATGCCATTCGAGCCAGGGATCAGTAGCAGAATTGGGGTTTCCGGAGAGCTTCCGAGAGGCACGTGGGACGTTTCATCAGTGACAGGTTCTAGCCCTCCCTGGATGTCAATTGGCGTTGCTGCTGCTTTTCGGTCGATAAGCTCGCTGACTTGCTTCTTTGACAACCCTGGCAATCCCAATACCCGCCCAGCAGCACTATAGATCTCAGAGGATATCCAGGAATAATAGTCCGGCTCGCTCCTGAACTTGTATGTCCCCGACCATTTTCCCTTTATGATCCTATGCCTCATGTAGCCATTGGCCGCAGTATGACCCAGGGTATCCTGTCCTGGCTCCTTGGGATATCCGTTCGAAAAGAGAGCGTGACTGGGAACGCTCTCCGTTCATGTTCCTTGCGATCCCCACATCACGCAGGTGGGGAGAAGGTCTCCTCCATGACTGTGTCTTCCCTGGTTTGAGAACGGATCTCCCAAGGAGCAAGTACAAGGTGCTGGACCTTTTGATACAGTATTCCTGTCGGGGCAAGGAAGAGAGAGAAAATTGGTGACAGAGGGCTCGAAACCCGTCGGTTCCGGTGAGTCTATTTATAGAATAGGAAAGAAATAGCATAACTGCTACGGAGAGATCGGAGGACATACCAGTCGCCACCCTTCGCACAGATGTCTGTCGGGGGCGTGTGTCAGAAACGCACGGCATCCTTCCCCCAAGAACCAGGCTCGTTCCCGCTTGCCATTCCCTCCCCTTTTCTCCTTGGTCTCTCGCTTCTCAAAGGGCCTTGTTCTCAACGGCCCACGGGATGCGCAACGAGTTTACAACAAGCAGGCTATGTAGCGCGAAACGGCTGTACAAGCCATCTCGGTCGCATCACTAGCAAGCAAGCGATATGGTAGAAGTCCCACTTCGGTGCAGAAACCATGGATACAATGAAGAATAGTCCAGAGCCACTTCGCTTGAGATTTGCATCTCGTTGCGCATCCCGTGGGACGGATGTCCCACATAGCCAGCACAAGGGGTCTTCAACTCCTCAATTGACCCCATGGGATAGTATAATAGGTTTGGACCCTCAACGAGGAAGAGCCATGCTCGGTTCCTTGACCTGCTACCATGAGGGGACAACCGTGATCTGAACGACTTCCCAGAGGAAACAACGGGGGAGGTACTGACATGACCCAAGAGATTCTCCCACAAACACACCCCATGAAGTCAAGAGAGCAGACGACCTGCTGTGTCGTCGGTGCAGGACCAGCAGGGACGATCCTCTCGTTCATGCTGGCTCGCACAGGCATCCCCGTCATCCTGCTCGAATCGCACCTGGACTTTGACCGCGATTTTCGAGGGGATACCCTTCACCCCTCCATCCTGGAGGTGATGGACGAACTCGGTCTTGCCGACCGTCTCCTCCAATTACCCCATACCAAATTGAGCCTGGTGGCTCCTCCCGCTCCTGGCGCACAGCTGCGGTTCGATCTGCACGAGCTGAAGACGAAGTTTCCCTACATTGCGATGATGCCCCAGACCCGTTTTCTCGAATTCATCACGAGCGAGGCACAACGCTTTCCATCCTTCTGCCTGGTCATGGGCGCACGCGTGGAAGAACTGCTCGAGGAAGAAGGCCAGGTCCGTGGAGTGCGCTATCGTGCACATAATGGCTGGCACGAAGTGCGAGCGCTCCTCACAGTGGGAACTGATGGCCGCTTCTCCCGGCTGCGCAAACTGGCCGCGTTCGAACCCATTGCCTCTTCGCCGCCGATGGACGTGCTCTGGTTGCGTCTCTCACGCAAACCCGATGACCCGCATGGCCTGATGGCACGGTTCGGTGGGGGACGTGCCATGATCTTCCTCGAACGCGAGGATCACTGGCAGATCGGCTACATCATCGGCAAGGGCACCTATCATGAGGTGCATGCAGCCGGACTCTCTGCCCTGCGCCAGGCGATTGTCGAGAGAGCCCCAGATTTTGCTGACCGGGTGGCAGAACTGACAGACTGGAAACAGGTCTCGATGCTCTCCGTGGAAGCCAATCGTCTGCGGCGCTGGTATCGCCCTGGCCTGCTCTTGCTTGGTGATGCTGCCCATGTCATGTCACCAGCTGGGGGCAATGGCATTAACTATGCTATTATGGACGCCGTCGCCGCAGCCAATCTCCTCACGGCCCCACTTCAGGCAGGACAGGTGACCGTGGCCGATCTCGCCCGCGTCCAACGTCGGCGCGAATGGCCCACCCGAGTCATCCAGGCCATCGTCAATCTCATGCAAGATCGCCTGCTCAAAGCCGCCCTCGATCCCACCGGCTCCTTCACCTTCCCCAGCTTCCTGGGCTGGCCTCTGGTGCGCAAGCTGGTACCGCTCCTCTTTGGCTTTGGCATCAGACCCGAGCACGTGCAGCAGCAAGCGAGACGGGGACCAACGTGGTCCCGTGTTGGCACATGGATCGCCGGGACTCTCATTCTCCTCGCACTCGCCTGGGTTATTCGTCGGCTCATGCGTCGGTCGTAGCAGCCGGACACAGCTTCTCAGGAGGAAACACCATCATGCTGACACCAGAGCGCATTCCCTTCATTGTTTTTACCGTCCCAGCCATCTTGCTCCTCATCGTGATCTTCTTCACGCGTCCAGCAGCACGACGCCTGCTGGCTGCCTTGGTTGGCGGCTTGGCCTTCGCTGTCCTCCATATCAGCTGGGATACGGTTGCCCATTCTGCTGGCTGGTGGCGCTATCCCTTCACAACTGAGGCCCACGCTCCGCTTATGTGGTACATGGGAAGTGTTCTTTGGGGGCAACCTCCGCGTTGATCGGTTGGCGGATACAGCGTCGGTGGGGTCTGAGAGGGCTCATCATTTTCCTGGTAGCCGTTGGCGTGCTTGGTACGGTGAACGATTTTGCCAGTGCCGCTGCCTGTGCTGGCTACTTCCTTCGTACGTCCCTGAAAAGCTCTTCAATTTGGTCACATGGCTCCCTGAGACTTTCCTTCTTTTCTCTGCCTTGCAGAGGCATCCCTGTGCTGGCTCCTTGGGACATCCGTTCGCAAAATCCCTTCTTTTCTAAGAACGGATGTCCCAAGGAGCCAGCACAGGAGCTCAGGTCGGCTCCGCTGAGGATGGCTCCCCTCAGTTTTGCATTGCTGAGATTGGCCTCGATGAGATCAGCTCCGCTGAGGTCGGCGGAGCTCAGGTCGGCTCCGCTGAGGGTGGTTCCGAAGAGGTTGGCGGAGCTCAGGTCGGCTACGAAGAGATCGGCTCCCCTGAGGATGGCCTCGCTGAGGTCAGCTCCCAAGAGGTCAGCTCCCAAGAGGTCAGCTCCCAAGAGGTTGGCTCCCCTCAGTTTGGCATTGCTGAGATTGGCCTCGCTGAGGGCGGCATGCTCTTTCCGCCAGTGGTTCCACGTCACCACTCCTTGTTCGAGCATATCAAGATGTTGCCGGTTTGCCACGGTGTTTTCTCCTCTTCCCTTAGCATATTGGGACATCTCACAAGCGTCTTTGACCCCAACTGGGGGGTGTGAGCTACATGCTACGCTTCCTACTTTGCGGGTGTGGCACGCTGGCTCCTTTTCCCCCGACGGACACGAAAGGTGGTCAAAACTCTCCTCCAAGTGACTATCGCCAAGCTCATCAAAGGACAGGATATGCGGCAAAAGCAGACGGGTTGATGAGTCAAAGCACCCGCTGGAGACCGCGCCGCTTTCTTGTGTCACGAGGGTCACGATGGCTTCCTTTCTGCGGCGATCACCAGCCGTATCACTGTGCCTTCGCTTGCCTCTTTCACGAAGGATTGCCACGCCTTAACGCCTTCCTTGATGGAGACCTCGCATCGGAGGGATGGATAGCCCAGCTTCTGCCCCCATTCGATAGCGCGCTATTGCCACACGTGGCCTGCTTGTACGTCGGGTGAACTTCTCCGCCTCCTGAAGGCGCGCATCGTCTCAACTTCCCGCTCTAACTCAGCTAGGCGTTGATCCAGAGCTTGCAGGTTGTGTCACGCTTGGCTGCCTGGGTGCTCGTTGCCGACAAGCATCAGTGCCGTATCACCGCTTGCGGTGTCCTTTTCCTGGTCGTTGGGTGATGGGAGAGCCGCAGGCTTGACAGGTTGTTTGCTCTCTGGCCTCGATCATCAGGGATACCTTTCACTCGTACCGCTACGATTGAAAGATAACGGATGAGTGGGTGAGTTGTCTATGGGGTAGAGCTCATAGAATCATGAGCAGGAACGTCCAAGATGGCAAGGGGTCATGAAGGAGAATGATGGGGGCAGCGGGAAAGCCAGGGG
>WNGP01003443.1_pt1 | contig 20956 bp, 20 predicted proteins | sample 5407671 | NCBI WGS metagenome assembly WNGP01 (sample SAMN13153381, study PRJNA577476) | soil metagenome | isolation source: 40 cm soil or saprolite under Garry oak tree replicate 2 | place: USA:California | collected 2016-06-15 | reverse complement strand
CGAAGTACGCCACGTACACCGTGTTGTTTTGCGCGACTGCGGGGCGGATCGAGGGCCCGTTCTGGCCCAGCGTGTTGCGTGACTCGATCCGGCGCGACGTGAACGTCGAGCCCCCGTTCAGCGAGACGTCGACGGTCGCGGTGCGGCCGTTCGGCGCGGCGAAGTCGTTGATGCCGACGTAGAGCCGATCGGTGGTCGCGGCGCGGATGGCGCGGACGAAGGGCTGGTCGACGTTGGACCGCGTCGCGTCCTGTGTCATCGTCGTGGCCGAGAGGACGTCGTTCGTCTCGAGGTCTTTGAGTGCGATGCTGGGGGTACTGAGGATCGTGGCGTACAGCGTGGGCGGCTCGCCCGGGGCGTGCGTGATGTCGGCGGTCTGCACGTTGCTCGGCAGGGTGTTGCGGAGCGACCAGGTGTTGCCGCCGTCGTCGGAGACGTAGATCGGTGCCGTCGTGCTCGCCGGCCCGCCGGGGTTTGGCGTGAAGGCGGAGGCGGCGAGGATGTTCGGATTGGACGCGAAAGTAGTGAGGAAGGGTTCTGCGTCCTGCCACGTCTCGCCGCTCAGCGACGCCGGGATCATGTCCACGACGCGCACACCCGGCTCTCCATTCGGTGGGTTTGGGGGTCGCCGGCAGGCTGCGACGGCGAAGGCGACCGCGGCGAGGAAGGTGGTGGCGCGCATGGCAAGGGGGTACACCGGCGGGGGCCCGAGGGTTCGGAAGATTCCAATCCACTCCTGTCTCTTCCGGCGTACTGTTTGCACTGGTTGTGAATCGCCACCACTTTCGAGACCGTGGACCGGCCACTCGTTGAGCGCATGGCCGCCGGCGACGAGCGCGCCCTGGGCGAGCTGTACGACCGCCACGGGAGCACCGTCTACGCCCTGGCGCGCGCCATCGTCGGGGAACGCGCGGACACGGAAGAAGTCGTCGCGGACGCGTTCGGCCAGGCGTGGCGCACGGCCGGCCGGTTCGACCCCGCGCGCGGCAGTGTCACCGCCTGGCTCGCCACCATCACGCGCACGCGCGCGCTCGATCTCGTGCGCGCGCGCGGGCGACGGTCCAAGGTGCTGGCGCGCGCCGCACAAGAGAGCGACGCCGGCTTCGCCACTCCGCTCGCCGCCAGCGACGCCCCCGATCGCGACGTCGAGCGACAGGAGACGCGGCAGCTCGTGACGCGATCGCTGGGCGCGCTCCCGGAAGCGCAGCGCCGCGTCATCGAGCTCGCCTACTTCGGCGGACTGTCGCACAGCGAGATCGCCGCCGAGCTCAAGGAGCCGCTGGGAACGGTGAAGACCAGACTGCGTGCCGCCATGGAGAAGCTGCGCGACGCGCTCAGCCCACGGATCTCGCAGGTGGAGCCATGACCGAGCACCACTGGACAGAGCTGGCAGCCCCCTACGCCCTCGGCGCGCTCGACCCGGCGGAACGCGCGGAGTTCGAGCGGCACCTCGAGACCTGCGCGAGTTGTCGCGCGGAAGTCCAGTCGTTCCGCGAAGTCTCAGGACTCTTGGCGCACACGGTGCCGCCCGCAGCGCCCCCCGCCGAGCTGCGCGAACGCGTCCTGGGCGCCGCGCGGCTGGTCCGGCCGCTCACGCCGCGCCGCCGTGGGATCTTGGCGTGGGCCGCGGCGGCCGCGGTCGTGCTCGCCATCTTCGGCGGATTCGGCTACTGGCGCGCCGCGAACGAAGCTCGCGTGCTGCGGACCAGGCTCGACGTCGCGCAAAGCCAGCTCGACAGCACGAAGTACGTCGTGGCGGCATTGCTTGATTCCTCCGTCGCCATCACGGATCTCGCCGCCACCGGCAAAGCGCCGACCATGCGGCTCTACTGGAACCGCGCGCGCCACATCGTCGTCGTCGCGGCGTTCGACCTGCCGCCCGCGCCGGCGGGCCGGACCTATCAGCTCTGGGCGATCGAGAAAGGCCGCGCGCCGGTGAGTGTGGGCACGTTCAACTCGCCGCCCAGCGGCCGCACCGTCATCACGCTGCAGATGCCGGCCGGCGTGCAACCCGAAGTCAGTGCCGTGACGGAAGAACCCGCCGGCGGCTCGCCCCAACCCACGCAGCAACCGTTCCTGATCGGCTCCTTGCCGCGCCGCAGTTAACGCCCACCAATCCGATCGCCGGGCGCGGGCGTAGAGAGGATGACACTCTACGCCCGTTTCTTTTTTTCGGAGGAGCCCATCATGTCCCGCAAGGCTGTGCTGAGTTTGCTGCTCGCGGGCGCCGTCGCGATCGGCGTCACGCGCTTGATCAGGGCGTCGGACCACAAAGACAGCATGCTGCTCGCCGGCGACCCCGCCGCCGACATCGCGGACGTCTACACGTTCCGCAGCCCCACCAATCCGGCGAACACGGTGCTGGCGATGACCGTGTCGGGCTTCATCCCGCCGTCCGAAGCGAGCACCACGTTCTTCGATCCGAACGTGCTGTACCAGTGGAAGATCGATAACAACGGCGACGCGGTCGAAGATCTCGTGATCCAGGCGTTCGTGACCGGAACCGGCGGGCATCAGGTGATGCATTTCCGCGGCCCCGCGGCGCCGTCCGACATCGGCGCGACGGACCGAGTTATCGACGGTGCCGAGATGGCAACGGTCGCCGTGAGCAACAGTCCCACGCCAATCGTGGCTTCTCGAAATGGGATGACGGTGTTCGCCGGCGTGCGCGACGATCCGTTCTTCTTCGACCTCGTGCAGTTCAAGCACATCATCGCCGGCGAAGCGACGTCGTTCCGCAATCCCGGCATCGACACGTTCGCGGGGACCAACGTGCTCGCCATCGTCGTCGAGCTGCCAAGCTCGCTGCTCGGCAACTCGAAGCTCGGCGTCTGGGGCACGACCAGCCGGCCACAGCTCTAACACGAATCTCAAGGAGAGATTGACCATGACACGCATTGCGAAACTTGCCGCGCTCGCGGTCGTTGGCGCGCTGCTCGGCTGCCAGAGCCCCTACGCTCCGCGGGACATCGCGATGAGCGTCTTGCTGAACAAGACCCTGCAGCAAGAAGACCGGTTCGGGTTGCCCGCGATCGCCACGGTGTTCATTCCGACCACGCTCAAGGACGCGTACAACCTGGGGTCGCCCAGCGGCGATGTCGCGAACTTCAAAAGCTTGATCGTTGCCAAGCTGATGGCGTTCGGGCAGGACGCGGCGTCGGCGAACGCGCTGGCGAGCGCCCTGGCGCCGGACGTCCAGCCGATCGACCTGTCGCAACCGAGCAACTTCCTGAACGGTCGTAAGCCGAGCGACGATGTCATTACGGCCGAGCTGCATCTCATTTTCGGCTCGAATGCGGCGTTGAACGACGACCACGTGGACGCGAACGACACGCCGTTTCTGACCACGTTCCCGTATCTCGCCGGGCCGCACGTTCAATGAACCGCGCCCGCTTCTGGCTCGGGAGCGTGGCGGCGCTCGGCGTCGCACTTGCGATCTCGCGCGTCGCCGTGCATAGCGCGGCACCGGTCCTGCCGGCCGCAAGCGACACAGCCATCACGTCGCGCAGCATCGCCTTCTTTGAAGGCCGGCTGGCGCAGGATCCGGACAATTTCATGGTCGCGGGGCAGCTCGTCGCCCGCTACATGCTGCGCTTTCAAGTCTCCGCGAACCTGGCCGACGTGCGGCGTGCCGAGTCGCTCGCGCGGTCGGTGCTGCCGCTCGTTTCCGATACGGGCGGCGCATACGCGCGGCTGGGAGCCGTCTATCTCACGCAACACAAGTTCGCCGCGGCGTACTACGCGTCGCGTCGGGCGGTGAACTGGAATCCACGCAATCAGGGCGCACTCGGTGTGCTGTTCGACGCCGCCGTCGCTACCGGGCGCTATGCCGTCGCAGAGTCGGCGCTGACCCGACTCACGCCCGGCCGGCTGCCATACCAGTTCCGGGCTGCGCACATGCTTTCCATGCAGGGCCGCATGGACGGTGCGTATCACGCGCTCGACCACGCGTGCGTCCAGCTCGCCAGCGCCGCGGCGCGCCCGCAGGCGCTTGCGTGGTGCCTGACCGAGCTCGCGAAGATTCAGCTCGCACGCGACGGAGAAGGTGAACCGGCAGCTGCCGCGCTCTACCGGCAGGCACTCCAGGTGCAGCCAGGCTATCGGGCCGGCATCGAGGGCCTGGCCGATCTGGCGTTTGCGCGGCGGGATTGGCGGGAGGCTCGCGACCTGTTCAGTCAGATCGCGGTCGACGCGCATCCCGATCTGTACCTGCTGCTCGCCGAGGTGCACCGCGCGCTCGGCGAGCCCGCTGTTGCGGAGCGATTTGAGCGACAGTTTCTTGCCGTCGCGCGCGCGCCCGATGCAGAAGCGCTGTACGCCCATCCACTCGCGCTGTACTACGCGAGCAGCCCGGTGACGATCGATACCGCAGTGGCGATCGCTCGGCGTGACGTCGCTCGGCGACCTGCCGTCGAGAGCTACGACGTGCTCAGTTGGGTGCTGTTCCGTCGTGGCGACATCGTGCAAGCCCTGGGTGCGTCCGACCAGGCCCGCGGGTTCGGTAGTCCGACGCCGACGATGAACTATCACCGCGCGCGGATTCTCGAGGCGCTCGGTCGCACCACTGAATCCGCAGCGTTGCTGCAGCCGGTGCTCGCGCAACCCAGTCTGCTCGAGCCTGGGGCGGCGTGGGAGCTGGCGTCCACACCCTGAAGGGTGTGCTCGGCTGACACTGTCCTTAAGGACAATGTTTGCCGAGCGCATCCTGGCCCAGTACGCGGGGTGGTAGCATCGCCGCACTCGTTTCACCACCCGTTGATATCCCATCAGCAAATTCCCTGGCAAACGCCCGCCCCAAAGGCCGGTGACAGCAGTCACCGCCAGTCCGCGAGCGAGGCAGGGGATTGATATCGCGGGGTAGTTGAAGGTCGTGGCGCAAATCGCACCACCCTGCCTCGCTTCGTGTCACGACGCATCGTCGACCCGCGAACGTAAAACGCCCGAAACAAACTCGTTACGTTGGCGCGACCTGCGGACTCTTTCTTGCGAGCCCCGTGGCACGCGCCCCGTCTCGAGCCCTGAAATCGAGGTCGTCTTGCTGAAATCGATAAAGCCCCGGCGGTACCGCGTTGCGCTCTATTCCCACGACACGATGGGGCTGGGACACATGCGCCGAAACCTGCTGCTGGCGCAGGCCCTGCAGCATTCGCCCCTCCAGGCCGTGGTGCTCATGATCGCCGGGGCACGAGAAGCCAGTCTGGTCACTCGGGCGGCCGGCGTGGACTGCGTCGCGCTGCCTTCATTATGGAAGGACCTGGGCGGGCAGTACCGCCCACGTCATCTCGACGTCCCCCTGGATGATCTGCTCTCCGTGCGCGCGCGCACGGCCGCCGCCGCGCTGGACGCATTTGCGCCCGATGTCCTGATCGTCGACAACGTGCCCCGCGGCGCACTCTGCGAGCTGGATCTCGCCCTGGAAACGCTGCGAGCCCAGGGCCGGACACGGCTCGTGCTTGGACTGCGCGACGTGCTCGACGATCCCGTCACGCTGCAGGGCGAGTGGACGCGCGCGCAGAACGACGAGGCGGTGCGCCGCTACTACGACGCCGTGTGGGTGTACGGCGACCCGGCCGTGTACGATCCCGTGCGCGAATACGCGTTCACGCCCGACGTGGCGAGCAAGGTGCGCTACACGGGCTACCTCGATCAGCGGGCGCGGACGCGCTACGCCGGCGGTGAGCATGGCGATCCGGTCGCGGCGCTCGGGCTCCCACCGGGTCCGCTCGCGCTCTGCCTCGTGGGGAGCGGCCAGGACGGCGCGCAGCTCGCCGAGGCATTCGCCGAGGCGGAGCTCCCGCGCGACACGAACGGGGTGTTGGTGACGGGTCCGTGCATGCCCCTCGACGTGCGGCGCCGCATCGCGCGCGCGACGGCGGGCCGTCCCGGCCGGCGGATCGTGCGGTTCCTGTCCGAGCCCACGCGGCTGGTGCGCCGCGCCGATCACATCGTCGCCATGGGCGGCTACAACACCATCTGCGAGGTGCTGTCGTTCCGGAAACCGGCGCTCATCGTGCCGCGCGTCGAGCCGCGCCGCGAGCAGCTCATCCGCGCCCAACGCCTCGAGTCGCTCGGTCTCCTCGAGGTGCTCCATCCCGCCGACCTGACGTCCACCGCGCTGAGCGACTGGCTCGCCCGCGAGCGCACGCCGCCCCTGGCGGCTCGGCGGCGCGTCGACCTCAACGGGCTCACCCGCGTCCCACACCTCCTCGCAGAGCTGGTCACGACCGCGCACGATGCTGCCTAACCGGGGAGGGCCGTCGGGGCCGTCGGGGCCGTCGGGGCCGTCGCGCATCGGGTACGTGGTGAAGCGCTATCCGCGCTACTCGGAGACGTTCGTCGTCGCGGAGATCGCGTCGCATGAGGCGGCGGGGCTCGAAGTCGAAGTGTTTTCCATCATGCCGCCGAACGACACGCACTTTCAGGAAGCGATCGCGCGCGTCCGCGCGCCGGTGCAGTACATCCCCTACCACGGCGTGAAAGCCGCGGATTTCTGGGCGGCACTCGATGCCGCCGCGGCCGCCCTCCCCGGGTTCTGGAAGGCGATGGAAGCGGCGCAGGGCGAGGACGCGCTCGCGGTGTACCAGGGCGCGCTGATCGCGTGCGCCGTGCGGGAGCGCGGGATCGAGCACCTGCATGCGCACTTCGCCACGGCCGCCACGTCCGCCGCGCGACTGGCGAGCCACTTCGCCAAGGTCCCCTACACCTTCACGGCGCACGCCAAGGACGTCTTCCACGATACCGTCCGTCCCGACGACTTGCGGCGCAAGCTCCGCGACGCGGGGGCAACCATCACCGTGAGCGACTTCAATCGCGATTACCTGCAGCGCACCTACGGCGACGCCGCGGCGCGCGTGGAGCGGATCTACAACGGCCTCGATCTCGAGTTGTTTCCTCATGCGTCGCCCGCCGAGCGGGCGCCGTGGATCGTCGCGGTGGGTCGCCTCGTCGAGAAGAAAGGCTTCGCCGATCTGGTGGAGGCCTGCGCCCTGCTGCAGGGCCGCGGTGCCGCATTCCAGTGCGACATCGTCGGTACCGGGCCGCTCGAGCCGGCGCTCGCGGCGCTGATTCTGGAGCGGCAGCTGCAAGACCACGTGCGCCTAGTGGGTCCCCGGCCGCGCAGCGAGGTCGTCGCCCTCATGCGCGGTGCCGCGGTGTTCGCCGCCCCCTGCGTCGTCGGGGCCGACGGCGATCGCGACGGTCTGCCGACCGTGCTGGTGGAAGCGATGGCGCTGGGGACGCCCTGCGTCTCGACCGACGTCACGGGGATCCCCGAGCTCCTGGCGGATGATTGCGGCATCATCGTCCCACAGCACGACCCCGCCAACCTGGCGGCGGCGCTGGAGCGTCTGCTAACCGACAGCGCGCTGCGCGTCCGGTTGGCGACGCGCGCGCGCCAGCGCGTGGAAGCCGACTTCGACATTCGCTGCACGGCGGCGCGGCTGCGGACGATTTTCAGTGAGGTTCGCGCTCGGGGAGGGGCGGGGACGGCCCGGCCCTCGCTCGCGCGAGTCGCCGGATAATGCGGATCGCCTACGTCTGCGCCGATTCGGGCGTCCCGGTGTTCGGGCGCAAGGGCTGCTCGGTGCACGTCCAGGAAATGATCCGCGCGTTCCGCCGCAGCGGAGCGGACGTGGAGCTGTTCGCGGCGCGCGCGGACGGCCCGCTGCCACCGGAGCTGGAAGGCGTCCGCGTGCACCGCCTTCCGGCGGTACGCGCGGCTGCGCCCGGCAACGCCGCGGTCGAGGTGCTGAACTGCGCACTGGCGGTGGGGCTGTCACAGGCGGCGCCGTTCGACATGGTGTACGAGCGCTACTCGCTGTGGAGCGCCGCCGCGATGGAGCACGCCCACGCGGCCGGCGTGCCGGGGGTGCTCGAGGTGAATGCGCCTCTCATCGAGGAGCAGGCCGAGCACCGCGAGCTGCGCGATACGGGGGGCGCGGCCGCGATGGCGGCGCGCGTCTTCGGTGCGGCGAGCGCCTTGCTCGCGGTCTCCGCGGAGGTGGCCGCTTGGCTCGGGCACCAGGCGGCGGCGCAGGGCCGCGTGCATCTGGTCCCGAACGGGGTCGATCCCGACCGTTTCCGGCCCGACGTGCCGCCCGCGCTGCCCGCCGCGCCTGGGATCTTCACGGTCGGGTTCGTGGGCTCGATGAAGCGCTGGCACGGCGTCCCGGTCCTGATCGAAGCGTTCGCAGCGCTGCATGAGCGAGTACCGGAGACCCGCCTGCTGCTCGTGGGCGACGGACCCGAGCAGGCGGCGATCGTGGCCGATCTCGCGCGCAAGAAGCTCACGGACGCGGCACACCTCACCGGCAGCGCGGCGCCACGCGATATCCCGGCGCTCCTGACCTCGATGGACGCGGCGGTCGCCCCGTACCCGGATGCCAAGCGGTTCTACTTCTCGCCGCTCAAGGTCTACGAATACCTGGCGAGCGGGCGGGCGGTCGTGGCGAGTCGCGTGGGGCAAGTCGCAGCGATGATCAAACATGAGGTCAACGGTCTCCTCTGCCCGCCGGGGGACGCGGGCGCGCTCGCCGACGCGCTGCAACGGTTGCACGACGATCCGCCGCTGCGAGCCCGGCTCGGCCAGGGCGCACGCACCAGCGCCCTCGAGCACCAGAGCTGGGAGGCGCGCGCGGCGACGATCATCGCGCTCGCCCGCAGTCACCCGGTGGAGGCGTAATGGCGCGACCCCAGTCCCTCCGCGCGTCCCTCCCCGGCCTCGGGCGAGTGGCGCGGCGCTTCTGGCCGTACCTGAAGCGCGAGCGTTCCCTCGTCACGCTGTCGCTGCTCGCGCTCTACGCCGACGTCGCGTTGCGGCTGCTGGAGCCGTGGCCGCTGAAGGTCGTGCTCGATCGCATCATCGCCGCGACGCGCGGCCACACCCCTCACCGGCTCGCGGCGCTCAACGCACTCGATCCGGCGACGCTGCTCGCCCTCGCGGCCGTGGCGGTGATCGCGTTCGCGGCGCTCCGCGCGATCGCCCAGTACTACAACACCGTCGGTCTGGCGCTCGTCGGCAACCGCGTGCTGACGCAAGTGCGCAACGATCTGTACAACCAGCTGCAGCGGCTCTCGCTCTCGTTCCATACACGGGCCAGGACGGGCGACCTGCTGATCCGCGTCACGGGTGACGTCGGGTTCCTGCAAGACGTCGTGGTGACGGCGTTTCTGCCGCTGCTCGCCAACGGGCTCACGCTCGTGGGCATGGCGGCGGTGATGCTGTGGATGAACGCGCAACTCGGGCTCCTGGTGTTTGCGACAGGCCCGCTTTTTTGGCTGAGCGCGATGCGCATCAGCCGGCGCATCCAGGAGACGGCGCGGCGGCAGCGCCAGCAGGAGGGCGCGATGGCCGCCACGGCAGCCGAGTCGATCGGCGCGGTCAAGGTGATCCACGCGTTGTCGTTGGAAGGGATATTCGCGCAAGCCTTTACCGGGCAGAGCCGCAAGAACCTCGCAACCGGCGTGGTCGCGACGCGTCTCTCGGCCGGCCTCGAGCGCACGGTCGATATGCTCATCGCCGTCGCCACGGCGCTGGTGCTCTGGTTCGGTGCCCGCTCGGCGCTGCGCGGCGCGATCACGCCCGGCGAGCTGGTCGTGTTTCTGACCTACCTGCGCACGGCGTTCCGTCCGATGCGCGATTTCGCCAAGTACACGGGCCGCCTGGCGAAGGCATCCGCCGCGGGCGAACGCGTGCTCGATCTGCTCGACCGGGTCCCCGACGTGCGGGACATGCCGGGGGCCGTGCCCGCTCCGCCGCTGCGCGGCGCGGTGCGCTTCGAAGCGGTCTCGTTCGCCTACGAACCCGGCCGGCCCGCGCTCGACGAGATCGCGTGCGACGTGCAGCCTGGCGAACTCATCGCGTTGATGGGTCCATCGGGGAGCGGCAAGACCACCTTCGTCAGCCTCATCCTGCGGCTCTACGATCCTACGGCGGGCCGCGTCCTGATCGACGGGCGGGACATTCGCGAGTACACACTGGCGTCGCTCCGGCCGCAGATGAGCGTCGTGCTCCAGGACAGTCTGCTGTTCGCGGCGAGCATCCGTGACAACATCGCCTATGGCGCACCTGGGAAAGTGTCGTCGCCGGAGGCGATCGAGGCGGCGGCGCGACTCGCCAACGCCGATGCTTTCATCCGAGCACTGCCGCAGGGTTACGACACCGTGATCGGCGAGCGCGGCGTGACGCTGTCCAACGGCCAGCGCCAGCGGATCGCCATTGCCCGAGCCGCGATCCGGCACGCCCCGATCCTCATCCTCGACGAGCCGACCACCGGTCTCGATCGCGAGAATGTGCAGGCGGTCAGCGAGGCAATCGCGCGGCTGGCGGAGGGGCGGACCACGTTTCTCATCACGCACGATCCCGATCTGGCCGCTCGCCCGCACCGCATCCTGTATATGGAGGCGGGGCGCATGCGGCAGACGACGAGCCCACCCCGCTACGATGCGGTCAACGCCTGAAGCATCGTTCGTGCGCGCCGACGGACGGCCCGTGCGTGTCGTGCCGGGCTTTCGCGAGCGTGTCCTCGGCTACCGCTCGTCGGTCACGCCGCGGCCGGAGTGGACGCCGGAAGAGTACGCGCGCGCCGCCGACAAGAAGCTCAAGCGGGCACGCCGTCTGGTCGCGGCCGTGGAGCGGCGACACGGAAGGTTGGATCGCAGCGCCGTGCTCGACGTCGGCTGCGGCGACGGCATCAACTGCCTGGCGATGGCGGACATCGCGAAAGCCCGTGTCGTGGGCGCGGATCTCCGGCTGCCGCTGTTGGAAGCCACGGCAGCGGGCGCCCAGGCGCGCCGGCTCGCCGGTCTCGTGCTCGCGCAGCTCGGCGGCACGCAGCCCGCCAGCGTTCGCTTTACCCGCGCCGACGCCACGACGCTGCCGTTCCCCGGCGACAGTTTCGACGTGCTGCTGTCGCGCTCCGCCCTGGAGCACATCGTCCCGGTGGAGCGGGCACTCGCGGAGATGGCGCGCGTGGTGCGTCCCGGCGGCGTCATCCATCACGCGGTCGATCCGTATTACTGGCTCCGTGGCTGCCACAAGCGCGGCCTGGTGGACATTCCGTGGGCGCACGCCCGCCTCTCGCTCGAGGACTTCGATCGCTTCGTGACGGAGCGGGAGGGGGCGGCAGTCGCCGCGCAGCGCCGCGGCCGCTTGCAAACGCTGAACCGGCTGACGCTCGCGGAGTGGCGGGCCGCGATCGCCGCGGGACCGTTCGAAATTCTGGAATGGACGGAAGAGCCGTCGCCGTTTGCCGCCCAGCTTCTTGAAGAGAATCCCGACGTGATCGACACGCTCGCGGACCGCGTCGAGCGACGGGATCTGGTGATCGACCGGCTCGAGTTCTGGCTGAGGGTGAGGAAGTCGTGATCGCGGCCGATGCGCGGATGCCGCTGCTTTCCCGGGCGCTCGATCCCGCGGAGGTCGAACCGGTGCTGCGCCGCCTCGCCGGCTGGGAGGGAGCGGCCGTGCGCGCGATCCGCGCGGTGCGATACAAGCCGGGCCGCCGCTGCCTGATCGAGTACGACGTCGCGCGGCCGTCGTCCGAGGTCATTACGCTGGTCGGCAAAGCGCGTGCGCGCGGCGCCGACCACCGCACGTTCGAGCTGCTGCGCGAGCTGCGCCGCCGCGGATTCGACGAGGACGCCGTCGATGGGATCTGTGTCCCGGAGCCGATCGCGGTCGTTCCCGAGCTAGGGCTGTGGCTGCAGTGCAAAGTCCGAGGCATATCAGCGATGGAAGGCCTCGCCGGAGCGAACGGCCTCGCGGTCGCGCGCCGGCTCGCGGAGGCGGCTCACAAGCTTCACGTCGCGGACGTGCCGGCGCGCCGCGAGCACACCGTGGCGGACGAGCTCCGCATCCTGCACGAGCGTCTCGATGTGCTCGCGGCACAGCGGCCCGACTTGGGGGGGCGGCGGGGGGGCCACCGCGTGGGGCGGCTGCTCGCGGCATGCGACCGGCTCGCCGCCACGATACCGGCGCCCCCCCCCGAGCCGTGCGGGATCCACCGCGACTTCTATCCAGACCAGGTGCTGGTCGCCGGCGAACGTCTCTACCTCCTCGACTTCGATCTGTACTCTCATGGTGACCCGGCGCTCGATATCGGCAACTGCATCGGTCACATCACGGAGCAGGCCGTGCGCACCCGTGGCGATCCGCGGGCGCTCGCGGATCGCGAAGCGACGTTGGAAGACCGCTTCGTCGCGCTCACCGGCGAGCAGACGCGCCCCGCCCTGCGGGCGTACGTATTGCTCACGCTGGCGCGGCATGTCGCCCTGAGTGCGCAACGCGTCGATCGCCAGTCGTTCACCGCGCGGCTCCTCGAGCTGTGTGAGGAGAGAGTCGCATGTTGATGCTGCTCGTCGTCCTCGCCACGCAGACGGGAAGGACCGCCGTCACGGACACGATCGCCGGCATGGTCACCGGGCCCGGCGGGCGCCCGTTGCCCGGGGCGATCGTGCAGGCGACGTCAGCGATCACGGGCCTGTCGCGCTGGCAGACGAGCGACGCCGCCGGCGGGTTCACGATCCATTTCCCGGGACGCGCGCAGTACCAGCTCACCGCGTATTACTTCGGGCTGGTGGGGGGAGCGGGGGTGGTGCCGTTATGGGCGCGCGACGACGCCCGAGCGGCGAGCATTCGGCTGGACCTGGCGGGTTTCGCAAACCCGATCGATACGATTCTCAAGCGTTACGGTGTGCTCGGACTGACCGGCGACCAGGTCACACGGCTGCGGAAGGTCGCTGCGTCGACCAACTCGTTCGCCCTGCCGGAGCTGGAGCGCGTGCGGAACATTCTCACCGCATCGCAGTGGACTCGACTGTCCACCGAGCGGCCGTCCGCCGTGACGATTCGCACGCAGGCGAGCTCCGCCTCCCCGTCGCCACCGCCGTCCCCGCCGTCCCCCCCGACCGCGTCGTCCCCGCGCCCGGTGCGAGTCACGCGGCCGGACGTGACGCTGTACACCGGCGTGTCCACGGTCTACGAGACTAACCTCACCCACGCTCCGGCTGGCCTCGACTCCTACGGCGCGCTGCTCGGCGTGGGGGGAGATTTCCGCTATCGCTCGGGGCACACCACGCTCGAGGCGCAGTACGACGGCCTGTTCCGCCGCTACACCGGCACCGATCTCTGGAATGTGCCCGGACGACGCGAGCGTCGTGGTCTCGCACCGCGTGGCGCGGCGGTGGGCCGTCGGCGCCGAAGCGGGGATCCAGCTCAACGGGTCCGCCGAGGACCGCGTGCTGCGCAACGAGTACACCGGGGAGGCGAACCTCGAATACCGTCTCACCGGCTCCAGCCGGGTGCAGTTCTACAGCGTGTACATGCTGAAGCGCTATCCCAATCCGACCGGCAACAATGCCAGCGATCCGCGCGTGGGCCTCAAATACCGGCGCGTGCTCGGTGCCAGCGGTACCTGGGGCGTCGGCGGCCGCTACGACTACAACGGCGCCGACAGCTCCCGTTACCGCTACAACGGGTACACCGCGACGTCGGACGCCGGCTTCCCGGTGGGCGGCTCCGGCCGGATCTCGTCGAGCTTGCGGTACAACATCAGGCGCTACGTGTCACGGCTAGTCACCGTCGATGCGGGCAAAGAGTTGCGCCGGGACGCCGATTTCGTGGCGACGCTCGCGTGGCGGCAGGGGATCGCTCGGGTCTGGGACGTCGTCGCCAGCTACCGCTACGAGTACTATCGGTCGAACGACCCGGACCACACATTCCGCGACGATCTAGTCGCGGTGACGCTCACGCGCTACTGGTAGCATGACCCCACGCACCGCCACCCTGCTGGTTGTGATTGCGTCCGCCGTGTCGGTGTGCCGCCCCGGCGAGTCGCGAGCACCACGCGAACGCCCGAGCGCCGTCGCGCAGCAGGACACAGCCTTCGCGGGCACGATGGCGCCTGTCCAACGCGTCCGATCCTTCCCGGCCCGCGTCGCGCGTCCCGTGCTCCGACACGTCGAGACTGGGACGGGGGCGAGCCCCGGGGGGGGCTACGATCGCGTCGTGTTCGAGTTCACGGGCGACAGCCTGCCCGGCTACCGCGTGGAGTATGCCACGAAGCCGGTGCAGCGCTGCGGCTCAGGCGATCCGGTCACGGTCGCAGGAACGGGGCACCTCATCGTACGCTTCGAGCCCGCCCAGGCGCACGACGAGCACGCCAGTCTCGTCCCCGCCGAACGCCACCGCACCCCCGGACTGCCGGCCGTCCGGGAGCTGACACTGATCTGCGATTTCGAGGGACAGGTCGCGTGGGTCCTCGGCCTCGCCGCGCCGTCCGAGTATCGCGTGTCGGAGCTCACCGGACCGGCGCGTCTGGTGCTGGACGTACGACACGTGCCGTGAGAACCCGCGTCCCCGGGGGGGGGCTGGTACTCCTCGCGCTCGCCGCGGGCTGCCACACATCTCCCGTGCAGCCGTGTCCTACGACGCAGCTCGTGCGCCTAGCGTCAGGTCAGGCTCCGCCGCGCGCGTCGCCGTTCGACTCCATTTTTCGGGCCGCCGGCGTCGAGTTTCACGTGTCGCCAGCACTGCTCGCGGGGATCGGCTGGGTGGAGACGCGCTGGCAGATGGTGCGGGGCGCCGAGGAGTTTCCCGGTCGCCCCGCGGCCTTTGGGGTGATGGGCTTGAAGGGCGGTGCGCTCGAGCGGGGGGCCGCGCTCGCGGGCGTGACAATTGATGCGGCACGTCACGATCCCGTCGCCAACATCCGCGCCGCGGCGGCGCTGCTCGCTGCCTACGCCGCCGATGCGGGTGGTGACTGGGATGCGGCCACCGCGCGCTTCAGCGGGATCGACCTGGCCGCTGGGCGCGCCGCTTACCTCGGGGCTATCGCGCAGGCACAAGGCGTCGCGGGACCGGCGCTGGCAGCCACCGCTTGTCCGCCTCCGGACACTACCGCCGCGCCCGATTTCCCCTCGGCGATCTGGCGGCCGTCGCCGAACTTCGACCAGCGCGCCGCGGACTCGACCGGCGTGCCGCACATGGTCATCATCCACACCTGCGAGAGCAACTACGCGAGCTGTTGGAGCTGGCTCGACAATCCGGCCTCGCAGGTGAGCGCGCATTACGTCGTGAATGAAGACGGCAGCGAGATCTCGCAGCTCGTGCTCGAACGAAACCGCGCCTGGCACATCGCGGCGCTGTACGACTGCACGCTGAACCGGAAGCATGAATGCTGGCGAAACGGCGTGCAGAGCAACCACTTCACCGTCGGGGTCGAGCATGCCGGCTTTGTGTCGCAGGATTCCTTCCCTCGGGCGCAGCTCGACCGGTCGGCCGCGCTGGTGTGCGACATCACGCGCGACCGCGCGATCCCGCGCGACTGGCAGCACATCGTCGGCCACGGGCAGCTGCAGCCCGCGGACCGCACCGACCCGGGGCCCAACTGGCCGTGGATCGCCTACGTCCACCGGGTGCAGGCGCTGTGCGGGGAGCTGGTCGTGGACGACTCGGCGCAGTTCAACGATTCCGCGCTCGCTCGCGCCCAGGTGCCGGCCGGCTGGCAAGCCGCGGACACCACGCCCGACTACTACGGCGGCGGCTACCATTGGGCGTCTACGAGTCCCAGCGCGACGGACGGCGTCGAGTTCTCATTCTACGTCGCGGCGTCCGGTACCCGCACGGTCGACGCCCGTTGGACGGGCGGCACCAACCGCGCGCCGCAGGCGGCGTACGCCGTAATCACGTCCGCGGGTGACACGCTGCAGATCGTGTCCGCGGATCAGCGTACGGGTGGTGGCTCCTGGCACACGTTGGGGACGTGGACGTTTCCCGCCGGGTGGAATCGCGTTGTGCTGCTGCGGCGCGCGCCGGCGGGCGCCGTGGTGGTGGCGGATGCGGTGCGCGTGCGCTAGTCCTTTGCGCCTTCTGTATTCGGGGGTGCTTGTCGTCTAGAAAACCAAATCAGACCGCCCACCGCGATCACGATTCCCGCCCAGAATACTTCCCACCGAAACCGCGGTGGATCAGTGCGGATGAGTGCATAGTGGTAGTCGATTGTGAACGACAGCAGCACGAGCACGGCGCCAACACTGGCGAGCACCCACGCCCGGCGAGACAGTCGCAGGGCCGAGCGGCTGAGCAGCCACAGCGCGCCGGCCACCAAACAGAGGCTCACGATCACGGGCGCGAGCACCGGTCCGAGCCACGGGACGGGAATGAGAAAGAGCACGTCCCAGGTGAACAGCGAGGGCGGCCAGCCGATGAAGACCCACAACCAGACATAATAGAAGATGTCCCACAGACCGAACGCGAGCGCGAAGTAGAGAAACCGCTCCCACACGTTGCGCCCCGCAATCGCCGCCACCGCGACGATCATCACCAGGGTCGCGGCTTCACGGCCGACCTCGATCGCGACGAGTCGGTCAGGGATCTCGTGCAATAACACGCTGAGGGGCTCGGCGCCGCCGTGTAGCGCGCGCAGGTACACCACCACCGCCGACTCGACCGCGGCCATGGCTATCGCATAGAGCGCCACCCAAAGCGGGCGCCTGATATTGCGTTCCATTTCGATTCACCCCACGAAGCGAAGACTCGTGTGGGGACGGGCGCCCTCCTCCGTCCACTGTTCTGTGTTACCTCATCTCGCTGGCCGGCATCTTCACCACAGGGCATCGATGACCGACTCGCGTCCTGTCTATCAAACGGGCCCAGAGTGCCCGGACTGTCACTCCCGTGACATCGTCCCCATCCTCTATGGGTATCCCAGTGCCGAGGCAGTCGCAGCCGCACGGCGCGGCGAGCTACGGATCGGCGGCTTGAACATCGACGCGGACAACCCGCGTTGGAGCTGCCGCAGTTGCGGCCGCCGCTTCAGTTTAGGAGACGTGAGTCGGGCTATGTAGGAAAGCCGGAGAGCTTTCGCTCCCCGGCTTTCGTTTTGGCGTACCGAAACTCGCTCGCTAGTGAACCTGCGCCTGCAGGCCCGTACGGCCGGCATTGCCTCCCGCCGCCGCTGCGCCGCCCGCGCCCCCATTGCCGAGCGCGAACACATTCCCGCTCTGCGCGAGCGATCCTCCCTGCGAGACGATCCCGATGCTCGGCCCACCACCGCCGCCGCCGCCCGGACCGCCCGCACCCCCGCTGCCACCCGCGCCGCCGTTACCGCCGGCACCAACTTGCGGCGCATCGTTCGTGGCGCCCAGGCCGCCAGCGGCGCCAGCACCACCCGCCGCACCGTCGCCGCCCACGCCGCCGGCACCACCGTTGCCCGTTTCGATCGTGTTGCCCGTGATCGTCAGGTTCGACGCCACGCCGACGATGCCGAACGAGCCGCCGGCACCACCGCCGCCACCACCGCCGGTCCCGGCGCAACCGCCGGTGCCACCACCGCCACCACCATTGCCGCCGCCCGTGGGGTCGAGCCCGCCACCCCCACCGCCGCCGCCGCCCCCGCCGCCAGGTTGGCCGGACACTCCGGCAGAGCCATCCGCTCGGGTGTAGAGACCGAAGCTGGAGAAGCCTCCAAAGGAGTCACCGCCGGTTCCCGCGGCGCCAGTGATCCCGGCGAAGCCGTCCTGCCCATTGTCGCCAGCGGGCAACGGGGGCGTCGCTCCGCCGAGTCCACCGGCTCCACCATTGCCGCCGTTGGGCGAGTTGCCGGGCGCGCCATCTTGGCCGGTGGCGCCCGGTGGCCCGCCTTGCCCACCCGCGCCACCGATGAGGGCGGTGCCGAAGCACAGGAGCCTGGTCTCAAAACCGCCGGCACCTTCGGGTCCGTTCGCGCTCCCCGCCTGTCCGTCGGAGCCGGCGATGCCATTCTGTCCCGCGAGACCAGCGAAGCCATCTGCGCCCGCGCCGCCGTTGCCCGCGATAATGTGATTGCCGGAGATCGTCGCTACGCTGTTGGTAAACAGGATCCCGTAGACGCTCTGTCGGGCCGCGAGCGCGTCGCCGCTCCGGATAGTGAAGCCGTCAATGGTCACTCCCGTCACGTTGTCGCCTTGCACCGCAACGCCCGAAGTAGAGAGTCCAGGGCCGATCGTCGTGATGAACGTCCCCGGTGTACGCGTCCAGGTCGCCGGATCGTAGCCGCCGTACAGACTGATCCCTGAGCGCAGCTGCACATTCTCTAGATAGGTGCCCTGCGCGACATTCACTCTGCTCGTACCGGATATATCGGCCAGAGCGAGCGCCGCACCGATGGTCTTGAGCGGCGCCGCCTGCGTGCCGTTCGCCGCATCGTCGCCCGTGGGACTGACGTAAATCGCGGCCTGGGCGACGACCACCGTAATGCAGCTCGGACTGCTCACGTTGCCGGCGGCATCGCTGCCGGTCACGCAGAAGTTGTGCGAACCGCCGGCCGCGAACGGCGGCACGTGGGCCAGCACCGCTTCGGTTGGCTGATTGAACGCGCCGTCCTGCGCGACCATTGCTACCGGCGAACCGCCATCGACCGTGTAGGTCGCTCCCGCGATGTTCGAGCCGCCCGTAGCGGCGTCGTTCACCACCGCCGTCAGGTCGAACGGGCTGCCTGCGGTCGGATTGGCGGGCGACGTGGCCACGCCGGTCACGACCGGTGGCGCTACGTCGGTCAGCGTCGCGGTGAAGGTCGCGAACGTGAGCTTCGCGCCCGTCCCGTTGTCGACGGCGCGCGCTTCGACCTGCTGCGGTCCCGAGGGGCCGAGCGTCCAGCGCTCCTGGGCGATGCCATCAGCGCCCGTGATCGCGGCACCCGCGAACACGCTGCCACCGCCCGACACCACAACGAAATTGACGATCTGGCCCTTCACGGCGTGGCCACGTGAGTCCTCCACGATCGCGACGATCGGATTCGGCAGCTCCGTGCCCGGTGGTCCGAACTGGTTGTTGCCGGACACGACCGACAGCGAGAGTGGACCCACTGCCTGGTCTGTATCCACGGGCGCGATACACGAGGCGAGTACGAGAAGCCCGGCGAGCCGGGCGAGTGAGGAGAGACGCATAACTCCTCCTAGCGGCGCAGGGATTGGTCCTAACGCGGAACAGCTACGATCAGACTAAACGGGAGGGTGTGTCACCGCAAGACGGCGGCTTCGACGAGGAATTACTTGTGGCGGTAGATAATCCTGCCCCTCGACAGATCATACGGCGACAGCGCGCACGTCACGCGATCCCCGGCGAGCACGCGAATCCGGAACTTGCGCATCTTGCCGGCAATCGTCGCGAGCACGGAGTGGCCGTTGGTGAGCACGACCCGGAACGTGGAGTTGCGGAGCAGCTCCTCGACCTTTCCTTCCATCTCGATCGCGGCTTCTTTCGTCATGTCAGTTCTTAGGCTCCTCGATGCGTTTGCCGGTGCGCCGCTCGATGTAGGCCCTGTAGCCGCAGGCGCAGACTTCCATGGCGCGGCCCGCACGATCGGTCTTGAACTCCATGCAACCGCGGCATTCGGGACAACGCACCGAGCGGTCGGTCACCAGGGCGAGCCGCTCGGCGGCGCGGTTCACCGCTAGTTCCGCGATGCGGAGCGGATGTGACGTACGTCGCGCAGCGCCGGCCCCAGCTCGGCTGTGCCATACACCACGGGGTGATCGCAGAGACACAGCGCGCTGTGCGGGATAGCTGGACCTTTAGCGGCGTCAGGGGTGCGATACGTCGTACCCGCTGGGTTCGCGATGAAGCCGCCGCAGAGATGACAGTGAATGGTAGGCATCGCGCAAGCTAGCGGATCGTACCACCAAAAGCGACCTTTGGCGCGCAATTGAGCACAAACTAGCTTTCCATCCATGTTCGTGTCGCGCCTTTCCACGCCGATCGGCGAGCTCACACTGATCGCCTCCGACACGGCGTTGACCGGCGTCGCTTTCCCATCCTGGCGCCACCGCCGGGCACGTGCGCGACGCGACACCATGAGCGAAGTCCTCGGGCGCGCGAAAGATCAACTCACCGAATACTTCACGGGTACGCGCACGACATTCGACATTCCGCTCGATGCTGCCGGCTCGGAGTTCGAGCGTCGCGTGTGGGACTTGCTGCGCGCGATCCCGTACGGCGCGACCACGACCTACGGGGCGCTTGCGAAACGCCTAGGAAGCACGAAAGAAGCCCGCGCGGTCGGCGCCGCCAACGGCAAGAACCCGATTCCCATCATCGTCCCGTGTCACCGGGTGATCGGCGCGAACGGTGACCTCACCGGCTTCGGTGGTGGCATCGAGCGCAAACGCTGGCTGTTGCAACATGAGGGCGCGCTATTGTTGTAGTCGTCCCACCAACTCATCCAAGAAACCTCGCTGCCCTGGGAGAATCTTCCTCTCCGCCGTCTCCAGATCGAACCACCTCGCACGATCGACTTCGGGATAAGTCCGACCTTTGAACGTGAACGTGTTGCTGCGCACGCGCGCCGGATCGCAATCCATCTCCACCGCCCACGCATGCACGATCTTGCCGCTCTTCTGCTTGAGCGGCGTCAGCGGCAGGAAGTCGCCCGTGGCAACGAATCCCGTTTCTTCCGTGAATTCGCGCTTGGCCGCTGCCAGCGGATCCTCGCCGGGCTCGAACTCGCCCTTGGGAATTGACCACGCACCTTCGTCCTTGGCAGCCCAGAACGGGCCGCCGGGATGGACGAGAAAGACTTCCAACGCCTGTTTGTGACGGTAAAGTAAGAGCCCAGCGCTTTTAGCTACCACTCGTCGATGACGAACACCGCTCCCGGCGCCGCCGCGAACAACGTCAGGCCGTCAGGAGAAATCGCGAGCCGGTAGGGCTGCGCGCCAAGGGTGACGGAGCCGATCACGGAGCCATCGCTGACGCGCACGCTCGTCACGCCGCTCGTAGTGGCGAAGTACGCGGTCGCCCCATCGGGCGAAATCACGGAGGGTCCCGTGGCGACGGCCGGTGCGATGGTGCCGAGCGAGGCGAGGGCGGCGCTGAACACCTCACCAGTGACGAGGAACCGGCTGCCCGCGTAGTCCGCCGACACGTAGTTGAAATACCGGCTCACCGTTCCCCGATCAGCCGGAAATGTGCCGTTGAGCG
>WNGP01003957.1_pt1 | contig 20957 bp, 19 predicted proteins | sample 5407671 | NCBI WGS metagenome assembly WNGP01 (sample SAMN13153381, study PRJNA577476) | soil metagenome | isolation source: 40 cm soil or saprolite under Garry oak tree replicate 2 | place: USA:California | collected 2016-06-15 | reverse complement strand
ATCCCTTTGAGGGTGCGCTGCAGCTGCGCCGTGAGTATCAGCTGGTCTCCGGGCATGACCGGCCGGCGAAAGCGCGCCTTGTCGATGCCGACGAAAAAAAAGCGCGTCTTGGCGTCGGGGATCACGTTGGCGGTGATGAAGCACAGAATGCCCGCCGCCTGGGCCATCGCTTCGATGATGATGACACCCGGCATGACCGGACGCCCGGGAAAGTGGCCGGGGAAGTAGGGCTCGTTGTAGGTGACGTTCTTGAGCGCGCGGATGCTCTCGCCGGGGCGGCACTCGAGCACCCGGTCGACGAGCAGAAACGGGTAACGATGCGGCAGGCGTTCCAGGATGGCCTGCATGTCGAGTTGAATCGGCTCAGTCATGATCCTCTTCCTGATCGGATTTCAGGCCCGCGGCGCGCTCCAGCCTGCGCACACGGGTCGCGAGCAATCCGCTGCGTTTGAAGCGCGCCACCAACCGGCGCCAGGCGTGCGCTTCTTCGACCGGCAGGGTGCCGGAATATACACCCGGTCTCGCGATCGAGTGCGTGACCGCCGAATAGCCGGTGATGACCACGTCGTCGGCGATGGTGAGATGGCCGGCGAAGCCGGCGAGGCCGCCGATCATGCAGCGCTTGCCGATCGTGGTGCTGCCGGCCACGGCGACGCAGGCGGCGAGCGCGCTGTGCGCGCCGACGCGCACGTTGTGCCCGATCATGATGAGGTTGTCGAGCTTGACGCCCTCCTCGATCACCGTGTCGTCGATGGCGCCGCGGTCGATGGTGGTGTTGGCTCCGATCTCGACGTCGTCGCCGATGCGCACCGTGCCGAGCTGCGGCACCTTGAGCCAGGCGCCGTGCTCGGGCGCGAAACCGAAGCCGTCGCCGCCGATCACCACCCCGGGCTGCAGCACCGAGCGCGCGCCGACCGACACGCGCGGTCCCAGCGTCACGCGCGCAGTGAGCCGCACGTCGGCGGCAAGCGTGGCACCCTCGGCGAGGATCGAGTGCGGACCGATGAAGCTGCGGGCGCCGACGACGACCCGCTCGCCGATCGTGCAGTAGGCCGAGAGCTGCGCGCTCGGATCGACGCGCGCGCCGGGAGAGACGAGCGCGGTCGGGTGCACCCCGGGCACCACCGCCGGCAGCGGATGGAGCAGCGCGGCGATGCGCGCGTAGGTCGCGTAGGGGTTCTCGCTCAGGAGCATCGCGGTCGGACACTCGGCGGCGCTCGCCCCGCCGAGCACCACCGCTGCGGCGCGCGTGGCGGCGAGCTGCTGCCGGTAGTGCGGGTTGGCGAGAAAGGCGAGCGAGTGCTCGTCGGCGTTCGCGAGCGTCGCGACGTGCTCGACCCGCCTGTCAGGATCGCCGCGCAGCTCGCAGCCGAAGCGGACCGCAAGCTCCCCCAGCGACACCGACATGGCGAGTTCTCGCGAAGCCCCGCGCGGCTGCACCCGCGGTCAGTGCTTCTCGGGCTTGGCCGGCGGCGCGGGCCTGGCGGCCGCCGGCGGGGCGGGAGTCGCGGGCGCGGCGGGAGTCGCGGGCGCGGCGGCGCTGCGCGCCTGGAGCGCCGCGAGGATCGCCGGCGTGATGTCGTACGCGGGAGCCGCGTAGACCACGCTCTCGCCGGCGAGAATCAGATCGTAGTTCTGCGCCTTCGCGTAGCTGCGCACTTCCTCGCCGAGTGTCTTCTGCAGCCGCGACATCTCCTCGTTGCGCTTCGCCGTGGCATCGTCGTTGAATTCGCCGCGCGCGCGCTCGAGGTCGCGCGCCGCGTCGCGCAACTCCTTCTCGGCGCGCACCCGCTGATCGTCGGTCATGGTGGCGCCGTCCTTCTGCAGCTTCTCCTGTCTCGCCTTCAGGGCCTGCTCCTGCGCCTGGAGCGTGCGCTGGCGCGGCGCGAACTCCGCGCGCATCGATTCGCTCGCCGCCTTGCCCTGGGGCGAGTCCTCGAGGAGCCGCGTCGGGTCGACGACACCGATCTTCGTTTCGGCCGATGCCGGCAGCGCACCCAGAGCGCCGCCGGCTGCAATGAGCCCGATCCACCACTTGCTGCTGATCACACGCTTCACGGAACTACCCACCTCGTCTGTCGTTGTTTGCGAACCCGCCGGGACAAGCCGCCGCGGGGGCCCGCGGCTTAGTATCGCGTAGAAACCGTCCAGGCGACTCGATTCTTTCCAGCATGCGGCTCTAGAAGGCGTTGCCGACCGAGAACTGGAAGCCCTCGGTCTCGTCGCCCCAGGTCTGCGCGCCGATGGCGCGCTTGGCGTTCAGCGGCACTCCGAAGCTGAAACGGAAGAGCCCGAGCGGCGCCAGCCACTGCACCGCCAGCCCGACCGAGCGCTTGAGATCCTTCGCGCTGAAGCGGTAGTAGTCCTGAGTGAACCCGTCCGGCCCGTAGAACTTCACCTTGCTGCCCGTCTGAAACACGTTGCCCACGTCGAAGAAGGCGCTGACGCGCGCCGTCTGCGCCCACTTGGAGGGCATCGGTAAGATGAGCTCGTTCTGGCTGATGATGCGGAGATTCCCGCCGTAGGGATTGCCGAACTTGTCCTTCGGACCCAGGCGGCTCTCGCGGAAGCTGCGCACCGAGTCCGGGCCCCCTCCGAAGAACTGCCGGAATGGCGGAATCGCGGTGGTGCTGCCAAGCGGCGCGCCGTAATCGACGCCGGCGAGGAACGAGAGCGTCAGGGCGCGGTACACGGGCACGTACCTGAGGAAGGTGTAGTTGCCGATCCAGTACTTGACGTCGCTCCCGGGGACGGTGGCGGAGAAGGAAAGGGAGTGGCGCATGCCGCGGTCCGCGAACAGGGTGCGGTTGCGCGTGTCCCAGTCCCAGCCCGTCACGAGCTCGGTGCTCTTGAAGTTGCTGCCGTAGAAGACGTACTCGTTGTTGGTGGCGTCGTCGTGCGCGATACGGTTGTAGGGATGGCCGTTCTGCTGCACCCACTGCTGCGCCTGCAGCGCGCTGCTGAGCTGGTTGGTGAGCAGCTGCGAGCTCTCGAAGGCCGCGCCGGCGCGCAGGTACATGGTCTCCGCGATCGGGTACGCCCAGGTCGGCCCGAAGGTGAGCGTGCGCGAGGAGAAGTTCGACGACGAGGAGACGAACTGGGTCACGTCGCTGTAGCTGACCGAGATCGTGCGCTGCAGGTTGTCGATGTTGGTGTACGGGTTGGTGTGCGAGACGCTGTACACCTTGCTGAAGGCGCCGCCGTTCAAGTTGACCGCGATGCGCTGCCCCGTGCCGAGGAAATCGGCGTCCGCGTAGCTGCCGTTCAGCATGAAGCGGTAGGTCTCCGAGTAGCCGATGCCGCCGGAGAGCTGCGACGCAGGTCCCTCCTCGATCTTGTAGCTCACGTCCACGAGGTCCGGGGAGCCGGCCACGGGGGTGGTCTCGAACTCGACGCTCTTCACGTACGGCAGGCGCTGGATGCGCTGCTTGGAGCGCTCGAGCGAGGTGTTCGAGAGCCAGCCGCCCTCGAGCTGGCGCATCTCGCGGCGCAGCACCTCGTCGTTGATGCGGTTGGCGCCCGCGAAGCTGATGTTGCGCACGTACACGCGGTTGCCCGGATCGATGAAGAAGGTGAGCGCCACGGTGTGATTGGCGTTGTCGGCGGTCGGCACCGGCTCGACCTTGGCGAAGGCGTAGCCGTCGCCGCCCATGCGGTTCTGCATCAACTCCTGAGAGGACGTGATGAGCTTGCGGTTGAAGGTCTGGCCCGGACGTATCAGCAGCAGCTGCTCGAGCTGCGCCTGCGGAACCACGAAGGTGCCGGCCAGCTTGATCTGCGACACCTTGTAGACCTGGCCCTCGTCGATGTTGACGGTGATGAAGATGTCTTCCTTCTCGGGAGCGATCGCCACCTGCGTGGATGCGAGCTGAAAGTTCGCGTAGCCGCGATCCATGTAGTAGTTGCGGATCTTCTCCAGATCGCCCTGCAGCGATTCGCGCGAGTAGCGGTCGTCCTGGCGGTACCAGGAGAGCCAGTTGGGAGTCTTGAGCTCGAGCGTCTGCAGGATCTCCTTCTGCGGGAAACGCGTGGCGCCCACGAGGTTTATCTGGCGGATCTTGGCGCGCGCGCCTTCCTTGATCTCGATCTTGATCTTGACGCGGTTGCCGGTCTCCTCCTCGACGTGCGAATCGATCTTCACGCCGTACTTGCCGCGGGCGAAGTACTGGTCGGTGAGGTACTGGGTGACGTCTTCCAGCACCGAGCGGTCGAAGTTCTTGCCGGTGGCGAGGCCCACGTTGCGCAAGGATTTCTGCAGATCCTCGGTCTTGATGTCCTTGTTGCCGGTGATCTCGAAGCTCTCGATGGAGGGACGCTCGAGCGCCACGACGATGAGGGTGTTGCCGTCGCGGCGCAGCTGCACGTCGCGGAAGAAGCCGGTGGCGTACAGCGCGCGGATCGCCTCGCGCGCGCGCTGCGGGGTGAGGTGATCGCCGATGTTCACCGGCAGGTAGTTGTAGACCGTGCCCTCGGAGACGCGCTGCAGGCCCTCGACCCGGATATCGCCGACGACGAAGTCGGCCGGGCCCGCTGGCGTCGGTGGCATCGCTGGCGCCGGTGGCATCGTTGACGCCGGTGGCATCGCCGGCGCCGGTGGCATCGCCGGCGTCTGTGCGGCGGTGAGCGCACACCGCACCGCGAGCACAGCTGCGGCGACGGCCATGCGCGTTTTCATTCTTCAGCCACCCCATCCCCCTTTAGAGCGCTCACCAAGGCGCACCCCGAAAGCCTTGTCAAAGTCTTGTCAGTGCACTATTCGAAAGCTCTGCCGCCGCGGCCCCGTGCGGTGCGGGACAGCGTCAACCGAACTGGCGCGCAATGTCGTTGTAGAGCGCGACACCCATCAGAACGATGAGGAGCGCGATGCCGAGCTGCTGTCCGAGAGCCTGCGCGCGCTCCGACAAGGGGCTGCCCTTCAGCCACTCCACCAGCTGGAACAATATCTGTCCGCCGTCCAGGATCGGAATCGGCAGCAGGTTGAGGAATCCCAGCGACAGCGAGATCAGCACCAGGAAGCCGAGAAACGGCGCGAGGCCTGCCTCGGCCGACTCGCCGGCGAACTCGGCGATCGACAGCGGGCCGCTCAGGTTCTTCAGCGACACGCGCCCGAGGAGCATCCGCCAGAAGAGGCGCGCCTGGAGCACGGTCATGGTCCAGGCCTCCCCGCCGGCGCGCGCGAGCGCGACGGCGGGACCGAGATCGGTGTGCCGCAGCATGCTCTCCGGGTAGCCCGAGCCCTTGGGCTGCATGACATGGATGCGCCCCAGGCGCTTGCCGGCCACCGGCTCGCTCTGGACCTCGAGCTGCACGCGGTGGGCGACCCCGCCTCGGGCGTAGTCGATGGTCACCCGCTCGCCGGGGTGGGCGCTGATCAGCGCGACGATCTCGCGGAAGTCGTGCACGGAAGTGCCGTCGATCGCCTCGATGAGGTCCCCGGCGCGCAAGCCCGCGCGCGCCGCCGGCCCGTCGGGCATCACCTGCCCGAGCACCGGCGGCAGCGGCGGCGTCCAGAACGTGAATCCGAGTCCGCGAAAGAGCTCCGCCGGCTCGGTGAGGCGGCGGCGCTGCTCGGCGTCCGGCACGCGCAGTCTCGCGGAGCGCAGCTCGCCCGAGCTCGCGCGCACGGCGAGATCCGCTTCCCCACGCGAGCTCATGGCGTCGAGCAGCCCAAACACCACGTCGCGCTCGCCCGCCACGGCGGCGCCGTTGACGGCGCGGATCTCGTCTCCCGGGCGCAGGCCCGCCGCGGCGGCCACCGAGCCCGAAAGAACCTCACCCACGAGCGGCCGGATCTCGGTGACGCCGTTCGCCCACAGCATCCCCCACAGCACCAGCACCGCGAACAGGATGTTGAAGGCGGGACCCGCGAGCAGCACCACGATGCGCTGCCACGGCGGCCGGCGCGTGAAGGAGCGCGAGAGCTCGTGCGGCGCCACGGGACCCTCGCGCTCGTCGAGCAGCTTCACGTAGCCGCCGAGCGGCACCGCCGCCACCACGTATTCGATGCGATCGGCGCCGGCGATGCGCTTGAGCAGCGGCCGGCCGAAACCGACCGAGAAGCGCAGCACCTTGAAGCCGAGCCGCCGCGCGACCCAGAAATGCCCGAACTCGTGCACCGTGACGAGAACTCCCACGGCGACCACGAACCACACCGCGTACCAGACGAGACTCATGCGTGAGCGCCTCTCATCGATTCGTTTCTCGTGATGTCGACGATCCGCTCACGCGCGCGAGAGCGGCTCTCCGCGTCGGCGGCCAGCACGTCCTCGAGCCCGCCGATCGCTCCCCCTCCGGCGCCCCGCTCAACTACCGCTTCAATGACCGCAGCGATGCCGGGAAAGTTCAATCGGCGCTCGAGGAACGCCTCGACCGCCACTTCGTTCGCGGCATTGAGCACGACGGGGTGCAGTCCGCCGGCGCGCGCGGCGGCCTGCGCCAGCGCGAGGCACGGAAACTTGTCGCTGTCGGGAGCGCGGAAATCGAGCCGTCCCGCCTTGAGCAGGTCGAGGAATTCGACTCCCGAGCCGATCCTCGCCGGCCAACCGAGCGCGTGCGCGATCGGCGTGCGCATGTCGGGCGCCGAGAGCTGCGCGAGCACCGAGCCGTCGACGTATTCGACCATCGAGTGGACGATGCTCTGCGGGTGCAACAGGATCTCAACCTGCGCCGGCGTCACCCCGAACAGCAGGCACGCCTCGATGAGCTCCAGTCCCTTGTTCATGAGGGTAGCGGAGTCGACCGAGATCTTGCGGCCCATGATCCAGTTGGGATGCGCGATCGCGGCCTCGGGTGTGACCGCATCGAGCGCCTCGCGCGGGGTATCGCGGAACGGCCCGCCGGAGGCTGTGAGCAGCAGCCGCCGCACCCCCGGCGGCGCCACGCCGGGGCTCACGGGCGGCGGCAGGCACTGGAAGATCGCGTTGTGCTCGCTGTCGATCGGCAGCAGCGTCGCCCCCGAGCGGCCCACTTCCTTCAGCAGCAGCGGGCCGGCCATCACGAGGGCTTCCTTGTTCGCGAGCAGCAGCCGCTTGCCGCTGCGGGCCGCCGCCAGAGTGGAACGCAGGCCCGCGGCGCCCACGATCGCGGCCATGACACACTCGACCTCGGGCGCCTGCGCGATCTCCTCGAGCGCCGCAGCGCCCGCGAGCAGACGCGTCCGCGGGGCCGCCCCGCCGACGAGGGCGCGCAGCTCCGCGGCCGCGCGCTCGTCGGCGAGCGCCGCGTAGTCCGGCTGCCAGGTGCGCACCTGCTGCGCGAGCCTCCCGGAGTTGCTGTTCGCGGCGATCGCCACCAGGCGGAACCGGTCGCGATGCCGCGCGAGCACGTCGAGGGTGCTCTCGCCCACCGAGCCGGTCGAGCCGAGCACGGCGACGCCGATCACCTCACGACTCCGAGCAGCGTCAGGCCGAGCAGCAGCACCGGGGCCGCTCCCGTCAGACTGTCGATGCGATCCATGACTCCGCCGTGCCCGGGAAACACGCTGCCGCTGTCCTTCATGCCCGCGAAGCGCTTCAAGAGACTCTCGGTGAGGTCGCCGATGATCGAGAAGCCGACCGCGGTCACGCACAGCGGCAGAAACATGAGCAGCGGCACGCGGAACCAGAGGCTCCCCCCGACCGCGACCAGGGCGCTCAGTCCGATCCCTCCCAACACTCCCTCCCAGGTCTTGCCGGGCGACACTTCGGGCGCGAGCCGGATGCGCCCGAAGCGCCGGCCGCAGAAGAAAGCGCCGATATCGGCCATCCACACGAGCACGAACGCGAACAGCACCCATTCGGCGCCCTGCGGCGGCGCGTGCCGCAGGCGCGCCAGCGCGACCCACGCCGGCACCAGCGCCAGGATCCCGGCGGCCCCGGCCGACCAGGGCGAGACGCGCCGCGGCGCGAACGCGATCCAGAGGAGCGCGGTCAGCCACCAGAGCACTGCCACCGCGAGCAGGAGCGAGCGAGCGCCGGGGCTCGCCGAGACGCGCCACGCGAGCGCAAGCAGGGCCGCGACCAGCAGCACGTACGCGCCGCGCGCGCTGGCGGCGGGGACGCGCAGGAACGCGGACCATTCCCAGGCTCCGGCGAGCACCAGCGCGGTCATCACCGCGACCGTCGCCCACTCCGGCAGCCACAGCACCACCGCCAGCAGCACCGCCGCCAGCACCACCGCGGTGAGCACCCGTGTGCGCAGCGCCTCGCTCACGGTGCCCTCAGCCTTTCGCCGCCGCCGGACATTGCGCCGACAGTTGGCCGAAGCGCCGCTCGCGGCCGGCGAAGAACCCGAGCGCTTCCTCGAGGTCCCCCACGGAGAAATCCGGCCATAGCCTCGATGTGAAATACAGCTCCGCGTACGCGAGCTCCCAGAGCAGGAAGTTGCTGATGCGGTACTCGCCTCCCGTTCGGATCAGCAGCTCCGCCTCCGGCACTCCCCCGAGAGCGAGACTCGAGCCGAAGACTTCCTCGCTGATCTCCTCCGGTCGCAGAGCCCCGCTCGAGCATTCCCTCGCAAGTCTTTGAGCTGCCTGAATGATATCCCAGCGCCCCCCATAGCTGACCGCGACCTGGAGCTTGAGGCCGGAGTTGCCGCGGGTGAGCTCCTCGGCGGCGGCGATGCGGCCCTGCAGCCGTACGGAGAGATTGCGGCGCTCGCCGATGAACCTGAGCCGCACCCCTTGCTCGTGCAGCTCCTCGATCTCGCGCTCGAGCGCCTCGATGAAGAGGCCCATCAGGCTCCCCACCTCGTCCGCGGGCCGTCCCCAGTTCTCGCTCGAGAAGGCGAAGAGCGTGAGCGCCTCGACGTCGCGCCGCGCGCACTCCTCGACGCACATGCGCACGGGCTTGAGCCCCGCGCGGTGCCCGGCCGGACGCGGCAGAGCGCGCGCGGCCGCCCAGCGGCCGTTGCCGTCCATGGTGATCGCGATGTGCCTCGGTACGGGCTTTGCGGTGGCGGCGTCCATCAGACCTGCATGACCTCCTTTTCCTTCGCGGCGAGCAGCGCCTCGATGTCGGCGATGTGCTTGTCGGTGAGCTTCTGCACCTCGGTCTCGGCGCGGCGCTCGTCGTCCTGAGACACCAGCTTTTCCTTCAGCTCCTCCTTGATGTGGTTCATGACGTCGCGGCGCACGTTGCGCACCGCGACCCGGGCGTTCTCCGCATCGTGCCGGAGCACCTTCGTGATCTCGCGGCGTCGCTCCTCGGTGAGCGGCGGCATGGGAATGCGGATCACGGTGCCCGCGGTCATCGGCGTGAGCCCCAGGTCCGACTTGAAGATCGCCTTTTCGATCGCCTGCACCACGCTCTTCTCCCACGGGGAGATGACGAGCGTCCGACTCTCCTCGACCGCGATGCTCGCCACCTGCTGCAGCGGCACCTCCGAGCCGTAATAGTCGACCTTCAGGTGCTCGACGAGGCTCGGGTGCGCCCGTCCGGTACGCAGCTTCTTCAGATCAGCCTGGAAGGTCTGAACACACTTGCTCATGCGCTCGCGCGCGTCTTTCTTGAGGTCTTCGAGCATGGTTGCGTCTCCTCGATACGGCGCGCCCCTTCGGGCCCCTCACTCGAACGTCACGGCCGTGCCGACTTCCTCCCCGCGCACGATGCGGGTGAGATCCCCCGGATTGTTGAGATTGAACACCCGCAAAGGCAAGCGGTTGTCGCGGCACATGACGATGGCGGTGGCATCCATGACGTTGAGCTTGTCGGTGAGCACCTTGTCGAAAGTCAGGTGTGTGTAGCGGAGGGCGGAGGGGTTGCGCAAGGGGTCGTCGGAGTACACCCCGTTCACCTTGGTGGCTTTCAGCAGCACGTCGGCGTTGATCTCGATGGCGCGCAGCGCCGCCGCCGTGTCGGTGGTGAAAAAGGGATTCCCGGTGCCGGCGGCGAAGATCGTCACGCGTCCCTTCTCCAGGTGGCGCACGGCGCGGCGCCGGATGTAGTCCTCGCAGACTTCGTTGATGCGGATCGCGGACATGACGCGCGCGTACAGCCCGAGGCCCTCGAGGGCATCCTGCATGGCGAGCGCGTTCATCACCGTGGCGAGCATGCCCATGTGGTCGGCCGCCACGCGGTCCATGCCGGCACGCGCGAGTCCCGCGCCGCGGAAGATGTTGCCGCCGCCGATCACGAGCGCGAGCTGGACATCCATCTCACGGATCTCCTGCAGCTCCCCCGCGATGCGCCGGATGACCGCCGGCTCGATGCCGTAGTCCCCGTCGCCCATCAGGGCCTCACCCGAGAGCTTCACCAGGATCCTCGAGTAGCGCACCGTGGCTTGCGTCATCTCAACACCTCCGCCGATGGAAAAAACCCCGCGCTCGGCGGGGTCCCACGAAATCGACGAGTCGCCTCCTCAGTGCACCTTCGTGTCCTTGCCCTTGTCCTTGCCCTTGACCTGAGCCATCACGTCGGCGACGAAATCCTCGGTTTTCTTGTCGAGACCAGCGCCGACCTCGAAGCGCTCGAACGCCACCACCTCGGCCCCGGCGCTCTTCAGGAGCTTCTCGATGGAGACGTCCGGATCCTTGACGAACGCCTGTCCGGCGAGGGTGACCTCGTTCAACGCCTTGCGCAAGCGCCCTTCGACCATCTTGGCGACGATCTCCGGCGGCTTGCCCTCGCTCTTGGCCTGCTGGGTGAGAATGTCGCGCTCCCTGGCCACCACCTCGGCCGGCACGTGCGTCGTGGAGAGATAGCGGGGATTGCTCCACGACACGTGCATCGCCAGATCCCGCGCGAGCTCCGCGCTCCCCCCCTTGAGCGCGATGAGCGCGCCGATGCGCGTGCCGTGCACGTAGGCGCCGAGGTGCTCCGGGGCGCTGAGCAGCGCCACGCGGCGCACGCTGATGTTCTCGCCGATCTTCGCGATGAGCGCGCGCCGGCGCTCCTCGACGCTCTCACCCGAGCCGAGCCTGGTCTCGAGCAGCACGGCCAGCTCCGCCGCGCGCGCCTTGAGCGCCGCCTCGCCCACCGCCCTGGCGAAGGCGCGGAAGTCGTCGCCGCGGGCGACGAAGTCGGTCTCGCAGTTGATCTCGACCATGGCGGCGGCGCGCGCATCCGCGCTCCGCTCGATGACGATCACGCCCTCGGCGGCCACGCGCGCGGCCTTCTTGTCGGCCTTGGCGAGCCCTTGGCGGCGCATGAGCTCCGCGGCGGCATCGAGGTCACCCTTGGTCTCGACCAGCGCCTTCTTGCACTCCATCATGCCGGCGCCGGTGCGCTCGCGGAGCTGTCTGACTGCATCTGCTGTGATGTTCATGGGGATTGCGGGTCCTCGGGAACTAAGGATTGCCGGCGCTATTCGCCCGAGCCGGGGCCGGCGGGGCCGCGGCCCTTGCGCCGGCCCACGCTGACGCTCGGCCGGCGCGTCAGGGTGTCGGAGGCGGGGGCGACGCCCACGGCCGCGGCGGCGGCCTCCGCCGCCTCCTCGGCCTCGAGCTCATCATCCTCCGCGGGCAGCTCCGCCGCGGGCAGCTCCTCGGCGGCAGCGGGCGCGGGGAGCTTCACCGGCGGGAGCTTGCGCCGCGCCGGCGCCTTCCTGCGCACGGCGGCCTGAGGCCGCCTGGCGGCGCGCGCCGCCTTCTTGCGCGGGTTGCCCGCCTCATCGAGCTCGACGAACTCGTCCTCGCCGACCGCGACCTGGGGCACCGCTTCCTTGCCCTCGAGCACCGCGTCGGCGATGCCGGCGGCGTACAGCTGGATCGCGCGCATGGCGTCGTCGTTGCCCGGGATCACGTAATCGATGCCGTCGGGCGAGCAGTTGGTGTCGACCACGGCCACCACCGGGATGCCGAGCTTTTTCGCCTCGTGAATCGCGATGATCTCGTGCCCGACGTCGACCACGAAGAGCGCATCGGGAAGCGACTCCATGCTCTGGATGCCGCCGAGGCTCTTCTGGAGCTTGTCCATCTCGCGTCGCAGCTGGGTCGCCTCCTTCTTGCCGCGCTTCTCGAGCGCGCCCGAGGCGGCGAGCTCGCGGATCTCCGAGAGCCGCTTGATCGACTGGCGGATGGTCTTGAAGTTCGTGAGCATGCCGCCGAGCCAGCGCTGGTTCACGTAGGGCTGCAGGGCGCGCTCGGCTTCCTTCTGGATCGACTCGCGCGCCGAGCGCTTGGTGCCGACGAACAGCACCTTGCCGCCGTCGGCGATCACTCCCCTGATGAACTGCGCAGCTTCCGAGTACATCGGCTGCGTCTTCTCGAGGTTGATGATGTGGATCCTGTTCCGCTCGCCGAAGATGAAGGGGGCCATCTTCCAGAAGCGGGTCTGATGTCCGAAGTGGACTCCCGCCTCCAGCATCTGTCGCATGGACACGCCGGGCATGAAGAAACTCCTGTGCGGGTTGAGCCTCCGCGCATCCCCCTGACCATCCTCCGGCGGGCCGCGAGGCCTAACGCCCAAGGAGGACACCCAGTCAGCGAGTTAACGATGCGCGTGTGGGTTGCCGCCACCCCATTTCGCACCCCTATGCACGTCACGATCAAGACCCCCGAGGAGCAGGAGAAAATGCGGGTCGCCGGGCGCCTCGCGGCCGCCGTGCTCGACATGATCGGCGAGCACGTGGTGCCGGGGGTGACCACGGAAGAGCTCGACCGGCTCTGCCACGACTACATCGTGAAGGTGCAGCGCTCGGTGCCCGCGAACCTCAACTACCGCGGCTTCCCGAAGACCATCTGCACCTCGGTGAACCACGTGGTCTGCCACGGCATCCCGAATGACCGCCGGCTGAAGGCCGGCGATATCGTCAATATCGACGTCACGGTGATCCGCGACGGCTTCCACGGCGACACCAGCCGCATGTACCTCGTGGGCAAGGCGGCGCCGCACGCGCAGCGCCTCTCCGAAACGTGCTTCGCGGCCATGTGGCGCGGCATCGAGTCGGTGCGGCCCGGGGCGCGCCTCGGCGACATAGGCCACGCCATCCAGAGCTTCGTCGAGGGGAACGACTATTCGGTGGTGCGCGAGTACTGCGGTCACGGCATCGGGCGCGTCTATCACGAGGACCCGCAGGTGCTGCACTATGGCGAGCCCGGTACGGGACTCGAGCTCGAGCCCGGCATGACCTTCACCATCGAGCCGATGGTGAACGCCGGCAAGCGCCACGTGCGGTTGCTGCCCGACGGCTGGACCGTCGTCACCAAGGACCACTCGCTCTCCGCCCAGTGGGAGCACACGGTGCTCGTGACCGGGACGGGGAGCGAGGTGCTCACTCTGCCCGCGAACGGCGCGGCTCACTAGCCGCCCGCACATGGGTGCCTGGGACTCAGAGCTGCTCGAGGAAACGCGTCCCGCCACGCCCCCGCCGATCTCCTGGCCGCTGCTCGAGACTCTCCCGGCACGGCTCGCCGCCGGGCGCGAGCCGGCCGCGTGGCGCGAGCTCCTGCGCTCGGCCCACGAGGAGCTCAAGGCGCGCTTCCTCGCCTCGGAGCCCGTCGAGGAGCTCGTCCAGGCGCGCGCCGCGCTCGTCGATACGGTGCTGCGCGAGGCGTGGAGCCGCCACTGCGCCGCGCTTCCCGGCTGGGCTCTGGTGGCGGTGGGCGGCTACGGGCGCGCGGAGCTCCACCCCTGCTCCGACATCGACATCCTGCTGCTCGCACCGCGCTCGCCCGACCCGCGCGGCGGCGGCGCGATCGAGGCGCTGGTCGCGTTCCTCTGGGACATCGGCCTCGAGGTCGGTCACAGCGTGCGCACGGTGGCCGAGTGCGCCGAGGAATGCGTCGGCGACGTCGGTGTCATGACGACGCTGCTCGAGGCGCGCCTCGTCGCGGGCGTCGCGCAGCTGCTCGCCGCCATGCGCCAGGCTCTCGCGCCCGAGCGACTCTGGCCGGTGAAGCAGTTCTTCGAGGCCAAGGTGCGCGAGCAGGCCGCGCGGCACTTGAAGGCCAACGACACCGCCTACAACCTCGAGCCCAACGTCAAGACCGGGCCCGGGGGGCTGCGCGACATCCAGACCATCGCCTGGGTCGCGAAGCGTCACTTCGGCGCCGAGACCCTCGACGGGCTCGCGACCCACGGGTTCCTCACGGTCGCGGAGCTGCGCCGCCTCGAGCAGGCGCAGGCGTTTCTGTGGAAGGTGCGCTTCGGGCTTCACACCCTCACCGGGCGGCGCGAGGACCGGCTGCTGTTCGACTACCAGATCCGCCTGGCGCAGAGCTTCGGCTATCAGGACGCCTCCTACACGCTCGCGGTCGAGCAGTTCATGCAGCGCTACTACCGCACGGTCATGGACGTGAGCCTGCTGAATGAGCTGCTGCTGCAGCTGTTCCGCGAAGCGATCCTCTCCGAGAGCGAGCCGCCGCGGCCGCTGAATGCGCGCTTCCAGGTGCGCAACGGCTCCCTCGAAGCGGTCAGCGAGGACGTCTTCCAGCGCAGCCCCGCGGCGCTCCTCGAGCTGTTCGCGCTGCTGCAGCAGAACGAGGGACTCCACGGCGTGCGCGCCTCGACCATGCGCGCGGTGGCGAAGAGCCTGTGGCTCATCGACGAGGAGTTCCGGCAGAACCCGCGCCATCACCGTCTGTTCCTCGAGATCCTGCGCTCCCCGGTCGGCGTCACGCACGAGCTGCGACGCATGAATACCTACGGCGTGCTCGGCCGCTACATCCCCGCCTTCGGGCGCGTCGTCGGGCGCATGCAGTACGACCTGTTCCACGCCTACACGGTCGACGCGCACACGCTGTTCGTGGTGAGCAATCTGCGCCGCTTCGCGATACCGCGCTACGATCACGAGCTGCCGGAAGCCTCGCGTGTCATGCAGCAGCTGCCGAAGAGCGAGATCGCCTACCTCGCGGCGCTCTTCCACGACATCGCCAAGGGGCGCGGCGGCGATCATTCCGAGCTCGGCGCCGTCGAGGCCGAGGCTTTCTGTCTCGAGCAGGGCCTGTCGCAGTACGACGCGCGCCTCGTCGCCTGGCTGGTGCGCAATCACCTCGAGCTGTCGATCACCTCCCAGAAGCAGGACATCGGCGATCCGCAGGTCATCAACGCGTTCGCGCGCAAGGTCGGCGACGGGACGCACCTCGACTATCTGTACGTGCTGACCTGTGCGGACGTGCGCGCCACGAATCCGAAGCTGTGGAACTCCTGGAAGGCATCGCTGTTCCGCGATTTCTACCAGCGCGTGAAGCGCGCGCTCCGCCGGGGACTCGAGAGCCCGATCGACGCCGAGCATCTCGTGCGCGAGACGCAGGATGCCGCGCGCCGCTTGCTGCTCGAGCGCGGCGTCGCCGAGCGCGACATCGCGGGCGCATGGGCGCGCTTCTCGGCGGCCTACTTCCTGCAGCACTCCCCGGAGGAGGTCGCCTGGCACGCGCGTCTCCTCGCCGACCGCGACGCGGCCTCCGACGAGCCACTGGTGGCGCTCGATCCGCGCAGCCTCCGCGGCACGACCGCGGCGCTGATCTTCGCGCGCCCGCGCCGGCACGGCTTCGCGCGCACCACCGCGGCGCTGGATCAGCTCGGCCTCAACATCGTGGATGCGCGCATCACGCCGACCGGCGACGGCTTCAGTCTCGAGCTCTATCACCTGCTCGAGGACGACGGCGCGCCGATCACCGACGCCGACCGGCTGACCGAGATCGAGCAGGCGCTGTGGCGCTCGCTCCAGGGACCCGCCGATGCGCCGTTCGCGGTGTCGCGGCGCGCGCCGCGCCAGGCGCGCATGTTCATCACCCCCACGCAGATCGCGATCAGCGTCGATGAGCGCAACCGCCGCTCGGTGCTCGAGCTGACCGCCGGCGACCGCCCGGGCCTGCTGTGCGACGTCGGCAAGGTGCTGATGGAGGAGCGGGTCGAGCTGCAGGCCGCCAAGATCATGACCGTCGGCGAGCGCGCCGAGGACGTCTTCCATCTCACGGACTTCGACAACTGCCCGCTCACGCCCCAAGCCGCCGAGCGGCTGCGGGACCACCTGGTGCAGGCACTCGATGAGCGTCAGGCGGCGCTGCGCGAGCCGCACCCGGCCTTCGGTGCCGCACGATGAGCGACCCCGGCAGCCTCAGGGCCGTCATCGATGCGGCATTCGAGCGCCGCGCCGAGCTCGGCCCGGGGAATGTGCCGCCCGACCTCGAGGGCGCGCTCGAGGAATGCCTCACGCTCCTCGACAGTGGTCAGGCGCGCGTCGCGGAGCCGGGCGCGGGCGGCTGGGTCGTGAACGAGTGGCTGAAGAAGGCGGTGCTGCTCTCGTTCCGCACTCGCGAGAACGTGGCCATGGACGGCGGCTTCACGCGCTTCTACGACAAGGTGCCCCTCAAATACGCGCTCGCTACGGAAGAGCAGCTGCGTGCCGGCGGCGCCCGCATCGTGCCGCACGCGGTGGTGCGTCGCGGCGCCTACATCGCGCCGAACGTTGTATTGATGCCGAGCTACGTCAACATCGGCGCCTGGGTCGGGTCCGGCACCCTGGTCGACACCTGGGCGACGGTGGGCTCGTGCGCCCAGATCGGCCGCAACGTGCACCTCTCGGGCGGGGTCGGTATCGGCGGCGTGCTCGAGCCGCTGCAGGCGAGCCCGACCATCATCGAGGACGACTGCTTCATCGGGGCGCGATCGGAGATCGTCGAGGGCGTCGTGGTCGAAGCGGGCTCGGTGATCTCCATGGGGGTGTTCATCGGGCAGAGCACCCGCATCTACGAGCGCGCCACCGGCAGCATCCTGCAGGGCCGCGTGCCCGCGGGCTCGGTCGTGGTCGCAGGGAGCCTCCCCTCGGCCGACGGCCGCTACAGCCTCTACTGCGCGGTGATCGTCAAGCGCGTCGACGCGAAGACGCGCGCCAAGACCTCGATCAACGAGCTGCTGCGCAGCGCTGTCGGATGAATAATGCCGCGCGCCGGCGGCACACCGGCGGCTCGACCCCGGGTGGCAGCTCGACCCCGGCGCGCCTGCCCAACCCCGGTCGGCAGCTCACCCGAATCGGCCGGTGATGTAGTCCTCGGTGAGGCGGTGCCGCGGGTTGGTGAATACCCGGTCGGTGGCGCCCACCTCGATCAGCTCTCCGAGGTGGAAGTACGCGGTGCGCTGCGAGACGCGCGCCGCCTGCTGCATCGAGTGCGTGACGATCACGATCGCATACTGTTCGCGCAGCTCATCGATCAGATCCTCGATGCGCGCGGTGGCCACGGGATCGAGCGCCGAGCACGGCTCGTCCATGAGAATCACTTCGGGCTGCACGGCGATGGCGCGTGCGATGCACAGGCGTTGCTGCTGGCCGCCCGAGAGCCCGGTGCCGGGGCTGCTCAGGCGGTCCTTCACCTCATCCCAGAGCCCCGCGCGCGTCAGGGTCGTGCACACGATGTCATCGAGCTGCGCGCGGCTGCGCGCCAGGCCATGGATGTGCGGACCGTAGGCGACGTTATCGTAGATCGATTTCGGGAACGGGTTCGGTTTCTGGAACACCATGCCGATACGGGCGCGCAGCTGCGCGGCGTCCTGGCGCTCATCGTAAATGTCGCGGCCGTCCAGCCTGATCGAGCCGGTGACGCGCGCCCCGGGGATCGTATCGTTCATGCGATTCAGGCAGCGCAGGAACGTCGACTTGCCGCACCCGGAAGGCCCGATCATCGCCAGCACCTGGCGGCGCGCGACCTCCAGGGTGACATTCTTCAGCGCCTGCTTGGTGCCGTAGAACACACTCACGTCGCGGCACGAGAACACCGGATCCTCGATCGCGGCTTCCGCCTGGCCCGCCGCCGCCTCAGCCGCGGCGGGGGCGTGCATCCGGCCGCTGGGCTTGAGGTTCAGGCCACCCTCCCCGACACGCTGCCGTGCGAGGCTCTGCGGGGCGGTAACGCCGTTGCCGCTCCCCGCAGCCGCGGCGCGCGCGGGCGCGGGCCGTTGCGGCTCCGGCGCCTGCGGATCCTCAGCCGAATCTTCCGGTGACATAGTCGTCGGTGCGGCGGCTCCTGGGCGCCGTGAACATCTGCCCCGTCGGGCCGATCTCCACCAGCTCGCCCAGGTACATGAAGGCGGTGACGTTCGAGACGCGCGCCGCCTGCTGCAGATTGTGGGTGACGATGGCGATGCAGTAGCTCTCGCGCAGCGACTGCAGCGTTTCCTCTACGCGCAGCGTGGAGATCGGATCCAGCGCCGCCGTGGGCTCGTCGAACAGCAGAACCTCGGGGCGCAGCGCCAGGGTACGCGCGATGCACAGCCGCTGCTGCTGGCCGCCCGAGAGGCCGCGCCCGTCCTCGTGCAGCTTGTCCTTGACCTCTTCCCACATGGCGGCGTCACGCAGCGCCTCCTCCACCCGGTCGGCGAGCTCGCTGCGGGAAATGCGCCGCGACAGGCGCAGTCCGAAGGCCACGTTGTCGAAGACCGACATGGGAAAGGGCGTGGCCTTCTGGAACACCATGCCCACTTTGAACCGCAAGCTCGCCACGTCGACCGTGGGGGCGAGAATGTCCTCGCCATCGAGCCGCACGTCACCGGTGGCGCGGTGACCCGGATACAGCGCGTACATGCGGTTGAACACCCGCAGGAGCGTCGACTTGCCGCAGCCGGAGGGACCGATGAAGGCGGTGATCCGCCGGTCGGGCAGCGTGAGATTGATGTCCTTGAGCGCCTGCACCCTGCCGTAGTAGAAATCGAGATGCCGCACCTCGAACTTGACCGCGGTTGCCTCGCTCACCGCCGCCGGCCGCGCGCCGAACCGGACTTCGGATGCGCTCATCAGTGCCTGCCGCCGGAGTTGAGCGAGAACAGCACCAGGCGCGCGCTGACGCTCAGGACGAGAATGCTCAGCGTGATGATCAGGGCGCCGGACCACGCGAGCTGCTGCCAGTTCGGATACGGGCTGAGCGCAAACTGGAAAATCACCGCCGGCAGGTTGGCGATGGGAGCTGCGAGATTGCTGCTCCAGAACTGGTTGTTGAGCGCCGTGAACAGCAGTGGCGCGGTCTCGCCACTGATCCGCGCCACCGCCAGCAGCAGCCCCGTGAGGATGCCGCTGCGGGCGGCGGGGTAGATGACGCTGGTGATCGTGCGCCAGGGGTAGGCGCCCATGGCGGTGGAGGCGTCCTTCATCCCCTGGGGCACGAGACTAAGCATATCCTCGGTGGTGCGCACCGTCACCGGCATGGCGATGATCGCGAGCGCGACCGCGCCCGCGATCGCCGAGAAATGCCCCATGCGGATCACCAGCAGCTCGTACACGAACAGGCCGATGATGATCGACGGGGCGGACAGCAGCACGTCGTTCACGAAGCGGATCACGGTGCTCAGGCGCGAGGTGCGGGCGTACTCCGCAAGATAGGTGCCGGCGAGCATGCCGACCGGACCGCCGATGAGAATGCCGATCACGGTCATGACCACGCTGCCGTAGATCGCGTTCAACAGTCCGCCGCTGGCGCCGGGGGGCGGCGTCATGGCGGTGAACAGCTCGAGCGACACCCCGGTGAGGCCGTTGCGGATGAGCGTCCAGAGAATGGCGCCGAGAAAGAACAGCCCGATGGCGGTCGCGAGGCCGGAGAGGCCGAGCGCCAGGATGTTGGTGAGCTTGCGGATCGTGCGGCGGTTCATACGGACGACAGCGCCCGGCGCTCGAGGCGCAGCAGCATGAAGCGCGCGGCGGCGATCACCGAGAAGGTGATGAGGAACAACAGCGCGCCCAGTGCGATCAGCGAGGAGCTGTAGAGGTCGCCGACCGCTTCGGTGAATTCGTTGGCGATGGACGCCGAGATGGTGGTGCCGGGCGCGAGCAGCGATGAGCCGATGCGGTGCGCGTTGCCGATGACGAAGGTGACCGCCATGGTCTCGCCCAGCGCGCGGCCCAGGCCCAGCATGACGCCGCCGATCATGCCGGTGCGTGCGTACGGCACCACCACCTGCCAGATCACTTCCCAGGTGGTGGCTCCCAGGCCGTAGCCGGACTCCTTGAGCACGTCCGGCACGGTCTCGAACACATCGCGCATCACCGCGGAAATGAACGGGATGACCATGATCGCGAGCACGAAGCTCGCGGTGAGTATGCCGATGCCGTACGGCGGCCCCTGAAACAGCCTGCCGATCACCGGCAGCGGACCCAGCCAGGCGATCAGCCACGGCTGCACGTGCCGCTGCAGGACCGGCGCCAGCACGAACAGGCCCCAGATGCCGTAGATGATGCTGGGCACCGCCGCGAGCAGCTCGATCGCCACGCCCACCGGGCGCTTCAGCCACGGCGGCGCCATCTCGGTGAGAAAGATGGCGACACCCAAGCTCACGGGAATCGCCAGCAGCAACGCCAGCACCGAGGTGACCAGCGTGCCGTAGACGGGCGCCAGCGCGCCAAACTGCTCGGTGACCGGATTCCAGATCTCGCGCGTGAGAAAGCTCAGCCTGAAGTGCGCGAGTGCGGGCCAGGCTCCGGCGAGCAGTGAGATCGCCACTCCGCCCAGCAGCGCCAGCACCACGATCGCGGCAACCAGGGTGGCGCTGCGAAAGACCCGCTCGCGCAGCCGCTGTCCGGCGGCATGTCGCGGATCGATGGCAGCGCCCGTGTTCATGACATCTCCGCAAGGAAACCCCTGACTTCAGTCAGGGGAGGAATTGCGTCCAAGACTTGACCTGTATGGATATACAGGCAACCATATGAGGCATGGTCGATCTGCTGATTAACCGGAACTGCCTCTACCAGACAGTTGGCACCGCAGGCACGCTCATCGCCGCGACCATCCAGCGCTATATCGAGCGTGCCGAGCATGTCACCAAGAGGCGCTAGAGCGTGATGCGCACCGCCTGCATTCGACTGAAGGTGACCCCGGAGCAGGCCGCCAGACTGAGTACATTGCGGACGGTCTACGCCGAGGCCTGCAATCGGCTGGTACCGCTGGTGCAAGCAGCCCGCTGTTGGAATCGGGTTGCCCTGCATCAGCTCGGTTACCGATCCTTGCGGCAGCAGACCTCGCTGGGCGCGCAGATGGCGTGCAACGCCATCTTCTCGGTGTGCAAGGCGTATCGCTCGCAAGGAGCTCTGGGACGCATCCCCCAAGACACGCCGGTCCC
>WNGP01002484.1_pt1 | contig 20960 bp, 20 predicted proteins | sample 5407671 | NCBI WGS metagenome assembly WNGP01 (sample SAMN13153381, study PRJNA577476) | soil metagenome | isolation source: 40 cm soil or saprolite under Garry oak tree replicate 2 | place: USA:California | collected 2016-06-15 | reverse complement strand
CGCCGCCGCCGTCGCCAGGCCTGGCTGCGGATTATTTCAAGGTTTTCGCCGCCAGTCGCTACATGTACGTGGTTGGCGCCCTGCAACTGCTCAGCGGATTACTCTTGTTGATCGGCCGTTTCGTGCCGCTTGCCCTGACCATTCTCGCTGCGATGATCTTCAACATTTGGACATTTCACATCTTGATGGATCCGAAAGGTCTTTTTCCGATGGCGATCATCGCCATCGTGCTGGAACTTTTCCTGGTTTGGTCATATCGCGATCGTTTCGCGGGTATTTTGCGCGCCTAATCCGACACCATGGCTACACAAAGCAATGACAAAACAGCCGATGTAGTCGTCCGCGGTGATGCGCGCAGTTTCAGACAAGACGTCGTCGCTGGTAAGCATAGTCTTTCCGCTGACGAACCCGTCAGCGCAGGTGGTAGCGATGCCGGCCCCGATCCGTACGAATATCTGCTGGCCGCGCTCGGCGTCTGTACCTCCATGACGATCGGCTTATACGCGCGCCGAAAACAAATGCCCCTGGAGAACATCACGGTTTCGCTCTGGCACTCGCGCATTTATGCGATTGATTGCGAAGAATGCGAAACGAAAGAGGGCATGCTGGACAGGATCGATGCCGAAGTCGAACTGACAGGACCAGTAAGCGCAGAACAGCACGCGAAATTGATGGAGATCGCCGGGAAATGCCCGGTGCATCGCACGCTCACATCTGAGATCAACATTCGCTTGCGGCCCGCTGAGAAATCCTCTGCCTCATAAGTTGTAGCCGGGATCGGCGATGCCGGGGGGCTGGCAATCTGGCTCAAGGGCCAAGGTCGACGACCCCGGCTACAGCATTTCTGCGCCGGCGAAGAGCTTTTCAAAAAATACGCGCGCGCGTTGAGCGCCACGCGAAAAAACAATAGCTGTTCTCTCATTACTTCGAAAAAGAGCAGTGCTCGCGAACAGACCAAAGAGACCAGCATTTGTGCCGAAAAGATGAAATTCCTCGCTGTTCATCCCAGCTGTCTGATGTATTCGAAGATTTATCTTCGTCTCGAACCGCTCGGTCTCGAACTTGTCGCCGCAGCCGCAAGACGCGCAGGTCACTCGGTTCGCTTGATCGACTTGCAATGCGAACCGCATCAGAATTTTTTCCGTCTGATTCAACGCTGGCGGCCAGACGTCATCGCGTTCTCCATCAATTACCTGGCTAACGTTCCTGAAATCCTCGATCTCGCCCGCGCTACGCGCGCCTTATTGCCGGAAGCATTCATTTGTGTTGGTGGACACAGTGTTTCGTTTATTCCGGAAGAAATTTTGCGGCACGCTGCGGGCGCAGTGGATTGCGTGCTGATCGGTGAAGGTGAAACGGCGATCGCTGGCCTGCTTGAGGCTCTCACGCAAAGTCGGGCAAGCCTGAAAAATGTCCCTGGCTGCGTAACACTCGACCATCGCGGTCCGCCGCCCGCGTTTGTGCATTCGCTCGACGATCTGTTGCCTGCACGCGACCTGGTTCAACATCGCCAAAAGTATTTCATCGGCCAATTGGACCCGGCGGCTTCCATCGAGTTTAGCCGGGGCTGCCCGTGGGACTGCGTCTTTTGCAGTGCGTGGACGTTCTACGGACGCAATTACCGGGTTAAAACACCGGAGCGCGCCGTCTGGGAACTAGCGCAAATTCGCGAGCCCGGCATTTTCATCGTGGACGACGTGGCTTTCATTCAGGCCGAGCACGGCATGCAGCTTGGCGAAGCGATTGCTCGACGCGGGATCCGGAAACGTTATTACCTTGAGACGCGCGGTGACGTTCTGCTGCGAAACAAGGAAGTCTTCCAACTCTGGAAGCGGCTCGGCCTGAATACCATGTTCCTCGGTCTGGAAGCGATCGATGAAGAGGGACTCAAGCGCTACCGCAAACGCGTGACGCTCTCTAAAAATTTCGAAGCACTGGAGTTTGCTCGCTCGCTCGACATATCCGTGGCCGTCAATATCATTGCCGATCCCGCATGGGACCGCGAAAGATTCAAGGTAGTACGCGATTGGTGCCTGGAAATCCCCGAGGTCGTCAACATCAGTATTAACACACCGTATCCCGGCACGGAAACATGGCATACCGAGTCGCGTCGTCTCACGACGCGCGACTACCGGTTATTCGACATTCAACACACTGTGTTACCAACCAAGCTGCCACTGCCGGAATTTTACAAAGAACTCGTCGAGACACAGCGCGTGCTTTCCCGCAAGCATCTGGGCTGGGCGGCGCTGCGCGATTGCGCGCGTATCGTTGTCCGCCAGTTGCTTCGCGGTCAGACCAATTTTATCCGAATGCTTTGGAAGTTCGACAGCGTATATAACCCCGAACTCCAACTGGCCGATCACCGTCAACCAGTAAAATATGAAATCAGCCTGCCACCGCCTTCCGTTACTACCGTGCAGCGCGGTGCGCTTTACATCCATGAAAATCGAGGGCGCGCCGGCCGGCAGATCGATCACCACACAGAAGAATTTGTCAACGTAACCCGTATGGGCGTCGCGACGTAGTCCAGTTAGTACTGGAATGAATACGCGCCATAGTTAGCGCCGCGCGAAATCAGAATAGACAACGTTGCTCCGCCGCCTCTCCCGCCAAGCGGAATTACTTCTCGAAAAAAACAATGGGAGCCGCGCTCCTCCTGTTTTGTGGATAGGCGAATCTCGCAGAACACCCTCGTATTCTTCAAATAATCCAATAGATTTATGGTGAAAACGCCCAGTTCAGCAGCCACATGGATTACACGATTCGTCCGCTCACAGCTGGAGACGAACCAATCTTGTGGGAAATGTTGTATCAAGCGCTTCACACGTCCGAGGGCGGGCCGCCACGAGAAGTACTGCGGCAGCCCGAATTTGTGCGCTACGTCGAGGGCTGGGGTCGCGCAACCGACAGCGGCTTTATTGCATCCGACGCGAAGACCGGTGAGGTCTTAGGTGCTGTTTGGATTCGGCGGCTGAGCGACCAACTGGAGGCGCCATCTGACCTCGCCTTCGGCGTCAAACCCGGTCTTCGCCGGCGCGGCATCGGCGCTGCACTTCTCACGCAATTGGTCAAAACGTGTCCTGAGCAATCAACGATCTCGATGCGCGCTTCTGCGAATAACCCAGCCGTGCGCCTCTACGAGCGCTTCGGATTCAAGATCGTGAAGCAAGGCGAAGGCAGCGTCACGATGCGAAGAGAAGCTTGAGACATTGCCATTCGAGATGACCCAATCGCGAACCAAATCAGCGAAGAGTCGCCGCTGGTCTTCCAGAGTTACACAGCGTAGCGACGCGCTCGACCTTCAGCGAAACATTTTCAAATCAACTAATCCGCGCCGGATTGCGCTATCCCTTAAACATTCTGCCAACGCCAGTAAGCGGCGCAAAGGCACACCGTATCAATCAGCGATGTCGATGCTCAACTTTTACATCAATCGCGCCGGGAAAAATCTTTCGCAAAAACAAAAACGCGTTCTGGAACGGGCTAAAGGCGAACTGCGAGACGCGTTTGGTCGAGATTAACGTCGCGCCTAAAGATCGCAAAACCGCGATTAGTCACGATCGCTGGCAGAATCATTTCATGGCCATGCGAACAACCCGCGCGTCATCGGCCCGACGCGGGGCGAACTCGGGGAACTCTTCCGCATGCAAGATTCCGGCGAGGATTTCGAGGCTATCGACAATGCGCGGGCCCGGTCGGGCGAAGTAAGCGCTGGCGTCGACAGCATAGATCTCGCCGTGACGCGCCGCGGGAAGCGAATCGAAATCGGGAAAACGTCGGAGCAATTGGTAATCGCGCCGTGCGAGTTCGACATCGTATCCACAGAGAGCGAGAACGATGATCTCCGGACGAGCGTCGACCACTTGCTGCCAATCGATCTGCACGGAAGGTTGGTGTTTACGGCCTAACGGATCGTGTCCGCCGGCGATTTCCACGAGCTCCGGTCCCCAGTGACCGGAGCAAAACGGCGGATCAACCCATTCCAACACGAGACAGCGCGGGCGATTTGCAATGGCATCTGCTCGGCGTCGCACCACTTCTACGCGGTTTAATAATTCTGCAACCAATTTGTCAGCGCTTTCTGGAACACCGCATACATCCGCAACACGCCGAATGTCTTCGAAAATGTCCGAGAGACCTGAAGGCTCTAGATTCACGACTCGAGGCGGACCTGGCAATGTTTCGGCGAGCCGCGCGACAGTGCCATAACCCACCGCGCACACATCGCACAATTTTTGCGTAAGGATCACGTCGGGCTGCAGCTCTCTCAGAAGCGGCTCATTGATTCTGTAAATCGTGCCGTTTTCATGCAACGCGCGGCGCACCCATTCGTCCACTTCGCCGCTCGTTAGCCCAGTATGGTGGATCGGACAATGCGTCACGCGCGGACGCTCGTTGGCCTCAGCTGGATAGTCGCACTCATGCGAAACACCGACTATTTGATTCATCAACCCAAGGGCCGCCGCGATCTCCGTGGCGGCCGGCAACAGCGAAACGATGCGGCACGACCTCATCTCCACGTCCAAATATAGAAGACAGTCTTCTCCGTGCTGAACAAAAAGGGCTGACGCCTATTGCGCCAGCCCTTTAAGAATCACGCGGGAAAGGATTTTCTCGAATCAGTCCTTTTACTCCGCCAGCGGCAGAAACTCTTCGCGCACAATCTTGCCGTCTTTGACCGTATAAACGCCAACCTCCGACAACTGCATTCGCTTTTTCGAATTCTTGTCCGTCACATCGGCATCGTATTGCACCACGAAGCGATCATGTGCGACGAATGGTCCATTCGCTTTAAAGCTGTGGACCTGCATGTTTTGCAGCCACCAATCGGTCTTCCCGCGCACCTGATCGATCCCGCGCTTCTCCGGCGACTCGCTATCGCTCGCTCTCGCCTCGACACTCACAATGTTCTTGCCGTAAAGCGTATCGAGCGCTTCGTACCACGCTTGCTTGCGAACCAGTTCTACCACTTTCTTTGCCACTTGTTCAGTATTCATTTTTTCCTCCTCTAGTTAGATCGACAATTACTTACTGAACAGTTTCTCCAACTTGTCGAGCGCGCTGTTCCAACCTGCACTGTGGCCGTCGCGTGATTCTTCGTTAGGCAATTGCTCCTGCGTTAAGCGGAGTTCGGTCCCACCGTCAGCGTCGTCGAGTTCCACCGTGACGATGCTGACGTGGTTTTCCCAATCCTCGTCGTCTTGCCATTGCCAGGTGAAGACGATCTTTTTATCCGGCTGCAGCTCGCGATATTCGCCCCGCATCGTCATATTTTCGCCTTCCGAATTGACGAGGTCCCAGCGAAACTCTCCGCCTACACGCGCGTTAGCGATTAGATCGCGCGTTTGGACATTTTCCGGGCCGAACCATTGTTTCAGTTGAGCGGGATCGGTCCAGGCGGCGTAAACGCGATCGCGCGGAGCTTTGATGAGACGCTTGATTTCGAGCGAGAGGTTTTCAGTTTGAGTCATATGTCTCCTTTCGTGTTGTTCGGTTATTTCTTATCGACAACATCGCCCTCGAGAAACTCTTTGAGCGATGAACCAATGATTTGCGTCCAGCCCTCAATGAAATTCTTGCGGGCGAACGACGGAGTTTTCGGGAAAGTTTCCAAGCCCTCATGCGTTAGTTTTAGCCGCGTCTTGTTGCCATCAGCGAACAGTTCAAAGGTGACCAATGAATCGCCCTCGTGTCCTTGATACCGCCAGGTTTAGGCGAGCGCCTTTTGCGCAATCACCTTGGTGACTTTGCAAAGATGATGGTACTTCATGCCTTCATGCTCAACGGTGAATTCAAATTCAAAGCCCACCTCGGCCTTAAATTCTTTGAGGTCGAAATACCAGCGCCGCATTTCTTCCACGTCGGTGAGCGCCTTCCAAACCCGCTGCAGCGGCGCGTTAAAAGTTCGTTCGATGACGACCGCTTCTGCCAGATTCTTCTTCGTAGTCATATTTTCTCGCTTTCTGTTAGGCATCGTACTGATCGTGGCGGTAAACCCAGTCCATCGTTGACTCCTGGTTTTCGTCGCGACCTTTTGGCACTAGATCGAGGAAATGGTAGGTGCCAACTAACATGTCGAGCCCGCGCGCATAAGTCGAATAAGTGTGAAAAACATCGCCCTCTTCGTTCTTGTAAAAGACGCTCAAGCCCGGCATCTCGTCGCTTATGAGCTCATCCGTTTGGTAGTTGTAAAACATTTTCTGATTCGCCTTTTCATTCTCCGCGGCCGAGACGTGATAATCGAAATTGAAATCGCTGCCGTGCGATGACACCCACTTGAAGCGCCAGCCCATACGCTTTTTATACGGTTCGAGTTGGGACAGGGGCGCCCGCGAGATGACCACCAGCGTGACGTCACGATGTGGGAGATGCCAGTTAGCCCCGTCGAAGTGATCTGCCAGGTACGAACAGCTTTTACAGCCCTCTTCCCATCCCGGACCGAACATGAAGTGATAAACGATCAACTGGCTTCGTCCGTCGAAAAGATCAGCGAGTGTCTCCTTGCCGTCTGGTCCGTCAAAGACATATTCTTTGTCGATCTTTACCCAAGGCAGTCCGCGACGATGTCGACTCACCTCGTCGCGCAGCTGCGTCAATTCCTTCTCGCGAGTCAGCAAATCCTTGCGCGCAACGAGCCACTCAGCTTCGGACACGATTCTCGGATGATTCATTTGGTTCGATTCTGTTTCGGGTTTCATCTCTTCCAGTTTCATTTTGGCCTCCTTTGATTTCGTTTGTTTGTTTTCTTTTATAAAGCTTGTTCATCGCGAACGCGGTCAGCCCGCCACTCGAGGTCGCGCCAACCGCGATAAGCACCATGTTTGCTACACACACGGGACACATGCGTTACGCCCTCCCCTTCTTGCCGGCTCGTTTGTTCGTCTTTTCCAAATAATCCGCCAAACGATCGAGCGACCCTTCCCAGAATCGGCGATACTCCTCGATCCATCGCGCCGCTTTCTTCATGGGTAACGCTTCCAATTTCAGTTCGTGCACACGTCCATAGCGTTTACGACGAATTAAGCCTGCGTTCTCCAACACACGCAAATGCTTCGAAACCGCAGGTAGCGACATCGGATGCGGCCTTGCCAAATCGGTGACGCATCTGTCGCCGCTAGCGAGATGTTCGAGAATGCGCCGCCGAGTTGGATCGGCCAGCGCGGCGAACGTGCGATTGAGCGTTTGCGGGTTATATTTAACCATCTGGTTAACTATGTAGCAGGAATATTTGGCCACGCAACCAAAAATTTCAGCCTGGCTAAGTGACCAGGCGATCCGTGATCAAGAGTGCCATTGCATAGCAGAAAAAAATCGACAACCCGCCCCCCACTCTGGCAACAATCAATCGCGTCACGGTTGCAGAACTGCAGCGAGATGAACCGGTCACTCCGCGGACGATGCCAAGCAAATGCGGCTTCGCCGCCGAAATTTCAACGTCTACAAGGGACTACTCGATCCACGCAGGCGAGCTAGGCCGAAATGTGGAAAGAGCGCTGCCTTGACCAATCCCCTTCGACCCTGTTAAGCCGAGTGACGATGAAACGGCTCCTTTGGATCGATATCTCAAAGGGGCTGGCGATTCTCTTCGTCGCATACTTTCATTTTCTCAGGACCTATTTCGAGCACGGCGTTCTTCCGCCCGCCGACTGGAGTGGGGTGGCGCCCAGCGCGCTGACGATCCTCAGGTTGGTGTGGTTGAAAGTATCGGGACTCGGTTTTCATGCGGTCGGCGTTTTCATCATCCTGAGCGGTTGGACGGTGATGCAATCGACAATTCGACGTGCGGAATCGGACGCAATCGCCTGGGGAGCCTGGTATCGCGCGCGGTTCCTGCGGCTCTATCCGATGTACTGGATGGCGCACGTGGTTTATCTGGTTTCGCCTTTCGTCGCGCGTCTCGAACCGGTGGACAGCCGGATCGTGTTGAGTCTGCTCGGCCTACGCTTCATCGATATTCAGATGAACTTCATGTACCTCAACGCCGCCTGGTGGTATTTCTCCATGCTGATCCAGTTTTATTTGATCTTTCCCCTGCTCTTTTGGGCGGCGCGTCGTTTCGGACCATGGCGCTTTTTGTTGATTGCGTGTGCCGCTGGATTTATCGCACGCTATCTGCTGCTCGTCGTCTGGCCGCAAAATGGATTGTGGGTGCTCGGCGGCTTCGCGATTTGCCGGTTGCCTGAATTCGCGCTCGGTATGGCGCTGGCGATGTGGCATACCCAATCGACCGCACACGTGGAATGGTTTCTACTTCGCGGTGCGGGATTCGTTCTCGGATTAATTCTCTATCCAGCGGCGCTGCAGCTTTATCACGGCCTTTACGATTACATTTTCGTCGACTTTGCCACCGGCACCTGCTGCTTCCTCGAAATCGTGGGCATTGCCGGACTCATTTCGTTGTTCAAACAGCCGGCGAAAATGTTCGGTCTTGTCGGTATCTATTCGTACGGCTTGTATCTCATTCATCAGCCCTATGTCATTTGGCTGGGACTGCGCATTCGCGAGCAACCGATCTGGATGTTTTTACTGATCGCGATCGCAACGCTGGCCGTGCTCAGTGCGTGGGGAATGCTTTTGGAAAAGGCGACCAACACGCTGGTGAATAAACTGGTCCCGGCCAGGAAAGCAGCGCACGCTTAAGCTTGTCGGCGACTTCAAACACTAAGACCAAACATATTGGGCAGAACGATACAAATTCGTCATGGCTCGAATTTCCGGCTTGGAGAAAAAGCGAGCTCCGTGGCATCTGCGCCTTCCACGTCGAGAGTGATAATCTGTACATGCCACAAACAAATTAGTCGCGAGAATCGTGACCATGGAGCGACGGCTTCCCAGCCGTCGAGAGAATCCCCGAGACTCCGAAAATAATCACCATCACAGCGGATCAATTTTCCTTCGGCTTCGCACGTTCTCCAACAAGAACGCGATAATGACAAACAGCGTATAAAAAATCCAAACACCCATGGCAGTGGCCCGGTCAGACAACGGCGTGCGGGGCACGAAGGTATCGCCAGTCTGGACGATAACTAAAGCGACCCCAAAACCGATGACGGCTTTTTTGCGAGCGACTGAGGTGGCATTGCGTACCAGGTAAAGGATAATTCCGGCGGCGAGCAGAGCGATTTCCAGTCCGAATTCCAAGTCGCGATAATTCCACAAACCAAAGCCAACTTTCCATGTGTTGTCGTAGATCGGGAGATCGCGAGGATGCGCAAGGAGATCGAGAATCCAGTGCGAGAAAACAGCCACGCCCACGATCAAAGCGGTTGATTTTCTGTACGAGTAACCGAGCCGACTGCAAAGTGAATTGTAGCCGACAACAGCCACGCTGCTCCAAAGGATCGCCGCGATCAGACTATGTGAATACGGGTGATAATACGAGTCTAGCATGCTGCCAGCCGTGAACCCTTTGATGACGCGCAGCTTCTCGATCCCGAGCAGCACAAGGGTCGCCCAGATATAATCGAGGAACTGCACCGCGATAAATAAAACCCACAGCGGTATTCTGTTTCGCTCCGTTTTAACCGCGAATGCGACTCCATAATGTCCAACGAACATTAATCCTCCGGCACAACTTTTTCAGAAAACCGAATGACTTCCGATGAGATTCTTAAAGTCGCCGATCCACGAAAATAATGCTGAATGCTTCCATTGCATCAGAGCGGTTGCCGGGTTGAATGCGTTTTGTTTGGATGATCGCCGCTATTTCAAACCGAAGAGTACAGTTCCAGTCCGCCACCGAATGGACTCGCTGCGGGGAGCCCGATTCAGCCGACAGGCTTTCAGATTGTCGTTCCGCAAAAGAGACCCGACGACAAGCTCAATTCTAGTCGCTTATGTGGATGATTGCCGCAATTGCTGTAATGCTGTCTTCAGTCGCAATGGCTTTCACGCCGCCAGATGAGAAGACAACGCGCGACGCGATCGGTGATACGAGTGGATTGCCGGTGGTCCTCCGGCGCGCCTTCACACCGGATCGCGGCGCCTTTGATCCCATTCCGAAACCGGGGCCTAACGACTGGCTCGCCGTCCATGAGGAACCAGGACAGACGTTCGATGAATTCAAAGCGTCGCAGCCGAATCGGCCCACGCAAGCGCGGCGCGTCATCTATCTTCAGCCGCTTGGCGATTTCGCGCCTGAACGCAGCCCATCCATCGACAAGCTGCGCGAGTTTGCCGCCGCATTCTTCGCGATGGAAGTGAAAAAGCTCCCGCTCATCAAGATCGACAACTCAAAATTCTCCACGCGCCGCAATCCGTATACAGGCAACCCGCAGATTCTGACAGGCGAAGTCCTGAACTTTCTCAAGGGCCGCGTTCCCATGGATGCTTTCTGTATTCTCGCGATTACGATGGAAGATCTTTATCCTGAGCCAGCATGGAATTTTGTTTTCGGACAAGCTTCGCTGCGCGATCGTGTCGGCGTTTACAGCTTCGCCCGTTACGATCCTGCATTTTATCGCGAACCGCGCGCGCCGGGTTATGACACGTTGCTGCTGCGCCGGAGCTGCAAGGTGCTGGCGCACGAGACTGGCCACATGTTCGGCCTCGCGCATTGCACGTTTTTCAACTGTCTGATGAACGGATCGAATCACCTAGCTGAAAGTGATCGCCGGCCGTTACATCTCTGCCCGGTGTGCCTGCACAAGCTGCAATGGAACATCGGTTTCGATGTGCTCGACCGCTACACGGCGCTCGAGCGAGTCAATCGCGCTGCCGGATTCATTGATGAAGCAGACTGGCTCAGCCGCCGCATCAAAATCACGCAGGGGCAGTAACCGATTGGATCCTGACCGGCAAGCGTCGCGCGCCCCAATCGCCTGCGCGTGATTCGAAACGTCCGGCGATTTCATAACCGCAAGATCGACATCTACCATCTTCGAGGTTCCATTCGCCCAGCTCGTACCAATCGCGTTCGATAAGCAGTTCGCCGCAACCTGGGCACCACGTGCTGCCGCCTCCGCGATCATGAACGTTTCCAGTGTAAACGTAGTGCAGCCCTTTTGAGCGCGCTATCTCTCTTGCGCGCGTGAGCGTCGCCGGCGGCGTGTGCGGTTTGTCGAGCATTTTGAAATCGGGATGGAATGCGGTGAAATGCCACGGCACATCCGGTCCGAGATTTTCCGCGAACCATTCAGATGCGCGATGTAACTCTGCATCGCTGTCGTTCTCGCCGGGAATCAGCAGCGTTGTCGCTTCAAACCAAACGTTCGTTTCGTGCCGGAGATATCTCAGCGTGTCGAGCACGGGCCCCAGCTGAGCGAAACAAAGTTTGTGATAAAACGCGTCGGTGAAGGCCTTCAGATCGACATTTGCCGCATCCATGTGCCGGTAAAACTCAGAACGCGCATAATCAGTGATGTAGCCAGCTGTTACTGCGACCGCTTTGATTCCGTGTTCGCGGCAGGCCTGTGCCACGTCGATCGCATACTCGGCGAAAATGACCGGATCGTTGTAAGTGAACGCGACCGACCGGCAGCCCAGCCGTTGCGCAGCGAGCGCGATCTGCTCCGGCGACGCCACATCGGCGAGCTTGTCCCATTCGCGCGCTTTGGAGATGTCCCAGTTCTGGCAAAACCGGCAGCCTAGATTGCATCCCGCCGTGCCGAACGAAAGCACGCTCGTCCCCGGCAGAAAATGGTTCAGCGGTTTTTTTTCAATCGGATCGACACAGAACCCGCTGCTCCGGCCATAAGTCGTTAGCACTATCCGATTGCCCACGCGCTGCCGCACAAAACAAAATCCGCGCTGGCCTTCGTTCAGTTTGCAAAATCGCGGGCAAAGCCGGCATTCGATGCGCCCGTCCGGCAGCATCATCCACCAGCGGCCAGGATAGTCAGATTGCGTTAACGCTGCGACCATGGGCCGACAATATCGCTCAAGAAAATCAGGAACGCAGGAATAAACCGGCAGAAAATTTCCTGCTTTCCTCTTTTGTTCAGAGATTCTTTTTATCGCCGCCGCTGTCGATGTTACCGATCAGCACGACTAAGACGCAACCTACTTTTGATTTGATCCACGAGCTCGTTAGGGCTGCGGCCCAGTTCGATCACGATCGCGCCTTCCGCAGGTCGCGGTTCTTCCAAATCGGCGAATTGACTTTGCAACAGTGCCGGATTCATGAAGTGACCGCGCCTGTGGCGCTGCTGGTTGGCAATCAGCTCGTAGCCTCCCCGAAGATATACGAACCTTACGTCGGCGCCGACGTGAAGGCAGTCGCGATATCTTTTCTTTAGAACAGAGCATGCCAGGATGGCGTTCTCCCCTGCCGCAAGGGATCGCTTGACCAACTCGCGTAAAGACTCCAGCCATGGTCGGCGGTCTTCGTCTGTCAGCGGAATACCCGCGTGCATTTTCTCGACGTTAGCCGGTGAGTGAAAATCGTCCGCCTCATAGAATGCCCAGCCAAGTTCTCGCGCTAGCAACTTGCCGAGTGTTGTCTTACCAGCACCCGAGACACCGAAAATGATCACTACCACGCTGCACTATCGAGCACAGGGTGGGGCTTAGCCAAAAACCAGTTCTGAGATCGATGTCGGACGCTCACCGCTAAGTGCCCAATCGGGTCACCGGGATAAGGTGGGCGCTTGCCAAATCCGGCCGGACGCAACACTCTCAGCGACCATGCACAATGCTGAGGATCGCAGCTTCATCGGGCATCCACGCGGTCTCGGCTATCTCGCATTCACCGAAGCCTGGGAACGCTTTTCCTACTACGGAATGCAATCGCTGCTCGTGCTCTACATGGTTAATCGGCTGCTGCACCCTGGACATATTGAGCGCATCGCCGGGTTCGGTCTATTTCGCCACTTACTCGAGAGCATTTATCGCGGACCGCTCTCGGTGCAGGCCCTCGCATCGGCAATTTTCGGTCTCTACACCGGTCTCGTTTATCTCACGCCGATCGGCGGCGGATTGATCGCAGACCGTGTGCTCGGACGCACACGCACAGTCACAATCGGCGCGTTGCTCATGGCGGCCGGCCACTTCCTGATGGCGTTCGACGTGACTTTCCTCGCCGCGCTAACTTGTCTGCTCACGGGCGTTGGTTGTTTCAAGGGAAACCTCGCGAGCCAGGTCGGCGCGCTCTATGCAACCGGCGACAACAGGCGTGCGGACGCGTTTCAGATTTACTACATATTTATCAATGCTGGAGTAATCGCCGCCCCGCTGATCGCCGGCACACTTGGCGAAGTCTACGGCTGGCATTACGGATTCGGTGCTGCAGGCGTAGGCATGTTGATCGGCCTGACGATTTATCTCACCGGCCGGAGATGGCTTCCCCCCGATTCGCCCGTTGTGGAAAAAGGCGAGCGCGCTGCAAAAATTCCGCTGACCCATCGTGAAAAAATGGCGATCGTCGCGCTGATCGCGCTCTTGCCGGTGCTAACGATTGCTGTCATCGGCAATCAACAAATCTTCAATGCCTATCTCGTTTGGGCGCAGGACAACGCGGATCTCATCTTCTTCGGTCGCAAAATGCCGACAACATGGTTGATCACTCTCGACTCGATCGTGTCGGTAAGTTTTCTCGCCGGCGCAGTAGTGTTCTGGCGACTTTGGTCCAAAAAGTTTCCTGAACCGCCGGAAATCACCAAGATCGGCATCGGCAGCTTCGTGGCCGTGACCGGCTTTGTCTCTCTCGCAATTGGCGCAGCCATCGCTGCGAGTTCCGGAGGAAAAATTTCAATCGGCTGGCTCATCACGTTTCACGTGCTCAACAGCATAGGGTTCGCCAACGTCTTCCCCGTCTCGCTGGCGCTTTATGCACGCGCAGCACCCGCTGCATTGTCGGCCACGATCATCGGCATCTTTTATCTGCATCTGTTCGCGGCGAACAATCTCGTCGGCTGGATCGGCGGTCTTTTAGAGAAAATGCCCGCTACGCAGTTCTGGCTCTTGCACGCGGCCCTCTGCGGAATAGCGGGCATCATCTTCCTTGTCGCCGGCCGCCTCTTCGGCCATCTGCTCGCCCCGGGCGATAACGACAGGAGGCAAATTGATTAGAATTCCGTGCTTATTGCTTTCTTCCGGCCTCTCAGGATTCACGATTCTCGCCGAGGTGTCTTTCCCAAGAAGAAAGCGACACCCGCAAAGAGCGTATAGAAAGTCAGCGCCGTGATTGCGACAACGCGATCCGACGAAAGCGGCCGACCCCCAAACGTGGTCTGGGTTTGAACCAGGATCAGAAAGACACCGAATACGACGATGCCGATTTTCCTCCCCGCTGACTTGATGATATTTCGTTTTAGATAAACAACGATACCGATAACGAGCAGCGCGATCTCCGCCGCAAATTCGACGCCTTTATAATTCCAAAGACCGAAACCGACCTTCAGCGTGTTGTCGTAAATGGCGAGATCAGGACGATGGACAATCAAATCCAGGATCCAATGAGAGAACACGGCCAGGGCGACGATTAATGCCGCGCTGCTCGAAGCTCTTGCTCCTCGCACAAGCTTGTACACGAGGGCGGCCAGCATCGACCAAACCAGAGCACCGACGAGGCTGTGCGTGTACGGCATATAATAAAGATCGAGCGGACTCGTCGCCGTGATTCCCGGAACGATTCGCACCTTTTCGATCCCAAGCAGGACAAACGGCGCCCAAAGAAAATCGAGCAACTGCACCGCAACAAACAAAACCCACAAGGGGATTTCGTTTCTCTCACTCTTGGCCGCAAACGCGACGCTGTAATGTCCAACGAACATCGTTCTTCAAGTCTGACCGACTGTATCACCCTGTCGATCTTGTGCTTGTCGCTAGATCAGAATAACCGCGCAAGATCTGGCAAAATGTACTGGCAATCAACGCGCCTCTTAGGTAAGCAATCGCGCGCTGTCCATGCTTTTCAATTCGCTTACGTTCGTCGCCTTTTTTGCAATCGTCGTCACCGCCTACTGGAGCATACGTTCCTGGAACGCGCGGAAAAATCTTCTCGTAGCCGCGAGCTACGTCTTTTACGGGGCGTGGAACCCGCCATTCGCCGCGCTGCTCTTTTCCACGACGGCAATGGATTTTTGGCTCGGCAGACGAATTGCCAAGGCCAAGGGACGACATTCGCGGCGCGCCTGGTTGGTTGGCAGTGTCTGCATGAACCTGAGCATGCTCGGGTTTTTCAAATACGGAAATTTTCTGCTGCAAAATTTTCAGTGGCTGCTCGGGCGCATCGGCATCATCTATCAGCCACCGCATCTCGACATTCTTTTGCCCGTCGGCATTTCCTTCTACACGTTTCATTCTCTCTCCTACACGCTCGACATTTATCGCGGCGTTTTAAAGCCCACCAAATCGTTGCGCGATTTCGTCCTGGCCGTTTCCTTTTTTCCTCAGCTGGTCGCCGGGCCAATTGTGCGCGCCGGCGATTTTCTCCCGCAACTTGTTAGGCCGCCGGCTTTGCGCGCGGGCCAGTTTTTCTGGGGATTGTTACTCATGACTCTCGGTTTGTTCGAAAAAATCGTGCTTGCCGACACGATGCTTTCTGGTTCGGCCGACCGGATCTTTGGTTACGCTGGTCCGCTCATCGCGCTCGATTCCTGGCTGGGTGTCATGGCATTCGCCGGCCAGATATTTTTTGATTTTGCCGGTTACTCCACATGCGCAATTGGCGCCGCGCTCTGCCTTGGATTTCATCTGAAGGATAATTTCCGTTTTCCGTACGCAGCCATTGGGTTTTCCGATTTCTGGCGACGCTGGCACATCTCACTTTCCACATTTTTGCGAGACTACCTTTACATTCCGCTCGGCGGCAATCAGGTCCGTCCGGTCCGCGCCGCAACGAATCTGGTCATAGTGATGTTTCTCGGTGGTCTCTGGCATGGCGCGGCCTGGACGTTCGTCGTTTGGGGCTTGCTTCATGGTTCTTATCTTGTCGTGGAACGCGTCATTCGCGGTTTGTTCGAGCACAGGGCGTGGGCGAACCATCTCGCGACTCGACTCCTCGGGGGGGTTGCCACTTACGCCGCCGTCTGCATTGCGTGGGTATTTTTTCGAGCGTCCGATTTCACGATTGCCGCGCGAATGTTGCGCGGGATGTTTGGCGGCCACGCGCACGGCGACGCCATCCTTACCACGCGCGAAATGTTGCAGATCGGCCTCGTCACCGCCGGGATGATTCTTGTGCATTGGTCGCTGCGCGATAGCAATATCGAAACCGCCGTGATGCGTTTGCCGCGCTGGATTGTAACAGCGGCATGGGCCTTGATGGCCTGCGCCATTATTCTCACTCAAGGAAGCAGCAATGCCTTCATCTACTTCCAATTTTAAACGCGTCCTTCGTCTGCCGCGGTTGTTCTTCAGTCAGCCGCCGGAAATCGAGCGCGTGCATGGCGGGCCTCCTCTCGAATACGAGCGGCCGATTCCAAAGGTGCCCTGGCGCGGCATCACGGTCGTTGTTGTCTTGATTGTGATCGCCGCCACGGTCGCGTGGGAACTCTATTGTCGCTCCATCGGTTACGGTTCGACGCTCAACGATAACGAGGATCTTTGGACGTCGGCTCGCCGGCACGTGAAACCTGAGTCCATCGTCATCATCGGCGATTCGCGCGGCTGGTTCGATCTCGATCTTGACGAACTTCAAAAGGGATTAGGCAAACGTCCCGTTCAGCTGGCAATGGGCGGCGGTTGCGCTTATCCAGTGCTGGCCGACCTGGCTAATGACGAAAATTTTCACGGCACGATCATTTGCAGTCTCGTTCCACGTTTGTTCGTCGCGCCACCAGGCACGCCGCCAATGGAGCGCGCTGAAAAAGCGGTGCGGCGATCTCATACTCAAACGCCCGCGCAACGTGTCAGCCAATATTTGGCGATACCGTTGGAAGAACATGTCGCGTTTTTGAAACAGGAAGAATTGACTCTCGATGATCTGCTAAAACGTCTGCCGATTCCCAATCGTCCGTACGCCTTGGTATCGCCGCGACTTCCGCCGTATTTCGGGACTTTAGATCGCGAACGTCGCTCGCGCATGATCGAGGAATGCGCTCGACCGGGAAAGTTGCAGAGCACCATTCAGCAAATCTGGCTGCCGCTTTTCACGCCGCCTCCGCCGCCGACTTACATTCCAAAAGAAGAGTTCGCGAAAAAGATGGGGCAGGCGATTGAACAACGCTTTCATGACGTTGCCGCAGCCGTGCAAAAGCTCCGGAGCCGCGGCGGCAAGATTGTTTTCGTTCGCCTTCCTCACAGTGGCGGATTGAAGGCTCTTGAAGATCGTGAGACGCCGCGTGCTGCCGTCTGGGATCGAGTGATTAAGGACACGGCTGCACCCGGAATTTACTACGAAGATTTTCCCGAACTCGCGGGCTTCAATTGCCCTGAGTGGTCACATTTATCCGCCGGCGACTCTGTCGAATTCAGTAAACGTCTAATCCCACATCTTCGCGCCGCGCTCCAGATGTAGCGGCATAACTTTTCCAGCCGCACCGACTCAACTCACCTTGTTGATCTTAATGCCAGGCCGGTCCGCCAGTCGGACGGACTCGTCCCGTGGCGAGCTCGGACCGTCGCTTCTCTAACAAAAACGCAATGCCGGCAAACAGCGCATAGAGGATCATCGGGCGATTTCAAAGAGTGGTAATACATATGCCGATCCCGACTACACTTGTTCCGGTTCTGTTGATTTGGGCAGGTGCTGTTACATCAGCCGCGGCGCCGACAACCCTTGCGCCGACAGAGGCAATCTACGCTCCCAAGCCAGAATATCCAATACAAGCGCGTGCCTCCCCAGATTCGGGCGGGCCAGGTAAAGGACGTTCAGATTGCGCGCAGCTCTGGATGGTCGAGTCTCGACTCCGCGGCAAAACGCGCCTTCAAGCAATGGCGCTTCAAATCTGGCACGGCGAATTTGTCGCCGATTAAGGTCGAATTACCTCATCTAAAAGATACCCCGAAACAACGACAAGGACGTGAGTAGAATGGACAAGCCCCGTTTCACAAGGCCACGTCGTCCGCGAGTTTGCCCGTCCTTCCGCAGTGTCGAGTTAAAAGTGCCCGTGCCCGCTGCTGACCCCCTCTGAACCTGGGGTAAAAATTGGCTTATTAGGAACTGTGGCTTCGTTTTGCGACGTGGACTCCTCGATAACTGCTTCGTCGCGCGAGGCACAAGCCGAGATCAGGAATCCGATCGCTAAAAGCGAAACGGCGTACGATGCAAAACGCAGATTCATCGGGACGAACCTAACCAGCGACACGTTTGATGCAAGCCGCGGTGTCCGGTAGATTTGGTCGCGAGAAACGCCGGCTTGGCGGAATTGGCAGACGCGCTGGACTCAAAATCCAAAAATCACCGATTTGATCCGCTCAATTGTCGTGAAACGCCATTAACGATTTTCATAGGAAAATTATGGGTGTGCTGGTCAATCGGCTTGATCAGCGAGCGACGGCTCTACGACGTTTGAAAGTAGAACAAAGGACTCCAAGCACACCCAACCCCCTCGCCCGCGTTGTTAGGTTTGTTATTATTCAACAGTTACTACTACTTTTCCTCGAGCATGTCCTCCTTCCAGATATGCGATCGCCGCCGGGACGTCACTCAACTTGTAAGTCCTATCGATGACCGGTTTGACCTTTCTGGACTGCATCAGATCGCCCAGAATGGCTAGGTCCTTTTGGCTCGGTTCTGCCATCATCATGCCCATCTCCTGGCTCACGAACTTTGATAACACCAGCGCTTTGAGCGCGCGAGCCTTGAGTCCAACCAACCCCTGCTCGTTTTGCTCCTCCGCCACCGGTCATAACGTATTTCCATTTGGGAGTTAACACACACGCCTGCATTCCGAAAACGAGTGGTTCGCAACATTGTCAAGAATCACGTCATAACGTTGCCCGCTTTTAAGTGAAATCCTCTTTCGTGGAATCAATGACGTGATCCGCACCGAGTGATCGGACCATGTCCAGATTCCTCGTTAAGCCGTGGAGCTAGGTCTTTGGGCTGTACTTGTCGATCAAAGCTTGGAAGCGCGGGTCTTTGCGCAGTGGGTCCCACATGGGCTCGAGCTTAAACATTGGGACAGTGAGGCCGTTCGGGACATCGAGCAGATGATCAAGCAGGCGAAATGCTTCGTCGAATTTCCCGGTCCACGCATAAATCTGGGCGAGCGCAGCGGTGGCTTGTGGCCCATCAAAGGCGTCCTGCGATTCGGGTAACAATTCGACGGCGCGCTTGCCTTCGTTGATCGCTTCTTCTTTTTGACCCAAGGCAGCAAGCACAACACCCAACTGTCCGTGTCGAGCGGAATCTTGAGGCGCTTCACGGACGAGTTTCTCCGCGACAGCGCGCGCGTGCTCGAACGCGATTCGCGCCTTCTCTTTATCGCCCTGATACAGATAAAGCGTCCCCTCAAGAAAAGCCTTCGGGCAAGGTGCAGTCGTAGCGGTAGCCAAGGTCTCACCGCGAAATTGTTGCACCACTTGAAGGGCCTCCGGAAACTTCCGCTCTAGCGTCAAAATCCCAACCCGTATCCAAGTGATCAGCCCGCCTGGGTCGGCTCCAGGCGGAACTGAAGAAAATTGTTTTTCGACCGCGCTAAGGTCGCCTTTCGATTGAACCGCCACGGCTGCTTTCATTCCAGCCGCCTGTAACGACTGTGGCTCTGCGACAATTGCGCGATCAAAAATTTTGTCCGCGGCTTCGAAATTGCGCTGAGCCATGTAGCTATAGCCGAGGTTGCACAGGATCCCCACGTTCTTCGGATCCAGTGCGGCGGCCTTTTCCAAATTCTCGGTTGAGTCTATCCACTTGCCCTGACGTCGCTGAATGGCGCCGATGGCCATGTAAGCCTGGGCTTCATTCGGCAGACCGCGCTTGGCGATTTCGAACTCGGCGAGCGCGCGCTGGTAATCGCGGTCGCCATAATAATAAGAGAAACCGAGTGCGAGATGTCCTTCCGGCAGATCCGGTTGCAATCGCAGAGCTTCATCGGCGTTGAGACGCGCTTTCTCCCGCCGGGCTGGTAGCGGCTCGAAGCTGTGATACACCCAGCTCTCCAACATCGAGAGACCGGCATAGGCAAGGGAAAAGTTTGGATCGAGCTTGATCGCTTGCTCGAAAAGCGGCTCGGCTTTCAACGACGTATCGCGAAACATGTCCGTGCGATTGGCGTAATCGTGCGCTTGCACGAATAATAGATAAGCATTTGGATCTTGTGTCGGCGGGCGATCGAGCCGCACTTTTTCATTCGGCGAAAGCTTCGCCTGCAACGTGTAGACAATTTTTTGGGCAAGATCGGTTTGAATGGCGAATACGTCGGTTAAATCGCGATCGTAATCCTCCGCCCAAATGTGCTCGTCGGTGCTGGCATTGATCAGCTGTACGTTCACACGCACCCGGTTGCCGATGCGGCGAACGCTGCCTTCCACCAGCGTGGCCACGCCAAGCGCTTTGCCAATGTCACGGGCGTTGCGTGTCCCGCTGCCGCGATACGACATGACCGACGTCCGCGAAATCACCTTTAAATCGCCGATTTTCGAGAGGTTTGTCAGAATATCGTCCTGGATGCCGTCAGCGAAATAGGCATTATCTGGATCGCCGCTCAGATTTTCGAAGGGTAGTACTGCGATTGACTTGTCGACGTTGCGACCGGAGGCCCGTGGTAAGAGGAAAAAACCTGCGGCTGCCGAAACGATCACGCCGATTGCAACAAGGATGATCATGTTGCGACGAAGGTGGGTTTCGGCTGCGGTTCCCTTTGTCGCTCGAATTCCTTCTGAAGTGACGTCGAAAGCCCAGGCGAGAATCAATGCGATGGGAAATCCGATCAGTAACAGCACGACCACCAGCCGGAATGTCCAATTCGGCAATTCCCATGCCGGCAAAATTGCCGATCCCATCTGAATGATGAATCCTGCCGCGATGATGTAGGCGGCCGCGACTCGATAAACTTTTCGACGCTGCAACTCCTCGAAAAAGCCGCCGCTCATAAAAAGGAATTTAGATGGCTCGCGCATCGCGATCATAATTC
>WNGP01002859.1_pt1 | contig 20963 bp, 23 predicted proteins | sample 5407671 | NCBI WGS metagenome assembly WNGP01 (sample SAMN13153381, study PRJNA577476) | soil metagenome | isolation source: 40 cm soil or saprolite under Garry oak tree replicate 2 | place: USA:California | collected 2016-06-15 | reverse complement strand
TACGGCGTGATGTCGACCTTCGTGCCGGGCAGCAAGCCCAGCGCATCGCGGATGGGCTTGGGCAGCACAACCCGGCCGGCCTGATCGATGACTGCTTCCATGGGAAAACGATACCATCGAAATCCCGTAACCGCCCGTCCCGGAACGGCGTGCCGGGGGTGGTGACCTGTGCGTGGGACCAGGCTCGCAAGGACTCCCGCCGCAGCCTGGCCGTATTCCGCACCCCGATCCCCAGCTCGCGCATCAGCCGCTCCGCGGTGCACCGGGCCGCCGCGTGCCCTCACGCTGTAGGCATGCTCAGCCTGGGGTGACGAGCCTGGTCTCGTAGGCGATCATGACCAGCTGGGCGCGGTCGTGGGCGTCCAGTTTCATCAGCAGGCGGCTGACGTGCGTTTTGGCGGTGGCTGCGGAGATGTGCAGGCGCTCGCCGATCTCGGCGTTCGACCAGCCGCCGGCCACTTCGGCCAGCACCTCCCGCTCCCGGGCCGACAGGGGGTCGAGCAGCCTGGGTGAGGAGTATGCGCCGGGCTCGGGCCGGCTGGCGAATTCGCGGATCAGGCGGCGGGTGATGCCCGGGGCCAGCAGGGCGTCGCCGGCGGCCAGGGTGCGGATCGCGGCGAGAAGTTCCTCGGGGGCGGTGTCCTTGAGCAGGAACCCGCTGGCGCCGGCCCCGCAGCGCGCGGTAGACGTAGTCGTCGAGGTCGAAGGTGGTCAGGATGAGGACCCGGGCTGCGGCAGTGTCCGGGTCGGTGGTGATGGCGCGGGTGGCCTCGATGCCGTCGAGGACCGGCATCCGGATGTCCATCAGGACGACGTCGGGGTGGTGCTGGCGGACCATGGCGACGGCTTGCGCGCCGTCCGCGGCCTCGCCCAGTACCTCCATGTCGGGCGCCGCGCCGACCATGACCACGAAGCCGCCGCGTACCAGTGCCTGGTCGCCGCCTCCGATGATGGTGGCGGCCAGGACCGCGCTGGCCACGAGGCCGACGATGATCAGCGCGGCCCGGCGGGAGGAGACGGCGGCGACGGAGTACAGGGCCATGGCGACATAGGCGACAGCCCCTCCTCCTGCCCGCAGGTACAACGCCGCCAGCGCGGCGAGCAGGACGAGCGCCAGCGTGGCGCGGGGGAACCGCCGCCGGAACGGCGTGGCCACGGCGGCCACGGCGTACGTCACCCAGCCGCCGGCGTCCCATGTGGTTCCCGATGCCCGGGGCGCCCGGTGCGGTATGAGAAATCCGAAGGCAACGGCTATCAGCGCGACCGTGACCACGTCTATGGCCACCAGCCGGGCTTTGGTGAAGCGGTGGGCGGCCAGGCGGCGGAGCAGGGCTCACCTTCCGGGCGCATTGATTCTGCACAGCACATCTCGATCGGGACTGGAACATTACCGGCGAGGGCGGGCTGTTCACTACCAAGGGCGACGCGCCTATGCAGGTCCGGGTCACGTATGGAAGGACCGGCGAGGGCTGCACTTCTGCCTGGGCGCGCACCTCGCGCGGGCGCAGCTCAGAGGCTTGTTCTCCCGGCTGGCCGAGCGGGTGAGGACGATCGAGGCAGGAGAACCCGACTACCTGATCAGCAATTTCGTTGACGGCATCAAGCGCATGCCGGTCACCGTCACCCCCGCGCTAGCCGAACGCGGCGTAATGCCCAGGCGTCGATGAGCATGGCACTGCCTAGTGCGGGCCCTACGCTGGCAGCATGAAGCCCGCTCGAACGATCGACACCTCGGTTCCGAATGCCGCGCGCATGTACGACTACTGGCTCGGTGGCAAGGACAACTTCGCGGCCGACCGGCAAGCCGTCGAGCGCGCGGCCCGTGCCGTCCCGCAGCTGCCCTGGCTGGTCCGGCAGAGCCGCAGTTTCCTCGGCCGGGCCGTGCGGTTCTGCGTGAACGCCGGCATCACGCAGTTCCTGGACATCGGCACCGGCCTGCCCACCATGCAGGCTGTGCACCAGGTCGCTGGGCAGCTAATAGCGGATCCCCACGTGGTGTACGTGGACAACGACCATTGCAAGTCGTGTTGTGCACACGCACGCCGGGCCGGTCGGGCTGCCTGAAGCGAACACGGGAGCGGAAGCGATCAGAGCGTCCCTGAGCGCTCCTCAGAGCACGGGCAGCCCCGAGACGCGCGGGGCACGCCTGAGAGTGTCCTGGGCGTCTCCTGGCGCTCTGGAACTGTCACCCTGGAGCGCCGACCGCCGCGTCTCCTGCGGGCTCAGCCGGGCGGTTGCGAATGTGAACGTGAACGGCGCGTGTGTGCCCTATACGCGTAGGCGCGAGGCTCGTGGACGACCGCGACCGGAAGGCTCAGCGATTACGGTTAGCGACGGAACGGGCGGGGCCTGAGTGCAAGTGCACGCGCGGATAATGGCCCCTATGGTGCAGACGCGGGCGCGTGAGAGTGCACTGCACTTGCACTCCCGGTTACGGATAGTCATCTGACAGTGCGCCGGCGCCGGGCACGGCAGAGGGGCACCCGCGCCGAGACGCGCGAGTGCTCCTATAGATGCCAGCCGGCCCCCGGTTGGGGGTCAGACGCTAACGAACGCTTGACCTGGGCCGCGAACCGGCGCCATGCGTTGGGGGTGAACCGGAGCAGGGGGCCGGTACGGTCCTGCGTGTCGCGAACGAGCACGCCGCTACCGTGGCCGGCGGCTTCGACGCAGTTGCCTTGAGCTGAGGAGTAGCTTGATTTCCGCCACTTGCTTTTCATGGATATCAACCCTGTATGAGTTGGATGGATTTGTCGTCGGTTAGCGCGCTTGAGCGCAAGTGATCGAATAGCAGCTCAAACAGTTCCACCGTGTCTCTGCTGCGGATGTAATGAGCATCGAAGATATCTTCAAGGTAGACGACCGGCGAGCCACCGGAATTTGGCTTCAGGATAGTGAACGCCCGCCCGAAGGCACACGTGACACCTTCGCTGTTACGAATGACCTGGATCGTGACATTGGGCCGCTGCGCCATCTTTACGAGATGGTCACGCTGAGCTTGCATAATCTCGGAACTGCCCACAACCCGGAGCATTGCTGCCTCATCGATGATGGCCCACAGCCTAGGGGTATTATCCTGATCGGCCGGCAAGTCGTCGTCTCGCTCAAGTATCTGCTGCCGTGTCATCCGCAGAGCGACCGCACGCTCTATTTCCTCGTCTGACATCCTCGGCCGCCCGGCGCTAATGACCGCGCGGGCATAGTCTTCCGTTTCCAGCAGTCCCGGTACCTGATAGGCATCATATTCACGTATCTCCCTGGCTTTCCGCTCCACTTCGAAGCGATCACGGAACCACGGCCGGACCGAGACTGTCTCAACTAGTTTTTGCAGTCCTTCAAGCTCTCCTTCATCGTCTTCCGACTCCGGGCCTGTCCCGAACAATTTGTCTGCTCGTATCGCGAAGTCGGACGGCGGTATCAGCCTGCCCGTCTCGTAAGCCGAGACAGTCGAAAGAGCTTAATTGGTCCCCTCGGCAACGTCACCTTGCGTCATGCCAGCACGCTCACGCGACCGCTTCAGCTTCTTGATGAAGAACGCGAGCGGGCTTGCGTACGGGTCGGTCGCCATCGCTCCACCTGGGTTTCTACACGTGATCGCCAGATTCTATAGGGCATGCGTCGGGGCAGGTTTCGTAGATCAACCTACCGCTGACCTGGCAGGTTGGGTAGCGAGATTACGTCACCAGATGCCCCGTAAGGAACCGTCACCCATGCCGCCTACCCCAGCCCCAGGGCAACCGCCAGCCGTCGACAAGCCGGCGCACCCGCTGTACGCGCTCACCACCTACGAACTACGCGACTACGCCCGCCAGCTATCAAGCGCCATCGCGTTCTTCGACAAGCAGGCCCCCGTACCCCCGATCCGGGCCGGCCTGCAAGCCGCACTTGATGACGTGCTGGCCGAGCAAGACGACCGCGCGTAGATAGCGGCCCATGCGTGACCACGATGTCACGGGACTGACCGTGAGCGAGCTCGAGCAAGCCAGGCGCGAGCTAGCGGCAAGCCTGGCGCTGGCCAGGCCCGGCGCACCGTCCGCCGTGCCGACGCTGGCGCGCATGCGCGCCAGCGATGCCGAGCTTGCCGGCCGCGCGATGCAGGAGGCGTCGTGACATGAGCAACAGCAGGAAGCTCAGGCAAGCCAGCGGCGGCAAGCTCACCCGCCCGCGTGACCAGTGGGGACCGGGCAAATTCCGCACGGGCGAGCGTCAGGGGGCCGGAACCGCCAGCGCCATATGGCGACGTGCCCGGCGTGCCTGGGCCAGTGATGACGAGCCTGACTCACGCGAGAGCGCGAGCTTAGGGTCTTCGCATGCGGCGTTCGTCACGCTGTGTAATTGTCTCATTGTCTCGTCTCACCCGCGCTAGTGGCCCGACGCGTGCAGACGCGCGCGTGCGCGCGCGAGGGTGAGACAACTCTCCGTAACCGGAACCGGCTGCCCGCGTGCGGGGGTCGCCGAACCGCGCTGATGGCGTGGCGATCGTCCACGGTTCGCCCGATGTTGCATCGCTCCTGCACTGTCGCTGCATTGCAGCCGCGCTGACCCGGTGCTCTCATGAGGACCGTGGACGTTCCCGGAACCGGGCTATCTCATGGTGCTATAGCACGGTGATATGGACCCGCGATTCCGCACGGAATACGTTCATCGCAGGACAAGAGTACGAGAAGCCGAAGGGAGGAATGCCCGCCGAGTGGTCCGGGAGGGGGTGATGCCTCACGACGAACAACGCCAATGAAAAGCCGGAACCGGAAGAGGTGAACGCCTATAAGGCGGATGACTCAGAAAAGCCAGCCGTGATTATCCTGGCCCAGGATTTCAGGCTCCCTGAAGTGCTCAGGCACATCGAAGCCGGAAGGATGGTGCTCGTCATTCCCGCAACGCAACGTCCCCCGCTAGCCGCCTAGCGGAAAGGAAAAAGAGGCTCACTCGGCATCTCTGCGAGTGAGCCTCTGCCGTTCCGCATGCGGTGACACGGAATTGACCAGCGGCCTAGCGCCGGAAGCACAAGCCGTCACCGTGAGTGATCGTCCCGGCGGTCGTCCCGTCCCGGCCCCTCGCCCTCGCGTCTGCACGTCACGCGCGAACACGGACAACGGGACGAACGACGGGGACGAACACCGAGTGTGCGGTAACACGGCTTTGATACGGCAGCTGTAGTTCGTGACCGTGGGGCTGTTGGCGCAGGTCAATGTGGCTCCCTGCGGGAATGGCGTTCCCAGGTTTACCTGGCGGGGTGCTCCGCGGTGATGAGGGCTGCGTTCGGGGGCTCTGTAACTGAAACCGTAGGAAGCCCATACTGGGGTGGATGGATGCGGGGCTGCGCGCGGAACTGCTGCGCCGGAGGGAGAAAGACCAGGCCGCGATCGACCAGGCCGCAACAACGGGCGACGTCCTCGACTTCGATGCCAAGGAGGCTGTCCTGGCCGGGAACGTGTCCTGGCTGAAGCAGGTGGTAGCTGATGTGGGGTGGCCGGGCATCTCCCTGGTCGGCGAGGACGGCGCCGAAGCCGCCTGGCTCCTGGCCCAGCACGCCGATCGTGATCCGGCGTTCCAGCGGCGCTGCGTGGATCTGCTGGCCGAGGCCGCCGCGCGCGGTGAGGCGTCCGGGGTGCACGTCGCCTACCTGACCGACCGGGTCCTGCTGGCCGAGGGGAAGCCGCAGGAGTACGGCACCCAGGCGACTGGGCGCGACGGCCAGTACGTCGCCAGGGACCTTCGTGATCCGGCTGGCGTCGATGAGCGGCGGGCCCGGGTGGGCCTCGGTCCGCTGGCCGGATACCTCGCCCAGATGACGGAGTACTACGGGCCGCCGCTGAACTCGGTGCTGTGCCCGGCTTGCGGTGCCAGGCTCGGCTGGGATCCGCGCCAGGGCGAGGCCGCCCCCGTTTCCTGCTTCATCTGCGGGCAGGCGATGCCGGGTCAGCGTCAGCCTTGAGTAGCCGGCCAGCGGCTCCTTGAGCAACTGCCGTTGCAGTTTCCTGCCCGTGCGCAGGACCTGCGGGACGGCGGCTGAGCTGTCAAGGCGACTGCGCCATGTAAACCTGGGAAACGCCGCTCCGGGCTATTCACGTAAGTGGAGCAGCTTCGGTAACTGAACGTCATCGGACCTGGTCGTTGGTTCAACTCGGCCAGATCGGACCCTCCCAGAGCAACCCTCTGAGCTGGGCAACTCCGGTTAAGTGAATACCCCAGACGCCGCTTATCGCTGGGAGTCACAGTTACGGCAGCTGTAGTTCGTGACCGTGGGGTTGTTGCTGCAGCGGCTGCCGCTTCTTGATTGTTTGTCACGATTCATCGTGACCGCGGTAGCCGCTCCTCTACGAGCACCATCACATGCGCATCGACCTGCGTAAACAGCCTCAAGGTCTCGAACTACCGCTGCCGTATTTGACCAACGTTGTTGCTTAGGGTGGGCTATCGTCAGCTAGCGGCCTGGCGTCGAAAGCACAAGCCATTGCCAAGGTCCACGATCCCGTTCCCCGTGCCCTTTGAGCCTGCCGCCCCCATAGCGATTCCCCACTGCCCCCCATCGTTCGCGAGGAGCATTCCCCAGGACTCTTTAACCGCGCGGACCATGCCGCGTTTGACGGTGTCATCCCCGTCATTCCACATCTGGGCTACCGTCTGCCCCGTGGGCGCGTAATCGAAGCTGTCGGGCACGACCGCGAATCCCTCTATGCGCGCCTTAACGGCCTTTCGCTCTGCGACCAGCGCGTCTAGCTCGTCATCATCTTCGGTGGCGGAAAGGCGAGCCTGTATCTTGCGGAGTTCAGCGTTCAGCGCGTCCAGCTCGTGGGAATTTCCCGCTACCCGCTGGAAAGCGAGAATGTCTGTCGTGTCGCTGGCGAACATGCCAGTAATCAGGTCAATGACGGGCTGCGCGTCGATTCCCTTGAAGGCGCCGCATGATACGCGCCGCTTAGCGTGACCACCACAGCGCAGCTTACGGGTACGCGGCTTCTGCATGCGCGGCTTGCCCGTGCGCCAGTCCTTAGCCGGCGTAAGGCCATCACTTTGAAACAGCTTCCCTCCGCACTCTGGGCAGTCGAGAATGCCTGAGATCCAGTTTGATGGCCTGGCTACCGGGCGGCCGCCCTTGTTCTCCCTGGCGTCGGTCTTGTTCGCCTCTAGTGCCTTGTTCGCGCGCCACCACAGCGGGGAATCGACAACGGGCGTTACCTCGTGCGCCCACGTTTCGGTTTGCCGTTCATGCGTGTATGAGCACTCGATGACGCCCGTATGGTTCGCCGCGAAACGGATGATGTTCCTGACCGAATTCGGGTAAAGATCGTGAACACGCCCGATGGATGCGATGGATTCCCCATTGGCAGCACGCTCGTAAATGTCGATGACAGCAGCCGGATTCTCGCAGTACGCCTGCTTAGCGTAGCGGACGCCTTTGGTTGCCCAGAACGCGGGCAGCGCGCCGTGATGCGCCTTGTTGTCGCGGATCATCATAACTCCGCGATAGGTGGTGGCCTTGACGATCCTGCTTTTCTCCGCGTTCGCGTGCTGCGCTACCAGCGTGACCACACGCCCGGCAAAATCCGTCTTCCCGAACTGCGGCTCGGCAATCGAGACGACATCCCCGCCCGCCCGGCGGATAGCCAGGAGAATTTCAGCTTGCGCGTCGAGATCTTCCCTGCGGTCAAGGCTGCGTGACTCAGTGACGACAAGAAGCGAGTAATCACCGCGGTCAATGTCCGCGATAGCCTCACGCAGCGCGGGCTCCTGCTCGCCTGCCGATGCCGAGAAGCCGTGCAGCTTGAACCACTTGACGATCGTGATCCCATGCTGTTCGGACTCTTCGGTGATGGTCTTGACCTGGCTTGTCTCGTCCTGGCTGCCTGTGCTGACCCGCACGAACCCTGCACCTAGACTCACTGGGATGATCCTTCCGGGATGCGCCGTACGTGTGCACACTACCCGATGACTTACGACCCGGTGGTGATCAGCCATGCGCAGGCGCTGCTCGCCGCCCCGCACACCGCGGCCGTGCTCGGAGACCTGACCCGCCCAGAGGAGTTCCTCGGCGCCGAGCAGGTCCGCCGGATAATCGACTTCGGCAGGCCGCTGATGGTCCTGGTGGCAGCGGTGCTGCACTTCGTGCCGGACGATGCCGATCCGGCCGGAGCCCTGGCCAAGCTGCGCGAGGCCATGGCCCCAGGCAGCTACCTGCTGATCTCCCACGTCGAGCCACTGGGCGACCGCGAGGTCAGCGGCACGGCGCGGGCCGGGGCCGCGCGCGAGCTGATCGAGATCCGCAATACGATGGCCCTCACTTCCCGGGGCCGGACCCGCGAGGAGATCGCCGCCTTCTTCGGCGGCATGACGCTGATGGATCCCGGGCTGACCGAGGTCTGGAAGTGGCGGCCGGACGATGACACCGTCGTGAATGCCAGCGATGTCATAACGATCGTGGGCGGCGTCGCGAAGAAGGACTGAGCGTCCGGGCTGGCTGGTCCCTACCGGGTCACCGGCGCCGTCCGTAAGGCGCAGCGCTCTTCCTCTCTGTCGTGGCCATGCGGCGGAAGGTTCCGCCCAGCGCATCTATGTACAGCGGCAGCAGGTCCGGTATCCGCGGTGTGGCGAAGGCGAAGTGGTCGAATCGCAGGCCGGGCGGCATCGACGGCACGCCAGGCACCGTCTCCGGCCCGCTCATGCTGCCCTTTCCAGGATGTGTACGCCGCAGGCCGAGCCGAGCCCGATGACGTGCGTGAGACCGACCTTCGCGTCGGCGATCTGGCGATCGCCCGCCTCGCCTCGCAGGTGGGTGGCGACCTCGTAGACGTTCGCGATGCCGGTGGCGCCGATGGGGTGTCCCTTGGACTCCAGGCCGCCGGAGACGTTGACCGGCGTGCTGCCGTCGCGCCAGGTGGCCCCGGACTCAAAGAAGTCGACCGCTCCTCCGGGCGGGCACAGCATGAGGTTGTCGTAGTGCACCAGCTCCGCGGTCGCGAAGCAGTCGTGCAACTCGACCAGGTCCAGGTCGGCCGGGGACACGCCGGCCCGCTCGTACGCCGTAGCGGCGGCGTTGCGGGTCAGGGTGTTCACGTTCGGCAGGACCTGGCAGCCCTCCTCGTAGGGGTCTGTGGTCAGCACCGACGCCGAGATCTTCACGGCCCGCCGTCGCTGCCCCAGGTCGAGCGTGTTCAGCTTCGAGCCGCTGACCAGCACGGCGGCCGCGGCGCCGTCGGTGTTGGCCGAGCACATCGGGCGGGTGTTCGGGTAGGAGATCATGACGTCGTTCATGATCTCCTCGAGCGTGAAGCGCTTGCGGTAGGCGGCCAGCGGGTTGAGGGCCGAATGAGCGTGGTTCTTCTCCGCGATCCGGGCGAACAGCTCGAAGCTGGTGCCGCCGTATTCGTGCTCGTACTCCAGCCCTACCTGGGCGAACACCCCGGGCATGGTCTCGGTGCCGACCAGGCCGTCGGTCGGTGCCACCGCGCCGAAACGGCCGCGGGGGGTCCACACGTCAGACTTCTTCCCCGCCGTGCCTCCGGCCAGCAGCCCCGCCCCGGAAACCTTCTCGACCCCGACGGCCAGGCCCAGGTCTGCTTCACCCGCCTTGATCGCCATCATGACCGTGCGCAGCGCGGTGGCGCCGGTCGCGCAGGCGTTCGCGACGTTGTAGACCGGGATCCCGAACTGGCCGATCTGCTTCTGCACCTGCTGGCCGAGACCGGCCATGGCGTGAAACAGGTTGCCGCAGGCCATCACCTGCATCTGCGACATTGAGACGCCGCCATCGGCGAGAGCCCCCAGGCTGGCCTCGCAGGCCAGGTCGACCAGGTCCTTGTCCGGGTACTTGCCGAACTTCGTCATGTGGGTGCCGAGCAGCCACACCGAGTCTGGGTCTGCAGACATTCAGTCCTCCTGCTGGGTCGGCTCGAAGCCGAAGCCGATGGCCTCGACGCCCTGTGCGTCGGTGCCAAGGGAATACGTGGCCAGCCGGACCGGCATGCCGACGCGGACCTGCCGGGGGTCCGGCGGTACGTTGATCATGTTGGCCCGCACCCGGGTGCCGTCGCAGTCGACGACGGCGGCGACGAACGGTACCTTCACCCCCGGGGCCGCGACCTGGACGATCGTGAATGTCCGGATGGTGCCCTCGGCTGGGACCGCGAACGGGCGGAAGCGGGTACCGGAGCAGGCGGCGCAGGCGATCCGCTTGTCGAAGAAGCGGGCACCGCACTGCTCGCACTCGCTGGCCACCAGGTGCGGTCGCGGTTCGAGGGCGAGGTAGGCGACCAGCGGGATGGCGCCGGCGCTCGTCATGGCTTCGGGGGTATGCGTTGTCATGTTCATGCCGGTACCTCCTGGAGGGGCACGCCGCGTTCGAGCAGAACGCCATGGTCGAGGACGATGGCCTCACCGACCCGGATGTCGTCCCATTCCTGCCCGCCCATCGAGAAGATCATCTTGTCGCGCAGGATGCCGGCATTGTTGACCGCTGGCCGCCCGGCCCGTCTTCCGGCATCGCCACCCGCCTTTGCCCACATATTACCGACGTAATTCGTCGGTAATATGTGCAATTTTGCCAGACCGGGCCGGGAACGGCAAGACTCGGGAGCGATGATGTCTGGGCCAGCCGGGGATAGCGCGGGCGCGGTTACGAGCGCGCCGTCGGCCGGGTGTCCCGCGGTGGCGGCGAGCGTCGGCGGCGGGGTTCAGCCGGTGCCGAAGTCGTAGCCGCAGCCGCGCAGCACAAGGTCGACAAGCTGGTTGAGGTAGAGCTCCGATCCGGCGATCATCTTCTCGCGCAGCCCAGGCGGGGTCGCCAGGACATGCATGATGACGCCGCCGAGGATCGCGTCCAGGATCGCGGTGGGAGACGTTTCCAGCGGTAGCTGGCCAGCCTCCATCGCCCGGCGCACCACAGCGCGCGCGCGGAGGACGGCCGGGGCGGACTGCTCGCGGTGGTAGGCATCCAGCAGTTCGGCGTTCTCGATGCCCTCGATGAAGATGCGCAGCGAGCCGAGCCCGTGCTCCGCGCTGTAGCGCTTGAGGTACTCCCTGGCCAGCGCCATGAGGTAGGCACGGATGTCCCCGTCGTACGGGATCGCATCGTGCCCGCCGCCCGAGTTGGTCATCGTGGCCATGAGCAGGTCCATCTTGCTCGTGTAGCGCCGGTACATGGCGTCCTTGCTGACCCTGGCCCGGGCGGCGACGACGTCGAAGTTGAATCCCGCCCAGCCGCGCTCGGCGTAGACGGCGCGTGCGACATCGAGGATCCGCTCATCGACGGCCTGGTCCCGGGGCCGGCCACGGCGCGGCGCGTCCCCGCTCTCGCCCCGCCGCTCATCCTCCCGGATACTCACCTGTCCACGATAGCGTCGGCCCGACGGGCCATCCGGGCCCGTCGGTGCCCCACCAGCCCGTCCCGGGCCTGGCGGGCGCTACCTGGGGGCGCGGTTCGCCGGCATTGACCTCCGGCCCCAGTGAGCACTTGCATCGGCGAAACACGTCTGCAATAGTCGAAATGCCATGGCGACGAAATTCGTCGGTAAAGGGTGGGGCGGCGGAGGTGGGCCGTGCCGGATCCTGAAGCGGTCAGTACGGCGCGGCGCCGAAGCGGGTTCGGCATCCGCCCCCGGCGAGGGCATTCGCGCCTTAACGAGCGCACCGGCGCCTGCCAGTTGGGCCTGGACACCCTCCTCCACCCCGTTATCGCGGGCTACAACGGGTCATCGTCGGCCCGCAACGCGCTCGCCTACGCAACCAGCACGGCACGTCGGCTCGGCCGCCCCCTGCTCGTCGTCTACGTGGCCTCGCCGGGATTCCGTTACCTCGCCTGATGGCCGCCCCCGGCCGCCCATGCGGGCTTGCTCCCGTCGAGGTCGCCTAGTCCATGCTTTCTGCGGACGGTGTCCGTGGCTGTCCCCGCGCAGGCCGCGTTCACAATCCCTACCGTGGGCGGTAGGGATTAAGGTCAGGCGCGGCGCTCCCGGACATCGCGCTGGGGTCCCTTCCCGGGTGCGCGGAGAGGAGGCGGGCGGTGAAAGCGGCTGCGTTCTTCGACTATGGGCCTGCTGAGGTGCTGCGGTATGCGGACGTCGACGACCCGGTGCTGGGCCCGGAGGACGTGCTGGTTCGCGTGCAGGTCTGCGGCGTCAATCACTCCGACATCGACTCTCGGGCTGGGACGTCCCGCTGGCCGTTCGAGTTGCCCTGGGTCCTCGGGGCGGAGTTTGTCGGAGTGGTCGTCGAGGTCGGCGCGGCGGTTACAGCGGTCGCCGTCGGCACGCTTGTGACCGCGCTCCAGCAGTACAGCTGCGGACGATGCTCCCGCTGCGCCGCGTGGCGGCCCGACCTCTGCGAGCGCTTGCAGATCTTCGGCACGACTCGCTGGGGCGGCTACGGCGAGCTTGTGTCGGTGCCGGCCCGGGCGGTGCTTCCCCTCCAGCCCGGAGATCACCCGCTTGCCATCGCCGGGGGGCAATGCACTGTCAGTACCGCTTGGCACATGGTGAATCGGCTCGCGGTGGTCCGGCCCGGTGACCTCGTGCTCGTTCCCTCGGCCTCCGGCGGCGTGGCAGGTTCGCTCGTGCAGTGCGCGAAGCAGGTAGGGGCGACGGTCGTCGCGACCACCGGAACTCCGGAAAGAGCCCGGTATGTCGAATCGCTTGGCGCCGACGTGGTGGTCCTGCGCACCGGTGACACAGGTGAGCATGCGAGGTCGCTGCGAGCGGCCACGGGCGGGCGCCCGTTCGACGCCGTGCTGGACACGGTGGGAGGGAAGGAGCTCTTCGGGATGCACTTGTCGCTCTTGCGGGATGACGGCATTCTGGTCACCTGCGGCGCGCATGCGGGCGAGATCGCTGATCTCGACGTGGTCCCGCTATTCCGGCACGGCTGGCGTATCGCCGGCTTCCGGGTAGCCCCGCCGGACGAGCTCGAGGCCGCGCTGGGGCTGATCCGGCGCGGGCTGGTCAGGGCGCCGATCGCGGGCACCTTTTTGATGAGCGACGTGGCCGCGGCGCACCGCTTCATCGAGCGGCGGCAGCATGCCGGGAAGGTCCTGCTCGCCGCCGGGTGAGCTCGAGCCGCCGCGGTCCGCTTCGCCGGTCAGACGAACCAGAAATGCTCGAAGTCGAAGTTGCCCAACGGCTGGCCGATCTTGGCCGCGGCATAGCCGCTGATCTTGTCGCTGTAGGCGTCGAGCGAATCGACATACGCGGGAATGATGTATCCGCCCTGCGTGAAGTCGAACTGTTGCATTTCGTACAGGATCTGCCGGCGTGTCGCCGCGTTGAGCGTCGCGTTGGCCTGGTCGTAGAGGCTGTTGTAATGCGGGTTGTCGGTGCGCGTTTCGTTGAACGGTGAGGTCGGCAGCATGGAGTCGGCGACGTGGGGCAGGTAGGGGGAGTAGTTGTAGTAGTCCTGGGAGAAGGTCCAGCTCAGGTAGTTGGGGCCGAAGAAGGTTCCGGGCGGGACCTGTTTGAGGTTGATCTTGACCCCCGCGGCACTGGCCTGTTCCGCCAGTACCGTTGCCATTGCGACCGTGCCGGTGCGACGGCGGACGTCACGAGCTGCACGGCCATGTTCTCTTGGCCGGCCTTTTTCAGCAGGAACTTCGCCTGCGGTATATCCGCCTGCCGGTGCAGCGCGTGGTCGAAGTCGGCATCGAACGGGGAGAAGACGTCGTTCGCGACGGTGCCGTAGCCGTCCAGGGCCGAGTCGATCAACTGCTGGCGGTCGACCAGCAGCCGGAGCGCCTGCCGGACATTGACATCGCGGAACGGTGGCTGGTCGACGCGCATCGTGAACGGAATGATCGAGCCGGCGTGCGAGATCACGGCCTGCACCCCGCTGGCGGCGGCCAGCGCCCTGATCTGCGGTCCGTCGAGTGTCCCGGCACCGTGGATAACGCCGGTGGTCAGGGCGTCCTGGAGGGAAACACTGTCACTGAAGTCGATAAGCGTCAGCGTGTCAACATAAGGGAGCCCGTTCTTCCAGTAGTGCCGATTCCGGATGAAGACGCTGCGCTCGCCCGGGCTGAAGCTCTGGTACGCGAATGGCCCGGTCCCGTCCGGCGTCGCCGGGTTGAAGCCAGTCGGCGCGATGTACAGGTAAAACCAGAACGCCGCCAGTTGCTCAACGAAGCCTGCGAAAGGCTTGCTCATAGAGACCAGGACGGTGAGCTTGTCAAGCGCCTTCGTCGCCCTGAGGTCAATCGGCCCGAGCCCGTTCGACCCGCTGAATTTGTTGGAGACGATCCGCCGAAAGGTGTAGAGCACGTCGTCGGCTGTGAGGTCCTGACCGCCGTGGAAGGTGACACCGGGACCGGGACGTTCCGGTGATCCAGTTTCACCGCAGGCGACCTCCACTACGCCGTCGACCTGAACCTCGACCAGTCCACGCCGGCCACGCCGCACGACAACCTCGGCTCGCTGTAGGCGGCTCGCCCGCGGCCCGGCGCCGCGCCGGCGCTCTTCGGGCTCGACCCGCACGCGGCGAGCAGGCCACCACCGGCCATCGCGCCGATGACTGCCATGTCCCGCAGGAACCGGCGCCTGTCTACCAGGGTGCCGCAGGCCGGCTCCCGGCTCTGCGCTGATTGATCCACGACCTCTCGCTAACGGTGCACCGGGAACTTCTGGATGGCCGGATTAGGCCCGGTGAGAGTAGGTATATCACATAATATGGTCATAGCATCGTAGATGACCAGAGTCGCATTTAGGAATAGCGGCCAAACGGATCCAGCTTTCATATTCGATATCGGCGCTGAATGAGAAAGAACACCGTGACGTGACGGCCTCCGAGGCGATTGCCCCAACCATTCAGGTTGTTGGCCTTAATTTTCTGTACCTTGCTGGCGGGATCGTCGTGGTCGAGTACGTGTTCAACTTCCCGGCATCGGGCAGGGCCTGGTGTACGCGGTCAACAACCGGGACGTTCCGGTGATCCAGTTACCGGGACGTTCCGGTGATCCAGTTTCACCGCAGGCGACCTCCACTACGCCGTCGACCTGAACCTCGACCAGTCCACGCCGGCCACGCCGCACGACAACCTCGGCTCGCTGTAGGCGGCTCGCCCGCGGCCCGGCGCCGGCACCGTACGCGCGTCGGGCCGCGAACAGCACTCCTGTCTAACGATCGTGCTTGTCGAGCAGTTCGTGCACCGGGCGCTGGCGTTCGCCGATCATGCGGTGCTGCTCTCCCGCGGGCGCGTGGCCTGGCAGGGTCCGGCCGACAGCGCCAGGCACGAGATCCTCGCCCGCTACCTCGGGTAGGCGATCGGGAAGTCGCCACTATCCACGGGCACTCCGGCGCCGCGGCGCGACGGCGAGCAACGTTCGGGTGTACTCGGCCTGCGGATCTTCGTAGACGCGGGACGCCAGCCCCTGTTCGACGATCTCGCCGTGGCGCAGCACTACGATCGAGTCGGCCATGTAGCGCACGACCGCGAGGTCGTGGGAGATGAACAGCATGCTGAGACCGAGCTCGGCCTTGAGGTCGCGGAGCAGGTTGAGGACCTGCGCCTGAATAGACAGATCCAAGGCGCTCACGGGCTCGTCGCAGATGATCAGCTTTGGCGACAGCATGAGTGCTCGAGCGATCGCGATGCGCTGTCGTTGGCCGCCGGAGAACTCGCTCGGAAAGCGCTTCGCCGCGTCGTGCGGCATACCGACCTTGTTCAGGACCTCGCGGACGCGCTGGTCGATGCCCGCGCGGTCGAACCCCCCTTGCACCCGCATCGGCTCGGCCAGGGTCGAGCCGATGGTTTTCGTCGGGTTGAGGGATCCGTACGGGTTCTGGAAGATCGCCTGCAGGCTGCGCGCGAGCACCTTGCGCTCGCGCGGCCGAACCCGGACGATGTCCTGTCCGGCGAAGCGAATCGTGCCGGCGGTGACCGGAACCAGGCCGAGTGTGGCGTTGCCGATCGTGGATTTGCCGGAACCGGATTCCCCGACCAGGCCGAGGACCTCGCCGGCCTGAAGGCGAAGGCTGACTCCCTTGAGCGCATCGACGCTCCTACGCCGACCGCGGTAGGTGACCCGCAGCTCGTCGATCTGTAGCAACGGTTCCGGAACGGCGGCTGCAGTCACGGTGCCACCCCAGTGCTTCCGACAAGTTCGACGTGCAGACAGCGGCTGCTGCGCTCCGTCCCGACGGAGACCATCGGAATCAACTGGGCCCGGCAGTCCGCCCGCACGCAGGCGCACCGGTCCTGGAAGTGGCAGGACTCGGGCCAGGCCGACGGCGGCAGCACGTTCCCGGGGATGGTGCGCAACGGCTCGCCCGGCACAACCAGACGCGGATTGGCAGCCAGCAGGCCTTCGGTGTACGGATGGCGCGGGTCGTCCAGGATGTCCTCGACGGGTGCCCGCTCGACCACCTGCCCGGCGTACACGACGACTGCTCGTGTGCAGAGTTCCGAGACGACCTCCAAGTCGTGGCTGATCAGCATGACCGCCAGGCCCTTCTCGTCTTGGAGCGAGGACAGCAGCTCGATGATCTCCCTCTGCACGGAGACGTCCAGCGCCGTCGTCGGCTCGTCCGCGATGAGGATCTCCGGGTCGCCGGCGAGCGCGACCGCGATGGACACCCGCTGCGCCATGCCGCCAGAGATCTCGTGCGGATAGGATCTCGCCACCCGGTCCGGCTCGTTGATCCGCACCTGCGCGAGCAGTTCCTCCGCCCGTCGCCGGGCGGCGGCGCGGCGCAGCTTGGTGTGCACCCGCACGGCCTCAGCGATCTGGTATCCGACGGTGAACAGAGGATCCAGAGCCACCATCGGCTCCTGTGAGACGAACGCGATCGTCTTGCCGCGCAGGTCGGCTCGCTCGCCGGCGGGCAGGCTGGTGACGTCGCGGCCGTTGACCCAGATCGAGCCGCCGACGATCTGTGCGCCGGGCGGCAGCATGCCGAGTACCGCGAGGCCAGTGATGGTCTTCCCGCACCCCGATTCGCCCACGACTCCGACTGCCTCGCCCCGCTTGATGTCGAACGACACGTCCTGGACGACCGTCATCTGCCCGCCGTCCGGGGCGGGGAACGCAACGGAGAGGTCGCGGACGGCGAGCACCACGTCCGACGTCGGCGGCTGAGCGGGACGGACGACAAGACGCCGCGCGCGGTGCCTGATCGCCCTGGTGCGGCCTGGTCCCCAAGACTCGGCGGTGACGTCGCGCACGGCGTCGCCGAATAGCACCATGGCGATGACGGTCAGCGCCATCACGCCGCCGGCGGGCACGATAACCCATGGTTGCTGGTCGAGCGCTGCCGCGCCGTCGGCGAGCAGACCGCCCCAGCTCGGGGCCGGCGGATGCAGGCCCAGGCCGAGGAAGTTCAAACCGGTCGCCGTGATCAGGGCGTGCGTCGCGATGAGCGACAGGTTTACGAGGATCGGCCCGATGACCCGCGGCAGCACATGCCGGATCGCGATCGCCACCCGGCCCAGGCCGAACACCTTCGCTGCGGCGACATAGGGCTCCTCGACGACCGGCAGGGCCGCGCTGCGCGTCACCCGGATCAGCCCAGGTGCCGTAAGCAGGCCGAGCACCGCCATCGCCGCGTTGAGATTCTGGCTGAACGCCAGCACCATCAGAAGAACGACGATGCTGGGAATCGACAACACCAGGTCACTCGCCCGCGAGACGACTGCGTCGACCGGGCGGGAGAGGCTTGACGCCAGGCCGCTCGGGATGGCGATCACCGCGGCGACGAGGGCGGCCACACCGATGCCGACGAGCGCCGGCGCCGCTCCGTAGATAATGCGCGTATAGATGTCACGGCCCAGCGAATCGGTCCCCAGGATGTGGCCCGCGGTCGGGGTACTGAGCACGTGCGCGAAGTCGGGAGCTTGCGGATCACCGGACGCCAGCAGGCCAGGTGCGATCGCGGCCACCACGAACAGGAGCAGATAGCCGACGGACGCCGCGCCGAGGGGACGCGTGAGCAACCGCCGGACACGGCCCGGCGCGCCCGGCTCACGGCCGCCAGCGGCGCCGGTCGCCGGGGGTGCCGGAATCATAGCGGTCATTGTGTGCGCACCCTCGGGTTGATCCAGCCGTACGTCACATCGGTGAGGAGGTTGACCGCGACGACGAGCAGCGTGAAGTAGATAGCCACACCCTGGATGACCGGGAAGTCCTTGGCGGTCGTCGCGGAGACGGCAAGACTGCCCAGTCCAGGGATACCGAAAATGTTTTCGATCACAACCGAGCCGCCGAGCGCGCCGATGAACAGCAGCGCCGACACCGTGGTGATGCGCATCGCCGAACTGCGCAGCGCGTGCCGGTACACGACCGACCGCTCGGGGATCCCATTGGCCCGCAGATTGCGGACGAACTCGCTGCCCAGCACGTCCAGCATCGCCTCCCGGGTGAGCTTGGCGATCGCGGTGATCCCGTTCATGCTCAGCGCGATCACGGGGAGGATGAGCGATTGCGCCCATCCGGACGGAGAGTCCCCGAGCGCGACGTAGCCGGTAGCCGGAAGCAGACCCAGCTTGACGCTGAACACCGAGATGAGGATCAGTGCCAGCCAGAAGCTCGGCACGGCGAGGCCGCCGATGGACAGCACATCGACAAGCCGCGCGACGAGCCGGTTACCGCGACTGCTCAGCACGCCGAGCACCATGCCAGCCAAGGTGGACACCAGTGTCGCTCCGATGACCAGCGACAGCGTTACCGGCAAACGCTGGGTCAGCGCCCCCGCCACCGAACTGTGGTCCACCAGGGAATTACCCAGCGAGCCATGCAGGGCGTTCGCCAGCCAATGTGCGTACTGGACCCACAGTGGCTGATCGAGCCCCGCTTCCCGGCGCAGCGTCGCGATCTGTGCTGGAGTGGCGCTCACCCCGGCGACCCCCCGGGCAACGTCGCCGGGGATGAACGACTCCAGCACGAACACGATCAGCGACACGATCAGCAAGAGGGGAACTGAGCTGAGCAGCCGCCTGAGCACGAGTCGCCACATGGTCTAGTGCCGCTTCGTGCTCACGGTGCGGGCGAGAAATAGACCGGATTCGGGTTGGGCGCGCCGGGGGTAACCGCGACCCCCCGCAAGCCTTTGCCGAAGATGACGATCTTGTCGAGGCTCGCGAACGGCACGTAGAAGGCGTTCGCGACGAACCGCTGCTGGAGTTGCTCGTAGATGCCATGGGCCACAGAAGGACTGGCGGCGGCCGCCTCCTGCATCAGCTGCTGGACGGCGGCGTCCGATATCCCGAACGGGTTGAAGAACTCGCCCGGGGTCTGGAAGAACTTCACGATCCCGTACATCGGCTGGTTGTTGTACTGCATGACGGCTGCAGGGAACTTCTTGCCGGTCACCGACGAGGCCCAGTCACTCGTGCTGATCGGGACGGTGACGATGGTCTTCACTCCGATCTTGCTCCAGTAGGACGCGAATGCCTGCGCGACGTCGGTCAGACCGGGAACGATGTTGTAAGCGCCCAGGGTCAAGGTGAAGCCGTTCGGGTATCCAGCGGCGGTGAGCAGCTGCTTGGCCTTCGCCGGGTTGTACGGGTAGTAGCTCTCAAGCGAAGTGACGTACCCGTCCGCGCCCGGGACGAGGATCTGGTCGCTCGGCGTCGCGTACGTGCCGTACAGGCCGGACACGATCGCCTTCCTGTCAATGGCGTAGTTCAGCGCCTGACGCACCCGGATGTCGCCGAGCGCCTTGACCACCGTCCCAGTGCGGTCGAAAAGGTCGACGAAGCCGAAGTTCGTCCGCCCCGAGACGACGGTGAGGCCGGCCGACGCGGCGGCACCCGCCTCCTTGGCGGCGCCGATGGTGTAGTCCGCCTGGCCGGTCCGCACGGCAGCGAGGGCAGCCGATGCGTCAGGCAACACCTTCACCACGACATGCTTCCAGTGGACCGCTGACTGGTCCCAGTAGCCGGGATTCGCGTCGTACACATAGGTCTGCTTGCTGACGGTCTTGGCGGCGTTGAGCACGTACTGGCCCGCACCGGCAGGCGTCGTCCCAAGTGAATTGGGGGACTGAAGCGCTTTCGGGCTGATCACGTATCCCGGCGGCTGCGAGAAGGCGTAGGGCAGCGACGGGTCCGGCCGCTTGAGCGTGATATGCAGGCTCAGCGGGCCCGTCACGTCCATCGACGCGAAGTTCATGACCCGGGCCGCCTCTTCTTGCCCGCCGGCTTTCCCGGCGTACTCGAAGTAGGACTTGACCCCTGCGGCCGAGAGTCCGGAGCCGTCGCTGAACTTCACCCCGCTGCGCAAAGTCAGGTCGAAGGCGCGGTTGCCCTGGCCGACGTATCCCCATGTGGTGGCGAGTCCGGGCGCGAATGAACCATCTGGCTTGAGGTAGATAAGCGGCGCGTACGCTAGCTCCTCGAAGATCAGCAGCGGGTCGATGTTACCCCCGAGGACGGGGTTCAACGTGTCCGTACTCGCGCTTACCGCGATAGTGAGTGTGTCGGCGTTCTTTTTCGCCGCCGGCCCGCTGCTCGATCCCGACGAGCAGCCGGCCAAGGCGATCCCGGCGACCGCGACGAGCGCCAGCGAGCGTCTAGCTCTGGAGAGTCGTACTGGTGTCCTGCTGTGCATGATTACTCCTCGTGAAAGCTGGGGGGCGGTTGACCTCGAACGACGTGTGGGGGAGCAGCTACTAGGGCCAATCGAGCAGTCGGCAGATGTTGGCTCCCATGATCAATTCCAGATCTTCACCGGACAGCCACGGCGTTGCCTCGGTGAAGTGGGTGATACAGGAGCGGTACGGGTGATGAAGCCGTGACAGGTCGCTGGCCCATAGCACGCGCCGCGGACCGAACGCGTCGAGGACGGCACGCAAGATCGTGTCCAGGGAACGGAACGGGTAGGGGTCTAGCGCGTAGTCGCCGACGCCAGCGGCCTTGACGTGGAGATTGGGATGCCGGGCCAGGGCCAGCAATTCCGGCAGCTGCGCGAACGCGTCCGGCCCGGTGGTCCCGCGTGGAGCGCCCAGGTGATCGACGATGATGGGAAGTCCCGGATGCCGTGCGGCAATATC
>WNGP01001217.1_pt1 | contig 20978 bp, 22 predicted proteins | sample 5407671 | NCBI WGS metagenome assembly WNGP01 (sample SAMN13153381, study PRJNA577476) | soil metagenome | isolation source: 40 cm soil or saprolite under Garry oak tree replicate 2 | place: USA:California | collected 2016-06-15 | reverse complement strand
GTACGAACTCGTCGAACTTGAACGGCGCGACCGAGCGGGCGGCGAGCACCACGCCCGTCCCCTCGCGTTCGTCGATGGAGAACGCTTCGCGGTCGCCCCGGCTGCGCACCTCGAGCGTGTGGCCGCCGCGCACGAAGTCGTCGGCGGTCGGATCGAGCGGGAACAGCACCCGCACCCGGCCCTCGGCGTCGGCCCGGAGCACGACGAGATAGCCGTCTTCGGCCAGCTTCACGTGCACCTTGGCCTTGTCGCCGCGTTGGAAATAACTGTCTTGATTGAGCCAGACTTTGATCGGGGGGTCGTCACTCGCTGCCGTGGGCGCGGCCGGGGTCACCGGCGCGGCGCCAAGCAGCGATGCCATCAGGGCGAGCATCATGGGTCCTATCCTCTATATACCCGGACATGGCGAAACGTTCAAGAAACGTGCCGATGCCCGGCATCGCTTTCTGACTTGCCTCCCTCCCCGTGCGTTAACCGCGGTGACACTCTTCGGGGACAGGGGCTGTCCCTCACGGAGACATTCACCAGCTGTCCGGCTTCTCCGCATCCGGCACGAACAGGCTCCGTCCGAACCGTGCCCTGTCGAACGCGCCGATCAGCGCCTGGGTTCCCGGCGAGACCAGGAACTCGGCGAACGCCCGGCCCCCGGCGACGTTGATGCGCGGCGCGTTCTTGGGATTGAGCTCGAGCACATGGTACACGTTGTACAAGAGCGGGTCGCCCTCAACCAGCGGCACGAGCTGCAGCTTGTCCCGCCATGCGAGGTACGTCGCCCGGTCGGTGAGGGTGTAGCCGTGCTTCTCGTCGGCGAGCTGCAACGTGGCTCCCATGCCCTGCCCCGACTCGACGTACGAGCCCCCGAAGGGCGGCACGGACAGCCGCGCGCGCTTCCACAGGGCCTGCTCGCGCTGGTGCGTGCCGGACTGATCGCCGCGCGAGACGAACACGACGGGACGCTCCGCCAGGCGACGGAACGCCGCGACCGCGTCGCTCATGCCACGCAACCCCGCGGGGTCGGCCGGCGGGCCCACCACGAGGAAGTCGTTGTGCATCACCAGCCGGCGGCGGACGAAGTAGCCCGAGTCCACGAGCACGCGCTCCGCTTCGGGGGCGTGCGACAACACGACGTCGGCATCGCCGCGCCGCCCCATCGCGAGCGCCTGCCCGCTGCCCACGGCAATGACCTTCACGCGGTAGCCGGTTTGGCGCTCGAACACGGGGAGGAGCGAGTCAAGCAGGCCGGCGTCGCGGGTGCTGGTCGTCGTGGCGAGGAGGACTTCGTGAGACTGGGCGGATAGGCGGTTAGACGGATAGGCGGTTAGAACTGCCGTGGCAAGACTAACCGCCCAACCGCCTAACCGCCTAACCGCCTGCATCACCACCGCACCAGCACCTGCACCACGCCGCGGTTGTTTTTCAGCTGGACCACCTGCTCCCGAAAGACCTCGTAGTCGGCGATCATTTTGAAGTTGTCGCCGCGGAAGAAGTACTGGAGTCCGAGCAGGTAGCCAGTCAGGCGGTCGGTCGCGACGAGATCGCTCGGATCGAACTGCTGCACGCGTCCCACGAGCTGCAGACGCTGCGGCACCGCGCTGTACGCCGCGAGGGTGTACCAGCCGGTCGTGTGGACGCCCGTCCTGCGGTTGTGCTCGCGAATGTACTCGGCGCGGGCTGTCCAGCGGGTCCCCCGATACACCGCCTGGCCGTCCACGCCGGTCGAGTCGCTGTAGCCCTCGAAGGCGCCGCCCACGTCGAGCCCCTTGAGCGGAGTGACCACGGCGCGGGCGTAATAGGCCATGCGGTTGTCGGGGTTAGCGGCGCGGTTCGGCCCCTCACCGTTCACCACCGCTGCCTGGAGCGTGAGCCGGCCGGCGCTACTCCACTCCGCCTGCGCGCCGATGTCGCGCTTGGCGGCGTTGACGATGCGCGAGCGCTCGGTCGTCTCCAGAGTCGTGGAACTGAGCAGCGACTCGAGGGAAAACGGGACGCGAAACTGTCCCACGGTACCGCCCCACGGTCTGTGGCTCACCTTGATCCATAGGTCGGTGGCCGAGAGGGTAAGGGGAGAGGAGGCCGGCGTGGCCGGCGCGCCGATGGTGCGCATCTCGACCTGGGCGCGATAGGACGCCCACGGCGTAATCGCGCCCTCCAGGGCGAAGCGCGCACGCCGCAGGAAGAACGACGCCGAGTCTCCCACAGCCTGGAAGCGGGGCTGGAGGTAGCCGGTGAGCCGCGGCGTCGTCGAGACGGGAGCGGGAGTCTGGGCCCGCAAGCGCGTGGGCGTGACGGCGCCGAGCAACGCGAGAGAGACGAATGAGCTGGAGCGCATGGGCGCCCAAGGTATCGCGCCCCGGCCCGATAGGCAATATCGTGCCTATCGGCGCAAAACCCTTCGAAACGCGACGTCGCTCAAGCGCAGCGCTTCGCGCCGCCAATGCGCGAACAGCTTCACGAGGCGCCGCGCCTCCACGGTGAGCTTGGCGCTGCCGCCGCCGCTCGCGCCGCCGCGCGACGTGGCCAGCACCTTCGCGCCGAGCACCCGCTCCATCTCGCGGATGCGGTTCAGGCAGGTGCGATAGCTCCAGCCCACCTCCCGCCCGGCCGCGCGAATCGTGCCGGTGCGATCGACGGCGTCGAGAAACCGCAGGTACCGCGGCCCCATGAGGAACGCCCCGTCCCAGTTGAGCCACAGCTTGTGACGAGGCTTCAAGTGCGCGCGGAGCGAGGGGCGGCGGGCGGAGGGCATACGCGTCGGGATGCGCTAGATTGTGCGGGGAAAGCTAGCCCCGGTGTCTCCGATGAGCCAACTGCTCGACGCCATCGACGGCGTGCCCAACGCGTGCGAGCCGATTCACGGCATCGTGACGGGCGGCCAGCCCACGCTCGAGCATCTCGCCGCCCTGAAGCGCGCGGGGGGCGAGGTGGTGATCGACTTGCGCGAGCCGATGGAGCCGCAGCCGTTCCGGCCCGCCGCCGTCACGAAGGCCGGTCTCGAGTACCGCAACATCCCCGTCGGACACGGTACGCTGGCGGACGCGACGTTCGCGCGGCTGCTCGACGCGGTGCGCGACCTCGCGGGCAAGCGGCCCGCGTTGATCTATTGCAGCAGCGGCAACCGGGTCGGCGTGGCGCTCATCCCCTACTTCATGCTCGAGCAGGGGATGGAGGAGGAGGACGCGGTCACGGCGGCGATGCGCGTCGGCATGCGGAGCGCCGAGCTGATGGCGCAGGCGCTCGAGTACGTGCGCAGCCGGCAGGGGATTTAGAACAGACTGGGCTGCGCGCCGAGCTCGCCCGGCTCCACCGGGCGCAGCCCGATGAGCCGCTGCATCTCCCGCACGCTCGCGGGCGCGTGTCCCTGAAAGTGGTTGCCGAAGTAGCCGTACACCTCGGTGACGCGCGCGGCGAGCGCGGCGAGCGCCACCGCCCACGCCGAGAGCTCGCGATCGCGGTTCACCTGCACCCGGGAGAAGTCCTCGATCCTGGCACCCCCGCCCGTGGCCATCCACCGGACGTACGCGAAGTCGGCGGTGGGACGGATCGCGAGGTCGATCACCCGCTCGCGCGCGAGCCAGCGCCCCTCGACGAGCGCCAGCGCGACGCGGTGCTTCTCGAGCAGGGCGAGCAGCTTCGGCCCGAACCAGCCGCGGTGGCGGAACTCGATGGCCCAGCGCGGGCCCGCGGGCAGCGCCGCCAGAAACGCCGCGATCGCGTCCCAGCTCGCGGGCGCGAACTCGGGGCCGAGCTGCACGAGCACGGGCCCGAGCTTGTCGCCGAGCAGCAGCGCGCGCTCGGCGAACGTGCCGAGCGCCGCCCCGTCCACCGGCCGCGCCTCGGGCGTCAGCTCCTGCGGCAGCTTCAGCGCGAAGTGAAACCCGGGTGGGACCTTCTCGGCCCAGCCCAGGACGACGTGCTCGGCGGGCGTCGCGTGGTAGGTCGAGTCCACCTCGACGGTGTCGAACGCCCTGCCATAGAACGTGAGAAGGTCATGCTGCTTCGTGCCGGGGGGATAGAAGGGGCCGACCCAGGCGGCATAGTCCCAGCCCTGCGTGCCGAGGTGGATGCGCTTACGGGTAGCGATGCCAGTACATCCTCATTTCCGTGACTTTGCCGTCTTTCGTCTCGCAGAACATCGCGCCGCGGGCGTCCACCCAGTCGCCGGTGCGGCGGCGGCGATAGGTGCAGCGGAACTCGGTGGCGAACCAGGGCCCCGCCTCGTACAGCTCCCCCGACCGGAACGTGACCTCCGCCTGGTTCAGGGGGACGTCCTTCCAGTAGTCGCGGATGGCATCGATGCCGACGCTCTTGTCGCTGAAGGGGGTGGCGAGGAACACGGCGTCGGGCGCGAACACGGAGGCGATCGCGTCCACGTCCCCCCGCTCCCAGCCCCGGCCAAACGCTTCGAGCAGCGCGCGATAGGCCTCGCTCATGGCGCCCAATATACCCCAATCTGGAACCGCGGACCGGAGCGTATGGTACACGGGAGTGCGTTCGTTATTCAGAGTCCTCGAACCAGGAGGTTGCGACGATGTTGAAGCGGGTGCTCGCCTGTACGGCCGTGCTGGCGCTGTGCGCGCTGCCCCTCGCGGCGCAGGGCCACGCGGCTACCGCAGGCAACGAGATGACGATCACCGGCCAGGTGGTCGACCTGAACTGCTTCACGACGAACGGCGCGTCCGGCGCCGGCCACAAGGCATGCGCGCAGGCGTGCGCCAAAGCCGGCGTGCCGCTCGGCGTCCTGTCGAGCGACGGGACGATCTACGTCCCGGTGAGCTCCAAGCCGGGCGATCCGCAGAACTCGAAGCTCGAGCAGTTCATCGAAGCCAAGGTGAAGGTGACGGGGATGCACCGCATGGTGAGCGGTCTCCACACGATCGAGATCAAGACGGTCTCGGCCGCGACCTGATGCGCCGCACGCTGGGGGGGGGCGCCGCGGTGCTGTCCGCGGCGCTCCTCGCCTGCGGATCCCGGGCGCCCAGCGGATTCACCCTCCTCTTCCTCGGCCGCTCGCCGGCGGCCTCTGTAGACGGCCTTTCCTGGGCGCCCGATCCCGAGCGCAGCCGGTTGGTCGCGTTCGACCGGCAGCTCCATCTCGCCCGGCGGCTCACGAGCCCCCGACTCGGCACGCCGATGGCGGTGGCCGCGCTGCCCGGCGGCCGGCTGCTCGTCACCGAACGCACCGGCGAGGGAGTAGTGCTCGACACCGCGGGCCGACCGGTGCGCGAGTGGGACAGCCCGGACGTGGCATCGCTGTACGCCGCGAGCGCGGGGAGGATCGTGGCGGCGCGCTCGCCCTACTACGTCCCCGAGCTCGGCTCCCCCGAGCCCGACACGGCTCCCCTGCTACGCGTGCTCGACACGCTGGGCCACCCCGTAGAAGGGCTCGCCACGATCCGGGTGCCCGCCATTCCCCTCCTCACGCACCTCGTCAACGCCGGCGCCGTCGCGGTGGGACCGGACGGCTCGGTGTACTATGCACCGCTGGTGCGGGACGAGATCCGCAAGTACGCGCCGAGCGGCGCGCCGGGCTGGACCACGCGGCGCGGCCTGATGTCCAAGGAATCCGAGCCGGTGTTCCTCCCCGCGCGCGGAAAGGAGCTGCGGCTCGCGAAGGCGCTCGTGAACGTGGCGCTCGCCCTCGGGCCCGACGGCCGCCTGTACGCCCTCGGCGCGGACGATTCTGCGGCGACCAGGCTGCGCGTAGACGTGCTGGACACGGCGACCGGCGCGATCGTTGCGACGCGGCATCTGGCCCCTCGCGAGACGGCGGTGGCGGTGAGCGCCGCGGGGGGGGGCGTGCTCGCCACGTTCGACGGCGACTCGCTGCTCGGCGCGGCGCCCGCGGCCCCCGCAGTGGCGCGCGAGCCGTTCGCCCCCGCGTTCGCGCTCCCCGACCTGGGCGGCGACACGGTCACGCTCTCCCGGTTCGCCGGGAAGGTGACGCTCGTCAACTTTTGGGCTTCGTGGTGCGATCCCTGCCGCGAGGAGTTCCCGCACATGGCCGAGCTGTATCGCGACTTCGACCGCCGGGACTTCGAGATCGCGGCCATCTCGGACGACGTGGACCGCGGGAAGATGCGCGCGTTCGTGCAGCAGTTCCGGCCGCCCTTCCCCATCCTCGTGGGCGCCGGCCGGATGAAGCAGACCTACCACTACCGTGGGCTGCCCTACTCGGTGCTGCTCGACCGGCGCGGCCGCGTCATCGAGCGCATCTTCGGATTCGGCGGAGCGGACGAGTTCCGGACACTGCGTGAGACTATTGCGAACGAGGCGCGTGCTCCCTAGCCTTGAGCAGTGAACGCACAGACCGCTCCCGGCTCCCCGCTCCCCGTAGTAATCGACACCGATCCCGGCATCGACGACATGCTGGCGCTGTTCCTGGCGCTCGCGTCGCCGGAGCTGGACGTGCGGGGCGTCACCGTCTCCTACGGCAACACCGTGGTTGAGAATGCGTACCGCAACGCCGTCGAGATCATGCGTCGCGCCGGGAAGCGAATCACGCTCGGCGTGGGGGCGCGGCGACCGCTCAAGCGACCGCTCGCGACGGCCCACGAGACCCACGGCGACTCGGGGCTCGGGTACGCCGCCCTCCCTCCGGCGGGGGTGATCCTCGATTTCGTGAAATCGCTCGAGCGTCTGCTCGCGGACCAGCGCCAGCCCGTCACGCTCGTGACGCTCGGACCGATGACGAGCCTCGCGCTGGCGCTGCGCAGCGACCCGGACCTGGTGCGGGCCAAGGTGGCCCGTCACGTCGCGATGATCGGCAACATCGCGGCGCAGGGCAACACGACGCGCTACGCCGAGTTCAACGCCTGGTGCGACCCGGAGGCACTCGACCTCGTGCTCAAGGCCGAGCTGCCGACGGAGATGGTGGGGCTCGACGTCACACGCCAGGCGCTGCTCGCGCCGCAGGAGATCACCCGCCTCGGCACCGCGGGCGCGCCGCAGGCGCGCTGGATCCAGGACGCGCTGCGGTTCTACATGGAATTCCACAAGCGGGCCGAAGGGCTGGACGGCTGCATCGTGAACGACGTGCTCCCGATCGCCGCGCTCGTCAAGCCGGCCGCGCTGACGTTCGAGGAGCAGCGTCTCGTGGTGGACCTCGAGGAGGGCGACCACCGCGGGCACACGCGGCCTGATCCGCAGGGAGCGCGGGTCAGGGTCGCGACGGCGGTGGACATGGGGCCGGTGCGCTCCCTCCTCTCGGAGCGGGTGTTCCGCTGGGCGGCGCGCCCGGCGGCCGCGCCCAGCCGGTCGCAGGAAGCGCGCGCGTGACGGGGGGGGCGCTGCCACGCAAGGTGGCGGTGGTCGGCGCCGGGGACATCGGCTGCGGTTGGGCCGCCCTGTGCGCGTCGGCGGGCTGGCCGGTCAGCGTGTTCGACGCCAGTGCCCGTGGCCTGGAGCGCGCGTCCCAGGAGGTGCCGCGGCGCACGCGCGCGCTCGTGGCGCTCGAGCGCGCGCCGCAGGGGATCGTCGAGCGCGGCCTGCTCGAGTTCGCGCAGGCGCGCAGCCTGCTCCAAGCGGTGCAGGACGCCGACTGGGTGATCGAGGCCATCCCCGAGGACGTCATCGCGAAACAGAAGCTGTTCGAGTCGATCGAGCAGGTGGCCGCGAACGACACGTTGTTCACCAGCTCCTCGAGCGGCATTGCGCCGGCCGACGTATTCGCACGCTGCCGCCGCCAGGACCGCTGCCTCGTGGCCCATCCCCTGAACCCGCCGGAGCTGGTGCCGCTCGTCGAGCTCGTGCCCGCCGCTCGCACGGCGACGTCGGCGGTCACGCGTGCGCAGGACTACCTGCGGTCCCTCGGCCGCATGCCGATCCTCCTTAAGAAGCCGATTGCGGGCTACGTGGTGGGGCGGATTGCCGCCTCGGTGTGGCGACAGTGTATCGATCTTGTCTTGCAAGGCGTGATCGACGTGGACGACCTCGACCGGGCGGTTTCGCTCGGGCCGGCCCTGGGTTGGGCTGCGGCGGGCCCGCACCTCACCTATCACCTCGCAGCAGGGGATGAGGGGGTCACCGTTTTCCTGCAGCAGCTGCTCGCGAGCTTCGAGGGCTGGTGGGCCCAGCTTCCGACGTGGCACAAGCTCGAGCCCGAGCAACAGCGCGCCCTGATCCAGAGCATCGAGCGGGCGTATCGAGGCAAGATCCCCGAACTGCGGGAGGCGAGAGACCGCAGGCTGTCGGCGATCTTGAGAGCGCTGGAGCAATCCAGAACTACATAACGACGTCAAGAGGAAAATCGTCGAGGATAAACGTCGAGGATAAACGTCAGGGGCATACGTCTCCCCTAGACGATTCTCCTCGACGTTCTACCTCTCGACGTTTTTATTTCTTGTCGGCCCTCACCATGAGAATCGGGATCTTGGTGATGTGTCGGAGCCCGGTGGCAGTGCTCCCGCGTACGATGTCCTCGAGTAGCCGGTGGCCGTGAGTCGCCATGGCGATCAGGTCGCAGCCCTCGCGCTGCGCCGCTTCGGCGATCTCCTTGGCGGGGTCGCCCGCCGCGAGCACCGCGTCGACGTCCAGCCCTTCGGCCTGGAGGCGCCCGCAGATCTGCTCCAGGTAGGCGCGGTCCTCGCGCATCTCCTCGGACTCGCGCAGGTCGAGCTCCTTGATGTTCCGCGCCACCCAACCGTCCGCGACGTGGATGAGCACGAGGCTCGAGCCGAGCCGGCGCGCCAGCTCGCGCACGTGCGCGAGAATGGTTTCGTCGGCGGGAGCGTGCTCGAGGGGGACGAGAATTCTCGCGTACATCACCCGACCTTGCCGCGGAACGTCTGCACCAGGAGCCAGGCGTTGAACCCGGCAATGGCGAACGCGACGACGTAGGCGAGCGCCTTCAACCAGGCGGCGTTCACGAACTCTCCCATCTTCGCCCGGTCCGAGGTGAACCGCACGAGCGGGAAGACGGCGAAGGACAACTGCAGGCTCAGGATCACCTGACTCAGAATCAACAGCCGGGCGGTGCCACTCTCCCCGAAGAAGATAGCGGTGAGGGCCGCGGGCACAATCGCGATGAGGCGGGTGATGAGGCGGCGCAGCCACGGCCGGATGCGGATGTTCAGGAACCCTTCCATGACGATCTGCCCGGCGAGCGTTCCCGTGAGCGTCGAGTTCTGGCCGGACGCGAGCAGCGCAAGCGCGAACACGGCGCTCGCGCCGGCCACGCCCAGCAGCGGCGTGAACAACCGGTAGGCCTCCTGGATCTCGGCGACCTCGTGGTGGCCCGACGTGTGGAAGGTCGCCGCCGCGACGACGAGAATCGCGGCGTTGATGAACAGGGCGCACGAGAGGGCGATCGTCGAGTCGATGAACGCGTAGCGCACGGCGACCCGCTTCCCCGCGGGGGTCTCCTCGTAGCGCCTGGTCTGCACGACGGACGAGTGAAGGTAAAGGTTGTGCGGCATCACGGTGGCCCCGAGGATCCCGATCGCGATGTAGAGCTGGTCGGGGTCCCGCAGGATCGAGGTCACCGGGACGAAGCCGGTCGCGACGGCGCCCAGGCTCGGCCGCGCGATGAAGATCTCGAACAGGAAGCACCCCGCGATCGTCGCGATCAGGGCCACGACGAGCGCCTCGAGCAGGCGGAACCCCTTGTGCTGCAGCAGCAGCACCAGCAACACGTCGAGTGACGTGATCGCGATGCCCCACGGCAGGGGGATCCCGAACAGGAGGTTCAGCGCGATCGCCGAGCCGATCACCTCCGCCAGGTCGCAGGCGGCGATCGCGATCTCACAAATCACCCAGAGAAACAGCGACGCGGGCCGCGAATAGTGGTCCCGGCACGCCTGCGCCAGGTCCCGCCCCGTGACGATGCCGAGCTTGGACGCGAGGCCCTGCAACAGGATCGCTATCAGGTTCGACAGCAGGACGACGCTGAGCAGCGTGTAGCCGAACTTGGACCCGCCGGCCAGGTCGGTGGCCCAGTTGCCCGGGTCCATGTACCCGACGGCGACGAGATAGCCGGGGCCCGCGAAGGCCAGCGCCTTGCGCCACCACGCGCCCTCGCGGACGGGGATGGTGCGGTAGACCTCGGCGAGGCTGGGCGCTAGCCGCGGGTGCCGCCACCCCGGTTCCGGTGGCCGCGGTTCCGGCGCGGGCTCAACGACTCGGATGGCCATGTTGCTCCACCGGCACCGCGCGGCACAGCAACAGCTGCGCGAGCTCGCGTCCCACCACGCGCGGGTCGCCTGACGGCACGAGCGAGATCGTCGTGGGACCGTTGAACGGCTGCCGCTCGGTCACCGTGACCAGCACACCCGGTGTGAGGCCCTGCTCCGCGAAGTAGCGGAGCCGCGCGGCATCCTGCGTGGCCACCTGCCGCAGCTCGAGCTTGGCGCCCGGCGCGGCGTCGGCGAGCGAGACGAGCTCGGCCTCCTCGATCTCACCCCCGGCGGTCGGAATGGGATCGCCGTGCGGGTCGTACTGGGGTTGGCCGAGCGCACTGGCCATGCGCTCGATCAGGTCGTCCGACACGGCGTGCTCGAGCTGTTCCGCCTCGGCGTGCACCCCGCCCCAGTCGTAGCCGAGGTGCTGCGTGAGGTACAACTCGAGGATGCGATGACGCCGGATCATCTTGAGGGCGGCACGCCGCCCCTGGGCCGTCAGCTGCACGCCGCGATACGGCACGTGCTCGATCAGCCCCGTCTCCGAGAGTCGCTTCACCATCCCGCTCACCGACGGCGGCGCCACCCGGAGCACGCCCGCGATGTCGCGCGTGGAAGCGAAGCCCCCCTGGCTCGAGAGGTGATAGATCGTCTTGAGGTAGTCTTCAACAGACCGCGTGAGCGGAGGGGTGGCGTCGCGTAGCATTGCGTGCATGCCGATTCTCCCTGCCGGAAAGGCGCGTGAAAGACAGCGGCTGTCACCGAGGTATGATGCGCCAGCGCAACAACTTCGCGCTCACCTACCGGCGAGAGTTAGTCTAAACTAATCGGGAGATGCTGTCAAGCAAATATGGAGATTTCTAGCGACTACAACTGGCCGGCCAGGTGCAAGAACGGGGTCAGAATCCGCTCCGTGAGGCCCCAGATCAGCGCGTCGTCCGCCACGCGGTAGGCTGGGAACGTCCGCTCGACGCCCTGCACGGTGAGCGTCACCTCGCGACGCACGGCTGGATCGGTGAGGCGCTGCAAGGGAAGCCAGAAGGCGCGCTGCACCTCGTCGCTCGGCTCGACCACCACGCGGCGCGGCAGTGCGAACACGAACGGCCGTACGACGACCGGGGGCAACGTGGGCGTGCGGGGATAGAGGTCGTCGAGCGCGCCCAGGCGCTCGGCGGCCGCGAGATCGACGCCCGTTTCCTCCCGGGTCTCGCGGATCGCCGTTGCCAGCAGATCGCGATCTCCCGGCTCGTGGCGGCCGCCCGGCAGCGCCACCTGCCCCGACCACGGATCGTCCGCCCGCTCCGCGCGGCGGATGAACAGCGCCTCGAGGCCGTTCGTGTCCTCGACGAGGATGAGGGCCACGGCGGCCGGGCGCGCTCCGGGCGCGTCGGCAGGTTGGGGCCGATGATCGCGCAGCACCCGGCGCACCGCGGCGAGCGTGATCACCGCACACCACAGCCCGCCATTCCCAGGCTGAAGCCTGGGCTCGGCAGGACACTGCCCTTAAGTGCAGCGCTGTGCCGAGCCCACCCTTCAGGGTGGGAACACGGAGCCGCCAGCTCACTCGCGCTCAACGTTACTATCACCGACTGCTCGCCGTTGCGGAGGGGTAGCGCGCCGATGATCATTGTGCCGGAAATAATACCGGGCGATCGATGAGAAGCCACGTGTGGATGGCGGTGGGCCTCGGCGTCGGGCTGGCCCTGGGCCTCGCCGCGGCGGTGACGCGGTCGCCACTGCTGCTCGCGCTCACGCAGTGGCTGCGACCCCTCGGCACATTGTTCCTGAACCTGCTGTCGATGGTCGTGATCCCGCTCGTCGGCACCGCGCTGTTCGCGGGAGTCGCGGGGCTCGGCGACCTGCGGCGTGTGGGCCGGCTCGGCATGCGGACGCTCGGGTTTTTCTGGGGCACGACGCTGGCCGCGATCGTGATCGGGTTCGCGGTCGCCGCGCTGTGCCTGCCGTTCGCGGCCATCACGCCGAAGCAGCAGGCGGCGCTGCGCCTCGCCGCGTCGGCCGACTCGGGGTTCGTGCGGCACGCCGCCGAGCAGATTCCCACGGGCGCGCGGTTCATCGTGGAGCTGATCCCCGCCAATCCGGTGCGGGCCGCGGTGGACGGCAATCTGCTGCCCGTCATTGTATTCACGACGATCTTCGCCGTGGCGGCGGCCGCGCTCCCCGACGACAAGCGGCGCACCCTCACCGACCTGGCCGACGTGGCGACGCAGGCGTTGATCCGCATCGTGCACTGGGTACTGCTCGTGGCGCCGCTCGGCATCCTCGCGCTCGTCGCAGGCGCGGTGGCGCAGCACGGGTGGGCGCTCGTCAAGACGATGGCCGTCTTCGTGCTGGCGGTGATCGCGGGACTGGCGCTATTCATCGCCGTGGTGTTGCTGCCGGCCGTCGTGCTGGTGGCGCGGCTCGGGGCGGGGCGCTTCCTGCGCGCGATCCGCGCGGCGATGCTGATGGGCTTCTCGACCACCTCGTCGCTCGCCGCTCTCCCCGTCATGCTCGACGCCGCAGAGAGCGACCTGCAGATCTCCCGCGCAGTGGCGAGCTTTGCGCTGCCCCTCGGCGCGAGCATCAACCGCTCGGGGAGCGCCTTGTTCCAGGCGGTGGCCGTATTGTTCGTGGCGCAGCTCTACGGCGCCGGCCTGGGGCTCGGCGACATGTTTCAGGCGGGCGCCGCAGTGTTCCTCGCTTCGCTCACTGTGGCGAGCGTACCGTCGGCGAGCATCGTGAGCCTGGCTCCCGCGTTCACCGCCACTGGCCTCCCGCTCGCGGGACTCACCCTGCTCCTCGGCCTCGATCGCATCCCCGACATGTTCCGCACTATGACCAACGTCATGGGGACCCTGGCAGGTTCGGCAGTGGTCGCCGCCGTGGAAGGGGAAAAGCTCGAGTGACGTGGCTCGTCCCCGCCGGCTACGCCCTGTTCCTCGCCCTCATCGCCTACCGCTACGCGACCCGCCGCCCTCGACTCACCGCCTATTTCCCGCAGCCCACCGGCCCGCTGATCTCCGTCATCGTCCCGGCGCGCGACGAGGCGGTGAACATCGAGCGCTGCGTCGGCTCGATCCTCGCGACCGCGTACCAGCCCGTCGAGGTGATCGTGGTGGACGATCGCTCGAGCGACGCCACGCCGGCGATCGTCGAGCGTCTGGCCCGCTCGAGCGCGGCCCAGGGACGGTTGCGGCTGGTGCCCGGGGCCGAGCTGCCGCCCGGCTGGTTCGGGAAGCCGTGGGCGATCGTCCAGGGCTACCGCGTGGCGCGCGGCGAATTGCTGCTGTTCACGGACGCCGACACCTGGCACCACCCCGAGCTCATTCCCCGCACCGTCGCGGCGCTGCACGCCGAGCGCGTCGATCTCATCAGCGTGCTGGGGCGACAGGAGACGGTGACGTTCTGGGAGCGGCTGGTGCAGCCGCACGTGCTGGTAGCGCTGGCTTCGCGCGTGGGCGATTTGCGACGCGTGAACCGCACGCGGATCACGTGGGACGCGATCGCGAGCGGAGCGTACATCCTGACGACGCGCGTCGCCTACGAGCGGGTCGGCACACACGAGGCGGTGAAGCAGAGCGTGGCGGAGGACCTGGCGCTGGCGCAATCATACGTGCGACATCACCTCGACATCTTCCTGACACACGCGGCGGAGTTCATGAGCGTTCGCATGTATCGCAGCCTCGCGGAGGTCGTCGCGGGGTGGTCGAAGAACCTGGCGCTCGGCGTGCCGCTGATGTTCCCGCCGATCAGACTGGTGCGCCGCGCGGCGCCCTATCTGATGTGGCTCCCGGCGCTGTGTTGGATCGTCCCGCCGGTGCTGTGGGCGGTGTACGGGTGGGGCTGGGCGGCGGCCACGACCCTCGTCTCCCTCGCGATCTGGATGGCGGTGTACCGGGCCGAGGGCGCGCCACTCCGGTACGCGCTGCTCTATCCGCTGGGGGCGGCGATGGTGGCGTACATCATGATCCGGTCCGCGATCAGAGGGGGCAGGAGGGTCGAGTGGAGGGGGAGGGTTTACCGAGCGGACTGAACGGCCACCCCGCACGTCTGGAACACCGGTGGGTGGTCGCCGCGCTGCAGCAGATCGTGCAGCATCTCGTGCTCGACGAGCAGGCGGTCGTGCACCCGGGTCTCGGCCAGGTAGATGGTGTGTGGCGGTTGCCACCACCCGGCGCATTCGCCGTCGTAGGCGGGGCACGAGTAACTCGAGCCCGGCACCTCGTACCATTCGATGGTAGCGAAGTCGCCCGAGATGCCGGCGCAGCTCTCGATCTCGGCCCACCAGGTGCCGTAGGCGGCGGGCGGGGTGAACTCCACCGCGCCCGCCGGGGCGAAGGTGTCCAGGCAGCCCAGGAGCAGCAGCAGGCAAAGCCAGCGGAGGCGCAGCGGCATGAGTGCGCTGGCAAGGTACTGCCCCCCGTCCCCTCGTGACAACGGTCCTTAGCTCAGTGCCCGCTCGGCGTGCGGGTCGACATCCAGAGATCGTTGCCCCCGCTACCGCCCGCCCGGTTGGACGTGAAGATCAGCGTCTGGCCGTCGCGCGACAGAGCTGGTTGCGAGTCGAGGTCCGGCGTGTTGAGCGGGGCGTCGAGATGCTCCGGTGCGGACCACGCGTCGTGGATGGCCTGCCGCGTGAACCGCCAGATATCAAAGTCGCCGGACGTGCCGGTTCGGTTCGAGGACAACAACAGCTCGTGCCCGTCGGCGCGCTCCGACACTTTTTGGTCGGCACCCGTCGAATTGAGCTCGGGCACAGCGACGGCGGGACCGAGCGGCACACCGTCGTTATCCAGGGAGACCTTGTAGACGTCAAGGTTGCCGCCCGCCAGAACCCGATTGAAGTACAAGGTCGCCGTCGGTTCTCCGCCTTCTCGGACGTAATACGACCCGTTTTCGGGGCCCGCGGTATTCACGTCAGACCCTAGGTTCACGGGAGGTCCCCAGGTGTCACCATCTTCGTTTGTGCCCGTTCGATGCGACACGTAGATGTCGGCACCACCAAGACCACCGGGTCGGGCGCTGAAGAAGAAGAGCAGGCGCCCGTCTTCCGACAGGGTCGGTGCGCCCTCGGCCGCGTCGCTGTTGATCGGTGCACCGAGGTTGACAGGCGTTTCCCAGGGGCACTGCATGCACTGCCGTCGGGACTTCCAGATATCGTTGCCGCCGAGCCCACCCGGTCGATTCGAGATGAAGTAGAGGGTGTGCTCATCGGGGGAAAGACCGGCGTTCGCGTCGACGCCGCTCGAGTTGACGACCGGGCCGAGATTCACGGGCTCGGACCACTCGGAGCTGGCGAAGCGGTCGGCCTGGAGACCGAATGCGAGCTTGTCGGGCTCCCCGCGGCAGGCGACGAGCAGGGCGAGCGGTCCCAGTGATGCGACGATACGATGCGCGGTTCTCACGGAGCCTCCTTCCCGCTCGGCGTGCGGGTGGACATCCAGAGGTCGTTGCCGCCGGATCCCCCCGGCCGGTTGGAGCCGAAAATGAGCGTACGCCCATCGAACGAGAGATTTGGCGTGACGTCGTCGGATGCCGAGTTCAGCGGTGCACCGAGGTTCGTCGGTGGCGACCAGGGGTCGTGGACGTTCTGCCGCGTCGAGATCCACAGGTCGGCTCCGCCTAATCCGCCGGGACGGGTCGACCAGAACATCAGCTCTCTCCCGTCCGCGCGGATCGTGACGGCGGCGTCGTTGGCATTCGGGACGCTCAGTTCGCTGACCAGCTCGGCGGGGCCGCGGGTCTCGCCGTCGCGCGTCACCGCCGCGAGGTAGATGTCGGATTGCTGCAGAGCGTTGATGCCTCTGTTGAAATACAGGTTGGCCACGCCATCTTCGGCACTCTGGAGGTACATCGGCGCTTGATCGTTCGTCGCCGTGTTCACGTCGGGACCCAGATTAACTGCAGGCTCCCAGCCGAAATCGTCGTTGGGGTCGGCTCGGTGCGACAAATAGATGTCTACGCCTCCAAAGCCCTCGGGTCGGACGCTCGAGAAGAAGAGCAGGTGACCATCGATGGACAGGTTGGGCGCGAAGTCGGCGCCCGGGCCGTTGATGACGGGGCCCAGGATCACGGGCGTTTGCCAGGCGCACGCAGCGTCGTCCGCATCGGTGCAGGCGCGCCGGGAGACCCAGATGTCGAGCGAGCCCGACCGATTCGACGAGAAGTAGAGACTGAGCTCGTCGGGTGAGAGCGTGGCGTTTTGGTCGCCGGCGGCCGAGTTGACGACGGGCCCGAGGTTCACGGGCTCGGACCACTCAGACTTGGCGAAGGACATCGCCTGGAGCTTGGGCGCGGCGGGATAGCGCTCCGTCCCGCACGCGACGACCAGGGCAATTAGGACGACTGCTCCGCGATTCATGGCGCCTCCTTCCCGCTCGGCGTGCGGGTCGACATCCAGATGTCGCTGCGGCCCAGGCCACCGGTTCGGGTTGAAGCGAAGACGAGCGTTCGCCCGTCGTACGAGAGCGTCGGCTGAACGTCGTTGGCGGTGCTACTCAGGGGAGCCCCGAGGTGTTCCGGGGTCGACCACGGCTCATGCACGCTGCGACGCGTGGATCTCCAGAGGTCGGACGCGCCGAGGCTGCCAGCGCGATTGGAGTAGAAATAGATCTCGCGTCCATCAGTGCGGAGCGATGGATGCGCATCGGTGATCGTCGGACTCAAGTCGCTGAGCTCTGTGACCAGGACCGCCGGACCGCGCGTCTCACCATCGGTCGTCACCGGCGCATAGTAGATATCCAGGGCGACGGAATTGGGCCCGCGCGAGAAGTACAAGTTCGCGGATCCGTCTTCCCCGCTTTGCAGATAGAACCCGCCCGCTTCGAAGTCCGCGGTGTTGACGTCGGGGCCCAAATTCGTCGCCGGTCCCCAACTCAAGTCGTCGCTCTTGTCGGCTCGACGCGCGACGTAGATGTCGTTGGAGCCCTGGCCACCGGGGCGGTCGCTCGAGAAAAACAGCAGATGTCCGTCGATGGAAATGCTGGGCGACCCCTCGATGCCAGGGCCATTGACGCCAGGACCCAAGTTCACGGGCTCCTCCCAGGGGCTGTCGAGCGAGGCACGCCGAGCGACCCAGATGTCGGCGCCGCCGAACCCGCCGGCGCGTGTCGACACGAAGTAGAGACTGAGCTCGTCAGGCGAAAGCGCCGGGTTCATGTCACCGGCGGCCGAGTTGACCGGCGCGCCGAGGTTCATCGGCTCCGACCACTCGGAGTTGGCGAAGGACATGGCCTGGAGCTTGGGCGCGGCGGGATTGGGATCCGTCGCGCACGCGACAACCAGAGCAATGAGGACGACTGCTCCCCGGTTCATTGCGCCTCCTTCCCACTCGGCGTGCGGGTGGACATCCAGATGTCGAGGCCACCGACCCCGCCGGGTCGCATCGAAGCCCAGATCAGCGTGCGGCCGTCGTGCGACAAGCTGGGCTGCTGCTCCTGGGCGGCCGTGTTCAGCGGTGCCCCCAGATTCACGGGCGAGCCCCAGGGGTCGTGGACACTCTGGCGGGCGGACGTCCAGAGGTCACCCAGGCCGAGGGTTCCGGGGCGGTTGGAAGAGATGAAGATCTCCCTCCCGTCGGCACGCAGCGTCGCGCCGGCGTCGTTGAAGTTCGGGACGTTGAGCTCGGCAACGATCACCGCGGGGCCGGAGGTCTCGCCGTCGCGAGTCACGGACGCGTAATATATCTCCTGCGTGTTCGCGGCCGGGTCTCCCCTGGCGAAATACAAGTTGCCGCCCCCGTCTTCAGCATTTTGCTGGTACCACGGCTTCTGATCAAAATCCGCCGTGTTCACGTCTGCGCCCAGATCGATCGGATCTTCCCAGCCCGAGTCATCCTTCGGATCGGCGCGGCGCGACATCCAGATGTCGGTATTGCCCAGCCCCCCGGGCCGACCGCTGAAGTAGAAGAGGAGGTGCTCGTCAGCGGACAAATTGGGTCCGTTGTCGACGGCGGCGGAGTTGATAGCCGCACCCAGATTGACGGGCTCTTCCCAGGGGCAAACGCTTTCGGCGCAGGAGCGCCGGGATACCCAGAGGTCCTGGAGCCCGAATCCGCCCGGCCGGTTCGAAACGAAATAGAGGCGCAGTCCATCCTTGGTGAGGGTCGGTGAAGCTTCCAAGAACGCGGTGTTAATCGGCGCGCCCAGATTCACCGGCTCGGACCACTCGGAGTTGGCGAACGACATGGCCCTGATCCCGAGCACGCGCTCGCTCGACTCTGGCCCGCAGCCCGCGAGCAGCGCGAGGCTGGTCGCCGACGCAAGCCTGGCGATCGATACGCCGCTCATGGTTTCCCCGCCTTCATGCCCGTTCTCACTGCCCAGGCTGACCGAGGGGACGAGGGACGCGGAGAGAGCTGCCGCGATGGGCCACGTGTGCCGCCACGCTGCACCCTTGACGCGCGGGCCGACGCCGCCCCCGCACCGGCGGCCTGGCCGATGACTTGCACGGGCGCGTACGCGTCATACCCCGTGCCGTCGCCCAGCTGGCCCCAGCCGTTGTAACCCCAGCAGTAGGCGACGCCCGCGGCGGTCAACCCGCAGCTGTGATATCTGCCGAAGGCGCTCACGGCCCCGAAGCTGAGCCCGCCGGCGATCAGCACCGGCGTCGGGCTGTTCGCCCCCGTGCCGTCGCCCAGCTCACCGTTGCCGTTATAGCCCCAGCAGTAGCCGTCACCACCCGCTGCCACCCCGCAACTGTGGAAGGAGCCGGCACTCAGGGTCGCGAACTTCGGGGCGCTCTGGACGGGCACCGGCACCGTGCTGCAGCTGATTACGACACCGAAACCGTTACACGTTTCCGTCGTCGTCGCCCCGAGCTGGCCATCGCCGTTGTCGCCCCAGCAGTACGCGGTGCTGTCGGCAGTGAGGCCGCACGCGTGCCAGTAGCCGACGCTGAGTGCGCCGAACTTGAGGCCGCCCGATACGAGAACGGGCGCGGTGCTACACGGCTCCGCGCTGCACAGCTCGGGGCCGCCCCCGGGGCCGATCCCGAGTTGCCCGGCGGAATTGTTTCCCCAGCAGTACGCGGCGCTATCAGCGGTGAGCCCGCACGCGAAGATATTTCCTGCACCGACGCTCACGAACGCGAGATTGCCGTTCACGGCGACAGGCGTCCGGCTGTTTGCCGTCGACCCGTTGCCGAGCGCGCCGTAGGTGTTGTCGCCCCAGCAATAGGCGGCGGCGGCGCCCTGCTGAAGGGCGCAGCTTTGCTCCCAGCCGGCGGCGAGCGACGAGAAGCTGCGCCCGCCCGCGACCGCGAGCGGTGTCGTGCTGCACGGGATGCCTTCGAAACCGCAGATTTGCGCGCCGGGTGTACCGGCGCCCAGCTCGCCGTAGTAATCGAGTCCCCAGCAGTACGCCGCGCCGCTCACGGTGAGGCCGCACGTATGGATCGCACCCACGCTGATCGCGGCCAGGGTCGGACCGAGGGAGACCGCCACAGGCCCGAACTCGCTGGCCTTCGCACCTTCGCCCATCTGACCGTACGTCCCGTGGCCCCAGCAGTACGGCGCGCCGCCCACCGTGAGGGCGCAGGAGTGATAGGCCCCTGGTTGGACGGTCGCGAAGGTCACGACCTCCACGGTGACCGTCGCCGTCCCGCTCTTCGACTCGGCGGCCGCTGTGATCGTCGCCGATCCCGGACTGACGCCGAAGACCACGCCCGATGCATCGACGCTCGCGGCCGACGCATCGCTCGTCCAGGTGACGGTGGGATCAACACGCCGGCTTCCGCTTGCGTCGATCATCACGGCGCGGAGCCGTGCCACTCCGCCCGCGACCACCGACCGCGTCGGTGGCGTCACGGTGACCAAGCTGATGGGTCCCCCACCGCGCACCGCCGCCCACGTCGCATCGCCGGATGGGCATGAGCCAGACCCGTTGATCAGGTGATCGGGAGGCGTCCCAGCCACATCGGCAGCGTAGAAGCAGTTCCCGGCCGAGAAATTGACCGACACGGCGCCGGATACAGAGTACACGAGGCCGCCGCCATCGACGGAGCTGGAATGCGAGTTGTCAATCGAGCCGTCCTGCCGATCGCACGTCCCGAGCTGATAATTCGTGCCCGCGAAGCCGTCCCCGCTCTTGGTGAACACATAGGTCCCGGTGTCGTTGCAGGCGAGGGGATTCCCGATCACCTCGGTGTAGTTCCACACGCCGCTCATGTCGACGCGCTGCACGCAGGTGACTTGGAAGGTGGTCAGCGTCGTGCCGCCCGCGGTGACGGACACCGTGCGCGGATTCTGACCGCCGACGGGGCAGTTCGCCACCGCGCCGCTGAGCGCCAGCGAGTAAGTCCCGGGCTTCACCTGCGAGAACGTCACCGTCCCGTTGACGGCGATCGGCTTGGACGGGGTTCCGCTCGACGTGTCGAGCGCGACCGTGTAGCCATCGGGATCCAAGTCGGTGCCGGTTGTCGCGGCCGTCACCTGAATGCTCCCTGTGGTGGGCGGAGCCGCGGTCTCAGAGCCCTTGCACGAGAGAGCCATCAGAAGGAGCGCCGCGCACGACGGCCAGCGCCGGGGGAAGGTGATCGAAATCGCATTCATCGTTTCCTCCAGGGCTGGTCACGCGCCGTTCTCGCATTGACTACAACCCGTTGTAGCCGCACGAGTTGCGCGGCTTCGCCCAGCGCAGCGCGGGCGCCCTGCGCCGTATCCATTCGCAACATCGGTAAACGAGGGATAAGTTAGGCCGCTCGGGTAGCGACCCGGTTAAAAACGGGTCAAACGGAGCCCAATGCTGACAGTGCGGGTGTTCGGCGGGCTTGCAGTCGAACGGGACGGCGCCCAGTGCGCCGGCGCCGCTGCGCGCCGTAAGACGCTCGCGCTCCTGGCACTGCTCGCCGGCGCGGGCCGCCGCGGTC
>WNGP01007487.1_pt1 | contig 20985 bp, 16 predicted proteins | sample 5407671 | NCBI WGS metagenome assembly WNGP01 (sample SAMN13153381, study PRJNA577476) | soil metagenome | isolation source: 40 cm soil or saprolite under Garry oak tree replicate 2 | place: USA:California | collected 2016-06-15 | reverse complement strand
TAGCTTCTACGGCAACCATGCCAAATGCTTCTGGAAACGTGGATGGCACGACAAGAGTCTCCGCCAGGGGCAGCAGGTCAACAAGGACATCATGATCGAGCTTCCCGGTAAAGGTGAGTGTTTGCCGGATGTTGCGTGCGGCGAGGAAGTAATCATCATAGGCAGCGCCTGCCAAACCATCGAAGAACGCCTCCATGTATGCGAGATGATCGGCCTCCTCACCCTCTAATGCTCGACCGAGCCGTGCTATCTGGCGGATGACAGCCAGGTTTCCCTGCTCAATTGCTCGTAATAATAATTCAAGTCCTTCACGGTATGCGCCGAAGCCGACGATGAGAAGTTTGGCGCGTGGTTGACGAGCGAGGACAAGAGGCCATGCACAGAGAAGTAGATCAACACCCTTTGAAACAATCAGCTTGCCAACATAAGCAACGATACGATCATGGTTTGGATCAAGTGCTGTAATGTTTTGGGGAGCCTGCTCGTCGATTCCATCGGGGTCGTACCCCTGGCGAATTGAGAGGATCTCTGGCCACTCAAGCCTGTCTCGCTCCATTAAGGAGTCAATGCCCCTGGCCGCTGTTTTGTCAAAACCGGCCTTTTCCTTTGAGCCGATGGAGGCGATTACCTGTTGAAGTCCTGCGGCTTTTGCCTGCTGATCTCGGGGCGCAAAGGTTTCTATGTTAACTCCTGGTTGCCCGAGACGGACACGAGACTGGAGCTCTGGCTCATCAATCGTGGCAAAGAGTTGAGCCGCTATATGTCCACTTCCGACAAGTACTGCATGAGCACCAAGGATCCCCTCGCGTGCGTATGGTAGGAAGCGTGGGTATGGCTTGATAGTATATTCCAGGGCGCTGCCGTGAATCTTTATAGCATACGGTAGTAAGCCAGCGAGGGCGCGATGCAAGATACACGGCCCCATGATTGCATGGTTTGCAAAAGCAAGACCTGGTTTTTGCAGCCAAAGCAACACTTCGTACGGCCGCAACATTCCTTGCAATATAGCGTTCGAGTTCTGCGTTTGTCAGTTCAGGGAAGGTGCGTACCACGAATCCTTCGTAGCGATCCCGTACATAGACGGGTAACAACCCTCCGATGTTGGGGCGGTAGATAGTACATCGACCCTGGAAGCAGGGTGCACGTTGCAATCTGACAATAATGGCGTCATTATCACAATCTACTACAGAATCGACGAAGTCGAGGGTATCTGGATGTTGCTCCTGTGTGAAAAGATGTACCTCATGACCAAGTTGAACGAGCGTACGCGCCAGGTTCGCATTATAGACGTTTGATCCTGTGCCGCGTAGCAGGTAGCCATGGAAAATAAGTATAGACTGCTTCACTAAAATAGTTTCTCCTATTCAAACAATACAACGTGTAGTGTAGCAGAGAAGGTACAAGAAGCTGTAAAAAAACTGTAAGAAAATTACAAAGAAATTGCGAAATGACCCGACTGTTATCAGAAAATCAACCTGTGATATACTGCTGATCATGTAAAAATAGGCAGGTAACCAGAGTACAGAGTTACTGAAAGAAGGGGCCGGATCGGCAGATATAAAAGCAAACACGGATTACCGGCTGTAGATGAGGTGAGAGTACTCAAGGCTCTCAGCCCGAAGAACAGCCCGAGGAAAAAACATTGACCCGTTACTTGTCTGAAACGGCAATCCTGGACAAGTGCGCTCGAATTGCCTCGCCCACTTGTCGGGTCGTTGCCGTGCCTCCAAGATCAGGAGTACGCACCAGTCCGCTTGCAAGGGTCTCTTCGATGGCACGCATCAGCATCGTTGCAGCCTCTTGCTCTTCAAGAAAGTCGAGCATCAACTGTCCCGACCAGATGGACGCAATGGGGTTGGCGATCCCTTTGCCTGCAATATCAGGCGCGGAGCCGTGAATCGCCTGGAACATGCTGGGGTAGCGTCGTTCTGGGTTGAGATTTGCGCTTGGCGCTAACCCGAGACTGCCCGAGATGGCCGCACCCAGATCTGTGAGAATATCACCAAAGAGATTTGAGGCCACGACGACGTCCAGGCTCTCCGGCTGAGAGACGAAGCGTGCGGCAAGTGAGTCGATGAGTTGTTGTTCATGCGTGATATCTGGGTATTCACGGGCCACGTCTCGGAACACGTCATCCCAAAAGACCATGTTGTACTGCATACTGTTGGATTTGGTTGCACTGGTCACCTTCTTGCGTCCATGGTGTCGGGCATACTCAAACGCGTAGTGCATAATCCGTTCCGTCCCTTTACGTGTAAAGACGATCGACTGGATTGCCACTTCTTCCGCTGTTCTTTGATGCACGCGCCCTCCTACGCCGGCGTACTCGCCTTCCGTATTCTCACGGATACACACCAGATCAATTTCCCTGGGACCCTTGTTTGCCAATGGACTCCTTACACCTGGCAGCAGACGCAGAGGCCGGAGGTTGACGGCAGGATGCAGTTGAAGTTTCCTCGCTCAAGAATGGCAAGTCCATCTGCTGGCATCAAGGCTCCTTCTCGCAGATAGCGTTGCGTACTCCAATCAAACTGCTGGATGTCAAAGCGAAAGCCGCTATGCATGTCAGCAAGGATCGTGAGTGTTTGGACACTCTCTGTCATGATCTCCGGCCCAATGCCATCACCCGGTAACACCGCTAGCCTATACACCTTCATCTTTCAACCTCCTTTTTCTCCACTCTTTCAGAGACAATATTAAAATGAGGTATTGTCAACGAATCTATTGGCCCATCTCAAGTGGAGAGTTTCTCGGCGAGAAAAGGGCCTCAACGTGGGGTTCGCTCCTGCGATTTGAGCCATATTATGGCTCTTCTGTCTCAGCGAGTTTCCCTCCTGTTGCACAGACGCATCACTATTGAGCTCTTGGGCAAGAGACTCGTCATCCGTCAGAAAATCTGTTATCATACAAGGGTGAAGTCAAAGGGAGAGTCTGGAGTCTCTCGCCATTGCCCAGACCCCCGCAACCAGCGTGGACCCGCGTGGAGCGCATCCAACAGTTAGAAGTATACTGGGAGGACCCGGGGAAGTCAGCCTCCATCAGATGCCATGTCACTTCCCATCCATTTCTTGGTGCCGGTGCTTTACGTAGAAAGGAGTGCGCTTATGAAGCGGTTCTCCTATCGTGAGCGAGACTATGCCTTTGGTCAGGCCATGCTGACCCTGCGGACAACCATTGGCCTCACGCAAGCGGGCCTGGCCGATCTGCTGGGGGTCTCCCGACGTGCCGTGGGAGAGTGGGAGGCAGGCAGCAGTTATCCCAAAGCTCACCATCTCCAACACGTCATGAGCCTGGCCGTGCGAGCCTCGGCCTTTGCGGCCGGGCGCGAGGAAGAGGAGATCCGTGCTTTCTGGAAGGCAGCGCACCAGAAGGTGCTGCTCGATGAGTCCTGGCTCTCCGCCTTGCTGAACCAGCCGTCTCCCCCACCTTCGCTAATGTCGGTTGAAGAGGTCCAAGGCGCTGCAGTGGAGAGCGCTCCTCCTGCTTCTCCGAGCAGCGTGGCACCGGCATCGCAGCCAGGACACAGTCCGCTGTCGGTTGTGCCAGCCGGAAGAAGAGTACCTGCTGCTCGTGGTCCACGGGTGGATTGGGGTGACGCGCTGGATGTGCCGAGCTTTTATGGGCGCGAAGGGGAACTGACCACCCTCGCCCAGTGGGTGGTGCGGGAGCGCTGTCGGGTGGTGTGCGTGCTGGGCCTGGGCGGCATCGGTAAGTCGGCGCTCGTGACGAGCGCCATGCACCAGTTGGCCGAGCACTTCCAGGTCGTGCTGTTTCGCTCGCTGCGCGATGCCCCCTCCCGCGAAGCGCTCCTGGAGGAGTGCCTCCAGGTGCTCGCCCCACAGCCACTGGATTTGGGAGCTGCCGACCTGGACCGACGCCTGGGCCTCCTGCTGGAGTACCTGCGGGAGCAGCGCGTGCTGCTGGTGCTCGACAACCTGGAAAGCCTGCTCCTGGAAGGGGAAGCGTCTGGCCATCTGCGTCCCGGCTCCGAGGGCTACGCCCGCCTGCTGCTGCGGCTCGCCGAAAGGGCGCACCAGAGTTGTCTGCTGCTCACCAGCCGGGAGAAACCCGCCGAGCTGCGGGTCCTGGAAGGCCGTCAGAGTCCGGTGCGCTCCTTGCGTCTGGGTGGGCTGGAGGTGGCCGCCTGCGCGCAGTTGCTAACCGAGCATGAGCTGGTCGGCTCCCCACAGGAGCGGGCGCGCCTGGTGGAGCGATACGGGGGCAATCCCCTGGCCTTGAACATTGTGGCGGAGACCATCGCCGATCTCTTCGGGGGCGCGATCGGTCAGTTTCTCGCCCAGGACACGCTGGTGTTTGGCAGCATCAGCGACCTGCTCGACGAGCAGTTCGCTCGGCTCTCGGCCCTGGAGCAGACCATCCTGTATTGGCTGGCGATTGCGCGCGAGCCGGTGACGCTCGAGGAGCTGCGCGCCCTGCTGGTAGCCAGGCTTTCGCCTGTGCAGGTGCTGGAAGCCGTCGACGGGTTACACCGCCGTAGCCTGATCGAGCGAGGGCAGCGCCCGGGCAGCTTTACGCTGCACTCGGTGGTACTGGAGTATGTGACCGCACACCTGGTTGAGCAGATGGCCGGCGAGATCGTGCAGGGTCGGCTCTCGCTCCTCGTCCAGCATGGGCTCTGTCAGGCCCAGGCCAAGGAATATGTGCGGCAGACACAGGAGCGGCTGCTCATGGCGCCCCTGCTGGTCCGCCTGCAGAGCGCGTCGCAGGGGCGCGTAGCTGTGGATGAGCGGTTGCGCTCCCTGCTCGATGAGGTGCGCACCTGGGCCCAGGAAGCCCAGGGATATGGACCAGCCACCCTGGTGGCGCTGCTGCGGCTGCTGCGCGGGGATCTGCGTGGGCTGGATCTATCCCATCTGGCCCTGCGCGGCGTGTCTCTGCAAGGCGTCGAGATGCAGGATGCCTCCCTTGCCGGGACCACGCTTCGCGATACCGTCTTTACCGAGGCTTTTAATGCCGCCCGGTCGGTGGCCATCAGCAGGAACGGAGAGTACTGGGCCGCGGGCAGCTGGCGTGGGGAAATGCGGGTGTGGCAGCAGGGAGGCCAGAGTTTGCACCTGGTCTGGCAGGCGCATACCGACACGGTGTCTACCCTCGCTTTCAGCCCGGACGAACGGCTGCTGGCCACGGGAAGCTGGGATGGCACCATCAAAGTGTGGGACCTGGAGCGTGGAACTCTGTCTGGGGGACAGGTAACCCTGCTCTGGACAAGTTGGCAAACCGACAGCATCCAGGGCCTGGCCTTTGCTCCCGATGGACGCATGCTCGCCAGCGGAGGAGATGGTGCGATCGTTCAGCTATGGGATGCGACATCCGGCACGAACCTGCAGATGCTACTTGGACCTCCAAGTCCTGTGTACACTGTGGCTTGGAGTCCGGATGGGAGTCTGCTCGCCAGTGGCGGCTTCGATGGACGCATTCGGTTGTGGCAGATGCAGGGGACACAATCCGCCATCTGTGTGCAGACGCTCGCAGGGCATACCAACTGGGTGTTGGGACTGGCTTTTGCGCCCGACGGTACACAGCTGGCCAGCGGGAGCTTGGACCGGACGGTCAAGCTTTGGGACGTGGCCAGTTGCGGCTTTGATGAAACGATCTGGCTCTGGGAGGTCGAGCAAGCCAACTCTCGCACGGCGCTGCATGGGCACACCGCCGCTGTGTACGCAATCGCCTTCACGCCCGACAGCAGGAGTCTGCTCAGTAGCAGTGAAGATGGCACCCTGCGGGTGTGGGACGTCGAAAGTGGGCAGTGCGTGCGCATCGTACAGGGCTATGCGGTCTCCCTCTACGACGTGGCCTGGAGTCCGGATGGCACCCAGCTCGCCAGTGCAGGCTCGGATACGCTGGTGACCATCTGGGATGTGGTCGGGAGAGGAGGGGGGACGCAGCCCAGGGTGTTGTGCGGACATCGCTGGAACGTTCGTGGGGTGGCGTGGAGTCCGGATGGGCGGCTCCTGGCTAGCAGCGGGACGGGCAATGCCATTGAACTGTGGGACCCGACCACGGGAGCCAGTGTCCATATCCTTCGGGATCCCGACAGCCCCGACACCATCTTCCTGGGCATAGCATGGAGTCCGGATGGGCGGCTGCTGGCCAGTGGAAGCCATCTGCATGGGGTGCAGGTGTGGGATGTGGCAGCGCGCATCCGCCGCTGGGTCGGCCGCGTGCACCCGACCAGGATCCGCCGCGTGGCCTGGAGTCGGGACGGCACGCGGCTGGCCAGTTGTGGCGATGATGGCAGCGTGTGCGTGTGGGAGGCCTCCGACGGCGCGCTACTTCAGAGGCTGCAAGGGCATAATGGCCTGGTTGCGAGCGTGGTGTGGAGTCCGGATGGCACCCGCCTGGCCAGTAGTGGCGGCGGTGGAGGGGAGCTGTTCGTGTGGGATGCGCACAGCGGGGAGCGCGTGCAAACCTTGAGTGGGCATCTCGGGAGTGTTATTGCCGTGGATTGGAGTCAGCTCGAAAATCTACTGGTCAGTGGAGGCAGCGACGGGATGCTTCGCTGGTGGGACGTGCAGCATGGGGAGTGTTTGATGATGCGAGAGGCGCATCAGGGGACGATCCAATCGCTCAGGATCAGCTCCGATGGCCGCATGCTGGCCACTTGCGGCGATGACAGTACCATCAAGGTGTGGGATCTCGAGAACGGCGAGCACCTGCGGACGCTGCGGCGCGACCGGCCCTACGAGCGGCTCGATATCACAGGGGTGAAGGGATTGACTGAGGCGCAGAAGGTGACATTGCGCGGGTTAGGGGCGACGGAGGACATTCCTGCGTCAAACACCCAGCAAGCTCCAACGTCTTGAGCGACACCTACTTCCGACACTCATGAGATTTGATCTTGCTCTCCCTTCCCTTGCTAGAGTATACTACTTTAGCAAGGGAAGGGAGAGCAGATGGCAAAGCACAAAAAAACCGATCAGCACGAACGGGAAAACGTTTTCGGGCGCTCCTGTGCGCGGTTGCGCAAGCACATGCACCTGACCCAACGAGAACTGGGCAGGCTCCTTGGCCTCAGCGAGCAAGCCCTTCAGCAGTGGGAGCGCGGCGTCCACTTTCCCACCGTCGAGCATCTCAAGCGCTTGCTTGCCCTCGGTCTCCAGCACCATGCTTTTGCCCCCCGTCAAGAGCACGAGGAAGCGCAACAGCTGTGGCTGGCCGCCGGGCAGCCGCCGGCGGACTTCGAGGCCTTCTGGATGCAGGTGCAGCTCGCATCAGCCTCTGCTCCCCCTGCTCTCGTGGTCCTGAAACGAGGGGCAGCTCACAGCGAAGCGCCCAGGGCCCAACATCCGCCTCTACCCCCCTCGTCGCGCTTCGATTGGGGCGATGCCCTCGCTGTGCACGCTTTTTACGGGCGCGAGGCCGAGCGCGTGCTGCTGGAGCAGTGGGTGCAGCAGGAGCGCTGCCAGGTGGTGAGCGTGCTAGGAATGGGAGGCATCGGCAAATCGGCGCTCTCGGTCACCTTCATGCACCAGGTGGCCTCCTCGTTCCAGGCCGTGGTCTTTCGGTCTGTACGCGATGCCCCGCCATGCCTGGAGCTGCTCGCCGACTGCCTGCACGTGCTCTCGCCCGAGATGCTGCCGACCTTGCCACCCAACGTTGATCGACGCATCGACCTGCTGCTGGAGTGCTTCCAGACGCAGCACTGTCTGCTCGTGCTGGACAACCTGGAAACGCTGCTGCAAGAGCACGATCCAGAAGGCCACTTTCGTCCGGGCTATGACGATTACGCAGAGCTGCTGCGCAGAGTGGCCCAGACGCCGCACCAGAGTTGCCTGCTGCTCACCAGCCGGGAGACCCCGGCCGAGCTCAGACATCTGGAGATCCGCCATGCTTCCGTGCGCGCCTTGCGCCTCGCGGGGCTGGAGCCAGCTGCTTGCGAGCAGCTCTTAGAGGAACGGGATGTCGTTGGCACCACGCAAGACCGGGTGCGCCTCGCCCAGAGGTATGCGGGCAACCCGCTGGCCTTGAACATTGTTGCTGAGGCCATCTCCGACCTCTTCGGGGGCGAGATCGGTCAGTTCCTCGCCCAGGACACGGTGATCTTTAGCAGCATCCGTGATCTGCTTGCCGAGCAATGGACACGCCTCTCGGCTCTGGAGCAAGCGCTGCTCTTCTGGCTGGCGGTCGTGCGCGAACCGGTGAGCATCGAGGAGCTGCTCTCGGTGCGAATCACGCCGCTCTCGCGTGCCCAGGTGCGTGAGGCACTCGAGGCGTTGCAGCGACGCTCGCTCGTGGAGCGGGGAAAGGCAGAGGCAGGGCTGGGGAGGTACACCTTGCAATCGGTAGTGCTGGAGTATGTGACGGAGCTGCTGGTGGAGCGGGTGAGTGAGCAAGTCCAGCACGCCGGGTGGGAGCACCTGATCAGCTATGCCCTCGAGCAGGCGGCAGCCAAGGAATATGTGCGGCAGGCGCAGGAGCGGCTGCTTGTGGCCCCGGTCCTCTTGTGCCTGCAGGCCGGCTACCACCAGACCGAGGCGGTGGAGGAGCTGCTGCTGCGTTTGCTCACCCAGCTGCGGACGTGGGACTCGCAGGTTCAGGGCTATGGACCGGCCAACCTCATCATGCTCTTGCGAGGCCTTCGCGGGCATCTGCGGGGTCTCGATCTCTCGCACCTCTCCATCCGGGGGGCGTATTTGCAAGGCGTCGAGATGCAAGATGCAAAGCTTTCGGGAGCCAGCCTGCGCGACACGATCTTTACCGAGGCCTTCGATGCCACCTGGTCCGTGGCCATAAGTAGCAATGGACGGTACTGGGCCGCGGGCAGCAAGCGGGGGGAAGTACGGGTGTGGCGCGAGGCAGGCCAAACCTTACATCTGGTCTGGCAGGCGCATACCGACACGACGGCTTCCCTCACCTTCAGCCCAGACGAACGACTCCTGGCCAGTGGGAGCTGGGACGGCAGCCTCAAGCTGTGGGACCTGGAGCGTGGCACCCTGCTCTGGGAGCGGCTGACTTCCAACATCAACTGCGTGGCCTTTGCTCCTGATGGGAGCCTGCTCGCCAGCGGCGGGGATGATGCGCTCATCCAGATTTGGCATGTGACTTCCGAAACGCTCGTGCAGACGCTTGCTGGTCAGGGCGGCGCTGTGCATGCGCTGGCCTGGAGCCCTGACGGGAAGCTGCTCGCAAGTTCTGGCTTCGATGGACGCATTCGCGTGTGGGAGCTACAGAACAGCATCTGCGTGCAGACTCTTGAGGCGCATACCAACTGGGTGACGGGACTGGCCTTTGCCCCCAATGGCACCAGGCTCGCGAGCGCCAGTTGGGACCGAACCGTCAGGCTCTGGGACATGGCGAGCGGACGACTGATCCAGACGCTTCTGGGACATACGGACCGGGCGCTCCGCGTTGCCTGGAGTCCGGATGGGCGCACAGTGGCGAGTGCTGGCTTCGACAACACGATCTGGCTCTGGGACGTCGAACGAGAAAGCTATCAAGCGGCATTGCATGGGCATACCGCCGACGTGTACGCGATCACCTTCACCCCCGATAGCGGCAGCTTGCTGAGTGGCAGTGAAGATGGCACCCTACGGGTATGGGATGTGAAAAGTGGACAGTGTGTGCGCATCATACGGGGCTATGCGGTCTCCCTCTACGATGTCGACTGGAGTCCGGATGGCACCCAGCTAGTCAGTGGGGGAACGAACACACAGGTGACCATGTGGGAGGCAGTCGGCGGGGTGCCGTCCAAAGTGTTGCGTGGACATAGTCGGATCGTGCATGGGGTCGCGTGGAGTCCGGATGGGCGACTGCTGGCCAGCGCCGGATGGGACAATACCATCAGGCTGTGGGACGCGACCACAGGTACTTGCCTGCAGGTGCTTCGGGATCCTGACGCTGTCGACACTATCTTCCAGGGCGTGGCCTGGAGTCCCGATGGCCGTCTGCTGGCCAGTGGCAGCTATCTGCGTGGCGTGCAGGTGTGGGATGCAACAGCGCGAACCCGCTACTGGGTCGGTCATGCGCACTCGACCAAGGTCCGCCGCGTGGCATGGAGTCCGGACGGCACGCGGCTGGCCAGTTGTGGCGATGATGGCAGCGTCTGCCTGTGGGATGCCTCCGACGGCACGCTGCTCGAGAAGTTGCAGGGACGCAGTGGCATGCTCGCCAGCGTGGCCTGGAGTCCGGATGGGATGCAATTGGCCAGTGGGGGCACAGGCCAGGGGCGCGGAGGCAGCGGAGAGCTGTCCATCTGGGATGCGCAGCGCGCAGAACGCTTACAGGCCTTGAGCGGGCATGCCGGTATTGTGTTTGCTCTCGCCTGGAGTAAGCGCGGAGACCTGCTCGTGAGTGGAGGTAGCGATGGGATACTGCGCTGGTGGGACGTGCAGCGAGGAGAGTGCGTGAGGATGCGCGAGGGCCATCACACCGGAGTCCAGTCTCTGAGGGTAAGCCCCGATGGGTATCTACTGGCCAGTTGCGGGGATGACAATGCCATTAAGGTATGGGACCTCCAGAGCGCTGAGTTGCTGCGTACGCTGCGGCGCGACCGGCCCTACGAGCGGCTCAATATCACTGGAACGAGGGGACTGACTGAGGCACAGAAAGCGACACTTCGAGCATTGGGGGCAGTAGAGGAGAACGAAACAGGCGTCCTTGACTGAAGAGAAAAGGTGCGGCTTCCCCTCATTCCGCCCCTGTGGGTCACACGGAGCGGTGCGCTGTCTCGCCATCCTGATAGAGCCCCCACTCAGTCACCCCGGTCCGCAGGCGTTCGTCTGCAGTGAAGCACATTCGTGCGGAACGCTCCTCTGCATGAATTATACTACCGCTTTCGCGGACATATCTTTCACCGCGAGCGGGCAGTGACGTGCGGATTTCAGGTGAGAGGCTCAACCATGGGACGCATCTGAATTTCGATGATGCGCGCGTGAGCAGGCTGAATGCAGGCCAGCAAGACTGCTTCTGCCACGTCCTCCGGGTCAAGCATCCCTGACTGCGCTACGCCTTCTGCTGTCCGTCCTTTTCCCAGCGCAAATTCCGTCTTGACCCCACCGGGACAGATCACCCCGACTTTGATCCCCTGCGGGCGCAATTCTTTGTCCAGCGCTTGCGCGAAACCTACCTGCGCAAATTTCGAGGCACAGTACACCGCTTCCCCGGCGAAGCCATATTTACCGGCCATCGACGAGAGCATCAGGATCAGGCCTGATCCTTGCTCCAGCATCAAAGGAACGGCGTGGCGGGTAAAAAGGAACGTGGAACGCATATTGGTCTCCATGAGTTCGTCGTATTCCTCAGCGCTGGTCTCGATGAGTGGTTTGTAGTTCCCAACGCCGGCGTTGTTCAGCAGGATATGCACCGCTCCGAAGTGCTCTTTTGCTGCCTGCATGGCGCGCAGGGCCGTCTCCTCCTCACGCACATCCCCGACCACTGCTATAGCTCGACCACCTGCGGAGTGGATCATCTCTACCAGCTCGTCGAGACGGGACTTCCGACGCGCGATCAGGACAAGACTTGCTCCTTCTCTGGTCAACGCCAGAGCGGACGCTTTGCCTATCCCTGCACTGGCTCCCGTAATCAGACAAACGGACCCAACTAACTTCTGACTCATACAGTTTTCAGTGGCTACTCTGGACGTGTAGACAACCCGGCCAGTTCCTCCATGAACTGGATCATGATGGAAAAATCCGCATCCATCCCTTTTGCCATGGCAGCGGTATACATTTGTTGGGCAGCCGCTGTGGCCGGCATTGATACGGATACATCATAAGCCTGGCTCAACACCAAACTAAAATCTTTATGCATGAGCGAGAGGGCAAAGTTGGTTGGATACTCCTCTCGCCTGACATTTTCAAGCTTAGACTTCTGACCCGGGGTGAGCACGGCTGTCTGCCCCAGGACGTCGAGCAGCAATCCCTTCTCTAACCCCGCCTTTTCGCCCAGAGCCATCGCTTCGGCCAGGGCTTGCATCCCCAGGCCAAGCAGGGTATTGACCACCAGCTTCATGGTGGTCCCCATGCCACTTGCGCCCATATAGTAGCTGTTTTTGCCCAGGACATCCAATATGGGTTTGCACTGCTGATAGGTCTTGTGCTCCCCGCCGACGAAGATCACCAGGCTGCCCTGTTCCACTTGTGGCACACTGCCCGAGACGGCCGCATCGATCATGGGGACGCCTTGCTCCTTCGCCGCCTGGTAGAGACGACGCGAGGCGTCTGGAGAAACCGTACTCAGATCGATGATCATCGAGCCACCATGCACTCCGGCGAGCGCCCCATCAGCGCCGAACATTACGTCTTGCTGGGCCTCGTTATTGGTCACGCATGCCATCACGACCTGGCAGTTGGCGGCCAGGTCTTTGGGCGTCTGGGCCACCTGCGCTCCCCGTTGTCCCACCTGCTGGGCCTTCTCCTTCGTACGATCATACACCGTCAACTGGTAACCGGCGTCGAGCAGCCTCAGGGCCATATGACTGCCCATGTGACCCATGCCGATGAAGCCAATGCTTGGTTTCAAATGGTCGCCTTCCATACTCATCGCAATACCTCTCTTTCATCAGAAATGCTCAGGTATGATCCTCTTCGTCATCCGCCAGCAAATCTACTATCATACAAGGATGAAGTCAGAGGGGAGTCTGGAGTCTCTCGCCATTGCCCCAGACCCCCTGAACCAGCGTGGACCCGCGTGGAGCGCATCCAACACACACAAGTATACTGGAAATATCGCGGAAAGTCAGCGTCCATCAGATGGCATCTCACTTCTCCTCACTTCCCAAAAGCAGCCAAGCCACTCTTCTTGCGTAACCCCCAGGAGGGAAGCAAGTGGAAGTGAGATGCCATCTGATGGACAGTGACTTCTCCAGGAGATGAGTCTAGACTATTCATTGGGAAGAGGGTAACTCATTCAGGGAATGGGTTGTGAATCTCTCATCGCATGGATGTGAAGCCGCTGGTGGGTCATAGCCTGAAAGCCGACTCGATTCGCCGCGAAGTCCAGGCCAGCCTGAAACGGCTCGTAAATCACCAGCAAGGAGGAGAAAATGAACTACCGAGGGAATCAAAATCACCTGAACTACAAGGAAGACTTAGAAGCGTTACGCCGGGGAGGCTTCACAGAGCACGAAATAAAGCGGTTGACCCAACTGCGTCGTGATCGAACCGAATTAGAGCACTCTCGAACCTCTGCAGAATACCACCGCCTGGCATTTGTGCGCTGGCTCGTAGCTACTGGGAAATTGTCAGACCATTTCGCATAAACAGGCAAACCCGAATTCCAGAGAGAAAAAGATCTTCCGCGTCTCCAGGCTGCCTGGCCGTGGGTGCGTGAGCATGTCGTGGGCAGCAGGCAAGGTCCTGTAGGGTCTGGGCCTCGCTCATCTCGTTTACCCAGGCTCATCGATGTTCCTCAGTTCTGCTAAGACCTGATCCACCATCGCGCCGCACTGCCCGGTATGCTGCCGGTAGTCGAAGAGCGCTTCTATCTCATCTCTAGAGAGGTGAGCACAAATTTGTGAATTGTCCAGGATGGCCTCCTTGAGTCCATGGCCTGCAGCATGGGCGGCCATGGAGGCTTCATAGACGAGGGTGTGCGCACTCTGCTTGCCTATCCGCGCTGCCAGCGCCAGCATCACTGCTTCCGAGAGCACGAAGCCTCCTGTTGCTTCCAGATTGGCACGCATGCGGTCTGTGTGGATCACGAGATTTCCCACCAGTGTGCGCAGCAGTACGAGCAACTTGCCGACCGCCAGGCAGGTCTCGGCTAACACCACCCATTCCGCTTTCCATGAGCGGCCATCGCGCTCATGGTCATGAACCAGGCTCTCGACGATGAGCGCAGTGTTGTGCCGGATGAGGCGGGCCAGTGTCCCCAGGTGCTCAGAGATCTCCGGGTTGCGCTTATGTGGCATGGTAATACTACCGACTGTGCCTGTCATAAACCCCTCGCTGACCTCGCCGATCTCGGGACGCTGCAGGTTGTAGATCTCGTGCCCAATCTTATCACCGGTAGAAGCGATCAGTGCAAGCAAATTGAACCACTCGGCCAGCGTGTCACGGGCGGTCGTCCACGAAATCGCAGGTGCGTTCAGGCCGAGCCTCGCCAGGAAGCTCTTTTGCAGTTCCAGCGCACGCGGCCCAAGTGAGGAGAGGCTGCCGACACCACCAGCGAGTTGCCCAACATCCAGCCGGGGTGCGAACTCTGCCAGTCGTTGGCGATGCCGTCGCACTTCCATTGCCCAGACGGCGACCTTGAAGCCAAAGGTGATCGGTAAGCCGATTTGCCCGTGTGTGCGCCCGGCCATGACCGTGTCGCAGTGTTCGGCAGCCAACCGCGAGAGATTAGCCTCTATCTCCGTCAACTCGCGACTGACGGTCTCTCGCACCTGGCGCAGCACAAGCGCTGTCCAGGTGTCAGTAATATCCTGCACGGTCGCCCCGTAATAGACCCACTCCCCGCTATTGCCAGGGCAGCGCCATTGAATTGCGCTGATCAGGCCAAGCGTGGAGTGGTTGGTGGCTTCAAAGCCCGCACGCACCTCCTCAAAGAAGGCGTTGTCGAGTTCCACTGTGCGACATGTTGTAGCAACCGAATGTGCCGCATCCGGCGGGATCAGGCCGAATTCGGCCTGGGTCTCGGCCAGCACAGCCAGGATTTCCAGCCAGGAGCGCGTGCGCGGTACATCATCGAAGAGGGCACGCAGTTCGGGCGTACCCCAGGAGTTCTGGTAAATGAGTGAATCGATGAGATGGACGGGCATAATCAGCCTCCACAAAGTTCCTGAGCGCGGTGCAGCAACTTCTCCTCGGCAGCTACAGTGCGTGCGACAGCTTTTTCGCGCCAGGTAGCGTAGGTATCCAGCGCGGCACGACACTCGCTAAGCATAGCGGAAAGTGGTTCTGGAGCAGCACCACCGATCCCTTGACGCGCTGCAACTGCGGCTGCTGGATCGAGCGCTTGAGCAAATGCGTTCTCTGAGCGATGCAGGGGACGGTTCAGCATAGTCCGGGCCACTGCATCCAGGTCTGCGGGTGTAAGATCACGTATAGTGCGGTTAGCTTGCATGGCTTCACGTACCAGTCGTCCAACGATGCGGTGCGCAGTGCGGAAGTCAAGGCCAGTTTCGAGCGTAATCGTCTCTGCCAGATCAGTAGCCGTGGCAAACCCACTCGCCAGGCGTGCCGCAGCCACAGGGGCATTGAAGCGCAATCCATCCAGCACTCCCGCCATGAGGATTGCTACCCCGGTAGCTGTTTCCAGCGCATGCGGTACATCACCGTAGGCAAAGACGCGATTGTCTACCTGGCCCGAAGGTGTACGGCCGAGTGCCACTGCGGCAGCCAGCGCGCCGGTCAGTTCGTTTGCAGCGCCACGCACATAGGTCAGCGCATAGGGGTTCTTCTTCTGGGGCATAATCACGCTGGCACGCGAGTTACCTTCATCGAGTTCCACCAGGTTGAATTCAGCGGTTGCAAAGATTTGCAGGTCTTCTGCGAGCCTGTCCAGGTTGACGAGCGACGCCACAACAACGGACAGTGTCTCAATAGGTCCATCCGCTTGCCACATGGCATCTCGCGCATGTTGGATCAGGCCATCGAAGCCAAGCAATTCGGCCAGCGGGTGGCGATCCTGCGGTAGCCGCGAACCATTCACGCTGCCACAGCCCGCCGGACTCAGGTTGGTACGAGTGTATAGTGCCTGCAGCCGCTCCAGGTCTCGCAACAGAGGGTAGGCAAAAGTAAGCAGGTAATGGCCGAAGGTGGTTGGCTGGGCTGGTTGCAGGTAGGTGTAGTCTGCCATGAGCGTTGCCCGGTGTTCATCGGCCCGCTCGATCAGTGAGGTACCGACCTTAATCAGCGCCATGGCGAACGCCAGCAAGCAAGAACGCGCGGTGATGCGATATCCGGTTGTTGTTGACTCGCGCCGCGCACGTCCGGCACCGAACCACCCAACGGCAGGTGTTCGCGCCGCCAACCAGGATTCGCGGTTCGTATAGAGATCACCTGATTCTGGGGTTGGAGTGAAATCGCTCGGGTACTCGTGCAAGGCGAGCAGGGCACCAAGTAGAGAGGCTCCCTCCGCTGATGGGATTACTCCTGCCTCGACCAGCATCACTGTGTGCGCCAGGTCCGCCAGACTCATGCCTCTGAACAGTGCCAACTGACCGGCGAGTTCATGTGCGAATGCGGTCTTCACCAGCTCTGCTGACGGTCCCGTTGCCAGTCGGCTCCCCACACCCAGCACCGCGGCATCGCCGTTCTTCTCAGATGAGTCATCAGACTGTTTCACTGGCGTGTTCCCTTCTGCTCACTGTTTTGAAGCGCGCCGCCAGGCAAGGGTTCAGCAGGGGGTTCCTCGACCGCGTCCGGGTTCCACTGCCCGGTGCGTTCCAATTCTGCTGCAATGCGGTAGAACGTCTCGAAGCGCAGCCCCGCCCGCAACGCCTCAAGAGCCAGCACTTCGCCCGTTGGAATATTGCCGAGGTTGACGTTCGGACCAAATTGCTGGATCAGGTAGGTCTGCTGGTTCTTAAGCGGGGCCTCCCAGATCAGGAGATCAACCAGTGGTCCCATACGTTCGCATATCGCTGCCACCGCTTCCGACCGCACTGCGCCGTGTTCGTCGTAGATACCGATGCCCTTGCCGGACTCGCGCGCTTCGACCGTGACCCATTCCGCTCCCCATTCGAGGTCCTGTTCACACCGCCATAGGGCATCTGGCCTGCACGATAGAACGATGTGTCGTTAACCATCACTACACGCAGGTTAATCCGCCATCCATCACCAGGCACGTGCCTGTCGCATACGAGCTGTCATCCGAAGCGAGAAACAATACTGAACGCGCAATTTCTTCAGGTTGCCCAAAACGACCAAGCGGGTATCGGCTCAGTCTCTGCGCCAACCTCTCCGGCGTGTCGTTCTCAATCAATCGCTGGCCCAGAGGCGTAGTGGTTGTGCCTGGAGCGATGCAGTTGACACGGATACCATGTGGCGCGTAATCGGTAGCCATCGCACGTGTCAGACTGATGATGGCCCCTTTGGCTGCGCAGTAGGCAGCCATGCACGGCAGTCCAATAAGGCCGGCAACCGATGAGACATTAATGACCACGCCGCCACGTTCACCTTCGATCATAGCCGGAAGGGCGTACTTCGAACACAGGTACGCGCCGCGCACATGGACGGCAAACATACGGTCCCAACTCGCTTCGTCGGTCTCGATGACTGAGCCAGAGCCCTCGATACCGGCATTATTAAAGAGGATATCCAGCCGCACGAATGTACTCAGGGTCGCACGAGCCATCGCCTCGACACTTGAACCTGCCGTTACATCGGTTTCAACCCAGGTAGCGCGCCCACCTTCGGCGTTAATGGATTCTGCAACCGCTGCTGCCGCAGGACCGTTGATATCTGCCAGCATCACTGCTGCGCCCTCGCTGGCAAACAGGCGTGCAGTTACTTCGCCGATGCCGGAGCCTCCACCAGTGATGATAGCTACTTTCTCTGTCAGCCGCATGATTCGACCTCACTTACAACAGGGACACAGGCCAATGCCGTGCTCCCCTTCCCAAGGGTGTGGCGTAGGGACCATGCCTGGTACCACTTCTGCCTTCTTGCTGCCGCATGTATTAACCAGCAGTTACTGGAGTCCGCGCCACTTCACTGCGGACGAGCTGTGCCCCAGCTGCCAGGGCGTGCAGCTTGTCAATTGCGATATAGCGCTGGAGCAGGATCAGGCCACAATCCGTGGTGAGGCCTAGCTGATCGGCGGGAACGTACTGCAGGATCTGCCGGATACGGTCAGCCACTTCCTCAGCGGTCTCAGTGATGGTGCTCTTCACATCGATCACCCCGGCCCAGAACTGGAGATGTTTCGGCAGGGGATGCTGCTTGAGGACCTCCAGGCCGCTCAGGTCGCGTCTGCGACCGCCTACCTCCAGGTTTAGAACATCCATCTTGGCCTCATAGGCTTTGGGGATGACAAAGGTGCTGTCACCCTGTGTCGGTCCCTTACGCTGCGTGAGATCAAAGATCTCTCCAGGCTGCGCCGTCTGGTCGGGGAGATAGGCAGGAGTGCCGCCCCAGTTGCCCCAGCAGATGTGGCAGACGATCTTGGCATTCTTGACCCCTTCCACGGACCGGTTGAATGCCTCGATAGCCCAGTCCTCGAAGCCGTAGGGCCAGGTGAACTCGTCGAGCTGAATGAAATCCACGCCGAGGGCGGCGACTTCCAGGATGTCTTCGTTAATAGCTTTGGCGATGTCCATCGCCCGGTCACGGCTGGACTTGTAGTGGAGGTCGTTGGTGCCTTGAGCAAGCACCTGGATACCCGTGTACTGCACCTTCGTCGGCTTATTCGTGGCCTTCTTGAGAGCTTTGGCTTGCTCCAGCATGATCGCTCCGCGCCGCCTGACCTCCTGGGTCAGAGTGCCAGCGTGCAGTCGGCTGTAGATGGGGAAGCCCAGGTAACCACCCTTGAGGTCATAACCCAGGCGCACGTAGTAATAGTAGAAGGCCTGGTCACCGTAGTTATCGGCATGCAGGCGTCCGTCGGTGATGATGTCCAACCCTGCCTGTTCCTGATCGTGAGCTATGGCTAAGACAGCATCCTCGAGAGCTTCTCGCTCAAGGGAATCTGGTGGTCGCTGGTCACCAGTCCAATAGCGGGCAAAATAGGCGTCCCACCAACGGGGGTTAGGGTAGTTTCCAACCATGCTTGTGGGCAGCATGATCTCTTGATCGCGAATCTTCATAAGCAGTTCCCTTGGCTTTCCGAAAACTCCATCGTCTCGTAACTATCCCTTGTAGACTATTCCTTGTGACTAAACCGAAACAGTGATGGCGCGAATCCCTCCTTTCTTCGCAAGCTTGCGGCTCACAGACTGTAGAATCCGGCTACCTGTCTGCTCGCTACGTGTACTGATGGGTGGGTCAGCAATGCATCGAGCACACTGGGACCGTCAAAACTCCTCAAATCATACTGACAGACAATCGTCACTTCAGGATACTTATCGACCAGGGGGTTGAGCAGTGCCTCGTAGTCCATCATCCCTCCAGCACCGGGTGCATTGGGGAGTGACCATGTCATCTCGCCTGTCAGGAGCACGCGATGATAGCCCGCCGCCAGCGCTGCCAATATTGCCGATTCCATAAAGGCAAGCATGCGTTGAGCGTCGAACTGGCCTGTCAGCAGATAGGCCTGGTCAGGCGGTATGATCCGCAATAACCCGCGTCCGATGAGATCATCCACCGGCAGTCCCTCCGCACGCAGTAGCTCCATTAATCGCTCTGGTGGTGTACTGTCCTGGATGTAGAGCACAGGGACGTTCGCTCCGAGGTGCTCTACAAGGTACGGACGCAGCATTTGCCATTGTCCTTCCCAGACGCCACGAACTCCAGTAAATCCTCTACCAGGAAGCGCCGCTCACCTCGCACACCGACACGAAAACAGCGTAAATACCCACTATTGGTCCAACGTCGCAATGAGGTCTCACTGACATGCAGAAACTCAGCTGCCTCTGCAATCGTCAGGAATCTCTGTTTTTCAAGCATAGAGATGTACTTACCTATCCAAACTTGGTCTTATTTGATCTTAAGTATACATTTACTCCCACCAAAGGTCAATCCTTTTTCGCGTGATTTTCCTCCTGAATTCCTCAACTTCTTTGTCGCGAGCACCAGTGCCGGAGCCGCTCTCGTCGGCCTGCTCTTTGTGGCCGTTTCTATCGCGCCGGAGCAGATGGTGACTCGCCGGGCACCAGTGGAGCGACAAGCTGTCGCAGGCAGCGCCTTTACCGCCCTGATTAATGCGTTCTTCATCTCGCTGCTCGCCCTGATCCCCCACCTCAACGTTGGCACACTCATCGTGCCTTTCATCTGCCTGTGCCTGGTGACGACGCTGATCCAAGCATGGCAACTTTTGAGACTGCGAAAGGGCTGGCAGAGTTTCCTGCGCCGGGCCTTTCTGGTCGTGCTCAGTCTCGTCCTCTATGGGTTCGAACTGCTGAATGCGTTGCACCTCAGTACCGATCCCTCCCAGGTGGGTGACCTCTATGCGCTGATATTTGTGCTCGTGGGCGTCTTTGCCTTTGGCCTCATCCGTGCCTGGGAATTATTCGGTGTTCAGCGCTATGGCTTCTTCGGCTGGCTCAATCCCTTACGCGATGTGAATGAGACCGAGTCGTTTTCGCGTGCGGGGAACGCTCACGTAGCAGCTGGGCACCCCACACCCGATGAAGATGCACCCCGTTCACCACCTCAGTAGAGTAGCTCACCAAGGGAGAGAAGGTGGGTCCCACCTTCTTTGGGCCGAGTGAAAAGGGAAGCAGGTGCAGCGGCCTGCACCAGTCCAGGCAGCAAAAGCTCTTGCTTGTGAAGAGCATCGACACCTGAAGGCCCTCCTGCAACTTGCTTCGTCGATCGAGTCTGTCTCCTCTTTGCACTCTTGCTCGTGGATACCACGCGCTCTCTTCTTCTCGCCAAGAGGCGACCAGTCCTTTTTCTCTACTTACTGATCCCGGCATTAGTTTCTAAATCTTATTCTTTCACGCCGCTCTTCTGGTAAGTGGCAGCAGCGACATGACTTTAGCACTTTACGCCGGGATCAGTAGTGTGGATCTCTCCTGTCCTTTTGCTGCACACGACGAAACAGTGGCGCCTGGAGATCACGAAACTTTGCTCTTTCTAAATGAAGCTCTTCAGTCGAGTTTTTCAACACGCTGGTTTGTTGTGGGACGCTATGGCTACGGGGTTTCTAAATGATGAGAAAGATGCTTTTGGCAGAAAACCAGCAAAAAGAGACGTATCAAGCAGTTACCGTTTCATAATTCAAAGGGAGGGCTTGGCTTACTTTCATGTCGAATACGATCTAGCTCCTGCTCCACTTCATTCCTGCATGACCCACCAGCGCCAAGCGATGGATGGGAAGTGAGGGGAAGTGACATGCCAACTGCTGGACGCTGACTTCCCCAGTGAGCACCGCTATACTGGTACCTAGGGGGTGTGCGCTCCAAGCGGGTCAACGCCTCTC
>WNGP01003116.1_pt1 | contig 21014 bp, 24 predicted proteins | sample 5407671 | NCBI WGS metagenome assembly WNGP01 (sample SAMN13153381, study PRJNA577476) | soil metagenome | isolation source: 40 cm soil or saprolite under Garry oak tree replicate 2 | place: USA:California | collected 2016-06-15 | reverse complement strand
AGGAATTACTCGCGCAGGAGGGCGGCGTTCTTGTTCCATTTCGCGACAGCAATGCTATTGCCAAAGGAGTGACTCGACTCCTATCCAATCCTGCACTGATGTCGGGAATGCGAAAACGCGCTTGGAAACTCGGACGCGAAATGATCTGGCCGGTAGTAGCCGGTCGTTACATGGAAAGCTTTCAGCGCGCGCGCGTCCGATTAACTGCGCCGCCGCGCAAAGCCTTTGCTGTTCGAACTCTGGAAAATCGCCCCTATGAATTTCCGCCACTAAAACTCGATCATCTTTTTCGGATGACCGACAACACCGGAATTTTCCAGCACGCTATTTTCAACGTGCCGAATTACCGGGAAGGGTATTGCACCGATGACAATGCACGCGCTTTTATCCTGACCCTGCTACTTCCAGAGATGACCAGTCGTGTTGCGCAACGGGACGTTGAACGCCTGGCCAGTACGTATCTTTCGTTCTTATGGGATGCATTCAATCAGGAAACTAAGCGGTTTCGGAATTTTATGAGTCATAGCCGGGGATGGCTGGAAGAGGTCGGTTCGGAAGACAGTCATGCGCGCGCGCTTTGGGCTGTGGGAATGGCGCTTGGCCGTTCCAGAAATGACGGTCATCGCAATCTTTGCGCGCTCTTATTCCAAGGGGGTTTGCCGATTGTAGAGCAGTTCACTTCGCCGCGCGCCTGGGCCTTCGTCCTGCTTGCAATGCAGGAATACCTGCGCAGTTTCTCCGGAGACCGGATGGTGAATCAGCTGCGTGACCAGCTTACTACACGACTGCTGGAGTTGTTTCAAGCTAACAGCTCCAAGGAATGGCAATGGTTCGAGTCGGTCGCCACCTACGACAACGCAAAGCTTTCACATGCGATGATCCTGAGTGGTCATTGGACTTCGCGTGGCGAGGTATTCCAGGCAGGTTTGCAGTCGCTCCGCTGGCTGGTGGAAACGCAAAGAGCGAAGGCCGGACATTTCGCGCCGATTGGCTCCAACGGCTTTTGGAAGCGCGGCGGCGAACGCGCGCGCTTCGATCAACAGCCGGTGGAAGCCTATGCTACCATCTCGGCTTGTCTGGAGGCTTTTGCTCTTACGCATGACGAATACTGGAAGCGCGCGTCGCGACGCTGTTTCGAGTGGTTCCTTGGTCGGAACGATCTCGGAGAATCGCTCTATGATTCCAGCACGGGAGGATGTCGTGACGCTTTGCATCAGGATCGCGTGAGCCAGAATCAGGGAGCAGAATCAAGTCTCGCGTTTTACTTATCGCTCGCGGAGATGACGCAGGCGGAAACCGCGCCTGACTTAAAGCTCCCAAGTCACAAAGTTGGATGAAACTTCATCCGACAGGCGTCCTCCTTCGGCCGGACAACAAGCGTGTGGTGGTGCGTCCGTTCATCTCGATCCATCCTACGCGTGTCGAGAATATCATCGCGCGCGCTCTGGCGCTAAGCGAGCAGGAAACCGAAAAGCAGCTTTCGTTAGTCAGGGCGGATTTCAGCGAGAGACATATCGATCTTGATAAGAGTTGGCTGCGACATTTCGAGAAAGTGCGAGGGCACATCCGGGACAGCGAAACGATTTCCGAACCACGCCGGTTATTCATCGGGGCGCTCTTCTCCGGTGAATATGCACTGGAATCGGCAGCCTTGTTCAACCCCTCGATTGTGCCGCATCCTGACCAGACTGGTCTAGGTCAGGGCGATCTTCGGTTTATCCTGAGCCTGCGGTCGACCGGTGAAGGACATATCTCGTCGATCCAGTTTCGAACCGGAGTTATCCATCGGGATCATTCAATAGAGATAGAGAAGACGACGCCTTTTGTAATACTGCCTGAGCCTAATCCCAATCCCACCTACCATAAACGCAGCTTTCTGGACAAACTAAGTGAGATGGGACTTGAGAATGACTGGGCCGCCTCCGTCATGGGACGATTAGGTAAGACCTTCCTCCTTGATGAGTTGGATAAGTCCATCCAGCAAGCAGCGCTCGACGAAGCTTCTGCACACACGCGGGACGTGCCACGAACCTTGGAGTGCATGCACTGGCTGGCGGAATCCAACTACCAAATTCACTTCGCTCGTTCTTCGGAAATGTCGGAACGAATTATCTTTCCCGTCTCGCCTAACGAGAGCAATGGCATTGAGGACGCTCGCTTCGTTCGTTTTGTTGAAGATGATGGGAGCGTTATCTACTACGCGACCTACACGGCCTACAACGGTCGAGTCATTCTACCTCAACTGATCGAGACCGAGGACTTCCTTAACTTCCGGATCCTGACTCTTAACGGACAGGCGGTTCAAAACAAAGGCATGGCTCTTTTCCCACGTCGGATCGATGGACGCTATGTGATGCTTACACGACAGGATGATGAGAACCTTTATCTGACCTTCTCGGACAACCCGCATTTCTGGAGCGACCCACTGCTACTACAAGAACCTCGTCAACCTTGGGAGTTTGTGAAGCTCGGTAACTGTGGCTCGCCGATTGAAACCGAAGCTGGCTGGTTAGTTCTTACTCATGGCGTCGGGCCAATGCGAAAATACTGCATTGGAGCGACGTTGCTGGATTTGCACGACCCTGCAAGAATCATTGGCCAGCTGGAAGAGCCGCTCTTAAGACCGGAAGGGAACGAAAGGGAAGGTTACGTTCCCAATGTCGTTTACTCCTGTGGGTCACTCGTCCACAACGGGCAACTCATCCTGCCTTATGGCCTTAGCGATACGGCTTCGAGCATTGTCAGAATCGAATTAAGCGAGCTTTTGACTGCCCTTACCTTAAGATACCGCCTCGCAGACGCTGCCGTTTGCTAATTAACTTATTTCCGCATCGGCAGTTGGGTCAGTTTGTCACTAACGAAGTTACAGCTGTTGTCGCATACAGCTGATTAAAGCCAGTCTCAGAGATATGCTGCAGGGATTCGGGTAGACTGTGCGATAGTAGGTGGATGAGAGACATTAGAAGAGCGTTCAAACGCAAACAATTTCACCTTTGGATGCCCGAGACAGCAGTCGCCCGAGGGAAACGCCGCAAGCGTTTTCTGCGGCTGTGGAAGGGGTCGTCAGGCCGAGCGACGACTGCCCGGACGCGGTGGGCTCAGCTGACGTCTGATAGGTTGCTGAGTGAAGCTTAAATTTGAATTCAAATGGCTTGATCGCGAGCACGTTGTCGCGAGTCAAAAATCTTTCCGTGATCACGCAGACTGATGAAGACGTGGAATCGTGAACTGCGCCCTAATCTTGTGTTAACCCTGAGCTCTTGCAGGTCGCGCGAGCGCCAAAATAACGTTAGGCAATCCGCATTGCGGGTTTAGATTGCTTCGCTAACGTTTGCAGCGTCAATCGACCGCGGGTGCGGCCCCTTCTCTCTGCACCAATCAAATAGAGTAGAACTCTCTCGATGACAGTCTTCATTCATAAAAACAAGGACGCGCACCAAACATGGCTCGGGGACTTCTTGTCCAGCAACATTACCGTTTCGGGGTTTATTGCCCGCTCGGATCACCAACCTGAAATTCAGGTGCACAGCGATGCGCACTCGCATCGAGAGAGTGTAAGGCGCGACAATGAGTCCGAGACCGGAAACCGCTCGGCGCATTTAAATTAAAACCACTAAAGGAAAACAATATGGAACCAGCGATCACCCAAAACAGCGCGCTTTATCTTGCGCACCGTAAAGTCTCAAAACGCGGCGCCACGCTTTTCCGATGGCTCAGGACCGTAGCTGGCAAGCAGGGCGAAGCAGGAATCCGGGGCAAAACGTCAACACTTACTATGTCGCAATAGGACGCCACCGTAAGACAGTCTTCTAAGGTTAACTGCACATGCATCTAATCCAATTCCGCGAAATAATGGGAGATGCTGAAGTCGCGTATGCAATTCATCCGATCGTGCTCAAATATCTCCTGACCGTGGAGGAGACGACCAAAGCCTTGCTGGAGTGCGGTGTTTCGCGGGCTGCGAATGTAGCTCAGATCAGCACCGGCAGTTTCCTTATCAACAAATATGCAACCAACCGTCCAACAAAGCAGCGCGATTTATTTCAAGCGACATAAGGGATCTAAGCGTCGGGCGGCGCTTTTCAGGCAGCTTCGCGCTTCAGCCGCAAATCAGACCTGCGATGTTAAGAGGCTGACGTTCGGCAACGCACACACCGGGCAAAGGCTTCGATCGGGCCAGCTGTGGCTGAGAGGGTTCGAATTTGAGTATGCGCCAGGCGACGCGACACGCAAGCGGGGTTAGACGTACTGCTTCGCAGAGTGAAATGAGCAAGCGAAACGCATCCCAATCGTCTGATCAGGAAGTGATGCGACATCTGTCGCGCTCGCACATATTCAAAGATTACGAGCGAGCTTTCAGCGAAGCCACGGGTTTGCCGCTAAATATCCGAGGGCATGATTCGTGGTCGCCTGTGCATCATGGGAAGGAAGATCACGATTCATTCGCCTCAATTCTGGCTCGTTTTAACAAGGCTCGTGCCGCATGCTTAAGGGCTCAAACCGACGCATCTCGAGAACCGAACTCGACAACGCGTACCGTTACTTGGTTTGCGGGACTCTCCGAAAGTGCAGTGCCGGTGTATGTAGGTGGCCACATTCTTGGTTTTCTTGAGACAGGCGAAGTGATGCTCAAGAACCCGACTAAGAAACACTTCGCGACCATTACTCGGCAGCTCCGCGCGTGGGGCTACAAGGCGGACTGGAAAAAACTTGAGCGAGCGTATTTTCGCTCGTGCGTTTTATCGCCAGACCGGTACCGCGCGATGTTGCGGCTTCTGAATATTTTTGCGAAACACCTGTCGATCTTGTCGAATCAACTGGCCGTACGGCGCGAAAACGACGAGTCCATGAACATGTCGCGAGCGCGGCTCTTCATCGAGAAGCATCAGACGGAGCCGCTGTCTCTCGGGCGCGTGGCCCAGGCGGCTAACATCAGTAGGCATTACTTTTGCAAGATGTTCAAGAAAGCAACAGGGATAAATTTCATCGACTATCTCTCCAGGGTTCGAGTGGAGAAATCAAAGACGCTTTTGCTCAATCCTAACTCGCGAATTAGCGAAGCTGCTTTCGCATGCGGATTTCAATCCATGACAAACTTCAATCGCGCGTTTAGGCGAATCGTCGGTCGCTCTCCCACGCAATTTCGCAAATCGCTTCCGAAGTTGCGACGCTCGGTATAGCACTGTTCGTCTGGGGCGAGAGACCAAGCAGGTCCGCGAGGCGTGACTCATAGGAGTCGCAGGTGGGGCAATTGCCGTTCGGCTCAACCCAGTCGGGATGCTGCACGCGCAAGGCGTGATGCATCTGTTGCTGGAGTTGAATGTAAGAGTGGATTTCGTCAGACATGGGGATGGCTCGGTGACATCACTTCGTTACTACCTGGTTAGTTAACTTTGATGGCCCCACGGCCGCATCCGTTGTTTTAAACGAAACCCTTACGGAGGCAACGACTGCACGGGCTCTACGGTGCGGAGAGGCGGCTACTTGGTGGCCGTGCTTATTCATAAAAAACCGGCTGGGTTAGTCCCCGTGTAATTCCTAGCTCCCGGCAGTCGTTGACTGAACTCCCACACTGGGGGCGAACGCACGGAACCCTCCGCACGCCCGCGGTCAGTGTTAGAGCATTACGCCACTTTAACTTGGGTAGCTTTTGATTTTGCTCTCGTCGTTGTTGGTAGGTGCACTTTCAGCACTCCGTCGCGAAACTCCGCCGTGACTTTCGTGCTATCGGCATCTTCAGGCAGCGTGAAGGTGCGTCGGAAAGTGCCAAAGCATCGTTCGATGCGATGGAATTTCTTCTTGTGATCTTCCTTCTCGACTTTCCGTTCTCCAGAAACGCTAAGAATGCCGTCTTCGACTGTTACCTTAACGTCATCCTTCTTCATTTCAGGCAGGTCAGCTTTGAGCAGATACCCGTGATCGTCCTCACTGATATCAACCTCTGGTGACCAATCTGCGACCGCCAGGCTGTGGATCTCCCCAGTGCCTATTCTGTTGGGAAAGCCGCCCGAGAAGAACCGATTGAAGCGATTTTGTGCTTCCTCCATCTCTCTCAGCGGATTCCATGTGCTTATTAGTTTATTCATATTTTATCTTTCTGGATTGAGCTAAAGCCATGTTCGTGCATCGCGCTCACCGCTTATTGTGAGAATTGACCCGAATCTTGTGCACGTTGAAGAGTAGCCCCATGGAAGGCGAACGCGCGGGCACTTCGCTGGGATCGCGAAGTATTCCAGAGTCGATGGTTACAAGCTGGCGCAGCTAGCTTTCCGGACAGGCTTTTGAAATAGGTCATGTCTAAACACTTGACATTTCACGCGCCGCGAACCCGCGAAGACTAAATTTTATTTGAGCGTTAAGGAAAGGTAGACGTAAGAATTAAGAAGTTAGCACCATTGGGAAATTCGGAAGACTGGATTTTTTCAAAAGATGCAGGCAGTATCCGTCAGCGTTATGAAACCGCCGCTCCACAAAATTGTCATGTGTCTGTCGATCTTCACCCTGTTTGGCGCGCCGAACATAGGGGAAGCGGGACCTTTCGAGGATTTTTTTAAATCGATACGCAACTCGGTTGCGCGCCCTTCACCAAAGCCGCGACCACCGCAACCGCGCCGGACCAATCGTAAGCAGAATAATGAGACTCCGCCGAGCGATGCTTCAGATACTTCAAATAGTCAGACCTCACCAAGTCCGACTCCGGCGCCTGCGCCTCCGAACCCGAATAACGTGCGCGTGGCGAAAGCAACTGCTGCCCGGAAGAACCGAAACAGTGACCTGCCGTACGGAATTCCCGTGCCCGGAAAACAAGGTTTGGTGACCAGCCCGTTCTCGCCAGACAGTGGTTACATCGACGTCCGGAGTTTTCCGCCCGGAACCGAAGTAAGAGATCCTTATACAGGCAAGACTTTCCTTACGCCGTAGCGATTTGTCGATGAAATGATGACCGGCGGGCTGGCGAGTTGGAGATAAAATCGATAAGATGTTGCGCCGTGGAATCTCAACCCCACAAGTCGCGCGGCGAAATTCCAATCCTTCCGTTCGCGTATGGCACCGGGTGATCACGATCGCGGGCGAGGAGTAGCGGCCCATCGAGATCAATCCAGTTCGCGAAGCTTGCCAGAAGGCGAGCGGGCGCGATCCCGAGCGAAGTGCAAACCATGCAACCGATCAATAATTTGAAGCCGCTGTTGCGGGCGCGCTCGCACAAGCGCAGCGCTTCGGTCAGCCCGCCGGTTTTATCGAGCTTTACGTTAATGACTTCATAACGATTCGTCAGGCGAGAAAGATCGACAGTCGTGTGGCAACTCTCATCGGCGCACACTGGAATCGGATGACCCAGAACTTCGAGGACTTCATCGTCGTGGGCGGGAAACGGTTGTTCGATGAGCTCGACGCCCAATTGTTTCAAACCCGGAACAATCTGGCGATAATGCTCGGGCGACCATGATTCGTTGGCGTCAATGAGAAGTCGCACCGCGGGCGCCGCTTTACGTACAGCTGCGACTCGCGCAAGGTCCGGATCGTCGCCTCCAAGTTTGAGCTTCAGGATCCCTGGCACGCCGAAGCCTTCGAAGGCAGCGGCACTCGCTGCCGCTCCCATTTTCTCCGGTGTATCCAGACTGATCGTAAACGATGTCTCGACTTCAGGAACAACCGGAATATTTGCCAGTTCCCAGGCGCGTTTGCCGAAAATTTCCGCCTCAAGATCCCATAATGCGCAGTCCAACGCATTGCGCGCAGCACCTGCAGGCAGGAGGTCTTGAAGACCTTGGCGATTCAAATTCTTATCGCCTTGTATCGATTCGATCTGTACCAACACCGAGGCAACGCTCTGGTTATAGCGTGCGAGCGGAACGCTTTCGCCGCGACCGATGTGTTCACCATCGCTAACCGTCAAAGCGACGATCTGCGCTTCGGTGCGAGTACCCCGCGAAATACGAAACGGTTGCCTGAGTGGCCAGATTTCCTCGTGAGCGTCGATGGACAGAGGACTAGTCGGCACAGAAGGAAACAACGATAACGACGAGACGCAGGACTACAAGGCTGCGGGACACGGACGACAGGACTGTTGATCAACGGGTAGCCAGTGGTCTTTGGCTAAAGAAGAACGTGACATCGGCTAAGTTTCATCATTAACTGTGAAGAAAACCCTTTATCCGCGTCTGCCGCAAGCGGACACACAAAATTATGAAGAAGAAGAATTTGAAGAAAAAAATCTGGCAACTCGAAAAGCGTCTGCAAGAAGTTCCAAAAAAGCTGGCCAAGCTAAAACAAAGGCTACAGGCGGCGGAAGCAGCAAAGGCGGCCAAAGCCAGAAAGAAAGCGGCCGCAAAATCTCCCAAGCCAATCGAAGCGGGGAAATCGGGCGCCGTTAAGAAGCCGAAGAAAAAACTGAATCTTTCGCCGGAACGTCGCGCTCAACTTGCGGCGGCGATGAAAGCCAGGTGGGCGGCCAAACGAGCCGCCGCGGCGAACGCCAAAGGCGCTTCGGGCGATAATCAACATGCCGCGCCGCCCGGACCAATGCCGCCGCCGCCGCAGAACAGACCCGACGGCGTCTGAAGGGGTTTATAGAACTGTAGCCCCTGTAGCCACGGCCCTGCGGGCCGTCTCCCTGATGTGAAAGCATCTTCGAAACTGTGACCGGCCACAGGCCGGTGGCTACAGCATTCATCAAATTGCTCTGCGCGCTCTGTTTACGGGCCGAGGGCGGCCCGGCTCCAACGCTATACTTCGACGACGAGCTCGGAGACAGCCCGCCCTCAGGCTGCTTCACTTTATGAGATGGCTTCCATTGACGCGCTTCACTTGCGGCGGCGACCACCGCCGACCTGCACGTGCCGCGGACATGTTACGAGATGATCGTTGACCATCCCCGTCGCTTGCATCAACGCGTAACAGATCGTTGAGCCAACAAATTTGAATCCGCGTCGCTGCAAGTCGCGACTCATCGCGTCGGATTCAGCTGTGCGCGCGGGGACGTCGGCCATGCGTCGCCAGCGATTCTGGATGGGTTTGCCGCCGACGAAGCTCCATAGATAAGTGTCGAAAGTCCCAAATTCTTTGCGAACGGCGAGGAACCTCTTCGCGTTCTCGATTGCGGCCGCAATTTTCAAGCGGTTCCGCACAATTCCGGTGTCGCCAAGCAGTCGCTTCACATCACGCGCGCCGTAACGTGCGATCTTTTCTGGGCGGAATCCATTGAACGCTCTCCGGTAGTTATCGCGTTTGTTCAAAATCGTTGTCCAGCTCAGACCTGCCTGCGCGCCTTCAAGGATGAGAAATTCGAAAAGCAGTCGGTCGTCGTGCACAGGCAGACCCCATTCCTCATCGTGATAAGTGATGTTCGGTTCAAGAGTAGCCCAGGGACATCGCTGCATAAAGCGCACAAATTATTGAATCACATCTGGAGCGCGGCGCGAAGATGTGGGATCAGACGTTTGCTGAATTCGACAGAGTCGCCTGCGGATAAATGTGACCACTCGGGGCAATTGAAGCCTGCGAGGTCGGGAGAATCTTCATAGTAAATTCCGGGGGCAGCCGTGTCCTTGATGACTCGATCCCAGACAGCCGCACGCGGCGTCTGGCGATCTTCAAGAGCCTTCAATCCGCCACTGTTGGGAAGGCGCACGAAAACAATTTTGCCGCCGCGACTCCGGAGCTTTTGCACAGCTGCGGCAACATCGTGAAAGCGTTGTTCAATCGCCTGTCCCATGCTTTTCGCGAACTCCTCTTGAGGGATGTAACTCGGCGGCGGTGGTGGAGTGAAAAGCGGCAGCCAGATTTGCTGAGTCATTCTCGCCAGTTCACTGCCTGGCCGGGCGCATTGGTCGATCATGCGCGCGCGACGTTCGCGATCCAAAGTTCCGAAGTACGGCGGAAGTCGTGGCGATATCAGGGCATAGGGACGATTGGGAATGGGCAGGCGTTTTAGCAGACCGTCGAGAGTTAATTCTTCCGGTTTTAGAAATGCGACATGTTCTTCCAGCGGCATGTCGAGATATTGGCTTGCACGTTGCGCGAGTGTTTGAGTGTGAGACCGCCGAATGGCTTTTTCAGCGTGATCCATCGGCGGCGAACCCGGCGGCGCGATAAACAAACGGGGGACAACACTGCAAATGACGGTGCCGTGAAAATTTTTGTCATTGGCCAGATCGGCCAGTACCGGGTAAGCGCAACTGCCGCCCATTGCCAGCTGAACGGGACGTTTGCCTAATCCCTTTTGAAGTTCGTCGAGATCGAGATCGTACCAGCCGCGCGAATCGCCGATGATGACAATCGACTCGGGTTTCACCCGCCGACGAGCGGATGTCCAGAGATCCTCGTTATCGTGGAGCGTGGGACCGTAACCGATGGAGCGACAATAGAGTTCCCATGCAGACGCTGCAGCAATGACGATCAGCACGACTGTTACAGTGATGCCGCGCCAGGGCAATTGCGGGATCGGCCGCACATATTCGAGAGGTGGGCCGCCATGTATGGTTTCGATTTCTGTCGGCTTCCTAAAGAACAACCGCGGCAGGCGAAGCCTGCGTTTAAAATTGGAAATAGATGAAGGCATTACTGTTTCCTTGAGTCAGGATGATGGCGCAGGCCATGAAGGCCCATGCCGCTGTTGTAATCCAGTGCGGCAAACGCATCACGGCCGTTTCGATGTTGCTATCGCGCAGGGACCAGTGCACGAGAATCATCCCGGCGGTGACCAGCGCGATCTGCAACATTTCACGCGTAGAAAGAATGGCGTCGCCGTGGGGATGTCCACCAAACATGCCGCCCAACATTCGCGCGGCGACGGTGAAATCGGATGCTCGAAAGAAAACCCACGCGATGCAAACGGCAGCATAGGTGGCGAACCCGCCGAGGAGTCGAGTTGCGAGATGGTTCGCCCACGCCCTGTGCTGGAACAAAGCGCGAACAACCCGTTCGACGACGAGATAAGATCCATGAAGCAAACCCCATACTACAAAAGTCCAGGCCGCGCCATGCCACAGGCCGCCGAGAAACATGACGATGACCAGATTTGTCCCGGCGCGGACGGGTCGGACCTGATTGCCGCCGAGCGGAATATAAAGGTAATCGCGCAAGAATGTGGAAAGCGAGATATGCCAGCGCCGCCAGAAATCGGAAAACCCAATGGCCGCGTACGGAAAACGGAAATTATCTTTTAGATGAAAACCAAGGCACAGCGCAGCCCCGATAGCGCATGTGGAATAGCCGGCAAAATCAAAAAATATCTGGCCGGCGAATGCCATGACACCCATCCAGGAATCCAGTGCGATGAGTGGCCCAGCATAAGTAAAAATCCGATCGGCTGAACCAGAGAGCATCGTATCGGCCAGTACAACTTTTTCGAATAAGCCGAGGGTCATAAGTAATAAGCCCCACAGAAACTGCCCTTCGCGCAAAGGCTGTGGCCTGACAAGTTGCGGAAGAAAATCGCCAGCCCGCACAATTGGCCCGGCGACCAACTGAGGAAAAAACGAAACGGCCAGAACGAAATCGCGCAGCGATTTGGTAGGCTTTAGGACGCCGCGATAAATGTCCAGCGTGTAGGAGAGAGAATGAAAGGTGTAGAAGGAGATGCCGACGGGTAGAAGAATGTCGAGATGAGGTGGCTGATAAATGACGCCAATGCGAGCGAGCAGCCACTGAAAATTTTGCAGCAGGAAGTTCCCGTATTTGAAGAATCCCAGCATGCTCAGGTTCATGCAGACGCTGGCAACCAACCACGCGCGACGCGGATGTCGCCCTTTTGCCTTACTCATTTGTCTGCCAAGCCAAAAATCCATTGCTGTCGTGGAAAAGAGCAGCGCCGCGAAGGGCGGATTCCACGCGCCGTAAAAGATGTAGCTAGCGATTACGAGAAGATTCTTCCGTGCATTCCAGGAACGTATGCTCCAATAGGCGGCGACGACGGTTACAAAAAAGACGACGAACGTGAGCGAATTGAAAAGCATTACCGGTGCGCCATCTGCTTATTCAAGAGCCACGTTGATTGCGAGTACATTTTGCCAGATCTCGTAGGAGGGCGCGGGCGGTCCTAGCTTCGTGCGTTAAACACATATTCACCAAGGTTGTGTTCCGCGGATTTTATTCGAACATTTTGTTGAATATGGAAACTAAATATACTAGAATAGTTTCCATAGTTGCAAGGACAGTGGTCACGGGTTAATGTGAAACACGGGAGGAAGAGACTGATCATGAAATCTCGGGAGGAACTTCATCAGGAATTACGGCACAGGATTCTCAGCTTGTCCGATGTGACGGAGCGGCAAAATGCGGGGATCCATGAAGACGCTTTTTTTGTCGGAGGGAAAATGTTCATGCACATCCATGGCCACGGCCATTGCGACATTCACTTGGCGAAAGACGACCAGGAACGGGTTCTTGCGGAAGGCAAAGCACGCCAGCATCGCTGGGCGCCAGAAGCGGGATACGTCACAGTGATTGTGCAGAGAGAAGAGGATTTGGAGCCGGCGATGGATCTGATCCGGATGTCACACCGTTATTTTGCCGACAAACAGAATCTTTCGCGCATGCAACACCAATAGAACCAACGAGCTCTCAATAAATAAGGAAACCATTATGAAATTACTCGTGATAGGAGCGACCGGCCGAACCGGGCGTGAGATCGTTCAGCAAGCTCTGGTCAGAGGTCATCATGTAACCGCATTCGTGCGTTCACCTGAAAGTATCGCATTAAAAAACGAGCGACTGAGTGTGTTGAAGGGGAATGCCACGGACGAAAGCCAACTTTTTGAGGCCATGCAAAATCATGACGCAGTCGTTTCGACTCTGGGACCGCGAGAGGTTTTCAAACCAAGCTCTCTTCTCAATGACAGTGCGATTGCGACAAGCCGTGCCATGCAGCGTTCAGGAGTGAAACGGCTCGTTGTTCTCTCGGCAGCCGCTCATTTTCCCGGGATTCCAAATCGCATCGCCAGTTTCATTCTTAGAAATCACATGCGCGATTCCCTTGCCATGGAGAAAATCGTCCAAGCCAACGGTCTCGACTGGACGATCGCGCGGCCTCCGCGTCTCACTCAGGAAGATTCCTTAAACTATCGAAGCCGTGAGGGCGCTGCACCCAGGATGGGTTTCACGTTGTCCCGCAAAGCGGTGGCTGCATTCATGCTCGACGCGATCGAGCAAAAGAAGCACATTCACAAAATCGTCGGCATTGCGAAGTAGCCATCGGAATTAGCTGTTATACCTCGCTGTTACTTTCCTGGCCGTAACGCAGCAGCTGTCGTCAGTGTCGGCGCCGCCTCGACGCAGGATTGTCCGGATTGTATTCGTACAGCCTGGACGGATCGCCGAAGACCGCACCAAGCGCGCGCCCGGGCCAGATCTCGAAATAGCTGAGCAGCAGCGCCATCAGCGGCACCAGAATGAATGCGAGGCCGTGCGCGGCCATGATGAACATCGCCATTGCGCGCAATACCAGGAGATACACATCCCAGCGAACGCGCTGCTTCAGCTCCTGGTCGGGCATCGCGTCATAGCCCGATTGGAACGCCTTCCAGAAATGTCCGGCCGCAAGCGAGCCAAAGGTGAACCACAGTGCGGGAGAATGCGCGAGTTGGCGGCGCAGCTCGTCCCCGAGCAGCAGATAGTGGAGCGGAATCAGTACGATCCAGTACGGCAGACCAACGATGCCGACGAGGAAGATCCATGTGACCAGGCCGCGCACAATGTTCGCAGCTACGGACATCACGCCGGACGACTTCGGTTGGGTCTCGCGCAGTGCACGCGGAATCAACGCGGCAACAATCGCCGCCAGCGCGGTCAGACCATCGAACCAGTAGTTGAACACAGCCAGCGCAGCAGACCAGCCAAAGACGTAAATGCCGACAACAGGAATCAGATTGCGAGCACGGCCCAGGCATCAGGGCGCGACGCCAATTCGCGCAGATGCTGCGAGAGCGGTGGCGGCGCGATCGGTCGCACCGCAGTCGAGGCGGTCTTTTCCTGAGGCTTCGCCATCGCGACAGATTACCAGACAGAACCGGTGGCGTTGAAGACAAACCGAAGAGCCGCGCGTTCGATTCTCGACAAAGTCGTTAGGTCGGTCGTATTGGAATAGTGATGATTCGCAATCGCTCTAAACGAATGACGTCGTGGTTTGTTCTGTGCGCGTCCGCGTTCCCGCCCTCGGCAGTACATTCTACGCCGGAACTTACGTTGGACGATCTAAGGAAGCTGGAGATCATTTGCTTTGCTCCTTCGTACCTGCCGAAGGGTTTTCGATTGCAGCGGGTCGACATCACGTACGACGAACCCGGTCCGGATGAGCCGAAACGTCTGTTTCCACTTTACTCAATCGTCTACAGCAACGATCCGCGGAGCGGAGCGACGTTCTCGATCGAATCGGCACGCGAAGGAATCGGCGACCGGAACATCATGGAGGAGGAGAACACAGAAGAGACAGAAATCCACACGCCTCTCGGGCCGATGTATCTCATCTATCGGCCGAAAGGAAAGAACGGCCGCAAGGATGAGATCAAGGCGAACTGGGTGAGCGACGCGAACATGAATGCGGAAACATCCAAAAACCCGGAGGGCCATCCAATCCTCGGCAGATATCATGGATTTTCAGCGACCGGTATTACGCTCGCCGAATTCGTGAAGATTGTTCAATCGCTTCATCCAATCCGAGACGAGGAAGCCGCCACGCCAGCGGCAGCACAAACTTCTGCACTTAAAATTCACCCGAAAGTTTTCAGCATGATTAATTGCTGGATCTCGGATTCGGAAAGCCCGGTGGTAACCGAAATCAATCTGGATGCCGTGGAGAAAGATGGGAACGAATTTAATGAGAACGGGCTAAAGCAGGATGGCGAATGGCTACAATCTCCGGCGCCCGACAGCAACGGATTCATGCGCTACCGGGTGCTGCAGTCGAAAGGCAATCATTACAACGTGGAGTATCAGGAAAACGGAGGCGGAACGCTCACGACAGCTTCGACTATCGAGTTCGACATTGAAAAGCGGAACATTCAGCGTGACAGCAAGCCAGTGACGATTCGCGTGCTTCGCGTGTCGTCTTACAATCAAAAATAAACACCCGCCTTTCGCAAATGGCCACGCCGAAATCTTAGATGCGAAGGAAAATAATCTGGTTTGGGGTGCTCTTGGTGACGGCCGTTTGTGTCGCGCACGCGCAAACTCAGGCGCCAACGAGAAAAAAGGAAATCCAAATCACGTGGCTGGGACATGCCGCGTTTGAATTAGTCTCGTCCGGCGGCACAGATATCCTCATCGACCCGTTCCTGACGAAGAATCCGGCGACACCAGCCGATCTTAAGGACCTGTCTCGTTATCACCCCAATTTTATCCTGGTCACCCATTCGCACGGAGATCATTTGGGCGATGCGGTCGAGCTGGCGAAGATGAGTAAGGCTAAAATCGTCAGCGTTTACATGCCGGAGCCGTTTAAGAAAGCGGAATTGCCGCGCGAACTCATCGAGCCGGTGAATGTGGGCGACCATCTCACCCTGGGTGATGTGAAGGTGCATGTTGTTCCGGCGATGCATAGTAGCGAACCAAGCGGCCGGCCGGTTGGCTTCGTGGTGGAATTCGCCGACGGCCGATCAGTTTACCATGAAGGCGATACCTGGATCTTTGGCGACATGGCTTTGATCCAGGAATTTTATCACCCCAACATCATCCTGATGCCGGTCGGGGCGGTGGCAGACGGCCAAAGCCCTCGAATAGCGTGGATAGCGGTCACTCGCTACTTTAAGCCGCAAGTTGTCATTCCGATGCACTACGGGGCTTTGCCCGGTTCGTCGACCGAAGCGGATTTGCGTGCGGTCTTCGGAAAAGATCAGCGCGTTGTGTTTATGAAGCCGGGCGAGACGAAGAAATTTTGAGCGCCTGGAGATAAGCATGGCCCTCGGATGCCTTCGACTACAGACCCTTCAGCGCGAAACTAGAAAGTAGGCTAAAGCGATCGCAACCAGGTCTTCGCAAATAGCCGCGAAGATGTCCTTGATGTGCAGATTGTTCACGACGCGTCTCCGGATTTCGTAGCCAACGAATGCTCCGATCACGCCGCCTGTCCCGCCCAGTAGCGCCCCAGCGACTAATGATTTTCCTGCTGCCGCGCAAAGGCTCGCGCCGCTAAGACCGCCCAGGAGGATCCGCGCCAATAACGGTGCGAAGGCGGTCCGTTTCGGAGTCGCGGGCAGCTTGTCTGCGATTAACTCGCCGATGGCAAAGATGGAAAATATCGCGACGGCTGCTGTTGATCCCATAAACGCAAGAGGCGAACCGTGCAGGTTCAACCAGCCACAATGCGCGGCCCAGGCGACCACCGCGGGCGGAAGTAATGAACGCAAGCCGGCGACAATTCCGATTCCAATTGCGAAAACGAAGACGTAGTTCATGGGGCGATTCTTTTCAAAAACAAGGACGATTGCGAGTCTTGTTCCTGGCGACGGGATTGTGACTATTTAATTTCGGCGGGATTGTACGGCCCCCAACTGTCTTTGATCCGTTCCAGCCGCTCAATCTTGCCGGATCGGCGATAAACCCGGTAGCGATCGACTACCGGGCTTGTTTCGGGGTCTCCGCCGCATTTGGCGTTGTGATTTTCGCGGAGCACAAACTGAAAATAAACATCGGTTGTCTCTTCGGTGCCGTAGGTAACACAATCCAAAGAGATTCGGTGCGCGTAAATGCCGTCATGTTTAAGGGTGCGCTCGAGTAAAGCCAGGGCGTGGTCTTCATCCAGGAGATCGGAACGTGGGCCGGCCTGGGCGACAACCACCGTAATGACCGCAGCAACGGTTGTCGCAACAAGTCTGGCAAGATGATTCATGGCCTAACGAGACCGCGAGCAGACTTCAGTCCGAGCCGAACTTTGGTTTCTTGGCAGAGACTTTTTTGTAACTCCCCTCGGCGCTCACGTTGTGGCCGAATCCGCAAATGCCGGTTTGGGCGACCACAAGCTTGCCGCGGGTGAACTTTAGCGTGATGCGGCATTCTTCTTCGGCGCCCTCGGGTTTGAAGATGGCGGTATCGCCCTCAATCGTCGCGATGCCGCTCCCTTCGCCCTCGTTTGCGCTTGGACCCTGCGGAGTTTTGTATTCATAAACGCCCGAAAATTCGATCTGAAGACGCTGTTTACCCAGTGCCCAGATTTTGAATTCACCGTATTTCGTTTTCCAGGTGCCGTTGACCTGAGCGGCTGTGACGCTCTTGTCACTGTCCGCCTGCGTCGTAACAAATGAGGATGCGGCCAGGCACAGCATCCAGATTTTCCATGTTCTTTGCATGATGCTGTTAGGGAGCATCGAAATACACAGGCATCGTTTGGTAAAGCAAAAAGAGTCCCACCCAGTCTACCAGTGTGCACGGGATTATTCATCGAGGTTTGATCCTCCTACATCCCGGCTACCAACGGCTTGTTTGTCGTTAGGCCATTGACCTCACTCGAGGACAATAGTGCGTGCTTAGGGGATTGGGAGTCGTCTGTATTCTTGGGCGTGTCTTTGCCTCGGCCCGGCGAAGAGGAATTGCCACCGTGATGGTCGAAATCATATACCGCGCAAACGTCCTTCGGGAAGAGAAGATCCAGTGTCCAGTCAAATGCCACACGAACCTTTTTGTCTAAACCGGGCAACTTGCTGAGGTAAACTGTCCGCCACATCCACCACGCGAAGAACCCCGAGAAATTGAAACCGAAAATGCGCGCCACCCCTATCCGACGACCGATGGATGCCAACAGCCCGATAGTCTTGAATGAGAATGATTTCAAAGGGTGCCGCAAGAGCACAGCCGCGATATTCTGGGCCACAATGTTTCCCTCGCGTATGGCATGTTGCGCGGTTCGTGGATGCGATTTCCCCGGATTTCTGATGTCTGGAACAAACGCACAGTCACCCACTGCCCAAACATTGGGCCAATCGGGAACTTGCAAGAATTGGTTTACGAGTAGTCGGCCTTGTTCTTTTGGGCACGGAAGCGAAAAGATGAGCCGACTAGGCACGGCTCCGGCTGTCCACACCAAATTGCGGGTTGGAATTGAGAGACCATCAACTAAAGACACGCTCCCTTCCGTCATGCTCTTGACCCGAGTGTTAAATCGAATTTCCACGCCGCGCTGCGCGAGCACCTTCTGCGCGTATCGTCCTAGACCTTGACCCAGTTCCGGCAAGATCACCGGACCAGAATGAACAAGCATAACTCGCAACATTTCTTCACACAGATTAGGATAGAATGGCAGCGCTTGTCGCACGAAGTCATTCAAGGCCGCCACTGTTTCCACGCCGGCGAAGCCTCCGCCTGCGACTACGAAGGTAAGTAACGACCGGCGATCAGTCGGATCACATTCTGAATTTGCCTCTTCCAGGTGGCGGAGGATTTGGGCGCGCAATCGAATCGCATCCGAAAGCGATTTCATCGGTACGGCTAACTCGGCAATACCTGGGAGATTATAAAAGTTGGTGACCGATCCCAGCGCAATGACCAAATGATCATACCCGATTTGTTGTGGGTGATTGCGAAAGCTGCGCGAAATCGAGACTCGCTTGGCAGATAGATCGATGTGGTGCACATCCCCGACTAACACCTCAACCTTGTGAAGTAATTTCCGAAGGGGATTTACGATATTTGTGATCTCGAGATCACTCGCCGCGACCTCGTGAAGCATCGGCGTGAACAGAAAAAAATTGTCGTGGCTAACCAGACAAATCTCAACCGCGGTCTCTCTCGCCAGCAATCTTTCAAGATGCATCGCGGCATAAACTCCGCCGAAGCCACCGCCGAGAATGACAATTCGTTTTTGGCGCGGCCTACGAGTTACCCGAGCGATCATCGAGTTCTTTTTGTCGCCGAGTTGCCGGAGACAAGCCGTCGAGAAACCTTTAGATGCCGCTAGGATTACCGGCAGACGGTAGCTCGCTTTTTGTGTCCAGTAATTTGGACGGCGCTACGCCGCTGGGGCCGGACTGACTTAACCCCTTCTCAATCTCATCTCGCGCTGCGCTGAACTCTTTTACCGCTCGACCCATCCCTCGGGCGAGCTCAGGCAGTTTTTTTGCTCCAAACAGGAGCAACACGATGAGGAGGATTACCATCATGTCCGGCCCCATGAGATTCATGATACTGGCGATTGTTATAGGCATAAAAAAATCTCGGTATGTTTGTTTCGTAAAAAAGTTGTGCAGCGTTCAATCCATTCATACCGAATTGGCAAAGTTATATTCCCAGAAAGTGATCTACTGCTTAGCTAGTCTCGCAGCGCTCTTCGACATCGGCCACGCTCCCAAAGATCAATCAAACCGGAGAATTCACCTTCCGTGCTATGCAGCATCGCAGATTCACCCGGTGATGGCGTTGCACGTCCTTCAGTAAATCGCCGAAATAGTCACGGTCTTGTGGCTGAGGAGGTACAAACGGTCAATCCCGATCTGGTCGCACGCGATCGCGACGAGAAGCCTTTCACCGTGCGCTATGACTCGGCAAACGCGATGTTGCTCAACGAGTTCCTCAAAGAGCACTGCGAAGTAGAGCAGCTAACGAAGGACTTTGAGTCGCGGCTTGTTGAAGCAGCAAAAGCAAATTGAAGCGCTTACTGCGGGCCTTCAGACAGTGAGTGACCAGCATGAACTGAGCAAACCCGCGCCGCAAATCGTCGTTGACAAGCAGTGAAGGGGATTACCGCTGCGCACGTCACAGCCTTCGATCCACCTCGCTGTCGGCTTAGTGGGCGCCGCCTATGGTCTGAGCCGTGAACTGTGGCACCTGTGGCACCTGTGGCACCTGTGGCACCTGTGGCGACTGTGGCATAGGCGTAGGCGCAGTACTTATCGTGGTCTGACGCGTCGTCGTTTCGGTTGTCGCGGGCTGGCTTGCGCACGAGACCAGCATCATGGCGAGCACCGAAAATACAGAAGTAAGAATTATCAGTCTTTTCATAGTGTGAGTTGTTGGGTTTCGTAAGAAAGTTGTGCTGCGTTCAATCCATTGATACCGAATTAGCAAGGTTATATTCCCAGAAAGTGATCTCGCGCGTCGTATGCCCGGCGGATCTCTGGGGAGGGAAGCTCGATCCACCAGGCCTTTCTAGTTAGGAGGAGCGGAATAAAAACAGGCCTGTCCGGTTGTACTTAACAAATGGAAAGATGTATATGAATTACAAAAAACTTATTGCAGTGACAATTGCTCTTACAGTTTGTGCTTTTGCGGGCTCGAACGTGACGGCGCATGGCGGCGGTGGTGGTGGCGGTCACGGCGGCGGCTTCGGCGGAGGCGGTGGCTTTCGTGGCGGCGGCTTTAACGGTGGCTTTCGCGGTGTTGGGTTTCGCGGTGGCAGGTTTCACGGTGCCTTTAACGGCGGTGGCTTTCGTGGCCGCGGCTTTCATGATGGTGGCTTTCGCGGCGGTCGGTTCAACAATCGCGGCTTCGACAATCGGTTCTTCTTCTTTGGTGATTTTGGGGACCCGTTCTTTTACTATCCCGATCCATACTACGGATACTATCCCTATAGCTATTATCCTGGCTTTTATCCTTATGGTTACGGATACGGCGGCTTTACCAACGGCGGTTTTCGTGGCGGTGGCTTTCATGGCGGTCGGTGATCCGTACAATCAATCTGTTTACAAGGCAGTGCTGGACACACCGACCAGTTGGTTGGACAAATTCAGCTCCGTCTGGCTCGTGGGAGACTATTATTATAGTTCGATCGATGGCGTGAGCGGCAATGGAACGCGGAGAGTGATCCGCGAATATAAGCGCGCTCACGGTTTGCCAGAGGACGGCAAGATCGGCTAACAACTGCTAAAAGGACTGATGGATCGACTTCTCCTCGTCGGGGCTCGCGATAAAAAAACCACCTTCGGGGGGCCATAACCTCTGCCAAAATCACTAACTTGGCAGCGTTGACCGCAAGCCGCGAATCCAAATCGTTCGGCGATTCTTAGCTCAAGCTTATTGTCGTTTTTTCAAAGACTGGGGAATAAAAGTGGGACTCCGCCGATTGTATTAAATGAATGCAACCGTCTATA
>WNGP01005913.1_pt1 | contig 21025 bp, 16 predicted proteins | sample 5407671 | NCBI WGS metagenome assembly WNGP01 (sample SAMN13153381, study PRJNA577476) | soil metagenome | isolation source: 40 cm soil or saprolite under Garry oak tree replicate 2 | place: USA:California | collected 2016-06-15 | reverse complement strand
CAATGCACCTTCTGGGCAAACGATAGATATCACGCTTTGACAGGTTTCTGGGTTCCCTGGCTCGGCAATGCATATCAATGGGCAGATGGCGCCAGGGCCTCCGGGTGGAACGTTTCTTCATCTCCTCACGTCCCATCGATCATTGTTCTACAACCCTACGTACAGGGCGCCGGATATTTCGGCCACGTCGCCGTTGTCGAAAGTATCAATGCTGACGGCAGTGTCCACACCAGTAACTACAACTGGTACACTAATGGCGGCTGGGCCACATTATCTTACTGGGATTTCAGGCCGGGGCCGGGGGTGTTGTTTGTGTGGCATCCGTAATCGGAGTATTTGGAGCGCTCTGCTATAGTAGAAATGTAGGGCGCTTTTTTATACCACAGGTATAAGGCTGAGCGGAAATCTAACCTATAACAACTGGGAAGTTGCTTTACTAGTACTTTATTACTAGTTGTGTTATCAACTGATTGCGATCTCTCGTTGAACTCTTCAGAACCCACCAATTTAAAATCAGGGATTCGTTGTAATGATTACTCTTTGGATGGCTATTGGGAATGCCGTGATATCTTCATGGAAGTCCCTTACTTTGCTCTCTCCCGTGATTTTAGTCGGCTCTTGTGTACAATCCTCTCCGCAACGTGAAATTTCTTACAGACCTCTCTTGTTTACCCTCAAACACTTTTTTCGTCCAACTTAGAAAGGCTTCATGTATGGATTCAATTATAGATGAACGTGACATCGTGATTGTTACTGGTTGTAATGCAGTTGGTAAAACGACAGCTTCAAATTACTTGCGGAAATTGGCAAGGTCATATGGAATACCTTATGAAAATCATATTATCTCTGACTCTCAATGCCTATTTCAAGCAATGTTGGAGGATGATAAAGATGGCGGTCTTCACCATACACACGATTGCTATGAAAATACCACTACGGGTCATACTCACAATTTTGATCAGCCATCATTTCCTTTTACAATTACAGATAATGAATTGCCAGACAGAATGCGACACTATTTTTTCCCGAAGTTAGAGACGTTGCCGAGGACTGGTAACTTATGGTTTGCTGAGTGGGCTGCGGGTGTAAATACTAACCCCCCTGAGAATTTGATCTCACGCGTTGACTATTCATACAAAAAGATTAATTATTTATTACGAGAGGGAGACATCCCAAGCACATGGTTAAAACGGGTGAAAGTAGTAATTCATCTGAAGGCAGACTATGATGTGAGACGATGCTTGAATGAACAACGCACGATACCATCCTTCGCACGACCAGAAGCTTTAGAACAAGGCACAGCATCCTGGTTAAAGGACGAAAGAGTCCTAAGATTCTACGGAGATGATGATTTTTTTGAGATTGACAGCATCCTTCGGAACGCCAATATCCCAATATATACTTTCACAAACAATGGTGGACTCGATTTTTTCAATTTGCTTGAAAATACAGCAAAGTCAATGTTCTCATCCAGCACGGTTGAAACTTTTCTCATCCCAGCATGAACAGGGCCAGTACTATTTTCTGTGTTGAGATGGTCTATGATAGAAAGGAAAACATCATTTTCCGAGGAAGCGCTGTGAGAACGTGGCGATAAAGCTGATCTCGATAAATAATCCGACTACAGCCTCAGCAGCAGCTAGCCGAGCATATGTATCGCCCAGGGTAATGTTCTGTGTAAAAAAGCCTCGCCCATGGAAGCTACTCACACTAAGTACAAGTGCCTCATCCCAACTAAGTTGTGGTGCTACAAAGTGAGCATTAAGTAAATATAGTCCCATGAAGCCGAAGATAATGATGAGATAAGAAAAAATGCTTCGGATAGGTTTAAACCCATAGCCGGCAAGCAGATCGAGGAGCAAGGAGAAAAGATATTGTCCGATATTCTTGTGTTGCCATAGTACCCAGCGCTGAAGTATTTGAGCACGATAGATGAAGTGCGCAGCCACATCACTCAGCCCTTGTGATTGTAAAACAATCGCTAGTTGACGATTCGCACGTATTGCCCTCTCATATTCATCGAGCCTCCTGGTCTTATCTTTTATCTCAGCGTCATTCGTTTTTCGTAATCTCGCTTCGAGCTCATCTCCTAATATTTGCATCTGTTTCCAATCCACCACAGCGAGATTTACGCCATCCCAATGCACATCCGCAAGCGAGACAAAGCCAGATAGCATATCGCCAAGCATAACATGTTCAAGATTAGTTACAGTATTAAAGTATGCATTTCGCAAATTAGCTCCAGCTAGACGCGCACCCATTAGAATAGCTCTTTCAAGATGCACCCTCTCCAGATTAGCCCCTTCTAGATAAGCCTCACGAAGATTGGCTTGGTCCATATGGACTCCTGGGAGTATTGCGCCCTCGAGATGTGCTCCATAAAGGTAGGCCCTCTCGAGATGGACTCTCGCAATACCAAATCGCTCTACGGTCACAATTTTAAACTCTTCCTCAATTAATCCTCCACGCATTTTCGCCAGCGGCAGTTTTCTGAGATCAACCTGGCGCAAATCAGCACCACGTAGGTCTAATCCTCTACGCTCACGCTGCTCCTTGTCACTCCAATCCACTGGACCTCGTCCTCCCTCATATGTTGCAAGTAGCCATTCGACATCTGCACGAGATAACTTAATACCCTTAAAAGGATATATGCTCTGCTTTATATCTGGTACTATGGAACTGCATTGTTCAAGGTATTCCTGTCGCTTTTTATCGATTTCTGGTTCGGTGCGCCAGTCCTGGCCCATAAACTGCCAATAAGCTGGCCAGGCACTACCATTATCAGTAGTAGGACGTTGTAGTCGAGAAGATAGATTGTCTTCTAACTCGGTCATAGGTATTTCTAATCCAACTTGCAAACACCTGACTTTCGGCTTAGTATTTTACATGAACGTAGTACAAGGAAGAATTGATTTAACAAGTAAATTCCGCCATAGCGATTTTCGACGATCTCTTCTCCTTCAAAGGCTTCTCTTAGCTTTTTACGTAAATGATGCATGCGCTGGGTGAAAACTGGTCGATCTATCAATCTTCCCCAGGCAGCCTTCATGAGTTCTTCCTCGCTACAGCGTTTAGGATGTTCCAGCAATGTTCTGATTAAACGGTACTCTAGCTCAGATAGAGAAAGTCGTTCTGGCTGCTTCTCAGGCAACATAACGAGAAGTTCTCTACTGCGTAAAGAGGGCTCAGACAAGGATATAGCTTGTCTACTCTGAGCCCTCGCTTTTTCAGATAGATAGTTCAGTAAAACAGAACCTGGATAGTAAACAGGCTGCAACGGGTCATAACGTACAACTCCCTCACCATAGAGAATATAGCGTACTTCTGACCCTAGTTGATCCCAAATTTCTGGCTCGATTTCTTCGAGGGCACGCTTGTGTTTGATCTGAGCAATAAATTCATAGAATATGCTTCTGATCTCCTGAGTGCTGATATCTAAAGCCTCTTTCACCCGTTTCCAGGTACGATCAAGAAATGTACTCACTCGTTCATTGATACGCTCGACGAGTTGATCTTTGTCATGCTTCTGCAGCTCAGTCCAGGTTCCATACCTCATAGCGTGCTCACGTTTGAGGTGGAACATCTGGAAGCAAAACTGTTGCAGGAGATAGGGATGTGCTCCCGCCTGTTCATACAGCCATGTTTGCTCAGCTTCAGAAAAAAGGACATTTCCTCCCGCTTTCCTGAACATATCTGCCCAATTAGCTCCAAAACTTTCCGGTTCTTGCCCTAGAAATTGCATGGTATCGTTCCAGGTAAAGGTCTGCAAAGGTAAGGTTCCAAAACGAGCCAGGTCCGCTGATACGTGTGTAAACTGATCACTGATCTTAGGCAAGGGAAGGCTTTCAATGGAAAGGATCACCCCAAATTGTCGAAACTCATCAAGCAGATCGACCAGGAGGCGAAAGGCCCCACAATCATCCAGCAGTGCCAAACCTCGCTCCTGCGGGTTCTGTGCTCTGCTTATGATTTTAAGTGAAGGCATATCTGGTTCCTGGAGTCGTTCTATGGTATCGAGCATCACAAAGAAGCGCGCATTAGGACGTTCACGAGTCATCCGACGCAACAAGTCGCGCAAGCCTTTCCGACCAGAGTATCCCGTCTCTTCATCCTGGTGGACTGATTGCAATGCGAGTGTACACTGTGTCACAAAAGGGCTCAATAAGTCATCTACGTTCTCAATGCCCTCTAAAGGCGTTAAATCAATTTGCACAAAATGGATATCATCCAGGCTGTAGGGTTCACGCAGGTCTTGCAATTCATTGCGCCAGGACCATTCAGCAGCAGGTGACTGCTGCAAGTAACGCATGAGGGTGGTTTTGCCTATTCTCGGAGCGCCGGATAGTATAATCGCGCTCTGTCCTCCGGTAACAATTTCGCGAATGTCTGTGCGCCTGCCAGATACCTGGATGGCAATCCCGTCGGCCAGTTCTGAAATGCGTTGAAACGGATTGTGCAGCATACTCCAGGCAGGTTCAAAATGTGTTTCCGACATACATATTCCTCATGTTGCGCTATTCGGTAAAGAAAGAGCGGTTACGCGTCAACCAACGACGCACCAGTTCAATTTTGAATGAGTAAAAGGGATTGGACAGGGGACCATTCTCCTCCAGGATAAGTCCATGGCGCATGCGATCAAGGTAGCGCCTGGTAGTAGCAACAGGCACGCCCACTAAAGATGCAATCTTTTTCAATTGCATTTCTAGCTGGTTTGAACGGCTCATGAAGTCAACCATGGTCTCTAGAATTACCAACTCCTCTTTATCCTGCAGTTCTGATTTGAGAAAATTAAAGTTCTGGTAGGAACCGCCTTCAACGAAACGTTCTACCACGAAGTTGAGATCTTTATCACTCACAAGCTGCTTATGAAAGTCGTGATTCAACTGGTATATTATTTGCTGCCCGATCAATGTCAAATAATAGGGATTACCGCCGGTAAGTGTAACAGCGAGAGCGACCGTATTTGGATGAAGCGCAATATGCAAGTCTTGCAGCGGGTCGGCTAATAATTGTTTCGCACTTTCTGTATCTAGAAAAGTCACGGAAAGGGGCTGAGCGAAACTAAAGACGTTTGCGAAACGCTTTGAGCTGAGTGTGTGATGTGAACTGGTAGGCAAAGCAAAGATCAGACTGAGTTGAGGAATTTCAGGCATTAACTCTTTCCAGTAGTTAAAAAAAGGAAAACCAAGAATATGCCTTTCGTACGACTCTATCGCTCCACCAAATTCATCCAGGGCCAACACCAACCGTGAACCGGGAAAACGCGCGATACACTCTTGCAGCATACGCTTGAAGCGGACTTGTGGTTCGCTCTCGTTGTAATCCTCCCAGCCAGGAGCGCTCTGTTGAAATTGTTCATGAAATGTGGAACTGACCTTTTCCGCTAGCTGCATAAAAATCGTCGCCTCTGTCTGCTTGCGCGCGTTTTGCAACGAGAATAACACGCCCCAGGAGGGTGAATGTATATGATGTTCAAGAAAATTCTTACAAATCGAGGATTTTCCTGATCGACGAGGCCCATACATGATGAGCGCACGTCCCTTTTCTCCTTCACACAATTCTCGCTGCATGATTTTTATTTCTTCGGAACGTCCAAAAAACATATTTTCGCCGGGGGGACGAGAGATATCAAAAGGATTCATCAAGACTTGAGTGCGAGGTGGTAACATGCCAACCGACTCATCCCATTTAAATTCCACAATCGTTTTTGTAGAAAGGGTCGCGTGCTGAGCGCGTATCTTTTCCAGGTTCTCACATATTCGTGCAGGTGTAGCAGCAGCATCAATAATCACCTCGGTAATATTTTCGATCTTGTAGAGTTCCTCCCAGATGTTCAGCACTTCCTTTTCGGAATGCGCCTCGATGGTAAAGCGCAGATGACCTATGCCTGTTTTTGGATTTGTTGCCTCAGCAATGATCGTCAACAGATCGCATTCATACCGGCGCAACTGGCGAGTCAGATCAAGTATGATGCCCCGGCGATCCTGCACCATAACAAAGAAGGCAACTTTAAAGGCTGGAGATTGCAATTGCCATTTCATCGGTAGCAGTATCGAATGCCGACCAAGAGGACGGTCGATGAGATGGGAACAGGTATCCTTATGTACCACCAGCTCGCGACTACGCTTGCGCAGTCGTCCCCGGATTTTTGTATCATGCGGATAACTTGGGCGGCATAGTCCACACAGGCGCTGCCGATAAGTGCTTTCCTTACTCATAGTTGACTGTATATCGACAACAGGAACCCATACCGCTCTACTCTGATCGGGTGAGGGAGCTGCATTCCGTTCCGCAATTTGTTTCATTATTTCCTGCGCCGCCCAGTTGGGTGTATAAAGCGATTTCTCCTCCATTTCAAGATGTTCCAGGAATGCCTGGAGAGATTCAAATTGAAACCGTTTAAGTAACAAGCGGAGTTCTTCATCAAGCTGCTCAAGCGAGAGCATATGGTGATAACGCCTTAATTCTTGTTGTAGTAATTCATATCCCTTTCGCCCTAGATACCGTCTGTTGAGAGCTTCCTTAATACCTCGTTTTGCTCTAGGAGTATTCGCAAAGCTTTCATCCAGCCAGTTTTCATCCGCCTGAGTTTGACGCGCTGTTCGGATTTCTACAATATCACCTGCCTGAAGAGTTCGATAGAGTGGCGCTTTGCGGTTATTCACAATTGCTTCGACTGCTCGCTCACCGATTTTATCATCAAGGGCGTAAGCATAATCCAGTACGGTTGCATTAATAGGAAGCGCAATAGGAGTGCGACTTTTATCATAGATGACAATGGGATTCCTTGAATCTGAAGGAGATGTGGCTTTAGAAACAGTCTGTTTGATCACTTGAAAAACGTGACCATCCTGGCTATTCCAGAACTGCTTTGCTGAAAGTGAATTCACGTCCTCTGGCTGATAGTTTTGCGTTGAATAAAGTCGGTAATAGCGTGGGTAGATACACCCATAACAAGCCATTGCTTGCATAAGGTCTGTTGCAATCTGCAACTGGTAGACTTGATTCGGGTTTCCAGATAGTGAAGTGCCTTGCAGGTAGCAGCTTTGGCGATTGAAGATTAGCCCCAAAGCGATCTGGCTATAACCATTATTTTTAGGATTCGCGATATGATCCGTGACTCGATCTTGTATATATCCCAACTGGCTCAAAGCGCCGAGAGCAGCGTAACATTCTCCAACAGTGTGTACAATAACATCAAATGTCACCAGGTCAAGACCAGTAAGTTGTGCTTTTTCTGATGTTGCCGTAGTATGGGCATCTTGTAAACGGCGTTTTAGACCTGCGACACCACATAGTGAATAAATAATAGCGATAGATCTTCCAGTCATCTCCTGATAAGTTGTCATCAGCAACTGCCGGGTATCTTCCAACATGAAGCTGTCCTGTTTCAAGATGCGTTCATACTCTTGCTTATCTTCGTCAAATTTTCCTGGATTAAGCAAATGTTCAACAAGATCCTCGATCTCGCGTTTGAAGTACCACATACCCAGGCGCTTGGCGATGTTGAGCAAGGTACTTCCGATCCTTTCAATGCGAAGCAACATTCTACCAGTAAAAGGTCGCTCCTTACTCTGTTCTTGTAACCCTTTCAAGGCCTGATAGTAGACAGCAACAGCAATGAGTAGCGCTCCCAGGTCATCATATGGAGGAGTTAGTAATGGAGGTAAATTTTCGTCTTCAATGTCACGAGCATACTGGTAGACTTCGTCCACATGTTGGAGTATTTCATCGGTCCCCTCGAGCTCAGCAGATTGAATATGTTTTTTATCATATACCATGAGGTACCCTGCCATTACAACAGGGAGTGGCAATCCCCACGAACGTAATAAATCACCCACACCTTGAGCATCAAACTTGACTTTCAATACGTATTCATGCGGCGTCCCCTTCGCCTGTCGCGCTAGATCATCGATGATGTTTATCCATTCCACCGGAATGTCCGTGGGTATGGGTTTCCAGGGTGTGAGATCAATGTGTAAATCTGTTGCTGTCATAATTATTACTCCATTTCCCCGGAATAATAACATATATTACGAAATCGCCTCGTTCAGTAGCATACTATCTATTATGATCTTTCGTCAAGTGGCATTTTTTAGCTTCTCGATCGCCATCTTTTAGGCTTTTATATTCGATGATCTTTATCATACATGTTTCCATTAGATAATTTTCTTAAGTTTACGTCCTATAACATATACTACGTTCATTCCTACACCCTTCTCACTTCGTGAGGAAGTATCGTTCGACATATTGTGACTGCTCAGGCAATTATTTAGCGAAGCTCGAAATTAGAACGAAAAGACCTTGAAAAGTAGAATAGTTACGGTTATTATTATGTCATAGTAGTGTTTGTCGTAAAAAAGGCGAACTTACTTTTAGCATCCCCGAAAGGAGAGCAGCCACGATGCCACAACATTTTGCAGGAGTATCCGAGGACGATAGCGACCCTATCCCCGAAGAAATCTTAGTGCGGTACAATTCTTACATTGTTGCTCTCGTAGAAAAGATGGCGCGTCGTAGTTCCAATATCGCTCATCCAGAGGTACTCGATTTGGAGATCGACGAAATCGTACAGCGGGTGCGTATCAAGTTCTGGAATGCTCTCCAGAGTAAACATATTGAGTATCATAAAGCGTATATCCGAACCATAGTGCGAAACGAGTTTAATGATATCCCCCGGAAACGCAAGCCGCCGCTGCCTTTGCTAACCGATGAGGATGGCGAATTGTACCTGAGTGACGGGGTTGACGCGATGATAACCGATAGCGAGGGGATGGGGGACCCGGCTCATGAATTTGAGGCAGGTGAGAATCTGGATGGGTTGATGAATTGCGCTGCATCCGCCGTCTCAAGGTTGTCTCCACGTCAACAGCGCTCAATTGGCTGCTTGCTCAACGAGCAGATCGACGCGCGTATGCCCCTGATCAAGGCGTTTGAGAAACATGACATTGACATCGAAGCGCAGGTGTGGCCTGAAGATGAGACGGATAAGAAGCTTCTCAAGGCTTCGCTATCCGCTGCACGCCACAGGATTGCGGAATTGTTAGACGTCGACCTGGGCAGCTATAGGAGGAGAGGCCTGGCGGACACACTCGTTTTACAAATGTAACCAGGCTTCCCTCTAGGAACAAGCGGCATGTGGAATACGCGCCAATTAGACCATTGGAAGATGCTCCATATGCCGCTTGCTCAGTTCTTCACGAGAATCGCGGCGTGTGAGCAAGCGCTTCATCGCAATGCTCCATATGCCGCTTGCTCAGTTCTTCACGAGAATCGCGGCGTGTGAGCAAGCGCTTCATCGCATTGCCGATACGGCGTATACCCTCTTCAATGTGCTCCTCTTCGGGAAAAGCATAGCTGAGGCGGAAATGCTGCTGACCACCACCATCCACGTGAAATGGCTCGCCAATGACGAAAGCGACTTGTTCGCTTGCAGCCTCGCGCAAGAGGGAGCGAGCGCGCAGATCGACGGGCAAGCGGCACCAGAGATGAAATCCGCCAGCCGGATGGTTGACGCGCACTTCACGGGGCCAATGCGCAGCTATAGCCTCAAGCATCACATCGCGTTTTCGCCTGTAGCGTTGGCGTAACATAGCTAAATGATCGTCCAGCAGGTTACGCCGGATGATTTCTGAAACCGCCCACTGCCCCATAGCGTTGGTATTCAGATCAAAGACCTGTTTATGCAGCGTTAATCGCTCGATCATCGGTTCTGGCGCAGCCAGCCAGGCAACGCGCAGGCCTGGCGCCAATATTTTTGAAAAGGTGCTGAGGTAGAGAACCTGCCCGGTGGTATCTAATACTTTCAAGGGCTGAGGTTGCTTCCCCTCGAAGTAGATTTCACCATACGGGTCATCCTCTAAGATTGGCGTCTGGTAGCGCTTTGCCAGCAACAGCAAGCGACGACGGCGCTCCGGTGACATCACGAATCCCGTGGGATTCTGGAAGGTTGGCAGCGTGTAGATCAGCCTGGGGCGATGACGTACTAAAATGGACTCCAGCAAATCGACGCGCATGCCATCACTATCGGTGGGAACACCAATCACACGCGCATTCAAGGCACGAAACGTCTGAACGGCCCCCAGGTAGGTGGGAACTTCCACGACAACCTCGTCACCTGGGTTGAGCAAAAAACGACCAACCAGGCCAATGCCCTGGGTTGAGCCGGAAAGGATCAGGATATGCGACGTATCCGCGGGCACGCCGCGTCTGCGCATACCGGCGGCAATACTTTTGCGCAGGCTTTGTAACCCCTCAACGGGACTATAGCCAAGCGCTTTCTGACGCGCTTGCAGTAGTCCATCGGAAAACACGGTGCTGAGGATTTCGGCAGGCAGCAGGTCAGTCGCGGGTGTGCCAGGCGCAAATGAAATAACTTCGTCGCGCTCACCCGCAGATGCCAGTTCACTCAGCAGATGAGCATCGGGGCCAAGCGCTTCGCGTTCGCCTGCCGGTAGGCCAAGCAGCCAGGAGGCAGTTTCACTCTCATAGGCATCCAGATGGTAGTTGTAATGATTACGACGCACCAGCGTTCCACGCCCAACGTGCCCTTCGATCAATCCCTCGCTGGCAAGCTCATTGTAGGCATTCATGACCGTTGTGCGATTGACGCCCAGCTCGTTGGCCAGCGCGCGTTCAGTAGGCAGACGTACACCCTCGGCAAGTTCGCCGGATAGGATGGCCTCACGCAGACTCTGGCAAATTTGCCGGTATAACGGCAGCCCGCTCCCTCGCTCTAAAGAGATCAACGAGGAAATTGGAGTTGTGAATATTGGTCGCGGTTCATAGAATGAAGCATGTTGTCTCATATATTTCTCCTGATTGGCTCATACCACAACGTAACTATGTGAAGATGAGAGGAGCGAAGCATTAATGGCGGACTTCACAAAGCGAATTGCGCGGGTGCGCGAGGATCGCGAACACGGCTCCCGCTGGCTCGTCCATGAAACGATCTCAATCTTGTATGACCTGGCTACATCCTCGACGGGAACACAGTCTGAGCGCACACAACGACTACTGCAAGCAGGCCAGGAGCTGGCGCATGCGCGTCCAGCAATGGCGGCCATAGCGGGAGCAGTCGTCCGCATACTTGGCGCGCCTGACGGTCTGGAAGAGAAAGCGCACGCGGCAGAACAACTACTGCGTGCCTACGATACAGCCATCGAGCGCATTACTGGGCATGCACGCCCATTACTCACCGGAACGCTCATGACCCACAGTCTCTCAGGCACCGTGCTAGAAGTTTTAAGCGCCTGCGCTTTCCAGATCGACCAGGTGATTGTTCTGGAGGGGAGACCGCGCTATGAGGGACGAGACGTCGCCATAGCGCTGAGTAAAGCTGGTATCAACGTGACGTTGATTACGGACGCGCAAGCGGCAATTTTCTTACCCCAATGTCACGCCGTCGTCGTTGGAGCCGACAGCGTGCTGGCGAATGGCGATGTACTCAATAAAGCCGGAACGGCGTTAGTAGCATGGGCGGCGCGCGGACAGAGAATTCCCTTCTATGTCCTTTGCGAAACACTCAAAATCTCTCCGCATACCTGGACAGGGAATCTCGCCCAATTGGAGGAGAAAGAGGCTGCGGAGGTATGGGAGCAGCCAGTGCAGGGCATTACCGTCCATAATTTCTACTTTGATCGCACCCCTGCGCGGTTGGTCACGGCATGCATCACAGAGCAAGGAATGATGGGTAAAAAGGATATTAAACGACTGGCTGCTGCTTTGAAAAAGGATATCGAGCAGACCAACGTACTGAAACATCTCTAAAATTTGGTGTTTGAGCAAAATCTCAGTATCATGAACTATGAGATTGATAATTTGTGTTGTTAACGTGGGAAAGTGAGGGGTACCTTGGAAACACATAACGAAAATGCATCTGACGATCGCACCCTACAGGACTTCATCGTTAAAGAAGATTTAGTGGCACCTGGTGTGCCGATTGTGCGTGCCAGTACACCGCGTCCTTTTTCAGTTGCGCCTTTTTTTCCCAAAAATGAGCAACAAGCGATGTACACTACCACATCGGATTTCCCCATCGAAGCGCCTGTCGCTCCACCTTTACCAGAAGAGTACGAGGACGGAGAGAAGAGGACATCCAATGTTGAAACATCCACTCTGCTGCCGGTTGCAGGAGAACCATCCAGGGAGGTAACAACCGAGTTTATCTGGCTGTTTACCTATGGCCCGGAAATGGACGCGACCTATCTGAACAGTCACGGCCGGTTGAACGGCCTGGCGCACTACTACGGTCCGGCAGTTCTCAAGGGCTATTCGATACAGGGCGCCGCGCTGGATACTGGACAGGTAGTAGCAACCATTGCAAAGAGCCAGTCACTGAAAAAAGAAGTATGGGGTATTCTCTACCGCATTCCTCAACGCTTGACTGAGCAAGCCGGTGAAGCGCCTTCCATGCTGGATAATGCGCTTGCAGGCGGTTCTTTCAAAGCCGTCAATGTGGTGGCACATGAGACCTACCGCAAACGCGCCGTACCATGCATTACCTATATGGCCTCAGCCATTGCTCAGCAGGAATCTGCCCTGACTGAAGCAGAACAACAACAGCTCGATTCCACTTTTGCTCAGCATTTATTGGAAGTAGCCAGGAGACAGAAATTGCCAGATATCTATCTTGAGGAGCTTGCCCTGCAAGTCAAACATGGGAGCAGAGAGCCAGTTACCTCTATACCACAACCGGGAGAACAGAATACTGAACCGTTGCCTGTGATTAGTAAAGATGGAGTTTTCGAAGAACCGGCTTATAGTGTGAAAGATGGATCAGCAAGCATGCCTCTCAATGAGGGGCTCCTGGGGTTGGCGTTATACCTGGTGACACTGCTTATGGCAACACTCACGCTCGCGGTAATGCAAGCCCTGGGGTTCTGGAATCAGATATTTACCACCAACTTTACTCCGTTAGGCGCACCCTGGTATACGTTGATGTATGGACTGTTAGGCGGCTGCATCAGTTGCATGATGACGCTAGGGCGGCGTTCTACATCACCTATTCCCGGCTTCGTTCTCGTAACGTGGTTCACACGCCCCTACGTTGGCGCATTACTGGCGGCGCTGGCCTATCTCGTACTAAACAGCGGCCTTTTTATCCTCAGTGTTGTTCCAGAACAGCGCTATGCCTTTTTCTCAGTGGTTGGGGCAATCGCGGGATTATGCGAGGGCTGCATACTTTTCAGGCAGAAGTGACGAGTTATAAAAGAGATACCCTCAATTGCGATCCAAACCTATTGATGAGCTTGTACGCAGTGCTGGAAACATGTACAATGAATGTGTATAGAGCACCACAGCAGTCAATTTCTACATCGTCTCCAGTTTGTTAGTATACTCACGAGTACTGCCACTAAATGGGAGGAACGCAGATGCCAACCTACATTAGCCTGGTCAACCTCACCGAACAGGGGATCAAGGAAGTCAAGAATGCTCCTGAACGCCTGCGATTTTTTGACGATGCAGCAAAAGCAGCCGGGGGAAGGCTCATCGGCTTCTATCTTGTAATGGGTCAATTCGATTATGTCGTCATAACCGAAGCCCCAGATGACCAGACCGCAGCCCGCCTCATCCTTGGCACTATTGCACAGGGCAGCGTACGCACACAAACAATGCGAGCCTTCCCCCGCGAAGAGTTCGAAAACATCGCCCGCGGATTATAGTGGAGAATAAAGAGGCGAGATTCGTAGGGACGCGATTTGGTGAATCTACGAATTAGAACTCATCGGTGGGAAAGATAGCGCGTACCAGTCGTTCAGGGTCGTGACGCGCCAGCCTGTCATCTTCCAGGTTCAGATGCTCAATCACCACATTGGGTACGAGTCGAGCAAGCTGGGCGCGGTCAACTGTGACCGGTTCGCTCTTTTCCTCAGCGTATGTTTGCAACACATCTAGCTGGAATGGACCATCGTTGACGATCACTCTATCGACGCGCCCGCCGAGGTAGCGGTGGATCTGCTTGACAAAATCGGAGGCTTTGTAGCAATCCGTTTCTCCATGCTTGGTCATCAGATTACAGACATAGACCTTCTCAGCTTCAGATTCCCGCACAGCGCGCGCAATATCACGCACGAGCAAATTTGGCAGCAAGCTGGTGTAGAGGTCGCCTGGACCAATTATAATGGTATCGGCCCGCCGGATTGCTCGCACGGCCTGGGCACACGCGGGAACATCTTCTGGCTCAAGGCGCACACGTACGATAGGAGAAAGCTCTCCGATATTTTTCTTGCCGCGTGTGTCTATCTCCGTTTCGTCACAAATAGTCGTGCCATCTTCCAGGTCGGCGCAAATCATGGTCTGCGTCAAGGTCACGGGTAAAACACGCCCGGAGATATTCAGCAGTTCCTGCGCATCTTCAAGCGCAAGCAGCAGATCATCGTTATTGATATCCTGCAGTCCTTTGAGAATAAGATTGCCCAGGCTATGTCCGCCTATACCTCGCTCCTTTGGGTCTGCATCTTGAGACTGCTCAAAACGGTGCATAAATATTTCACGCCATAATGCGCCGTTATGAGCCAGGGCCACCAGGGACATACGCAAATCTCCCAGGGGCAACTGACGACGAAACTCGTCCATCAACCTGCGCGAACTTCCTCCACTATCGGACATGGTGACGATAGCGCTGATATTCAAGGGATATTTTTTCAAATGCGAAAGCAGGGTAAAAGTTCCGGTGCCTCCACCAATAGTGACAACACGGCGTCCGGCGAATCTGTCTCCATTGCGATGGTATCCTGCCACCTTTGTTCTCCTGGGGCTGATCTCTGGTTCATCACTCACAATACATTTCCTCTTCCTACAATACATACTACACGTCTCATTACCCAGTCTCAGAGCCATAGGAATATGACGCTGATCATTATGGTATAGTTCGTCCCCAGTCTACCATGCACCTTCTGATCGTGCAAGCAAACTACCTCAAAATCTCAAGAATAAAGAAAGTGGGGAGAAAAAAATATCACTCCCTTGACATTTGGCGATATATCGTTATAATTATAAACAGAATACGATATATCGTTAACGATGCAGAAAGGAGCATCTAACATGTTTGGAAACCGTTTTGCGTACCAATTTCAAGGAAGTGGCGACGAGGGTTGGGTACCGCCCTGGCGAAGACGCTGGGGACATAGGGGTCCCTGGGGGCATGGCCCTCATTTCTTTGGGCATCGACATGGAGCAATTGGACATCATAATAGAGGAGCCTGGGGGAATGATTGGACACCTCCCTGGCTGCGTGAAGAAGAGCGCGGCCCTCATTTCTTCGCTATGAAGCGAGGCCGCGGACCATTCGGGCGCGGTGGCCCCTTTGGATTTGGGCGTGGTGGACCATTTGGCCATGGAGGTGAAGGTGGCCGCTTCTTTGGACGCGGTGATATGAAATTTGCCCTGCTTGAGCTGTTGCAAGAGCGGCCAATGCACGGCTATGAAATGATGAAGGCGCTGGCAGAAAAGTCCGGCGGCTTCTATACTCCGAGTCCGGGTTCGATCTATCCGACCTTACAGATGCTAGAGGAAGGTGGCTACGTCACCGGCAACGAGGTCGAAGGGAAAAAAGTGTATAACATCACCGATGCGGGCCGCGCCATGCTTGCGCAGCGCCCACGCGACGAGGAAGGCTTTGCCGGCCCCCCGTGGATGCACCGGCATGGACGTGGAGAGCGCCGGGAGGGTGGGTGGCAAGGCACGAGACCAGAGATGCAGGCACTGAGCAGTGAGGCCATGGAGGTCGCACGTTTGTTTGCTATTGCTGGGCGAGGGTCCCTGCAAAATCCTGAGCAACTGGCGCGCCTGCGAGGTATCATTGAGCGCACCCGCAGCGACTTGACCGCCTTGATCTATGGTGAGCAGGGCGCACAAGGGCAAGCTTCAAATACTACGCCGCCTTCAGCAGAAACACCCACTGTGGACCAGGCATAGTGAAGCAAACGTCAGGTGTAGCGTAGGGACAAGGGGTTGAGTTGAGGAAGGGAGGGGGCCTTGTGCTTGTCCATTGTGACGGATCGCTTCCCAAGGCGGACAAGCACAAGGCCCCCACATCCACTCCACACAACCCCTTGTCCCTACACCTTCGTAGGCCACCCCCAAAAAACTTACCCGTGTAAGATCCCCTCTGGTGCCCCTTAAGCATCTTGTGTACGAAACGCTTTTTGATTATACTGTATGCAACGGGAATCGCTTCTTCACTCTGTGGGCGCGGTGATGAAGAGATCAGATATCCCGTTATATTTTAGCGCCAACCTCCTTTGCTCTATCCCCCAATTGCCTTATTGAGCGAAAGCATTCTATCTTTTGATGAGACAATGTGTTATACTCTCATTAGTTTATTTTGCAGGGAGGTATTGCATTCATGTCAGAACCAAAAGATTTTGAACAGACACTTCGTCGTATTCGCCACATGCTTGGGGAAGGACAGGAAGAGATGGTGTTGGAACAGCTAGATGCTCTCCAAACCGATGATCCCCAACAACAACAGGAGATCACCTATACCCGTGCCGAGTATTACACCAGGAAAGAGCAATGGGAGAAAGCGGTCCAGTATCTCGAACCCCTGTATAATACCCGTGCTATCGAAGACGATTGGAATGATGCAGACCATACCGAGCGCGAACGCCGCGCGTATTACCTGCTTTGGCTTGGCAATGCCGCTGTGAATGTTTCGCGCTATGATGATGCCGCGCAGCATTTCACCCAATGCCTGAAAATCCTTGAAAAACGACGGGTGCATCTTCCCACCGTGCGCATCAAGGCGCTCTGTGGGCAGGGCATGACTTGCATTATGTTCGGCTTTTACGCGGTCGCCATTCAAAATTACCAGGAGGCGTTGGCGGTTTGCTCGAAGGAGAAGCTACAGGAGCGTCTGCGTGAGGACGTGGCCGATATCTATTATGGACTGAGCGATGCCTACCGGCTCTCAGGAGATTTTGATTCCGCATACACTTGTGGGAAGACGGCCTTACAGATGTACGGGGACTTACACGATAGATATATGGAATGTCGTGTACAAAATTTACTTGGCAGGATTGCTTACCAGTTGGGTGAACATCGAACGGCAGCTGACGATTATATGGAATCTCTCTCTATCGCTACCCTCGATAACCTGCCTGGCATGCAGCTTATCAATTTTATCGCGATGGCCGATTTGCGCCTGGCAGAGAATCGCCTGGACGAGGCGCAACGTTATTGCGAGCGTGCCCAGGAAGCCTCAAAACAGAAGCACGACGATCACCAGATCTGTGGCATGATGTACATCGTGGCTGGAAAGATTGCGCAGGCGGAGGCGAAACAGGCCCAGGGTCAGGAACAGTGCTTCCAGTTGCAAGAAGCCCTGGCTGCCTATCAAAAAGCTGAAGCCCATCTTACCCAGACCCAGGCGGCAACGCATCTTTCCGAACTGTATGGGCGTTTGGCGGAAACGTATGAAGCTCTAGAGAAGCCAGCGGAGGCCCTGGCCCACTGGAAATTGGCTTTTGATGCCGTGGCCAATGCTAAAGGAGCGGCAGCTTATAAATAAGGTGTAGGGGCTAGCCAACGGGCATGAGGATGCTGGCCCCTACATCTTCAATCCGATCTTCTCTTGTAGCTCGCTTGCTACGCTGTAGGGATCGCGAACGCGCGTGGTGATATCCTCGATGAAGGTGCGCCACTCTTCTTCGGTCACTTCTCTCTTCAAGGCATTCACCATGGCATGTGCGAGTAGCGCCTGCACTTCGCTGCGAACCTGGCGCTGCGCCCGCTGCGCGAGCATACCGCTCTCAACCAGGTAGGCATAATGCTGCTCGATAGCATCCGCCAGTTGCGTAATCCCCTGATCCTTGATGGCGGATGTTTTGAGTACAGGAATACGCCAGTAAGGCTTCGATTTATCGTGTTGACGCCGCATAGGATCAAGGCTGAGAAGCATGGCAAGTTCCGCTACGGTCTGATCTGCGCCCGGTTTGTCGGCCTTGCTCACCACAAAAATATCGGCGATTTCCAGGATACCGGCCTTGATTGCCTGCACCTCGTCACCCATACCCGGCGCGCTTACTACGAGTACAGTTTGAGCAGCCCGCATGACTTCGACTTCGGCCTGCCCAGTGCCTACTGTTTCAATGATGATGGGATTGTAGCCCGCGGCATCCATGGCGCGCACAACGTCGCGGGTTGAGGCTGAGAGACCACCCAGGCTGCCACGACTGGCCATGCTGCGAATGAAGACATTGGGGTCGCCCGCGAGTTCCATCATGCGGATACGATCACCCAGTATCGCTCCCCCGCTAAAGGGGCTGCTGGGATCGACGGCCACCACGCCAACTTTTCGTTCACGCCGCCGCAGTTCGCGCACCAGGTGCGTCACCAGGGTACTTTTTCCTGCCCCTGGCGCACCTGTCACACCTACGATGGCGGCGTTGCCAGCATGGAGATGCAGTTCTGCCAGGTACTGACGCGCGACAGGCGCATCATTTTCGATAAGCGTCACCATACGCGCCAGGGCGCGGCGATCACCGCTCAACAAACGTTCGACAATGTTTTGCAAGGCGCACCTACACGTCTAAACAGCTTCTGTCAGGCGATCTGCCTGGATGTTGGAACGCACAAATTCAATAATTTCCTCCGTCGGAGTGCCTGGCCCAAAACATCCCTTGATACCCATCTCTTGAATGGCGGGCAAATCTTCATCGGGCAGGATACCGCCAGCCGCAACAAGTACGTCATCCACGCCATTTTGCTTCAAGAGTTCCATCACCTTAGGGAAAATAGCCATATGCGCACCGGAGAGAATGCTCATCAAGATGGCATCCACATCTTCCTGGATGGCTGCTTCGACGATCATTTCCGGCGTCTGGCGAATGCCTGTATAAATCACTTCCATCCCTGCATCACGCAGAGCGCGTGCTATCACCTTTGCCCCGCGATCATGTCCATCCAGACCCGGCTTGGCAACTAACACACGAATTGGACGAGTTTCAGCCATAGTAGCTGACTCCTTTCGAGCCAATCTATTCTGTTAAAGCGGAAGTATAGAGCGAGCGAATAGAGCGCTCCAATTCTTCGTACATAGTAATGAAATCCGCGTTCCATTCTACAACGGCGCCTGGGCTGCTGCAAGCGTGCATCAACACCTTCGCCTGCTCAATGATCGGCTGTCGCAATTTCTTCTCGACTATAGGAATTGGCAGATTTGCTAAGACGCGTTGCTCGATCTGCGGCTGTACCCATTTATACGCGGTATGCAGGACGTAGACATACTCACGCAGCAGACGGGAGTTCAGCAGCGCCAGGAAGAAATAAAGCAGATCGACCTCTTCCTGCTGGTGGACGCGATAAATCGCGTCCCTACGAACCTCACAGTTGTCACGTACATGAAGTAAATAGAGTGTCTGCAATACCACATGTCCCCGTGTATCCAGGGTCGCCTGTAAACGATCGGTGCTCTTCACCACGAGTAGCTTGGGGGATAGGTAGCGCTGTAACGGTTTGGTAACGGCTTCACGGTCTATCCACCAGCTTCCCGTTGGCATGCTATATGGGCGGATATCCACCCCTCCGCGCAGGACGGGATAAAAATTCGTAGGGACGCGATAAATCGCGTCCTCATTGATTGTTAAGTCGTGCGGGGGGATGCGATTTATCCCATCCTTATCAGTCATTAAGTCGTGATGGGGAGTGCGATTTATCGCGTCTTTATCAGGCGGTAAGTCGTGCGGGGGGATGCGATTTATCGCGTCCTTATCAGTCATTAAGTCGTGATGGTGGACGCGATAAATCGCGTCCCTACAAATTTCACTTGTACCTATGCTCATTTGGGTAATAAAATGGCTATCGCGGCCAAGTTCTTCGCCGCGAGCTATCGATAAAAACTCGCTGAGCGGTGCGAAACGTCGTTCACCCTCAGGAGCATCATCCAGGGTGGCGCGCAAGCGGTCCAGGACGATATCATTGCTCAAAAGATAGCGTAATTCGGAGGCGGGTTGACGGAGAAAAAGCTTCTGTGCTACATGTTGCCCATGGGTAAGCGGGGAGGTCTGCCAGCGCGCTCGTATCCACGATACCTGGTGCGTACTCGTTGGAGGCGTATGCTGCGCAATCAGCACAACCGCCCCAACTTCAGCTGCGAAGACGCCCGACAGGTGCCAGAGATGATGCAGTGTCACCTGTTTGAGCAACTGCGCGCGTTCCCTGGCAGCATTGAGCCGCGCCAGCACAGGATCCGGCAGCACCAGGCCTATCCAACCGCCTGGGCGCACCACCTGCAAGGCTAGCGCGAGAAATAGCAGATAACTATCTGCCTGCCCGCGCTGCTGGGCAGAGCGGTAGCCACTGAGATCGTTATTTTTCGCCGCCAGGTAGGGCGGATTGGCGAGAAAGAGATCTACACACCTCTCCCAGGGTAGAGTGAGGCTATCAGCCTGGTGAATCTGGGGATGCATATACGTCATGTAGGGGCGCAATTCATTGCGCCCTCCGGCATTGTCGATGTCATTGGAGGGCGCAATGAATTGCGCCCCTATATTATTCATCATGGAATACAATTGCATCTCGGCCAGGAAACAGGAAACGGGGTCGGGATCAAATCCCCAGATATTGCGCTGTACGAGCTGCGCCTGCTCTTCTTGCGAGAGCTGCTTGTGTTTGCAGGAGGCGGCGAGGCGTTGGGTCGCGCCCACCAGGAAATTGCCACTGCCACAGGCTGGATCGAGGACGCGTATATGCGCCAGGTCAGCCTGGGATTTATAGCCGCAGGCATCGAGTATCTGTTCGACAAGATATGGGGGGGTAGAGAAGTGACCGCGTTTTTTGCGTTCCGTTAATGGCAAACCGGTCTCGTACCAGCCGATCTGCTCACCGGTGAGCGCCTGGGTAAATAGCATAACACGTTCCATCACTCTCTTGAAGGAAGTCTAGACTTCTTCTTGCTCCCGCAAAATTTCAAGCGCTTCGCGAGCAGCCATACGACCAGCTTCCTTGATACTCGACGCCTTTCCCAATCCCAGCAAAAATTCATGTTCGAAGACGCCGACGGTGAAGACACGATCGTTGTTGC
>WNGP01005840.1_pt1 | contig 21029 bp, 16 predicted proteins | sample 5407671 | NCBI WGS metagenome assembly WNGP01 (sample SAMN13153381, study PRJNA577476) | soil metagenome | isolation source: 40 cm soil or saprolite under Garry oak tree replicate 2 | place: USA:California | collected 2016-06-15 | reverse complement strand
CGCCGCGGTGCGCGAGGCCGACGCCGCAGGCGAGCCGCTGCTCGTGCTCGGCGGCGGCAGCAACCTGGTCGTGTCCGACGAAGGCTTCCCCGGCACGGTGCTGCGGGTCACGACGACCGGCATCGCGGTCCGCGAGGCGGGCGAGCGGGTCCTGCTCACGGTGGCGGCGGGGGAGAACTGGGACCGGCTGGTCGAGTGGTCGGTCGCCGAGAAACTCGCCGGGCTTGAGTGCCTGGCGGGCATACCCGGGCTGGCCGGCGCTACCCCGATCCAGAACGTCGGTGCCTACGGCCAGGAGGTCGCCGCGACGATCACCGCGGTCACGGTGCTCGACCGCGATACCGGCGCGGTCACCGCGCTGGCCGGCGGCGACTGCGGCTTCGGCTACCGGACCAGCCGCTTCAAGCGCACACCCTGGCCGTCGCGCCCGCCCGGCCCGAGGGCTGCGTCGCCCGGCCCGGGAGCTGGGCCGCCCGGTTCTGGGATCGCGCCGACTGGCCGGTATGTCGTGCTCGATGTCACGTTCGCGCTCGAGCGTGACCCGATGTCGGTCCCGGTCAGGTACTCCGAACTCGCGGCGAGGCTGGGGGTGCCTCACGGTGACCGCGCCCCGCTGGCCGATGTCCGGGCCGCCGTCCTCGAGCTGCGCCGGGGCAAGGGCATGGTTCTCGATCCGGCCGATCCCGATACCGCGAGCGCGGGGTCGTTCTTCACCAATCCCGTCCTGGGCCGCGCCGAGATCGCCAGGCTGGAGCGCATTGCCTCGGCTCGCCGGCCAGGAGCGCGCGTGCCGGCCTACCCCGTCGGGGGCGGGGCCAGCCCGGGCGGCCGGGAGGGGTCCGGGCACGTCAAGGTGCCCGCGGCCTGGCTGATCGAGCAAGCCGGGTTCGGCAAGGGCTATCCCGGTCACGGCACGGCCAGGATCTCCTCCAAGCACACGCTCGCGCTGACCAACGCCGGCGGGGCGAGCGCGGCCGACCTGATCGGCCTGGCCAGGGAGATCGTCGCGGGCGTGCGTTCGGCGTTCGGAATCGAGCTGGTCAACGAGCCGGTGCTGGTCGGCCTGGCGCTGTAGCCGCCCGCTCGCCGGCCGGGTGGCCGGCCGGGTGGCCGGCCGGGTCGGACGCGGCCAGCCAGGCGTCGATGCCAGCCAGCAGCCCGGCCCTGACCCCGGCGGGCGCCGCCGACCCGAGCACCGACATCCTCGCCAGGCCGGCCAGCCGCTCGTCGCACAGCCCGTGCACGTCCCTGGCCAGCTCGTACTGCGCGGTCAGGCGCGACCCGAACAGCAGCGGGTCGTCGGCGCCGAGTGCGACAGGGATCCCGGCGTCGAGCAGCCGCCGCAGCGGCACGCCGGCGGGGGTCGCGGCGACGCCGAGCGCGACGTTCGACGCCGGGCAGACCTCCAGCGTCGTCTGCCGCTCCGCCAGCCGCCCGACCAAAGCGGGGTCGGCGGCGGCGGCCACGCCGTGCCCGATCCGGTCGGCGTTCAGCTCGTCGAGGCAGGCACGGACGCTCTCGGGGCCGGAGAGCTCGCCCCCGTGCGGGACGGCGAGCAGCCCGGCGCGAGTCGCGATCCTGAACGCGGCCGCGAACTCGGCGGGGGCGCCGCGCCGCTCGTCGTTGGACAGCCCGAACCCGACCACGCCGCGCCCGGCGTAGCCGGCTGCCAGCCGCGCGGTCGTCCGCGCGTCAAGCGGATGCCTGGTCCGGTTCGCCGCGAAGACCACGCCGATACCGATGCCCGCCGCGCGCGCGGCCGCCGCGGTCGCGTCGAGCACGAGTTCGGTGAACGCGGTCAGCCCGCCGAACCGGCCCGCGTAACCGGACGGGTCGACCTGGTACTCGAGCCAGCCCGAGCCCTCCGCCCGCTCGTCCTGCGCCATCTCGGTGATCAGCCGGCGAATGTCGGAGTCGGTGCGGAGCACCGCCCTCGCGCAGTCATACAGCCGCTGGAACCGGAACCAGCCGCGCTCGTCGGTCCCGCGCAGCCGGGGCGGCCAGTCGGCCCCGAACGCGTCGGGCAGGCCGATTCCGTGCGCATCCGCGAGCTCGATCAATGTCGAGCGACGGATCGCGCCGGTGAAGTGCAGATGCAGGTGGGCCTTGGGAAGCAGGTCGAGCCGCCGTGCCATCTGCCTAGCCTGCCCGCCCGCCCGGTCGGTCAGCGGGCCTGGGCAAGCAGATCGCCGAGCCTGGTCATTCCCGCCTCGAGGTCGGCGTCGGCCAGGGCCGCCGACAGCCGGAAGTAGCCAGGCGCCCCGAACGCCTCGCCGGGGACGACAGCGACCTCCGCCTCCTCGAGCACCACCTCGGCGAGTTCGGCCGAGCTGTCGATCCTGCGGCCGGCCAGCCGCTTGCCGAGCACTCCCTTGACGCTCGGGAAGCAGTAGAACGCCCCGTCAGGCAGCGGACACAGCACTCCGGGGATCTTGTTGAGCATGATGGTCATCTGCTCCCTGCGACGGCCGAAAGCCTCGCGCATCCGCGTCACCGCGGATAGGTCGCCGGAGACCGCGGCCAGGGCCGCCGCCTGCGCCACGTTGCAGACGTTGGAGGTGGCATGCGACTGGAGGTTGGTCGCCGCCTTGACCACGTCGGCCGGCCCGATCATCCAGCCGACCCGCCAGCCGGTCATCGCGTAGGTCTTCGCCACGCCGTTCAGCACGACGCAGCGGTCGGCCAGGCCGGGCGCTGCCACCGGGATCGAGGTAAATGTGGCCGAGCCGTAGACCAGGTGCTCGTAGATCTCGTCGGTCACCACCCACAGCCCGCGGCTGGCCGCCCACTGCCCGATCTCGGCAACCAGCGCGGGCGGGTAGACCGCGCCGGTCGGGTTCGACGGCGAGACGAAGATCAGCACCTTGGTACGGTCGGTGCGGTGCGCCTCGAGGTCGGCGACCGTGGTCAGGAAACCCGAGTTCTCGTCGGCCAGCACGGGCACGGCCACGCCGCCCGCCAGCGCGATCACCTCGGGATAGGTCGTCCAGTACGGCGCCGGCAGCAGCACCTCGTCGCCCGGGTCGAGCAGGGTCGCGACCGCCTGGTAGACGGCCTGCTTCCCGCCGTTGGTGACCAGCACCTGGCTTGGTTGCACCGCGAGGCCTGAGTCGCGCGCCGTCTTCGCCGCGATCGCCTCGCGCAGCTCGGGCAGTCCGGCGGTGGGCGAGTACTTGTGGAACCTGGGGTCCGCGCAGGCCCGTTGCGCCGCCTCGACGATGTAGCCGGGCGTCGGGAAGTCCGGCTCTCCGGCGCCGAAGCCGATCACCGGCCGCCCGGCGGCCTTCATCGCCCGTGCCCTGGCGTCGACGGCCAGCGTCGCGGACTCGCTGATCGCGGCTATCCGCGCGGAGAGTCTTGGCTTGCTCGAGATGCTGGGTGCGGTCGGCTCGCTCAGTGCCATGTCCAGCATCTTCCCACCCCCGGTCGGCCCGGCGGCGCAACGCCCCGCGGGCCGCCGCGCGGCCAACAGCGGCCGCCAGCCCAAACACGGCGCGGTTCGACGCGAAGGCGGTTGGCAACGTACACTTCAACATCTGGTGGTCTTCCGTCAGGCAGCGGCAGCATGCCTGCGGGGCCGCACAGAGGCAGTAACTCAGCAGAGGGCAGTAGCTCAATTGGCCAGAGTCCCGGTCTCCAAAACCGGCGGTTGGGGGTTCGAGTCCCTCCTGCCCTGCGAGTTGGCTCGTGACCCGCGGGCCCCACACCGGCGTGAGCCGGCCAGCCGAAGGCCTCGGCTGGGTAGAGACCAGCGCGACAGGTGAGGACATGGCAACTCAGGTACGTGGCTCGCAGGCCAGGAGACCGGCTAAGACCGGCGGCCCGGCGAAGCCGGAGCGGACGAGCCCGCCCGTCTTCGTGCGGGAGGTCAGGGCCGAGGTGGGCATTGTCACCGGCGTGGACACGGTTCTCACCAGGCTCGTGTTCGCCGTCTTCAGCAAGTGACGGCGCGGGAGCTATGTAGTATCCGTGCGCTAAGCGTGGCAGCATGATCACCGGGGGTTAGGTTCTCCGGATTCGCAGATGCGGGCGGCGTTCGGTCAGCAGTGACGTTGGGCCAGCAGTGCGGCGCCGGCGGGTTGCGCGCGAGCACGAGGCGCGCAGAAGAGCAGAGAAAGAGCCAAGAGAGAAAGAGCTATCGTGTCCGACTCCGAACAGATCGGTGCGCCGATGGCCGGGCCGTCCGATGACGACCAGGCCGACGTGCTCAGCGAGTCAGCCGTCGCCGACGGCGCGGCCGATGACGTCGGCGTGGCCCAGGAGGCCGCCGCCGGAGCGACGGAGGAGGCCGAGGAAGCCGATCCTGTCGCGGCGTTCGAGGCCGAGCTCCGGCGGCTGCCCGGCGAGTGGTACGTCGTGCACTCCTACGCGGGATACGAGAACCGGGTCAGGGCGAACCTGGAGAGCCGCACCCAGTCGCTGAACATGGAGGACTACATCTTCCAGATCGAGGTCCCCACGCACGAGGTGATCGAGGTCAAGGGCGGCAAGCGGCAGCAGGTGCAGGAGAAGGTGCTGCCCGGCTACATCCTGGTGCGGATGGACCTGACCGACGAGTCGTGGGCGGCGGTGCGGAACACCCCGGGCGTGACCGGCTTCGTCGGGCTGTCGAGCCGGCCGTCGCCGTTGTCGCTGGACGAGGTCATGTCGCTGCTCGCGCCGGTGCCCGAGGAGAAGGCGGCCAAGAAGGCCGAGACCTTGCGGGCGGCGGCGGTGGACTTCGAGGTGAACCAGTCGGTTACCGTGATGGACGGGCCGTTCGCCACGCTCCCCGCCACGGTGAGCGAGATCAACCCGGACACCCAGAAGCTCAAGGTGCTCGTGTCGATCTTCGGTCGCGAGACGCCGGTCGAGCTCTCCTTCGACCAGGTCAGCAAGATCTGAGTACGGCAAGCAGGATCTGAGCACGGCAAGCAAGATAACGATAAGGACTCCAGGCAGATGGCTCCGAGGAAGAAGAAGATCGCCACGGTCGTGAAGGTGCAGCTCAACGCGGGCGCGGCCACCCCCGCTCCGCCGGTCGGCACGGCCCTTGGCCCGCACGGCGTCAACATCATGGACTTCGTCAGGCAGTACAACGCGGCGACCGAGTCGCAGCGCGGCAACATCATCCCGGTCGAGATCACGATCTACGAAGACCGGACCTTCTCGTTCATCACGAAGACCCCGCCGGCCGCCGAGCTGATCAAGAAGGCCGCCGGGGTGCAGAAGGGCAGCGCGGAGCCGCACAAGACCAAGGTCGGCAAGATGTCGAAGGCGCAGGTCAGGGAAATCGCCCAGACTAAGATGCCGGACCTGAACGCGACCAGCATCGAGGCGGCCGAGCAGATCATCGCCGGAACGGCCAGGTCGATGGGGATCACCGTCGAGGGCTGATCGCACGAATGCAGCACGCCGGGATCCGACGCCGGGCCAGATCCTGAGCCGCAACCGGACCCGGCGAGTGGCAGGGCCAGGCGCTGGCCCGCTGACCACGACCTCTCTACTCACTCAACGGGAGACAGACAATGAAGCGCAGCAAGGCCTACCGCAAGGCCGATGAGCTGGTCGACGCGGCGACGGTGTACGCGCCCGCGCAGGCGATCGACCTGGCCAGGAAGACATCGACGACCAAGTTCGACTCGACCGTCGAGGTGGCGATCAGGCTCGGCGTCGACCCGCGCAAGGCCGACCAGATGGTGCGCGGCACCGTGAACCTGCCGCACGGAACCGGCAAGACCGCCCGCGTGCTGGTCTTCGCCGCAGGCGGTCGCGCCGAGGAGGCGCGCGCGGCCGGCGCCGACATCGTCGGCTCCGACGAGCTGATCGAGCGGGTGCAGGGCGGCTTCCTCGACTTCGACGCGGTCGTGGCCACGCCCGACCTGATGGGCAAGGTCGGGCGGCTCGGCCGGGTGCTCGGCCCGCGCGGGTTGATGCCCAACCCCAAGACCGGCACGGTGACCGCGGACGTCGCCAAGGCCGTCACCGACATCAAGGGCGGCAAGATCGAGTTCCGGGTGGACCGGCATGGCAGCCTGCACTTCATCATCGGCAAGGCGTCGTTCGACGACCGCGCGCTGGTCGAGAACTACGCGGCCGCGATCGACGAGGTGGTCAGGCTCAAGCCGGCCGCCGCCAAGGGCAGGTACCTGAGGAAGATCACCTTCTCCACCACCATGGGGCCAGGCGTCCCGGTCGACCCGTCGATGACCAGGAACCTGACCGAGTCCGAGGAGGCCGCGGCCGGCTGAGGAGACCCGAGCTAGGGGAGCCACCGTTCGGGCTGCCACGTTCGGGCTGCCATGTTCGGGCTGAAGTATCGGCGCCAGGCCTGCGGCTTGGCGCCGATTTCCCTGGTGGCGGCGTCCCGCTGGGCGCGGCCCGCCTGGTGGTCCGGCGGAAGGCGATTTGGCGGAGGGCGATTTGGCGGCGAGCGCGGGGGCGCGTACGCTTGGGCACGCCAAAGACCGTCGGTTGCCGCCGTGCCGTTTGCGCACGCGGCCGAAGGCCCGGACATCCGGGCGGCCCGCGCAGGTGAGCTGAGCTGTACCGCACATCAGGCGATCGAGTCGCCTGACGCGGTCCCGCCCCGGTGCGCCTGCGCCCGGGGCGTTCGTGTTTTCCGGGCCCTCCGCCGGTCGTGATGATGTCGTTCGGAGCGGCCCGTTACCGGGCTGACTCCCCGAGGCAGGAGGGATGCCCATGGCGAGGGCGGTAAAGGAGGCGACGGTCGCCGAGCTGACCGAGCGATTCCAGAACTCATCCGGCGCTGTGCTCACCGAGTACCGCGGGCTGACGGTGGCCCAGGTCAGGGAACTCCGCCAGGCACTCGGCGAGGATGCCACGTTCTCGGTGGTGAAGAACACCCTCACCAAGATCGCGGCCAAGGACGCCGGGATGGCCGAAGACTTCTCGGAACTGCTCGTCGGTCCGTCGGCGATCGCGTTCGTCGGCGGCGACGTGGTTCAGGCGGCGAAGGGACTGCGTGACTTCTCCAGGGCCAACCCGCTGCTGGTGATCAAGGGCGGAGTGCTCGAGGGCAAGACCCTGACGCCCGCCGAGATCTCCAAGCTCGCGGATCTCGAGCCGCGCGACGTGCTGCTGGCCAAGCTGGCCGGCGCCATGAAGGCCACGATGGCGGGAGCGGCGGCGACGTTTGCGGCGCTTCCGGTCCAGATGGCCAGGCTGATGGCGGCACTTGAGGAGAAGAAGGCGGCCGAAGGGCCGGCCGACGGCGCGGCCGGTGCGGCCGGGCCGGGCGTGGCGGTCGAGGCCGACGCCGAGGCCGACGCGCCCGCCGACACGAAGACGGGCGCCGGAGCCTAGTAAGGCCGGCGGCTCGCCCGACGAGCAGCAGGCAGTGACCAGACGTGCATCGGCCGAGGAGGCCGACAGCGAGAAGAGAGCTAGACGGAGGAAGCACCAAGATGGCGAAGATCAGCACAGGCGACCTGCTTGACGCGTTCAAGGAGATGACGCTCATCGAGCTGTCGGAGTTCGTGAAGCAGTTCGAGGAGACCTTTGACGTCAAGGCCGCCGCTCCGGTTGCGATGGCAGCTACCGGTGCGGTCGGCGGTGGCGAGGCCGCCGCCGAGGCGGAGGAGCAGGACGAGTTCGATGTCATCCTCGAGGCTGCGGGCGACAAGAAGATCCAGGTGATCAAGGAGATCCGGCCGCTGACCGGCCTTGGCCTGAAGGAGGCCAAGGACCTCGTCGACGGCGCGCCGCAGCGGATCCTGGAGAAGGTCAACAAGGAGGCCGCCGAGAAGGCGAAGTCCGTGCTTGAGGGTGTCGGCGCGAGAGTCACCGTCAAGTAAGCGTTCACAGCGCATCGAAGCTCAGCGGGTGCCGGACGGGTAGTTCCGTCCGGCACCCGCAGACGTGTGTGCGTCACGTGCCGTTACGAGGAGAGGCGGGAACGTCGGCCCGCGGACGGCCGGTTCGCGCCGGGCCGCGCGACCAACGCGTCGCGCTCAGCCGTCGCCGCCGAGCCGCCAGCGCTGGCCGGCGCGCCGCCGGCCAGCGCTAACGAGCCGCCAGCCAACCCGAACAAGTCTCACTTCCCAGTCCTGGGCAGGCCCAAACACGCAGGCCAGTGTGATTTTCGTCACGTCGCCTAACGTGACGACACATGGGCTTTCCCTCTTGACGTTTGGCCGCTGAGGAGCGATGCTGCCATCAGCCGTGAATATTAAAGTGCAGGTAGCTTGACCAGCAGTGGGTCTGTGGACTAGACTGCCAATTTGCGCTGCACCTACATGTCCTTCGGCACATCCTAACCCACAGTTTCGCTTCACACGGGGGCGAAGCCGCAGGGCGTTTTGCGTGCGCGCGGTGACCGTTCAGCCACGAGCTCGGAAGGACCCCTGTTGGCAGCCTCGCGCAGCGCCTCAGCTATCGCTCCTGGTCCATATCGCATTTCCTTCGCCCGCATCACGGAACCGCTTGAGGTTCCGAGTCTTCTCGCCCTGCAGACCGACTCGTTCGACTGGCTGCTGGGCAACGAGAAGTGGCGGGACAGGATAGAGGTCGAGCACAACCTCGGCCGCAAGGACCTGCCGGAGCAGTCAGGCCTCGAAGAAATCTTCGAGGAGATCAGTCCGATCGAGGACTTCACGGGAACGATGTCGCTCTCGTTCCGCGATCACCGGTTCGAGCCGCCGAAGTACTCGGCCGACGAGTGCAAGGAGAAGGACATGACCTTCTCCGCGCCGATGTTCGTCACCGCCGAGTTCATCAACAACTCGACCGGCGAGATCAAGAGCCAGACCGTCTTCATGGGTGACTTCCCGCTGATGTCGCCCAAGGGGACGTTCATCATCAACGGCACCGAACGTGTCGTCGTCAGCCAGCTTGTCCGCTCACCGGGCGTGTACTTCGACCGGCAGGTGGACAAGGCCTCGGACAAGGACATCTATAGCTGCAAGGTGATCCCGTCCCGGGGCGCCTGGCTGGAGTTCGAGATCGACAAGCGGGACAGCGTCGGCGTCCGGATCGACCGCAAGCGCAAGCAGAGCGTGACAGTCCTGCTCAAGGCGCTCGGCTGGGACGAGGCCAAGATCCGCGAGCGGTTCGGCGCCTACGAGTCGATGCTGGCCACGCTGGACAAGGACCACACCAGCGGCCAGGACGACGCCCTGCTCGACATCTACCGCAAGCTCCGCCCCGGCGAGCCGCCGACGAGGGAGTCCGCGCAGGCGCTGCTCGAGAACCTCTACTTCAACCCCAAGCGCTACGACCTGGCCAAGGTCGGCCGCTACAAGGTGAACAAGAAGCTCGGCCTGACCCTGCCCATCACCCAGGGCACGCTGACCGAGGAAGACATCGTCGCCACCATCGAGTACCTCGTCAAGCTGCACGTCGGCGAGGACGAGATGAAGGCACCCGACGCGCTGATCCCGGTCGAGACCGACGACATCGACCACTTCGGCAACCGGCGGCTGCGCACGGTCGGCGAGCTGATCCAGAACCAGGTCAGGCTCGGCCTGGCCAGGATGGAGCGGGTGGTCAGGGAGCGGATGACGACCCAGGACGTCGAGGCGATCACGCCGCAGACCCTGATCAACATCCGGCCCGTGGTCGCCTCGATCAAGGAGTTCTTCGGCACCAGCCAGCTCTCCCAGTTCATGGACCAGACCAACCCTCTGGCCGGGCTGACCCACAAGCGCAGGCTGTCCGCGCTCGGCCCCGGCGGCCTGTCCCGCGAGCGGGCGGGCTTCGAGGTCCGCGACGTGCACCCGAGCCACTACGGCCGCATGTGCCCGATCGAGACCCCTGAGGGCCCGAACATCGGCCTGATCGGCTCGCTCTCCTCGTACGGGCGGGTCAACGCGTTCGGCTTCGTCGAGACGCCCTACCGCAAGGTCAAGGGCGGCAAGGTGACCGACCAGGTCGACTACCTGACCGCCGACGAGGAGGACAGGCACGTCATCGCGCAGGCCAACGAGCCGATCGAGCCCGACGGCAGCTTCACCGGCGCGCGCGTGCTGGTCCGCCGCAAGGGCGGCGAGGTCGACTACATCAAGCCGGACGAGGTCGACTACATCGACGTCTCGCCGCGCCAGATGGTGTCGGTGGCCACGGCGATGATCCCGTTCCTCGAGCACGACGACGCGAACCGGGCGCTGATGGGCTCGAACATGCAGCGCCAGTCGGTCCCGCTGCTGCGCAGCGATTCGCCGCTGGTCGGCACCGGCATGGAGTACCGTGCGGCGACCGACGCCGGCGACGTGATCGTCGCGGGCAAGGCCGGGGTGGTCGAGGAGGTCAGCGCCGACGAGGTCACCGTCGCCAACGACGACGGCACGCGGACGACGTACCTGGTCGCCAAGTTCCAGCGGTCCAACCAGGGGACCTGCTTCAACCAGAAGCCGATCGTCACCGGCGGCCAGCGAGTCGAGGTCGGCCAGGTGGTGGCCGACGGGCCGTGCACGGACAAGGGCGAGATGGCGCTCGGCAAGAACCTGCTCGTCGCGTTCATGCCGTGGGAAGGCCACAACTACGAGGACGCGATCATCCTGTCCCAGCGGCTCGTGCAGGACGACGTGCTCTCCTCGATCCACATCGAGGAGCACGAGGTCGACGCGCGGGACACCAAGCTGGGGCCGGAGGAGATCACCAGGGACATCCCGAACGTCTCCGAGGAGGTACTCGCCGACCTTGACGACCGCGGCATCATCAGGATCGGCGCCGAGGTCGTCACCGGCGACATCCTGGTCGGCAAGGTCACGCCCAAGGGCGAGACCGAGCTGACCCCCGAGGAGCGGCTGCTCCGCGCGATCTTCGGCGAGAAGACGGCGAGTCCGGCCGTGTCATCGGCGTCCGGGTGTTCTCCCGCGAGGAGGGCGACGAGCTGCCGCCTGGCGTCAACGAGCTCGTCCGGGTCTATGTCGCCGCCAAGCGGAAGATCACCGACGGCGACAAGCTGGCCGGGCGGCACGGTAACAAGGGCGTCATCGCCAAGATCCTGCCGGTCGAGGACATGCCGTTCCTCGAGGATGGCACCGCGGTCGACATCGTGCTCAACCCGCTCGGCGTGCCCGGCCGGATGAACGTCGGCCAGGTGCTCGAGACGCACCTCGGGTGGGTCGCGGCCACCGGCTGGAAGGTCGACGGCAAGGACGCCGACTGGAAGGACAGGCTGCGCCAGATCGGGGCCGGCGCGTCCGAGCCCGGCACCAAGGTCGCCACGCCCGTTTTCGACGGTGCCCAGGAGGAGGAGATCACCGGCCTGCTCAGCTCGGCGCTGCCGAACCGGGACGGCGTCCAGCTAGTCGGCGCGAGCGGCAAGGCCAGGCTGCTCGACGGCCGGACCGGCGAACCGTTCAAGGATCCGATCTCGGTCGGCTACATCTACATACTCAAGCTGCTGCACCTGGTGGACGACAAGATCCACGCCAGGTCCACCGGCCCGTACTCGATGATCACCCAGCAGCCGCTCGGCGGTAAGGCGCAGTTCGGCGGGCAGCGGTTCGGTGAGATGGAGGTCTGGGCGCTGGAGGCCTACGGCGCCGCCTACGCGCTGCAGGAACTGCTCACGATCAAGTCCGACGACATCCTCGGCCGGGTCAAGGTGTACGAGGCCATCGTCAAGGGCGAGAACATCCCCGAGCCAGGCATCCCTGAGTCGTTCAAGGTGCTGATCAAGGAGATGCAGTCGCTCTGCCTGAACGTCGAGGTGCTGTCCAGCGACGGCGCGGCGATCGAAATGCGCGACACCGACGAGGACGTGTTCCGTGCGGCGGAGGAACTGGGAATCGACCTGTCCCGGCGCGAGCCGAGCAGTGTCGAGGAGGTCTGATCCGCGAGCCATCACGAGCCATCACGGGATTAGGGGAACAACAGAGTGCTAGACGTCAACTTCTTCGACGACCTGCGGATTGGCCTGGCCACGGCCGACGACATCAGGCTCTGGTCGCACGGCGAGGTCAAGAAGCCAGAGACGATCAACTACCGCACGCTCAAGCCAGAGAAGGACGGGCTGTTCTGCGAGAAGATCTTCGGCCCGACCAGGGACTGGGAGTGCTACTGCGGCAAGTACAAGCGGGTCAGGTTCAAGGGCATCATCTGCGAGCGCTGCGGCGTCGAGGTCACCCGCGCCAAGGTGCGGCGCGAGCGGATGGGCCACATCGAGCTGGCCGCGCCGGTCACCCACATCTGGTACTTCAAGGGCGTGCCGAGCCGGCTCGGCTACCTGCTCGACCTGGCGCCGAAGGACCTGGAGAAGGTCATCTACTTCGCCGCCTACATGATCACCTACGTCGACACCGAGGCGCGCGACCGTGACCTGCCCTCGCTCGAGGCCAAGATCACGAACGAGAAGAGCGCGATCGAGCAGCGCCGCGACGTCGACATCGCGGCCAGGCAGTCCAAGCTGGAGAAGGACCTGGCCGAGCTCGAGGCCGCCGGCGCCAAGGGCGACGCGCGGCGCAAGGTCAGGGAGGGCTCGGACCGCGAGTGCAGGCAGATCCGCGACCGCGCGCAGCGCGAGATCGACCGGATCGAGGAGGTCTGGAACAGGTTCAGGAACCTGAAGATCCAGGACCTCGAGGGCGACGAGCTGCTCTACCGCGAGATGCGGGACCGGTTCGGCCGGTACTTCCGCGGCGGCATGGGCGCTCAGGCGATCCAGGAGCGGGTCGGCAGCTTCGACCTCGAGGCCGAAGCCGCGAGCCTGCGCGAGACGATCAGGACCGGCAAGGGCCAGCGCAAGGCGCGGGCGCTGAAGCGGCTCAAGGTCGTCTCGGCGTTCCTGAACACCACGAACAGCCCGCTGGGCATGGTGCTCGACTGCATCCCGGTGATCCCGCCTGACCTGCGGCCGATGGTGCAGCTCGACGGCGGCAGGTTCGCCACCTCGGACCTGAACGACCTGTACCGGCGCGTCATCAACAGGAACAACAGGCTCAAGCGCCTGCTTGACCTCGGAGCACCCGAGATCATTGTTAACAATGAAAAGCGGATGCTCCAGGAGGCGGTCGACTCGCTGTTCGACAACGGCCGGCGCGGCCGCCCGGTCACCGGCCCGGGCAACCGCCCGCTCAAGTCGCTGTCCGACATGCTCAAGGGCAAGCAGGGCCGGTTCCGCCAGAACCTGCTCGGCAAGCGCGTCGACTACTCGGGCCGCAGCGTCATCGTGGTCGGTCCGCAGCTCAAGCTGCACCAGTGCGGGCTGCCCAAGGAGATGGCCGTCGAGCTGTTCAAGCCGTTCGTGATGAAGCGCCTGGTCGACCTGAACCACGCGCAGAACATCAAGTCGGCCAAGCGGATGGTCGAGCGCGCCAGGCCTGTCGTGTGGGATGTACTCGAGGAAGTCATCCGCGAGCACCCGGTGCTGCTGAACCGCGCGCCGACGCTGCACAGGCTCGGCATCCAGGCGTTCGAGCCGCAGCTCGTCGAGGGCAAGGCGATCCAGATCCACCCGCTGGTCTGCACCGCGTTCAACGCGGACTTCGATGGCGACCAGATGGCGGTGCACGTGCCGCTGTCCGCCGAGGCGCAGGCCGAGGCGCGGATCCTGATGCTGTCGACCAACAACATCCTCAAGCCGGCTGACGGCAAGCCGGTGACCATGCCCACCCAGGACATGATCATCGGGATCTACTGCCTGACCAGGATGACGCCGGACACCAAGGGAACCGGGCGGGTTTTCGGCGGGCTGCCCGAGGCGCTGATGGCCTACGACCGCGGCGAGCTTGACCTGCAGGCCGAGATCACCGTGCGGCTGCGCGCCGCCGCCCCGCCGGCCGGGTTCGCGGCGCCCGACGGCTGGGAGCCCGGCCAGCAGTTCCGGCTGGCCACGACACTCGGGCGGTGCCTGTTCAACGAGACGCTGCCGGACGACTACCCGTTCGTGAACTACGAGGTGGGCAAGAAGCAGCTCTCGGTGATCGTCAACGAGCTGGCCGAGAAGTACCCGAAGGTGGAGGTCGCGGCCGCGCTCGACAAGCTCAAGGACGCCGGCTTCCACTGGGCGACCAGGGCCGGGGTCACGATCGCGATCGAGGACGTGGTCGCGCCGCCGAACAAGGCGGCGATCCTGGACACCTACGAGAGGCGGGCCGAGAAGGTCCAGCGCGAGTACGAGCGCGGCCTGATCACCGACGACGAGCGGCGTCAGGAGCTGATCGAGATCTGGACGCACGCCACGGCCGACGTGGCGCAGGACATGGAGGCGGCCTTCCCCGAGACCAACCCGGTCTGGATGATGGTCAACTCCGGTGCCCGCGGCAACCAGATGCAGGTCAGGCAGATCGCGGGCATGCGCGGCCTGGTCTCCAACCCCAAGGGCGAGACCATCCCGCGGCCGATCAAGTCCAGCTTCCGCGAGGGGCTGTCCGTGCTGGAGTACTTCATCTCCACGCACGGCGCGCGCAAGGGCCTGGCGGACACCGCGCTGCGCACCGCGGACTCCGGCTACCTGACCAGGCGGCTGGTGGACGTGGCGCAGGACGTGATCGTCCGCGAGGAGGACTGCGCCACCGACCGGTCGCTGCCCATGCGGATCGCGGAAAAGGACGCCGCGGGCACGCTGCGCAAGCTGCCCAGCATCGAGAACACGGGCACCGGGCGCACGCTGGCCGAAGACGTGACCGACGCCGACGGCAAAATCCTGGCCACGGTCGACACTGACCTGACCGAGACGCTGATCGAGGCGATGATCGGCGCCGGGGTGGAGTCGGTGCGCACCTTCAGCGTGCTGGTCTGCCAGGCCAAGGTCGGTGTCTGCGCCAAGTGCTACGGGCGGTCGCTGGCCACCGGCAAGCGGGTCGACGTCGGCGAGGCGGTCGGCATCATCGCCGCCCAGTCGATCGGCGAGCCCGGCACCCAGCTCACGATGCGTACCTTCCACACCGGCGGCGTGGCGGGCCTGGACATCACCCACGGCCTGCCGCGCATCCAGGAGCTGTTCGAGGCCAGGATCCCCAAGGGCATGGCGCCGATCAGCGAGGTGGACGGCAGGGTGCGGATCGAGGAGCCGGAGAAGGCGCGGAAGATCATCATCACGCCGGACGACGGCTCAGAGGACGTGCCTTACCAGGTCTCGGTCCGGTCGCGGATGCTCGTTGCCGACGGCGACCACGTCACCGTCGGCCAGCAGCTCATCGCCGGCGCGGTCAACCCGCACGAGGTGCTCCGGATCCTCGGTTCCCGCGAGGTGCAGCTTCACCTGGTGCACGAGGTGCAGGAGGTCTACCGGTCTCAGGGAGTGTCGATCCACGACAAGCACATCGAGATCATCATCAGGCAGATGCTCAAGCGGGTGAACGTGCTGGAGTCCGGCGATACCGACCTGCTGCCCGGCGAGCTGGTCGAGCGGCCGCGGTTCGAGGCGATGAACCGCTCCGTCGTCGAGGGCGGCGGAACCTCGGCGGCGGGCCGCCCGGTGCTGATGGGGATCACGAAGGCATCGCTGGCCACCGAGTCGTGGCTGTCGGCGGCCTCGTTCCAGGAGACGACCCGGGTGCTGACCGACGCGGCGATCCACGCCAGGTCGGACTCGCTGGTCGGCCTCAAGGAGAACGTGATCATCGGCAAGCTGATCCCCGCGGGCACCGGCATGCAGCGCTACCGATCGCTGCGGGTGGAGCCCAAGGAGGACGCCAGGGCGGCCGCCTACCCGGCCGCCACGTACCCGACGGAGGTCAACTACCCGTTCGGCAGCCCGTCAGGTGATGCCGTGCCGCTGGACGAGTACAGCTTCGGCGCGTACCAGAGGTAACGACGAGCGCGCCGCGGCGCCACTGGCAGCGCGATGGCCCGCGGCGGGCCGGGGCGCGGTCCCTGATCGGGCCGCGCCCCCGCCGTCGTGTATCACCGGACACCGGTATCCCGTCGGCCCGGATCGGATATGATGGAGCGTCGCTGAGGCAGGAGACCGGCCCGCTTTGACCACCGTGGGCGGCGTTGGGTATCCTGGTTCTCCGTGCCCGTGATTGCGGGCACGCACGTCTGTGAACCGACGTCAGGCCGCCGCATCGGCAGCCGTCGCCGGGCCGGGCGTGTGCGACCTTCCTCCCCGTCATCCGGGCCGCAGCGCGGCCCAGGTGCGCCGCGAGAGCGGCGACACGCCCGAGCGCGGGGGTCGGGCAGCAGGCCACAGTCTGTGCATGCGACATCGTCGCTGCCCGCCTCGCCAGGGGTGCGGCGGCCGGCGGCGGAGCAGGCGGAGAACGACAGCAGTACGACGGACGACAGCAGAACGACGGACAGAAGACGGAGACGCGGTGCCCACGATCCAGCAGCTGGTCCGCAAGGGCCGCCAGGACAAGGTAGCCAAGAACAAGACCCCGGCGCTCAAGGGGAGCCCGCAGCGTCGTGGCGTCTGCACGCGCGTCTACACGACAACGCCCAAGAAGCCGAACTCGGCGCTCCGCAAGGTCGCCAGGGTGAGGCTGACCAGCCACGTGGAGGTCACCGCCTACATCCCGGGTGTCGGCCACAACCTGCAGGAGCACTCGATCGTGCTGGTGCGGGGCGGTCGCGTGCGCGACCTCCCCGGCGTGCGCTACAAGATCATCCGCGGTTCGCTCGACACCCAGGGCGTGCGCAACCGCAAGCAGGCTCGCAGTCGTTACGGCGCGAAGAAGGAGAAGAGCTGAGATGCCGCGTAAGGGCCCCGCGACCAAGCGCCCGCTGGTCACCGATCCGGTCTACGGCTCGCCTCTGGTCACCGCGCTGGTAAACAAGGTGCTGCGGAATGGCAAGCGCGCGCTGGCCGAGCGGGTCGTCTACGGCGCGCTCGAGGGCTGCCGCGATAAGACGGGCAATGACCCGGTCGTGACGCTCAAGCGCGCGCTCGACAACGTCAAGCCGACGCTCGAGGTCCGCAGCCGCCGGGTCGGCGGCGCGACCTACCAGGTGCCTATCGAGGTCCGCGCGTCCAGGAGCACCACGCTCGCCCTGCGCTGGCTGGTGTCCTACTCCACGTCGCGCCGGGAGAAGACGATGACCGAGCGGCTGATGAACGAGCTGCTCGACGCGAGCAACGGCCTCGGCGCGAGCGTCAAGCGCCGCGAGGACATGCACAAGATGGCCGAGTCCAACAAGGCGTTCGCCCACTACCGCTGGTAGCGGGCCGACCCAACACCACATTCACAGGCGCAACGAACCAGCACGAGAACTGCGAGCAGGGAACGAGGATCAGACACAGTGGCCGCCACAGTCACCGCCACCGAGCTGGCCAGGGTCCGGAACATCGGGATCATGGCTCATATCGACGCGGGCAAAACGACGACTACCGAGCGGATCCTGTTCTACACGGGCATCAACTACAAGCTCGGCGAGGTCCATGAGGGCGCGGCCACCATGGACTGGATGGAACAGGAGCAGGAGCGTGGCATCACGATCACGTCGGCCGCGACCACCTGCATCTGGCGCGATCACACGATCAACATCCTCGACACGCCGGGGCACGTGGACTTCACCGTCGAGGTGGAGCGCTCGCTGCGGGTGCTCGACGGCGCCGTGGCCGTGTTCGACGGCGTGGCCGGCGTGGAGCCGCAGTCCGAGACCGTCTGGCGTCAGGCCGACCGGTACGGCGTGCCCCGGGTCTGCTTCGTGAACAAGATGGACCGGGTCGGCGCCGAGTTTCACCGTTGCGTCGAGATGATTACCGACCGGCTCGGCGCGAAGCCGCTGGTGATCCAGCTCCCGTGGGGCGTGGAGTCCGACTTCCGCGGTGTCATCGACCTGGTCAGGATGCGTGCGCTGCTCTGGCAGGGCGAGGGCAAGGGGGAGGACTACGAGGTCACCGACATCCCCGCCCACCACGCCGAGGCGGCCAGGGAGTGGCGCGACAACCTGCTCGAGGCCATCGCCGAGAACGACGAGGAGATGATGGAGCTGTACCTCGAGGGCACCGAGCCCACCGAGGAGCAGCTTGTCGCCGCCATCCGGCGGGCCACCGTCGCCAGTGCGGTTACCCCGGTGCTGTGCGGCAGCGCGTTCAAGAACAAGGGCGTCCAGCCGATGCTCGACGCGATCGTGGAGTACCTGCCGAGCCCGGTCGACATCCCGGCGATCCACGGCCACTCGGTGGGTGCCAACCAGGTCGAGGTGGAGCGGCACGCGGACCCGTCCGAGCCGTTCTCGGCTCTGGCCTTCAAGGTCATGTCCGACCAGCACCTGGGCAAGCTGACCTACCTGCGCATCTACTCGGGCACCGTGGAGGCGGGGTCGTCGGTGCTGAACTCCGCCAAGGGCCGCAAGGAGCGGATCGGCAAGATCTACCAGATGCACGCCAACAAGCGCGAGGAGCGCCCGTGGGCGGTAGCGGGGCAGATCGTCGCCGTGATGGGGCTGAAGGACACCACGACCGGCGACACGCTGTCGGACCCGGCGCAGCCGGTGATCCTGGAGTCGATGACGTTCCCGGCCCCGGTGATCAACGTCGCGATCGAGCCGAGGACCAAGGGCGACCAGGACAAGCTGGGCATCGCGATCCAGCGGCTGGCCGAGGAAGACCCGACCTTCCAGGTCAGGACCGACGAGGAGACCGGCCAGACGATCATCTCGGGGATGGGCGAGCTGCACCTGGAGGTGCTGGTCGACCGGATGCGCCGCGAGTTCAGGGTCGAGGCCAACATCGGCCGCCCGCAGGTCGCCTACCGGGAGACCATCCGCAGGAAGGTCGTCAAGGTCGAGTACACCCACAAGAAGCAGACGGGTGGCTCCGGCCAGTTCGGCCGGGTGATCATCAACCTGGAGCCGACCGGCGGCGACGGCGGCGGCTACGAGTTCGAGAACAAGGTCACCGGCGGGCGGATCCCGCGGGAGTACATCCCGTCCGTGGACACCGGATGCCAGGAGGCCGCCGAGTTCGGCGTCCTGGCCGGCTACCCGATGGTCGACGTGAAGGTCACGCTGACCGACGGTGCCTACCACGAAGTTGACTCCTCCGAGCTCGCCTTCAAGATCGCCGGATCCATGGCGTTCAAGAAGGCGGCGGGACAGGCTGACCCTGTCCTGCTCGAGCCGGTGATGGCGGTCGAGGTCACGACTCCAGAGGACTACATGGGGGAGGTCATCGGCGACCTGAACGCACGCCGCGGCCAGATCCAGGCCATGGAGGAACGGGCCGGGGCACGGGTGGTTAACGCCCACGTGCCGCTGTCCGAGATGTTCGGCTACGTGGGTGACCTGCGCAGCCGGACGCAGGGCCGGGCGACCTACAGCATGCAGTTCGACTCCTATGCCGAGGTACCGCCCAGCATCGCCAAGGAGATCATCGCCAAGGCACGAGGCGAGTAGTCAGCACCACCTAGCAAGCAACCAACCGCAGCCATAAGCAACCGGCGCCCCGCGTGAGCGCCAGACCCCCACGACAGGGTGGGGACCGATCGCAACGAGGAGACACCAGTGGCGAAGGCCAAGTTCCAGCGGACCAAGCCGCACGTCAACATCGGCACCATCGGGCACATCGACCACGGGAAGACCACGCTGACCGCGGCGATCACCAAGGTGCTGCACGACAAGTTCCCTGACGTGAATCCCTTCACGCCGTTCGACCAGATCGACAAGGCGAAGGAAGAGAAGGAGCGCGGGATCACCATCTCGATCTCCCACGTCGAGTACCAGACCGACAAGCGCCATTACGCGCACGTGGACTGCCCGGGTCACGCGGACTACATCAAGAACATGATCACCGGCGCGGCGCAGATGGACGGCGCGATCCTGGTGGTCGCGGCGAACGACGGGCCGATGCCGCAGACCCGCGAGCACGTGCTGCTGGCCCGCCAGGTCGGCGTGCCGTACATCGTGGTCGCGCTGAACAAGGCCGACATGTACGAAGATGACGACGAGGAGAGCGAGATCCTGCTCGGCGTGGTCGAGGAGGAGATCCGCGACCTGCTCACCGCCTACGAGTTCCCCGGCCAGGACGTGCCGATCATCCGGGTGTCGGCGCTGAAGGCGCTCGAGGGCGATCCCGAGTGGAGCGCCAAGGTACTCGAGCTGATGGACGCGTGCGACGGCTCGATTCCCGAGCCGGTCCGCGACACCGAGAAGCCGTTCCTGATGCCGGTCGAGGACGTGTTCTCGATCACCGGCCGCGGGACCGTGGTGACCGGCCGGATCGAGCGCGGCGTCATCCACACCGGTGACGAGATCGAGATCATCGGGATCAAGGAGAAGCACCAGAAGTCGACCGTGACCGGCGTCGAGATGTTCCACAAGATCCTCGACGAGGGCCAGGCCGGCGACAACGCCGGGCTGCTGCTGCGCGGCATCAAGCGCGAGGACGTGGAGCGCGGCCAGGTCATCATCAGGCCGGGCACCAACACCCCGCACACCCAGTTCGGGGCGCAGGTCTACATCCTGTCCAAGGACGAGGGCGGTCGGCACACGCCGTTCTTCAACAACTACCGTCCGCAGTTCTACTTCCGCACCACCGACGTGACCGGCGTCGTCACTTTGCCGGAGGGCACCGAGATGGTGCTGCCGGGTGACAACACCGAGATGAGCGTGGAGCTGATCCAGCCGATCGCGATGGAGGAAGGGCTTCGGTTCGCCATCCGTGAAGGCGGGCGGACTGTGGGCGCTGGGCGAGTCACCAAGATCGACAAGTAGGGGCGCTCGGTGCCTAGGAGCTCCCGGCGCCGCCTGGAACGGCTTGCGCCGGGAGCCCTAGGCACCGCGCTGAATGCGGTACGGGCAATAACAGCAAAGACCGGCAAGACCACGGACGTGACCGGCGTGGTGCGCCTGCCTGAGGGCACCGAGATGGTCATGCCCGGTGACAACACCGAGATGAAGGTCGACCTGATCCAGCCCATCGCCATGGAGGAGGGCCTGCTGTTCGCGATCCGCGAGGGCGGCCGGACCGTTGGCTCGGGCCGGGTCATCAAGATCGTCAAGTAACACCTAGAGGTCCGGAGACCTCGGCGGAATCCCGGCCGTCGCACGAGGCGACTGCCGGGACCGCCGGGTCCTCCGGGCAACGAGACAGCAGCGGGCAGCACACGAGGCGAAGGACAACGAGGCCACATGGCGGGACAGAAGATCCGCATTCGGCTCAAGGCGTATGACCACGAGGTCATCGACAGCTCGGC
>WNGP01001862.1_pt1 | contig 21033 bp, 18 predicted proteins | sample 5407671 | NCBI WGS metagenome assembly WNGP01 (sample SAMN13153381, study PRJNA577476) | soil metagenome | isolation source: 40 cm soil or saprolite under Garry oak tree replicate 2 | place: USA:California | collected 2016-06-15 | reverse complement strand
CGATGGGGATGTTGAACACCAGCAGCGTGGTGATGTCGGGCGCCGTGACCTCGACTACAAGGCTGGCGACAGCAGCCGCGGATACATCGGCCCTCACCGAGAGCGTGGCCCGATCAGCCGGCGGTTCGGTCAGGTCGCGCGGTACGCACGCGCCAACCGCGAGCAATGCCGCCAAGGTCGCAGGAAGGGAGGTACGTCCGGTCTGAAACATGACGCCGCTACGGCCCGACGCTGATCGACGCGGACCCCACCGCCCCTTGGAATGTCGCGAGTACGTCGGTGTCCCCGGGACCTGTCGCGGTCACGAGACCAGTGGCGTCCACAGAAGCGATGCCGGGGTCATGTGTGGCCCAGCTGACCGTCCCGGTCACGGCGTGCCCCTGCGCATCCAGGATCGCCGCAGTGAGCTGAACGGTTTGCGTGCCGGCCAGCGACAGCGCGTTCGGAGTGGGCGTCACGTTGATCGTGAAGCTGCCCAGGTGCGCCTCGATCGGCACGTCTCCGCTGAGCGGCGTGAGCGTCAGGGAGACGGTCGGGTTGGTTCCCGCCTGCACGCTCACGGTCGCTTTACCACTGTGGGTCAGCACGGCGCCGGCGTCGTACGCGCGGATCGTAATCGTGCGGTTGGAGCCGGCAGGGATGGTGATCGTGCCGCTGGCGACGCCGCTTGCGACGACGATGTTGAACACCAGCGGTGTAGTGATGTCTGGCGCGGACACTTCGACGACGACCGTGGCTACGGCAGTCCCCGCCACGTTTGCGGTCACGGCGAGATGGGCCTGACCCTGTGCAGGCGGGTCGGTTGCTGGGTTGCAGGATGCCAACAGCAGCAGCGGCGCGAGAGCTACGATCGCGGAGCGAGGGAAAAGCGGACGCATGGCCGGCACCTCCAGATCCTGGTTGGAGCACCTTCACCGGGCCGAGATGGAGCGGCCGGTGACGCTCGCCACAGGCAAGTTCTACGCCCTCTGGTGCGGCACCTCTTGGCGGACGGTGTAATTGGACCGATCAGGGGTCGTAAAGGATTGACGGACAAGAGATTATAACAAGTGAGCGTGGCGACAGCTGGGGCGTCAAAGGCTACATGCATGTTCCCTGGCGTGTCGTTGCCAAGGTGAAACGATTGTCTATCATCACGGAGGCCCGTGATGGTGCGTGCGGGCCCAAGGAGGTCGCTGTGGAGTTCGTGGGTTGATCGTCGGTATCGGGCTGGACATCGTCGCGGTCGACCGGATCGCTCGGTCGGTGCGTGACGGAGCTGGGCGATTCGAGGAGCTTGCCTTCACCCCGGCTGAGATCGCCGCGTGCGGTTCTCACGGAGACCGTGCTCAGGCGCTAGCGGCGCGATTCGCTGCCAAGGAGGCGTGCTTCAAGGCCCTTGGCACGGGGTGGGCCAAGGGGGTTTCGTTTGAACAGGTCGAAGTGGTAAGTGCGGAAGGCGGGCGGCCCGAGTTGCGTCTCACGGGCCCTGCTGCCGAGCGGGCATCGGCGCTGGGCGTCCGAAACGTCCACGTGACGCTGTCCCATGATCACCATGTGGCGGCCGCAGTCGTGGTGTTGGAGAGTTAGGCAGTCCGCACGATCGTCATGTTGTTCAGGAAGGGGAGCACGTCGCGCTCAATGTCACGACTTCTCGTTGACTAGGCTGCGCGGAACATGCGCCATCCGTGATAACACAGGCGCCCGACGCCCGCGACCACGCGCCGTCCTGTCCGGTGGAGGGCAATCGTGTTCTGAAGCGGTAGCGGAGGCAGCTTGGCCTCGACGCGGGTTGCTTCGTCAATGAGCAAGCGTCGGGCGCGGCTGACGGGGTGGCGTCCCCAGATTGAGCGCGTCGCCCCAACGCCGCGGGCCCCGAGCGATCGAAAGACCGTTAGCCTCCAACTCAACGCTTGCAACAGATCGAGCGCCGGGAGCGAGCCGAGGTAGTTCTCGGTGTCGGGGACTCCGCTGAGCTGGGTGGCCGTGCCGAGCCAGCGTCGTGCGAGCGCGTGGTCCGGGAGCTCGGCGGAGCCGAAACGGCTGGCGATCTCACGCCAATCGATCTCCGCTCCCGCTGCCCAGCCCACCTCGGCGTCCTGGAGGAATCGCAGTCGGAAGGCGAGCGGATGGGGGAGCGGAGCGTGGGTGATCGCGTGCCAGAGCAGCTCGGTTGCCGCGGGAACCCGCGTCGGGCCGCCCTGGCACGCCGCGAGCTGCGCGGAGCGGTCGAAGCGCCGCCAGGCGACGGCAGCGGGCAAGCAGCTGGAGGTGGAAGTGTGGATTTCGACGTTCACGGCTCGCCCGTTGATAAGGGGCGGCAGATGGAAGTGGCCGTCGTACCCCGCTGACTGGCCCGCCGTCGCAGTGAATCCCGCCTTCAGGAGCTGCTCCCAACTGGTTAACGCGAGTTCCTCGGGGACCAGCACGTCGACGTCACTGGTTGCCCGCGCGTCGGCGTAGGGGTAGCGGTCCGCCACCAGGCGCCGCGCCACGCCCTTCAACAGCACATGGGGCACGCGCAGATCGTTGAGAATCGCTACGAGATCGTCACGCTGCGCGTCGACGAGCAGGTTGCGGGCCGTCAGGCGACGCGCTCGCGTGGCAAGCCAGTGGGAGAAGGTGGCCGGGAGCACGTCGAACAGGCCGAGCTCTCTAAGGCGCTGGTGGAGCCAGAGTACGCTGCCCTCGTACTCTGCGAGCGCCGCCAGCCCGGCAGGGTCCAGGTTCCCCCACCGCTGCCTCAGACCCGGCACGTTGGCGTCACCCCGAAGACGAAGCGTCGCGAGCAACAGGTCGGCAACCTCGGCTGTGGTGGCTGAGCGGTACGTCATCACCGCGCCCTAGACTGTCCCGGCTGCGGACCGACGCGGCAGCGCGCGTACCCGGTCGCCGGTAACCGGGCTTCCCACATGCACGGTCACCCGCCGGTCAGCAGGGCGGCGGCGCTCTTCGACCCGACGGTCGACGAGGACGGCGATGGTGTAAACCCGCCGATGGCTCGTCCGGCGATCCTCGAGGGCGCGCTCGGCGAAGATACGCGGCGACGGCGAATGCCCGCGCCACACTCGGACGCCGGGTGTCGCCTTCGACCGCGCCCGCTGCTCGTCGGCCGGTGCGGTCTCACCGAAGTCCGGCACGAGGGTCTTGAGAAGGGATCGCAGCTCCTCGTCGGAGCGGCAATCCCGCCCTGCGGCGGCGAGCCGCTCGATCGACGATGCCACATCCGCGGGGATCTGATTGTTCGTGGTCCGCAGGATCTTGGGGTGCCCCGTCGGGAGCACCTCCTCGTGGCAGAAGAACGGTTCTTCGTACAGGCGCTCCCCCGGCCGTATACCGGTGTAGCGGATCTCGATGTCGCGCCCCAGCTCGAGTCCCGAGAGGCGCACCAGGTCCGTGGCGAGGTCCACGATCCGAATCGGCTCGCCCATATCCAGGACGAACACCTCCCCGCCCTGGCCTAACGCTCCCGCCTGAAGCACCAACTGGACCGCCTCGGGGATGGTCATGAAGTAGCGGCGCATCTCCGGATGGGTGATCGTCAGCGGCCCACCCGCCCGGATCTGGAAGATCGGGACGACGCTCGAGCGGCTGCCCAAAACATTGCCAAACCGCACCGACACGAAATTGCGCCCGTGGCGGACCGCAGCCTGCTGCACGACCATCTCCGCCACGCGTTTGGTGGCTCCCATGACACTGGTGGGGCGGACGGCCTTGTCCGTCGAGATCAGGACGAGATGCTCGGCGTCATAATCCACGGCACAGCGGACCACGTTCCCAGTCCCGAGCACGTTGTTTGTTACCGCATCGGCTACGTTGTCTTCCATCAGCGGCACGTGCTTGTGCGCTGCGGCGTGGAACACCGCGTGAGGCCGGAGCCTTCCGAAAACGCTGCGGAGACGCGTCGCGTCCCGCACATCCGCGATCACGGACGTAAGCGGGAGTGTTGGATGCGCCGCTTGCAGCTCGTTCAGGATGTCGAAGATCTCGTTTTCGCCGTTTCCCAGCAGCACTAGGTGGGCCGGTTGCAGCTGCGCCAGCTGGCGTGCCAGTTCGCTCCCGATGGAGCCGCCGGCGCCCGTGACCAGAACTATTTGACCGGCCACGATGGCGCGTACCGGTCCGAGGTCGGTCCGGACGGGCTCGCGGCGCAGCAGGTCCTGGATCTCGACCTTGCGCAGGTGAGATAGACTGACACGCCCCGACAGGATCTCGAACAAGGCCGGGACTGTGCGGGCGGTGATGCCGGCATCCAACGCTGCGCGCACCACGGCGCGGACTACTCGCCCCGGGGCGGTGGGCAGCGCAATGACGATCTCGTCGACAGTGTACTCGGGGATGAGTGTCGGGATCTGGGAGAGCGTGCCCAGCACGGGGACATCATTCATACGGACGTTCTGCTTGCGTGGGTCGTCGTCGACCAGTCCCACGGGGGTGAGGCCCAGCTGCGGGTTGGTACGCAGCTCGCGCAGAATCATTTCACCGGCGGCACCGGCCCCCACGATCAGCACGCGTCGGGCGGGAGTGGTCTGCGGGGCGCGCTGCAGCGTGGCGACAGCGCGGATCAGCAGGCGTGGCGCCGCGACGGCCAAGACGGTCAGGAACGAGTCCAGAATGACGACCGAGATCGGAACCCGGAGAGTTGTGAGGCCGCTCTTCGGTAACAGGAACAGTCCGAGCGTCGCGCACGCGACGGTCGAGGCGGCCGTTGCCTGGATGATCTTCGCCATGTCGGGGACGCCGGCGTGACGCCACAATCGGCTGTACATCCCAAACGGCAGAAAGACCCCGAGCTTGAGGATCACGGCCAGGGCGGTGTAGAGGGACGCGGTGTGGCTGTCGGCGGCGCTCCAAGCCGCGCCTTCGAGCCGGATCGTGTAGGCGATCCAGGGTGCGGCGGCGAGCAGCAACAGGTCGGAGACGAACAGGTAGCGGTTCCGGATGTTCGCCATGCTGAGCTTGCCTTCCTGTGGCCGCGGAGGACGTCCGTCGTCAGGGCGGTGCAAGTAGCTTGCCTCGAGTCAGCGCGTCGCGCCGAAGCCCGTAACGACTTCGCGGATTTCGGCTTACCCTTCCGGGTCGCGCCGCGGCTGTGGGCGTCGCGGCGGTGGAACGTTTGGTGGCTCGCGGCGACACCTTCGCCGCCCTTGTGCCATCAGCCTGCGGTGGTGCCGCCTCTGTAACCGCCATGCCGCTTGGGAGATAGCACCACCGTTCTCGCTGGAGGCACGTCCGCCCGGCTCTTGCTCGGTGGGGCGCTGAACCACCCCTTCGAGGGCTTCGTGCTGAGTGCTGCCGGTGATCGACGAGTCAGGATCTTTGCGACCTGTCCTCCCTCCTACGTCGTGCGACCGGATTGCTACCGCGAACAGGTGATCCGAATCGCGCAGTGGACCGAAGCCGCCGGCTGGGAGGGCATTCTGGTCTATACCGACAATGGACATGTCGACCCGTGGCTGGTTTCCCAGGTGATCATGGCACACACGAAGCGCCTCTCCCCGCTGGTCGCGGTGCAGCCGTTCTACATGCATCCCTACTCGGTTGCGAAGCTGGTAACGTCGTTCGCACTCCTGTACGGGCGCCGAGTGTATCTCAACATGGTGGCTGGGGGCTTCAAGAACGACCTGAACGCGCTGAACGATCCGACACCTCACGACGAGCGCTACGATCGGCTGGTGGAGTACACATCCCTCGTTATGGACCTGCTCAAGGGCGGCCCGCCGGTCACCCGCGCAGGCCGCTACGGCGTTACCAATCTGAAACTGAGTCCCCCGCTCCCGGCCGAATTGCTCCCCGGCGTGTTCGTGTCTGGTTCGTCGGCGGCTGGGGTGGACGCTGCTCGCAAGCTTGGTGCGACGGCAGTTCGATACCCCAAGCCCGCAGCCGAATACGCGGCGGGGACGGCCATCGAGGAGGCCGAATCGGGTATCCGGGTGGGCATCATCGCGCGAGAAGAGTCCGAAGCGGCGTGGCGCGTCGCGTGCGGGCGGTTCCCCGAGGACCGTCGGGGCCAGGTCACGCACCAGCTGGCGATGAAGACGTCGGACTCCGAGTGGCACAGTCAACTTTCCGATCTCGGGCGGACGGAATACCGGGACGAGAATCCCTACTGGCTCGTCCCCTTCGAGAACTACAAGACGTTCTGTCCATACCTCGTCGGTAGCTATGAACGCGTCGCCGATGAGCTGGCTCGCTACATGGCAGTCGGCCATCGGACCTTCATTCTCGACGTGCCGGCGAGTGCGGAGGAGCTGGCGCACATCCGCACTGCGTTCGAGTTCGCGCTCGCGCGCGCGACCTCTTGAAAGAGCTGTTGCAGGCGGCTATCACAGCCCAGGCGGAGCGGCATTCCGAAGCGGTGGCGGTATCATTGGGCGAAGAGCGCCTGACGTACGGCGAGCTCGAGGCCGAGAGCAATCGCTTGGCGCGACTGCTGCGAGCGGGAGGCGTCGCGCGGGGGGATCGCGTCTCGCTGCTGCTTCCCAAGTCGCCGGCTGCCGTCGTCGCGATTCTCGCGGTGCTGAAGGCCGACGCGATCTACGTGCCGCTGGACCTCTCGAGTCCGGCGTCGCGCGTCGCGACCATGATCGGTGCCTGTGGCAGCCGGTGGATTCTCGCCAGCGATCCTGCGATGGCGTTGCTCGACGAGCTGCTGCGAGACCCGAGCTTCGCCGCTGCGCACGCGGTCGGTTGGCTGTCTGAGACCTCCCGATCGGCGGAGCGATTTGCGCCACAGTTCCGGTGGGACGACCTCGCGGCGTTTCCGGCGCGGGCGTGCGACTCGCAGAACGGGCCGGGCGATCCGGCGCACATCCTGTTTACGTCCGGTTCAACGGGCACTCCGAAGGGCGTGGTGATCACCCACGGCAGCGTCCTTGCGTTTCTGAAATGGGCTCGGGGATACTTTGCGACGAGTCCATCAGACCGCATCTCCTGGCACCCCCCGCTCCATTTCGACCTCTCGACGTTCGACGTCTTCTGCACTCTGAGCGCCGGGGCGCGGCTCTACCCCGTCCCGCCAGAGCTAGGTCTGTTGCCACACAAAGTGGCCGAGTTCATCCGGCGGGAGGCCCTGACCCAATGGTTTTCGGTCCCCTCTGCGCTCAACTACATGGCAAAGTTCGACGTGGTGCGCCAGGCGGATTTCCCGGCATTGCGACGCGTGGTGTGGTGCGGTGAGGTGTTGCCTACACCCACGCTGATCTATTGGATGCAACGGCTGCCGCACGCGACGTTCACAAACCTGTACGGGCCGACGGAGACGACGATCGCGAGCAGCTATTACACGGTGGCGGACTGTCCCGTGGACGAGCGCAGTGAGATTCCGATCGGTCGCGCCTGCCAGGGCGAAGAGCTGCTCGTGCTGGACGAAGCGTTGCAGCCGGTTGGGCGCGGCGAGGTCGGCGATCTGCATATCGCCGGCGTTGGACTCAGCCCAGGCTACTGGAGGGACGACGCGAAGACACGGCATGTGTTTGTGCCCAAACCGCCCGGCACATCGGGCGAGCGGATGTACCGGACCGGCGATCTCGCGAAAGTAGGCGCTGACGGGCTGGTCTACTTCGTCGGGCGCGCCGACTCGCAGATCAAGTCGCGCGGCTATCGCATCGAGCTGGGAGAGATCGAAGCGGCACTGCACAGTCTGGGCGGTCTGCGCGAATGCGCCGTCGTCGGGCTCGCAAGCGCCGGGTTCGAGGGCACGGCTATCGCGTGCGCGTACGTGCCCGATCCTGACCGGGCAGCTGCGCCGACGGCACTGCGCGCTGCGCTCGCCAAACTGGTGCCAAGCTACATGTTGCCCTCTAGGTGGCTCGTCTGCGCGACGCTTCCCAAGAATCCGAACGGCAAGATCGACCGGGCCCGGCTGCGGGAATTGTTCTCGACTGAAGGCGCTCCGAGAGGTGGTACGGCGCGTCTCGAGGCTGGTCTACACGTGGAGACGACATGAGCGTGAGTGAGATGGCGAGTCCGCGAGCATCGTTCCAAGCGCAGCTCGCGAGGATGGTCGGCGAAGCGCTACGGGTAGAGGTGCCGGAGCCCGACACCGATCTGCTGGAGACTGGTACCCTCGACTCGCTGGGCCTGGTTGAACTGCTGTTGCAGCTCGAGTGGCGCTTCGGCGTGAAGGTCGACCTGGAAGGACTCGACTTCGACCATTTCCGATCGGTTGCGAGTATCGCCGACTTCGTCGCTCGGGCACGGGGTGAGGCTTGGTCGGTTGCTGGCCTCGTAACGACCTCAGAAGATTCACCTTAAGGCCGCCCGTCTCTGGCTTCCCGAGCGTCACACATCTGGAACGTTTGGTGGCATGCGGCCACACCTCTGCAGCTGCGGGCTCCCGAGCGTGTATGGGAACGCCTGTCGGCGCGCGCCTCAGCGCGGCCGCCCTCAGGTACGATCGATGCAGACCAAGCGCTCGCGTGTCTTAACAGGTTGGCAGCAGGGGACTAGGTCATGAGCAATGTTCAACGCACCAACGCGGCTATCGCGGCCATCAGGACTCACCTGCCGGCGGGCGAGCTGAGGAACGAAGACCTCGCCAACGAACTGGGCGACTGGACCGCCGACAAGATCTTTGAGAAGACCGGCATCCGCACGAGGCGGATCGCGGCGGAGCATGAGTGCGCTTCCGATCTGGGGGTCGCGGCCGCGCAGCGGCTGTTCGAAACCGGCGTGTGCGACCCAGGCGACATCGACTTTCTGATATTCTGCACACAGAGCCCCGACTACTTCTTGCCGGCCACGGCGTGCACGATGCAAGCCCGGCTCGGCTTGCGCACCAGCTGTGGCGCCCTGGACATCAACCAGGGGTGCTCCGGATTCGTCTACGGGCTGGCGCTGGCCAAGAGCCTCGTCGAAGCCGGTACCGCATCGTGCGTACTGCTGGTCACCGCGGATACCTACTCCAAGTTTCTGCATCCGCGGGATCGCACGGTGCGCACGATCTTTGGAGATGGCGCCGCCGCGACCCTCGTGGTCCGAAGCGACGCGGAGGACGAAGCGATCGGCCCGTTCGTCATGGGCACCGATGGCCAGGGAGCGTGTCAGCTCATCGTACCGGTCGGGGGGCTGCGACGTCGCCCGACCTCGGAGACGGGGGTGGCCACGGAGGCGGAAGGGGGCAGTTGGCGCTCCGAGCAAAATCTGTACATGAACGGACCGGAGATCTTCAACTTTACGCTGAGTGCGGTCCCGCCCGTAGTGGAACAGCTTCTGCGCAAGGCCAACGGCGGGCCCGCGGTGGATTACTTCGTGTTCCATCAGGCGAATCGGTTCATGCTCGAGCGGCTTCGCAACAAGCTGAAGATCGCCCCCGACAAGTTCTGTATCGACATGGAAGACTGCGGCAACACCGTCTCCTCGACGATTCCACTGGCGTTGGAGCGGGCGCGGCATGGGGGAAAGATCACCGGTGGACAACGGGTCATGCTGGTAGGCTTCGGGGTCGGCTATTCCTGGGCGGCGGCCATGATCCGAGTCTCTTTCTAGCAGGAGGGTCCCGCTCATGAATGCAGAACATACCACAGGCTTCCTCGCCAAGTTGGCCGAGGTGTTCGAGGTGAATGCGAGCCTGGTGAGGCCGGATTTCCAGCTGGCGGCGCGCTGGGACTCCGTGGCGGTTCTGGGAACGATCGCTCTGATCGACGAGCAGTTCGATGTGACAGTCCCACCCGACGAGCTGGCCCGCTGCACGTCGGTTGCTGGAGTGCTCGCGCTCGTAGATCACAGTGTGGGTCTGCGGTCGCTGGGGCAGTGATGTGACCATCGAGGGCTCTTTCCCGCTGGTCGTGCCCGGTCGGGCGGCAGAGCCGACCATTCGATTCGACCTGTGTCGGGAGCAGGACGTCAGGCCCCTGATGCGCTTCATTGACGCTGAATGGCAAGCGGGGCACGTGTTGAGTCGCGACGAGGAATTGCTCCGCTGGCAATTCGATGGCAGTCTGCTGCCTGGGCGCGAATTCGCCGGACCGACGGTCATACTCGCGTGGCATGACGACGCCATAGTCGGGATGTTCGGCCTGACGGCCTGCCAAGTGACCCTGGAGGGGACGCTCGCCTCTGGCGTCTGGCTATCGCACTGGTTCGCGAGCCCGAAATACCGCCGGTACAACGTAGCGCTGGGGTTGTGGCGCGCCGTGGAGGAGTTCGGGTTCGAGACAATCGGCACGGTGGGGGCGAATCAGGCCAGCACCAAGCTGTTGAGCGCCATGCGGTTCGAGACGATTCCCGCGCTGCCTCGGTGGCTCGGCGTGGTGAATGTCTCGCAGACAGCTCGACTGCTCGTGGATTGCAACCAGGGGCTTACCCCTGACGACGCTGTGCACCTGTGCGAGCGCTACCGAGCGGAGAGCGGGGCGCTCGGTCCCGCGGCGGCAGAGGCCGCCGTGGAGGTGACGCCTTGGCGCGACGAATTCGCGACCGCCTGGGATCATTACTGGAAGGAGCACGTCGCCAGGACGATCGTGGGCACGGTACGGGACGCTCGGTTCCTCCGCTGGCGCTACATACACCATCCACGGTTCCGCTACGAGATTCGCCTGGCCACCGGTCGCAGTGACGGTCGCGTGACCGGTCTAGCCGTCTTTCGGCTCGAACAAGTGCGCGGCCGGAACGAAACGGTGCTCCGCGTCGTCGAGTTTTTGGCGAGTCCGCCAGCCTCGGCAGCGCTGGCGCGCGCCATCCTCCAAGCGGGGCGGGAGTTCGGGGTCGCCTATGCGGACTTCTACTGCAGCTCCGCGTCTGTGGCGCGAGGGCTGGAGGAAGTGGGCTTCCGGCCAGTGAGCGGTGCCGAAGATCAGTCTCTCTTCCCGACAAGGTTGCAGCCACTCGAGGGGGGCCGCCACGACATCACGGCGCTCGTGCGGTTGCCATCCGCGCTGCGCGGCCAGCTCAATGCCCTCGTCCGTGCGGGGCGCCTGTATCTGACGAAGTCCGACGGCGACCAGGATCGTCCGAACTAGTCGGGAGCCGACTACTCCACACCGGATTCCTGGTTGCGGGCGGAGGTCCGGTGCTCGACCAACGCCCCTGCGCTACCGGCTTGCCGGTCCCCACGCTATCGCTCGTTGGTCGTAACGACTTGCGCGAGTTGTCCTTAACGTCCCGAGTCGCGGCCCCGGTGATCGTCGCAGGTGTGGAACGTTTGGTGGCCCCTGGCGACACTTTCGCTGCGGAGCCAGGCGCCGGGCTTCGCGAACCGGATGCCACGATTCAGGTTAAGGGGACATGCCGTCAGGTACGATCAGTGCGTAGGCGTCAACGCAGGGGCGCCAGGAGCGCCTGTGGCGTCGGTAAGGATGGGCTCTAGACGATCCTCAACCTTCATGCCGAGCAAGAGATGCTCATTGTGGTGGTGTATCATTACGTGCGGGCCGTCTTCGGCTACCCGTTTCCCGGGATTCACGGTGTCACCCCCTTCGCGCTCGAGGCCCAGTTGAGGCTGCTGGGCCGGGTGGGTGAGTTTGTCAGCATCGCGCAGATTGGTGATGCCGTCTCTGGTGTGGCGTCTCTGCCGGAGCGTGCGCTCCTCGTCACATTCGACGACGGACTACGCGAACAGATCGAGCACGCGTTGCCGATCCTTGATCGGTTGGGCATCCCGGCGGTCTTCTTCGTCAACACCTGGCCCATCGCGAAGCGCGCCGTCTCCACTGCACACAAGATTCACCTCCTCCTGGCGCATGTCCCCCCAGCAACGTTGAGCGGGCTGGTCGACACTCAGGCTCGAAGGGATGCGCTTGAGGTGCGGCTCGGTACCCAGCCTGCGGAGGCCGCCGCGAATTACCCGTGGGACTCGCACGAGCGCGCCGAGCTCAAGTACCTCCTGAATCACCAGCTGGCACCTGCCGCCACGGACCACCTTATCGGGTCGTGCTTCAGCCAAGTCTTCGGTGACGACGAGACGGTCTTCAGTCGCGACCTCTATATGGACGTCGAGCAGCTGCAGGGTCTTGCGGCACGTGGCTACCTGGGTACCCACGGGGACCGGCACCTCCCGCTGGGGCGCATCTCTCGGGCCGCCATACAGAACGACGTTCGGTTGTCGCTGGACCAGTTAGCCGGTTGGACCGGGGTTCGACCGTTCGCCCTCAGCTACCCGTTTGGGTCTTTCGAAGCGTCGACGCTCGAAGCGGGGGCCGTCGCGGCCGACCTGGGCGTTCGGGTTGCGTTCACGGTAGAGCGTGCAGCCAACGTCGATCTCAACCGGCCGCTGCACCTCGCGCGGTTCGACTGCAACGACTTGCCTGGCGGCAGGCAGCCGTGTTTCGCTGCGGATTCGCTGTTCCAGCAGGCGCCTCCAGCCCGGTGGTATCGGTGAGATGCCCGGCGGCCGGAGCGTCCGGCTCTTCGAGGCAGGTCGGAGACTGCTTCGTCGTCGCGGAAGTGGGTTCAGTCCACGACGGCAGTTTCGGCAATGCAAAGCACCTTGTCGGCGTGGCGCGGGAGTGCGGCGCGAGCGCGGTCAAGTTCCAGACCCACATTGCGCCCGCGGAGACGCTGCGAAGCGCGCCGGCCCCGTCGTATTTCCAAGGAGAACCACGCTACGACTATTTCGAGCGAACCGCATTCACGAGAGGCCAATGGGAGGAGCTCAAGGCGCATTGTGACAAGAGCGCCATCGGGTTTCTCTCCTCGCCCTTTTCCGTCGCGGCGGTCGAGCTATTGGAATCGATCGATGTCGCTCGGTACAAGGTCCCATCCGGGGAGGTTTCCAACCTGCCTCTCTTACAAGCTGTCGGCCAGACGAGAAAGCCCGTGTTGGTGTCCTCTGGGATGAGCTCATGGGCAGAACTGGATGAGGCGGTGAACACACTCCTCTCCTACCACGATCGCGTCACCGTGCTGCAATGTACCTCCGAGTATCCGTGCGCCTACGAAGAGGTCGGTTTAGACGTGATGGTCGCGATGCGGGAGCGATATCACCTGTCCGTGGGTCTGTCCGATCATACGTTGACGCCCTATGCATCCCTCGCCGCCGTCGCTCTTGGGGCGTCGGTGATTGAGAAGCACCTCACCTTCAGCCGAATGATGTACGGCAGCGACGCGGCTCACTCCCTGGAGCCGGCAGAGTTTGCCGACCTGGTCCGTGGCATCGAGGCCATCGAGGTGATGCTTGCGTCGCCGGTTGACAAGGATGCTGCAGCGACTCGCCTGCGAACCATGAAAAGCATCTTCGAGAAGAGCGTCGTCGCCCTTGTCGATATTCCGGTCGGGGCGACAATCACCGCTGAGATGGTGGGTTTGAAAAAGCCGGGCACCGGCATCCCACCGCGGAGACTGCACGCCGTCATCGGGCGCCGCGCTATGCAGGCGGTCGCGAAGGACACCCTGCTGCGAGAGGACGATCTCGGTGCGTAAGGTGTGCGTGGTGGTGGGCTCTCGGGCTAACTACAGCAGCATCAAGTCGGCCATGCAGGCGGTGCGACAGCATCCGGACCTCGAGCTCCAGACGGTCGTGGCGGCGTCGGCGCTGCTGGATCGATACGGACACGTCGGCCGGCTGGTGGAAGAGGACGGCTTCAAAGCTGCGGCGAAAGTCTACATGCTCATCGAAGGCGAAACCCCTGCCACGATGGCCAAGTCGACAGGCCTTGGCCTCGTGGAGCTCCCCACGGTTTTCGAACAGCTCCAGCCCGATATCGTCCTCACCGTGGGCGACCGGTTTGAAACGATGGCCACTACGCTGGCGGCGGCGTACATGAACATTCCGCTGGCGCACACGATGGGTGGCGAGGTGTCGGGCACGATCGATGAGAGCATCCGCCATGCGGTCACCAAGTTCGCCCACATCCACTTCCCGGCGTGCACTGAGGCCCGGGACCGCATCATCAAGCTCGGGGAGTGGCCGGAGGATGTCCACCTCGTGGGCTGTCCCAGGATCGATCTCGTGGCAGAGGTCGTGCAACAAGATAAGAATGGCCTGGGGCCAGATCTCTTCGCCCAAGGAGTCGGCGGGGTCTTCGCTCTCGATCGGCCGTTTGTCTTGCTCTCCCAGCATCCGGTGACGACCGAATACGGAGATGGTGAGCGGCAGATAACGGAGACACTACAAGCGATTCATCGCCTTCGACTGCCTACTATAGCCCTGTGGCCAAACGCGGATGCGGGGTCGGACGACGTAGCACGGGGACTGCGAAAGTTCCGGGAAAACTGCGACGACTCGAGGATTCACTTTTTCAAGAATCTTCCGGCGGATGTCTATATCGCCCTGATGCGCCGTTGCCGGTGCATCGTCGGCAACTCCAGTAGCGCGATTCGGGAAGGCGCCTTCATCGGCACGCCCGCGGTCAACGTGGGCACTCGTCAAGCAATGCGCCAGCGCGGCCGCAACGTGGTCGACGTCGACCACGACGGCGACGAGATCGCCCACGCTATCGTCACGCAGATCGAGCACGGTCCCTACCCCACGGAGCCGATTTATGGGGATGGGCATGCGGGAGAACGTATCGCCGAAGTCCTTGCGCACTGTAGCTGGCGACTTCAGAAGCGGATCGCGTATTGAGCAACGTGCTCGGTCTCATTCCCGCTCGCGGGGGTTCGAGCGGCGTACCTCGCAAGAACATCGCCCTTCTTGCAGGGCGGCCGCTGCTGGCTTACACGTGCGAGGCCGCCCTCGGGAGTCGGCGTCTGACGCGGGTCTTGCTGTCGACCGATGACGAAGACATTGCGCAGGTCGGGCGCACCTGCGGCGTCGAAGTGCCGTTTCGCCGTCCGTCCGAGCTCGCCCAGGCGGACACGCCAAGCCTCGCGGTCGCGCAGCACGCGGTCCGCTGGCTGCGGGACCACGAGCAGTGGGAGCCCGACGTGGTCGTCCTGTTACAGCCAACGTCGCCTTTGCGTCGGGCGCGGCATGTTGACGAGGCGTTAAAGCGCATGGACGAAACAGACGCGGACTCCGTGGTCAGCGTGGTCGCCGTGCCGCACCGGTTCAGTCCGTATAGCATCGTCCAAGTGCGCGGCGGCTGGGCGCGCGATTTCTGGGAGGAACCAGTGCCGTTCGACCGGTTCCGCCGGCAGGATACCCCGACGTTCTATGCTCGGAACGGCCCGGCGATCCTCGGCACCCGTACGAGCGTGCTGACGGAGTGCCAAAGCTTCTACGGCGAGCACCTGCTCCCCTACGTCATGGACGCCGACGAATCGGTAGACATCGATACGCCGTTCGATCTGCGGCTCGCTGAGTGGCTCTTGGCTCAGCGTGCGGTGGCAGTCTGATGTGCGGCATTGCGGGCATGGTGGGGCCGGGTGCCGACGCGGCCGTTGTCGCCCGAATGATCGCGGCCCAGCAGCACCGCGGCCCCGATGGCGAAGGTCTCTGGTCGGCGTCCGGAGTGGTGTTAGGGCATCGCCGGCTCAAGATCATTGATCTGAGCGACGCCGGCCGCCAGCCGATGTCTACTCGGGACGGCCGCTTCACAATCGTTTACAACGGGGAGGTCTACAACTTCCAGGAGCTGCGCCGTGAGCTGGCCGACGAAGGCTTCCGGTCCCAGACAGATACTGAGGTAGTACTCCGTGCCTATGCGCGCTGGGGCCCCACATGCCTCGACCGATTTGTCGGTATGTATGGCCTGGCCATCTGGGACGCTCAGGAGCGACGACTCTTTTGCGCGCGCGATCGGCTCGGCATCAAGCCGTTCTACTATGCTCGGCTCGGTGAGAACGTCGTCTTCGCCTCCGAGATTCGCGCCCTACTCGCTGCCGGCATCCCCCGCGCGGTGAACGAGAGGGTGCTGTACGACTTCCTGGCCCGCGATTTCTATGACCACACCGAGGAGACGTTTTTCGCGGGAATTCACAAGCTCCCACCGGGAGCGTGGGCGACAGTGCGCGAAGGCCGGTTAGGCCCCAATCGGCGTTACTGGCACCTCGCGACTGAGGTGAACCGAGTCGAGGTTCATCCCGATGCCGAACGGCGCGAAGAGACTTTGTTGGCGTTGTCCACGCAAGCTGTGGCGTCGCACTTGCACAGTGACGTCCCAGTGGCGGTCGCCCTCAGTGGCGGCCTTGACTCGGCGACGCTACTCGCGTTGCTGGACAAGACGCATCCGGATCCGACTCGGGTGGAGGCGTTCTCCTTTGCGTTCGCTGACCCGACTTATAGCGAGCGCCCGTACGTGGAGGCGATGGCGCATGCAACCGGCCGCCCCGCTCATTTCGTGGAAGTCTCGGCCCAGGACTTTGCGGACGGAGCCCAGAGTTTCTGCGTCAGCCAGGAAGAGCCGTGCGCCGGGACACCGATTGCCGCTTACGCCCTGTGCCTGGAGCTGGCACGCCGCCATGGGTTTATCGTGATCATGGATGGCAGTGGTGTGGACGAGGGGTTGGCGGGCTATGATCGGTTTCAGCCGGCCCGGTGGGCCGATCTGTTGGCCGCCGGCCAGTGGGCGATGCTCGATCGCGAGCTCAGCGCCAGCGGGATAACGACCCCACACCAGCGTATGCGCGCTCTGGCACAGATGCAGGCGGCAGCTGCGTGGCACGGAGACGTGGGGAAAGGACAAGACCTCACAAGTAGCGTTCTGCCAGACTGCCTGAGCTCGGACTTTGCGGCGGCGGCCCAAGTCTCTCTCCCGGACTTCGAGCGGCCGTTCCCCGACTGCTTGCGAAATCTGATGTATCGCGAGCTGCGCTATACCAAACTCCCTCGGGCCCTGCGGTTTCGTGATCGGTTGAGCATGGCAGTCGGCACCGAACTACGGCCGCCGTTTCTGGATCACCGGTTGCTGACGTTTCAGTTCTCACTTCCCCCGGAAGATCACATCCGGTGTGGCGTCTCCAAGGCGATCTTGCGGCGCGCCGCCACCAGGCTCTTGCCGGACGCGGTGCGCATGGCGTCGAAGCGTTCGACGCAGACTCCGCAACGCGAATGGTTTCGCAACGAGCTTCAGCCGTGGGTGCGCGAGCGCATCGATACGCCGTCCTTCTGGAATCGCGGCTGGATCGATCGACGGCGGGCGCTGCGAGCGATGGAGTCGTTCTTTCGTGGGGAGGGAGACAATTCCTTCTTTCTCTGGCAGTGGATCAATCTGGAACTCTGGGCGGAGGAATTCTTGGATGAGTCGCCCGCCTGGGCGGAGGCCGTCGCTCATGCCGGCTAGGACGGGAGACGCCTCACGGTCGCTCCTCGTTGTGGACGTGGAGAGCCGCAGCGGCGCGCGCCGCGTCCTGGAGTGGCGGGCCCGGCGGATGGCGGCACGCCTCGGCGCGCGGAGCCATGATGCCGACCGGCTGCCTCAGGTGCTGCTCCACCTACCGGATGGGATTGGGCCGAGTCCGGCCTGGTCTCGCAAAACGCAGGTGGTCCGGACGGTGGATCGCATCTCGACCAGCCGTCTCAAGGGCATCTACGAACGAGTGTTCGCTCGATCCTTCGAGATAGTGGGCGGCTCGGCCGGCAAGCTCTTTCCGGAGGTCTGCGGCGTCGGTTTGGGCCAGCTCAATCTCGCGATGATGCAGGAGTACCTGACTTCGTTCTCCCTTGTCTCGTCAGCCCTGGGAGACGTCCTCGACGCGGGAGAGGTCGGGGCTTGTCACATCGTTTCGGCGGACGTCGGATTCTCCCGAGCCCTCGCGCGTCAGGTCTCGGGGCGGGCGGAGACCACGTCCACGTGGCCACCGTGGCGGCTGTTGGAGGCCGCGCGTCTCGGTAAGTCTGACTGTTCCGCGCTGTGGCCGCCCGACCCCCGGAGGGCCGAGGACGCGGCGCGGGATGCCATGGCCCGGGTGCTGCGCGAGCATGGATTGGAGGGCGCTCGCCCTCGCGTACTCATCGTCTCAGAGTCAGCGCCGATGGCACAGATGTTCAGCGTCATCGAGGATGCCATCAGCCGGGCCGGGGTCGGGCCGATCGTCCGGCTGGACTCGAGCGGTGCCGCTTCCCGCTCTGGGAGCGCCGGCGTCACCGTGTGCCGCTGTGCGCCCCCAGGCGCCCTCGGGCTTCGGACTGGGCTCTTCCGAGCGCAGTGGCGCGACGCGCAACGGGAGTTCCGCAACCACCCCGCACTGGCGGCCCTCGAGGGCTCTGAGGACTCAGTCCTTCTGGAAGGCCTCCTCGGGTATCTGTACGTGTCGAAGTTCGACACTCAAGCGAGACACGTATGGGCTTCTGACACCGCCCTCGAGCTACTCCAGCCAGAGGTGGTCATCGTCGGAAACGACCGAGCGTGGGCGGGACAAGCCTTCGTGCACTTAGCCCGGCGGCGTGGGATTCCGTCCGTTTGCGTGCAGGATGGCGTCGCGGGGGATGTCCCCTTCTGGTGGTGGCTGACCGCCGATCGTCTCGCTGCGACGAGCGCACAACTGGTCCAGATGCTGGTCCGTCACGGCGTTGGGCCCGAGCGCTGCAGGGTCACCGGGCAGCCTCGGTATGACCTCCTGAGTCAGTCCGGGCCGCAGGACCAACGCGCTGCCCGCGCCACGCTAGGCCTCGACTCAGCGACGTTCTCCGTCCTGTTCGCGGTGCAAGCGATGCACGGTCCGGACTATGTCCGAAGCGTGGTCTCCGCGCTCTTCGCGGTGCCTGGCATCCACGTCATGCTGAGGCCGCACCCGGGTGATCGGCGCAATCTGTACGAGCGGATCATGCGAAAGCACGGGACGGGGCGCATGACGCTGCATCGCGCGGGTGACAGCCTGACGCTCGTGCGCGCGTGCGACGTGCTCGTGACTCAACATTCTACCGTCATGGTCGAGGCAGCGCTCCTTGGGAAGCCGGCGATTAGCGCTGACTTCGGCGGCCTCCACGGTCCGCCACCCGTTGTCGAGGCCGGGATAGCAACCGTGGTCCGCGGACTGGAGGAATTGATTAGAGAGGTCCAGGGCTTGGCGAACGCGGCGCGTGCGCCGACTCCGCCGCCCTCGAGGGGTGGGCACATGGCGCGGGAAACGTTTCTCGGACCGACGGATGGCCGGGCGGGGGAGCGTGTCGCGAGCCTCGTCGCGGAGGCGCTGCAGAAAGGCGCGGCCAGCAATGCACGTGACCGTGACGCGCTGGAGTGGGGCGCAGGCTCGGTTGGCGGATCCACAATGTGGCGTGATGGACTGGTGAGATGATGACCACAAGTGGCCGCGCGTCTCACAGCACGTGGACCGCACTCAGGATCGCCCTGCGCTCGCTCGGACGGCATCCCGGGCTCGCGTTCGCGTTTCTCGTCGCGACGCTCGCGCAAGGGGCGCTCCAGGGTGGGATGGTGTGGGCGCTGCGCGAAGTCCTGTTGGCCCTCAGCAAGCCGGGCGGCGCGGCTCGCGACGTCCTGTTCCTGGGCTCTTTGGCAGTGCTCACAGTCTGGCTGCTGCGCTCGGCCGGAGTGTACGCGGCCCAGATGTTCGCCGCTCGCCTGGCCTATCGGGTGGAGCTCGACTGGATCTGGCGGGTGCTCGAAAAACTGCTGACGCTTTCGGTGCGCTTCTTTGACAAGAGCAGCCGCGGCAGTCTCGTGATGACCGCTTACAACGACACCAAATCCGTCCGCTTGCTCGGACTGCAGTTCGGCCAGCTCGTGCTCTATATCTCGCAACTCGTGGGCTTGATGGTCGCGGCATGGGCAATGAGTCCGAAGCTGATGGCCATAGGACTCTTCGCGGTGCCGCTCGGGGCCGTCCCGGTATACTGGCTGGGTCGCCGAATCACCGAGGCCGCCAGAGGAGAGCGGCAGCAGGCGGTATCGCTGCAGGATAGTTACCTGCAGCTGACTTCGGGGATTCGGGTGATCAAGGTCAACTCGGGAGAGGGCCAGATTCTGGACCGTACCCGACGGGTCTCCCAGCTGATGTGGCGTGCCGTTCTACGACAAAGCCAGACGCAAGGGCTCGCACGGTTGCTGCTCGAGAGCGTTTCAGGCCTTGGCCTGATTCTCGTCTTGGTCATCGGAGGCGAGGACGTCGCGGCCGGGCGCATGCCGTGGCAATCGCTTCTGGGCCTGCTGATGGCCGTGATGGGGCTGTATGCGCCAGTCGTGGGATTGCTCGCGATGTACGGAGAAGTCCGGCAGCAGATTCCTAGTCTCGATCGTCTCGACCGCGTCCTCGAGACCATGCCGGAGGTCCAGGACCGGCCGGGCGCGCGACCGCTGCCCGACGGGCCCGTCACGATCGAGCTTCGCCACGTGTCATTCCTCTACGACGGCCAGCCAGCGCTGCACGAGATCTCGGCCGTAGTCCATCGCGGCGAAACGATCGGGATCGTGGGACCCACCGGTGCCGGCAAGTCCACCCTGCTGTCGCTGCTGTTGCGGTTGTTTGACCCTACGGACGGCGCGATCCTGTTTGATGGGGTTGACGTGCGTGACATCCGGCACAGAGATCTTATGCGCCTGAGCTCGATCGTGCTCCAAGAGCCGTTCCTGTTCATCGACACGATCGCCAACAACATTCGTATCGGCCGACCGGACGCGTCGATGGACGACGTGATTGCCGCCGCCAAGGCTGCCGACGTGCACGACGAGATCCTGCAGATGGAGTCTCGCTACGAGACGGTCGTCGGGACCGGCCCCGAGGCCCGTGGAGTGTCGGGAGGGCAAAAGCAGCGGATTTGTGTTGCGGCCGCCCTGCTGAAGAACGCGCCGATGTTGTTTCTGGATGAGGCGACGAACAGCCTCGATTCGATGTCGGAGGCGAGGGTGCAGGCAGCCATCGAGCGGCTCATGCGCGACCGAACGACGTTCGTCATCGCACACCGCTTCTCCACGCTGCGAAACGCTCATCGCATCATCGTCCTCGACCAGGGGCGGATGGTCGGGTTTGACTCGCACACCCGGCTGCTCGCGTCCTGCCAGACGTACCGGAAGCTCTGGGCGTCACAGACGGCGTCTGCTCCTGAGTCCGTTGACGTCTTGCCGCGGCGACCGGAGGTCGTCGATGTCTAGGCGGACCTGACGACCATGTGCGGAATCTGCGGCTGGATCGGCACTGCTCCGTCGCTCGCGACGGGTGACATCGGCGGAATGCTTGGGGCGCTGCATAGTCGCGGCCCGGACGACTGCGGCATCTGGAGCGAAGCTGACGGGCGGGTGGTGCTGGGGCACACTCGGTTGAGCATCATCGATCTCGCCG
>WNGP01001213.1_pt1 | contig 21036 bp, 15 predicted proteins | sample 5407671 | NCBI WGS metagenome assembly WNGP01 (sample SAMN13153381, study PRJNA577476) | soil metagenome | isolation source: 40 cm soil or saprolite under Garry oak tree replicate 2 | place: USA:California | collected 2016-06-15 | reverse complement strand
TGCGCAAGCGCGCCGAACACGAGGCCGGGGTGTACTTCGCCAGCCTGTCCGCCCGGACCATCGTGTACAAGGGCATGCTGTCCGCGCCGCAGCTCGGGCCGTTCTACCCGGACCTGTCCGATCCGAGGTACGGCTCGACGCTGGCCCTGGTGCACTCCAGGTTCTCCACCAACACGTTCCCGTCCTGGCCGCTGGCCCACCCGTACCGGTACGTGGCGCACAACGGGGAGATCAACACCGTCCGGGGCAACAGCAACTGGATGCGCGCCCGGGAGGCGATGCTGGCCAGCGACCTGATCCCGCGGTCGAGGGACGGCCAGGGGATCGAGCGTCTCTTCCCGATCCTCAACGCCGACGGCAGCGACTCGGCCAGCTTCGACGAGTGCCTCGAGCTGCTGCACATGGGCGGCCGGTCGCTGCCGCACGCGGTGCTGATGATGATCCCGGAGCCGTGGGAGAACCACGAGGAGATGACCCCGCAGCGGCGCGCCTTCTACCAGTTCCACTCCGCGCTGATGGAGCCGTGGGACGGCCCGGCGCTGATCGCGTTCACCGACGGCTCGGTGATCGGCGCCGTGCTCGACCGCAACGGCCTGCGCCCAGGGCGCTACTGGGTGACCAGCGACGGCCTGGTCGTGCTGGCCAGCGAGGTCGGCGTGCTCGACATCGACCCCGCCACGGTGATCAGGAAGGGGCGGCTGCAGCCCGGCCGCGTGTTCCTGGCCGACACGGTGGCCGGGCGCATCGTCGAGGACGAGGAGGTCAAGGCCGCCCTCGCGGCCGAGCATCCGTACGAGGACTGGCTGCACGCCGGGCTCATCCACCTCGACGACCTGCCCCAGGCCAGGGCCAGGGGGGTACGGGGGGACGGGCAGTCCCCCCGTGCCGGGGGGTCACCGGGGGGTCGCCCCCCGGGGGAAGACACCCTTACCCTGCAGCGGATGCACGGGTATACGGAGGAGGAGCTGCGGGTCATCCTGGCCCCGATGGCGCGGACCGGAGCCGAGCCGATCGGATCGATGGGCACGGACACCCCGGTGGCGGTGCTCTCCGGACGGCCGCGGCTGATGTTCGACTACTTCACCCAGCTGTTCGCCCAGGTGACCAACCCGCCGCTGGACGCGATCAGGGAAGAGCTCGTCACCTCGCTGGGCACGATCACCGGGCCCGAGCAGAACCTGCTCGAGCCGGTCCCGGCCTCCTGCCGCCAGATCGTGCTGCCCTACCCGGTGATCAGCGACAACGACCTGGCCAAGATCGTGCACATCAACGACGAGGGCAACCTGCCCGGGTTCGGCTCGCACGTGGTGGACGGCCGCTACGACCCGGCCGGCGGCGGCGACGGCCTGCGCGCCCGGCTCAAGGTGATCTGCGCCGAGGTCTCGGCCGCGATCGAGTCCGGCGCCCGGCTGATCATCCTCTCGGACCGGGTGAAACCGGCAGGGGACGCAGCGCTCGTGCCGATCCCGTCGCTGCTGCTGACCGGCGCGGTCCACCACCACCTGATCAAGCAGAAGTCGCGCACCCAGGCCGGGCTGATCGTGCAGGCCGGGGACGTGCGCGAGTGCCACCACGTGGCGCTGCTCGTCGGTTACGGCGCCGCCGCCATCAACCCGTACCTGGCCATCGAGTCGGTCCGGGACATGGTCCGGCGCGGCGTCCTCAACGACCCCAAGCTGACTGAGAAGAAGGCCGAGGCCAACCTGCTCAAGGCCCTCGGCAAGGGCCTGCTGAAGATCATGTCCAAGATGGGCGTGTCCACCGTCGCCTCCTACACCGGCGCGCAGATCTTCGAGGCCATCGGCCTGGGCCCGGAGGTGATCGAGACCTGCTTTGCCGGCACCACCTCGCGGCTGTCCGGCGTGGGCTTCGACCAGCTCGCCGAGGAGACCAGGCTGCGGACCGGCCACGCCATCCACGCGGGTGCCGGGATGGAGTTCCGGCGGCTGGACACCGGCGGGGAGTACCAGTGGCGGCGCGACGGCGAGCCGCACCTGTTCAGCCCGGAGGCGGTGTTCAAGCTGCAGCACGCCACCCGCAGCCGCCGGTACGAGATCTTCAAGGAGTACACCACGCTGGTTGACGACCAGTCGCAGCGGCTGATGACGCTGCGCGGGCTGCTCCGGATCCGCGGCGTCGACGAGGGGACGCAGACGCCGGAACAAGGCGACGCGCCCCGGTCCGTTCGGATCGACGACGTGGAACCGGTGACCAGCATCGTGCGGCGGTTCGCCACCGGCGCCATGTCCTACGGCTCGATCTCGCTCGAGGCCCACCAGACCCTCGCGATCGCGATGAACCGGCTGGGCGGCCGGTCGAACACGGGCGAGGGCGGCGAGGACCCGGACCGGTTCATCCCCGACGCCAACGGCGACCTGCGCCGCTCCGCGGTCAAGCAGGTCGCCAGCGGGCGGTTCGGCGTCACCAGCGAATATCTGGTGAACGCCGACGACCTGCAGATCAAGATGGCGCAGGGCGCCAAGCCGGGGGAGGGCGGCCAGCTGCCCGGGCACAAGGTGTACCCGTGGATCGCCAAGACGCGGTACTCCACGCCAGGCGTCGGCCTGATCTCGCCGCCGCCGCACCACGACATCTACTCGATCGAGGACCTGGCCCAGCTGATCCACGACCTGAAGAACGCCAATCCGGCGGCCCGGGTGCACGTCAAGCTGGTGTCCGAGGTCGGGGTGGGCACGGTGGCGGCCGGGGTGTCCAAGGCGCACGCCGACGTGGTGCTGATCAGCGGGCACGACGGCGGCACCGGCGCGGCGCCGCTGACCTCGCTCAAGCACGCGGGCGCGCCGTGGGAGCTCGGCCTGGCCGAGACCCAGCAGACGCTGCTCCGCAACAAGCTGCGGGACCGGATCGTTGTGCAGGCCGACGGCCAGCTCAAGACCGGCCGGGACGTGATCATCGCGGCGCTGCTCGGCGCGGAGGAGTTCGGCTTCGCCAGCGCCCCGCTGGTCGTGTCCGGCTGCATCATGATGCGCGTCTGCCACCTGGACACCTGCCCGGTCGGCGTGGCCACCCAGAACCCGGTGCTGCGCGCCAGGTTCACCGGCAGGCCTGAGTTCGTGGTGAACTTCTTCGAGTTCATCGCCGAGGAGGTCAGGGAATACCTGGCCCGGCTCGGGTTCCGCAGCCTGGAGGAAATCATCGGCCGGGTGGACCTGCTCGACACCGTGCTGGCGGTGGAGCACTGGAAGGCCTCAGGGCTCGACCTATCCCCAGTCCTTTACGTACCCCAGCTGCCCGAGGGCGCCGCCCGTAGCTGTGTAAAGAGCCAGGACCACGGCCTGGACAAGGCGCTGGACAACACGCTCATCCAGCTCGCCGAGGGCGCGCTCGCCGACGGCCGCCCGGTCCGGCTCGAGCTGCCGATCAGGAACGTCAACCGGACCGTGGGCACCATGCTCGGCTACGAGGTGACCAGGCGCTGGGGCGGCGAGGGGCTGCCCGAGAACACGATCGACATCTCGTTCCGCGGCTCGGCCGGCCAGTCGTTCGGCGCCTTCCTGCCGCACGGCGTCACGCTGCGCCTCGACGGGGACGCCAATGACTACCTGGGCAAGGGGCTGTCTGGCGGACGGCTCATCGTCCGCCCGCCCGCCGATGCCGCGTTCACCGCCGAGGACCAGGTCATCGCGGGCAACGTGATCGGCTACGGCGCGACCGGCGGCGAGCTCTTCCTGCGCGGCACCGTGGGCGAGCGGTTCTGCGTGCGGAACTCGGGCGCGCTGGCGGTCGCCGAGGGCACCGGCGACCACGGCTGCGAGTACATGACCGGCGGGCGGGTGGTGATCCTCGGCCCGGTCGGCCGGAACTTCGCGGCGGGCATGTCCGGCGGCATCGCCTACGTGCTCGACCTGCCCGAGATCCGGGTGAACATGGAGATGGTCGACCTGGACCAGGTGGAAGAGGACGACGCGAAGTTCCTGCGCGAGCTGGTGGAGCGCCATCACGCGGAAACCGGCTCCGCGGTGGCGGCCCGGCTGCTCGCGGACTGGGATCCCGGCCGGTTCACCAAGGTCATGCCGAAGGACTACAAGCGGGTGCTGTCCGCCGCGTCGGCGGCCGAGCGCGAGGGCCGCGACGTGAACGAGGCCGTCATGGCCGCGGCGCACGGGTGAGGGGGCGGTTATGGCTGACCCGAAGGGTTTCCTGTCCGCGTCGCGCGAGGTCCCGGTCCGGCGGCCGGTCGACCTGCGGCTGCGGGACTGGCGCGAGGTGTACGAGCCGTTCCCGGCCAGCCGCCTGGAGCGGCAGGCGGGCCGGTGCATGGACTGCGGCATCCCGTTCTGCCACAACGGCTGCCCGCTGGGGAACCTGATCCCCGAGTGGAACGACCTGGTCTGGCGGCACGACTGGCGGGATGCTTCCGACCGGCTGCACGCGACCAACAACTTCCCCGAGTTCACCGGGCGGCTTTGCCCGGCGCCGTGCGAATCCGCCTGCGTGCTCGGGATCAACGCGGACCCGGTCACGATCAAGCAGGTCGAGGTGGAGATCATCGACCGGGCGTTCGCCTCCGGCTGGGTAGTGCCGATGCCCCCGGACGTGCGGACTGGGCGCACCGTCGCGGTGATCGGCTCCGGTCCGGCCGGGCTCGCCGCCGCCCAGCAGCTGACCAGGGCCGGGCACGCGGTGACCGTCTTCGAGCGCGACGACGCGCCCGGCGGCCTGCTGCGTTACGGCATCCCCGCGTTCAAGCTGGAGAAGCGGCACCTGGACCGGCGGCTCGACCAGATGCGGGCCGAGGGCACCGAGTTCCGCTGCGGCGTCGAGGCCGGCACCGGCATCACCGCCGGTGAACTGCGTTCGGCCTACGACGCCATCGTGCTGGCGGGCGGCGCCCGGGTGGCGCGCGACCTGCCGTTGGCAGGGCGTGAGCTGGACGGGATCCACCAGGCCATGGAGTACCTGCCGCTGTCCAACCGCGTGGTAGCAGCGAACCCTGGCCAGCCGGCCGACCCGGCCATCAGTGCGCGCGGGCGGCACGTGGTCATCATCGGCGGCGGCGACACCGGCGCGGACTGCCTGGGTACCGCGCACCGGCAGGGCGCGGCCTCGGTGGCCCAGCTCGAGATCCTGCCCCGGCCGCCCGAGGCCAGGCCGGACCACCAGCCGTGGCCGACCTACCCGATGATCTACCGGGTGTCGAGCGCGCACGAGGAAGGCGGCGAGCGCACCTACGCGGTGACCACGCTGGAGTTCCTGGGCGACGGCAGTGATTCCGGAGGTAACAGGGGCCGCGTGCGGGCGCTGCGGCTGGCTGAGGCGGCCGGGTTCGACCCGGTTCCAGGCACCGAGCATGACCTGCCCTGCGAGCTGGTGCTGCTGGCGATGGGCTTCACCGGGGCCGAACGGCCCGGGTTGCTCGCCGACCTCGGCGTCGATTTCGACCAGCGGGGTAACGTCGCCAGGGACGGCTCGTACGCGACCTCGGTGCCGGGCGTCTTCGCGGCCGGGGACATGGGCCGCGGCCAGTCGCTGATCGTCTGGGCCATCGCCGAGGGGCGCAGCGCCGCCGCGGCGGTGGACCGCTACCTCGACGGGAACGCCGGCCTGCCGGTACCGATCCCGCCGACCGCCCGCCCGCTGACCTGACGATCACAGGTGGGAAACGGACCAGGTGCAGCGCGCCCTGGGCCCCTACCCTAAGATGCGGAGAGGCCTGAGAAATTATGGGTCCGAGGGGCGGAGACGGCAATGGCAGAAGGCCCGCATGGCCACGACTCGCCGGTGGGCAAGCACCACATGGCCAGTCCGGGCGCGGCGGCAAACGGACCGTCCGCGCCGCGTGCGCCGTTCCAGCCGCTCGCGTCCTCGGCCCCGCCGACTAGGCCCATGCCCATGTTCACTCCGGCTACATGGACCGCGCTGGTGGCCTCGGATCGCGACTACTACGACAAGATGAGGGTGATAAGAGACCTCGACTGGTCGTCCACCGCGTTTCCGGCTTCCGCCGCCGAGCAGCGGATACCGCTCGCCGGGACCCAGATGCGCATCGGCAGGCGCAGCGCGGCCCGCGACCTCGAACCGGAGATCGACCTGGCTGGCCCGTCTCCCGATCCGGGTATCAGCCGGCTGCACGCGCTCCTGCTCGCCCGGCCGGACGGCACCTGGGCGGTGCTCGACCCGGGCTCGGCCAACGGCACGCTCCTCAACGGCCGCAGGATCACCACCGGGGATGTGATCCCGTTGCGCGAAGGTGACCGGATCAACCTCGGCGTTTGGACCGCGATCACAATTCACCGGGGGTAATGGGACGACGCAGTGCCCGCCCTCTGATATGAACTAATTCAGACGGCACCGAAATACCGGTGCGACAGAAACGGTTATGGCGGGCGGCCCATGACAATGAGCGTCGGCGTTTCGCCAGTCGAGCGAACCTCCCCGCCGGCGGGAGGCGGCGCCTGGTGGAGGTCCCGCCTGGACGGGGCCACCACGCCTGCGCGGCTCAGGCTGCTGCTCGCCCTCCTGGTCCTGCTCAGCCTGGCGTGGGGCGTGCTCGCCGCGCTGACCGCCGACCAGCACGCGTCGGCGGCCGCCGACGTGGTCGCGGTCAGCGAGCCGCTGAGCCTGGACGCCGAGCAGATCTACACCAGCCTGTCGGACGCCGACGCCACCGCGGCCAACGCGTTCCTGGCCGGCGGGCTTGAGCCCGCCAAGGCCCGGCAGCGCTACCAGGCCGACATCACCCAGGCGGCCATCCGGATCGAGGCGGCCAGCGCGCTGGTCGGTTCGTCCGCCGCCCGGACCCAGTTGCCCGGGCACCTGGCGAAGCAGGTGTCGGCGTCCGGCTCGGCTGTCGGCGACGACCTGGCCACCTTGTCCGGCCGGCTGCCTGCCTACACCGACGAGGTGGGCACGGCCCGGGCCGACAACCGGCTCGGCCTGCCGCTCGGCGCGGCCTACCTCCGTGAGGCCTCCGCGCTCCTGCGCGGGACGCTGCTGCCCGCGGCCAGCGACATCTACACCCGGGAGAGCGCGCTGCTGACCTCGGCTAGCGCGCAGGCTACCGGGCTGCCGCTCATCGTGGTCGCGGTAGTGGTCGGCCTGGGCCTGGGCTACGTGTTCTCCCGCTCGTCGCGGTGGCTGGCCCGGCACACCCACCGGGTGGTCAACTACGGGCTGCTGCTGGCCGTGCTGGCCGGGCTGGTCTCGCTGGTGTGGCTGGCCGGGGCGTTCGTGATCGGCCGGGGCGACCTGCTGCACGCCCAGCAGCAGGGCTCCGCGCCGGCCCAGGCGTTCGCCCGGGCGGAGGTGGCGGCGCTGCAGGCGCACGCGGACGAGAGCCTCACCCTGATCGACAACAGCGGCGACGACGCCTACCAGCAGGACTTCGCGGCCCAGCAGAAGCTCCTCGGACCAGGACCCGGCACGCTGCTGGCCGCGGTGCAGGCGTTGGCCGGCAACGGGGGGCCGGGAACCGACGCTGTGGCGCAGGCCCGGGCCTGGTACCAGGCGCACGCGGCCCTGCGGGCGCAGGACGACGCGGGAGACCACGCCGGCGCCGTGAAGTCCGCGCTGACCGGCGACGCCGCCACCAAGTTCGCGCGGCTGTCCGCCACCCTCAGCGACGGGATCGGCAGCCGCCAGGCCGTCTTCGCATCCAGCGCCCGCGGCGGCCGGGACGCATTCACCGCCCTGGCCGCGGGCATGATCGTGGCGGCGCTGGTGATGGTGGCAGGCTGCTCCTGGGGCCTGAGCCGCCGGCTGGCGGAGTACCGGTGAACGCGCGGCCGCGGCCCTGGCGGCGGGTGCTCCCGGTGGTGCTCGTGATCTCCGGGCTGGCGCTGGGGACCGCGGCGGCCGCCGCCGCGCCCGGTGAGCCGTCCGCCGCCCATGCGGCCAGGGCGGTGAGCGCGCCCGCCGCCAGTACGTGCAACCCGAAGGCGAGCAGCCTGCGCCCGTCCGGGCCGCCGCAGGTGACGTCCGGCTCGTTCATGGCGAAGATCCGCGCTCGGGGCTTCCTCATCGCCGGGGTGGACCAGAGCACCTACCACTTCGGCTTCCTCAATCCGCTGAGCGGGCAGATCGAGGGTTTCGACATCGACATGATCCGGGCGGTGGCCAAGGCCATCTTCGGCAACTCGAACCCGGGCACGGTCCATTTCAAGGCGATCTCCGACGCGCAGCGGATCGACGACATCACCTCGGGCGCCGTGGACATCGTGGCGCACACGATGACGATCACCTGCGACCGGCTGAAGCGGGTCGACTTCTCCAGCGTGTACTTCGACGCGGGCCAGCGGGTGCTGGTGCTGAAGGACTCCACCGCGACCAGCCTGGCCAGCCTGCGCGGCCAGCGGGTGTGCGCGACCTCCGGGTCCGACTCGATCGACCGCGTCCGGGCGGCCAAGGCCGTCGGGGTCCCCGTGCCGTACTGGACCGACTGCCTGGTGCGGCTGCAGCAGGGCGACGTGGCCGCGATCTCCACCGACGACTCGATCCTGGACGGGCTCGCCGCGCAGGACCCGTGGACCATGCTGGTCGGGCCGCGGCTCACCGACGAGCCCTACGGCCTGGCGATCTCCAGGCAGCACCCGGAATTCGTCCGGTTCGTGAACGCGGTCCTGCAGCAACTGCGGACCAACGGCCAGTGGGCCCAAAGTTACGCGCACTGGATCGGCGGCGCGGCGCCCGCCCCGCCGGCGGCGCAGTACGCGGGCTGACCGATGACGGGGCTGACGAGGGGAGCGCGGTGGCGATGAGCACCTGCACGAGCTGCGGCGGGACGATCGAGGACGGGTACTGCAACGTCTGCGGCCTCGCCGCCGCCCCGGCCCCCGCCGCATCCCAGGCCGTGAGCGTATCCCAGGCCTCGGGTGCATCCCAGGCCTCGGGCGGCTCGGCGTCCGTGGGGTCGGGGACGGCGGGCAGTCGCCGGACCTCGGGCACCCGGGGGTCCCGGCGGACCAGTGGCCGGTCGGCGCGGGGGCGGCTCGGCGCGGGGCTGGTCGAGATCCCGCCGGTGCCCTACCGTGACCCGGCCAGCGCCGTGCTCGCCGACCCGCAGGTCCCGGAGAACCGGCGCTTCTGCGCCGGCTGCGATCAGCCCGTCGGGCGCGGCCGGGACGGGCGGTCCGGGCTGGCCGAGGGTTTCTGCCGCAACTGCGGCACCGGGTTCTCGTTCAGCCCGAAGCTGGAGCCGGGTGACCTGGTGGCGGGGCAGTACGAGGTGCTCGGCTGCCTCGCCTTCGGCGGGCTCGGCTGGATCTACCTCGCCCGCGACCGCAACGTCAGCGACCGCTGGGTGGTGCTCAAGGGCCTGCTGAACACCGGGGACGCCGACGCCATGGCGGCCGCGGTCGCCGAGCGCCAGTTCCTTGCCCAGGTGGAACACCCGAACATCGTCCGCATCTACAACTTCGTCCAGCACGCGGACCGGCGGACGGGGGATTCGGCCGGGTACATCGTGATGGAGTACGTGGGCGGCAAGTCGCTCAAGCAGATCCTGCAGGACGCGCGGCGCGACGGCGGTTCGGTGCCGCTGGCGCACGCGATCGCGTACGCCATCGAGGTGCTGCCCGCGCTGGGCTACCTGCACGACCGCGGCCTGGTGTACTGCGACTTCAAGCCGGACAACGTCATCCAGACCGAGGAGCAGCTCAAGCTCATCGACATGGGCGGCGTGCGAGGGGTCGACAGCGACGAGCCCATCTACGGGACCGTCGGCTACCAGGCGCCCGAGATCGCGAGCGACGGGCCGTCGGTGTCGTCGGACCTGTTCACGGTGGCGCGGGCGCTGGCCGTGCTCACCTTCGAGTTCAAGGGCTACCAGAGCACCTCCAAGTTCACCTTCCCGGACGGGGTGCCGCTGCTCGAGCAGCAGGAGTCGTTCGCCCGGCTGCTGCGCCGGGCCACCGACGCCGACCCGGACCGGCGCTTCGGCTCGGCCGGGGAGATGGCCGAACAGCTCACCGGCGTGCTGCGCGAGGTGCTCGCGACCGCCGACGGCACACCCCGGCCCGCGTTCTCCACCGTGTTCAGCCCCGAGCTCCAGGCGATCGGGACGGAGCTGACCTGGGGGGACGACCCCGCCCAGGCCGCGCCGGCCCCCGCCGAGATCATCGCGGGAATGCCGACGCCCCAGGTGGACCGGGCCGATCCGGCGGCCGGCTACCTGGCCACGCTGGCCGGGCTCGATTCCGGCCCACGCGCGGCCGCGCTGGCCAGCGCCGTCTCGGGCGGCGCGACCGTGCCCGCCGAGGTGGCCACGTCCGCCGAGACGCGGCTGGCGCTGGCGCGCGCCCAGCTCGACGCCGGCGACTACGACGGAGCCGGGGTCACGCTGGGCGAACTGGCCGCCGAGGACCCCTCCGACTGGCGGATCGCCTGGACCGACGGCCTGCGCCGGCTGGCGGTCGGCGACGTCGGCACCGCGGGCACCGCCGTCGGGGCCACCGCCGCCGGCGGCGCGTTCAGCGCGGTCTACGACGAGCTGCCTGGTGAGCTCGCGCCCAAGCTCGCGCTGGCCTTCGCGGCCGAGGCCGCCGGGGACGCCGCATCGGCCGGCCGCTATTTCAAGCTCGTCTGGACGCTGGACCGGTCGTGCATCAGCGCGGCGTTCGGCCTGGCCCGGGCCTGCCTGGCGGCGGGCGACCGGCCCGGCGCGATCGCGGCGCTCGCGGCGGTGCCGGAGACGTCCAGCCATCACGCGGCGGCGCAGATCGCCGCGGTCCGGATCCTGGTGTCGTCCGGGGTGACCGACGATGACCTGCGGCAGGCCGGCGGTCGTCTGGGCCGGCTGACCCTGGATGAGGGCCGCCGCCAGCAGCTCACCGTGGAGATCCTGCGCGCCGCCCTCGGCTGGGCCAGCTCCGCGCAGGCCCCGGCGCCCGCCCAGGCTCCGAACTCCGGTTCCGGGCGGCACGGCCCCGGCGACGGCCTCATCCTCGGCTGCGAACCGAACGAGCGCTCGCTGCGCTTCGGCCTGGAACGCGGGTACCGGGCGCTGGCCCGGCTGACATCGGACCGCAGCCGCCGGATCGAACTGGTCGACATGGCCAACGCGATCCGGCCGAAGACCTGGTCATGACCGTGCCGATGATGACCAGGGACCAGGCGGGGGCCGCGGTCAGGGCGGCCGTGGCCGAGCGCGACGCGATCCAGGCCAACCTGCTCGAGCTGGACTCCAGCTTCGGCAAGCAGCTGCTGGCCGGCGCCGAACTCACCGGGGACACCAAGCGGCGGTGGGACGCGACGGCGGCCACGCTGGCCACCCTGTGGCAGGTCTACTCGGCATACTCGGCCGTGGTCGACCAGGCTGCCGAGGCGGTCGCCAGGCACCTCGGACCGCGCGAGCTCGCCGCTATTACCGGGCTCCTCAGCGGTCGTTCGGTCCAGCTGGCCTCGGGTCCCGCCCCGCTGGCCGGCCGTGACCTGGCCGACTCCGGCCGTGAGGACCTGACCCTGGCCACGGCGGTGGCCCGGATGCGCGGCGCGTTCACCGCCGTGACCGAGGTGGTCTCCGCCGCGGAGCATGTCTGGACCGAGGTAGCGGGCCGCCTGGACGCCGCCGGCGCCGAGCTGGCCCGGGTGACGCCGCAGGCCGCCACGCTCGGGGACGAGGCGCTGGCCGGCGAGCTGGCCGCCATCCAGGGCAAGCTGGCCCGGCTGCGCGACACCCTGAACTCCGACCCGCTGGCCCTGTGGCTCGGTCAAACGGGGGCAGCGGGCCGGGGTGGCGGCACGGTCGACACCTCCGGCGCGGACCGCCTCGCCGAGCAGGTCGCCGCCGCCGCGACCCGGGTCGGCGAGCTGGTCCGGCTGAGGGACGAAGCCCGTCAGCGCATCGCCGTGGTGACGGCGGCCACGGCGACGGCCCGTTCGGCCCGTGAGGATGCCGTCACCGCCTGGCGGCAGGCCGCGGAGAAGATCGCCGCCGGGGCCCTGCCGCCCCCGCCCGCCGACCTGGCCGACCTGTCCGCCCGGCTGGCCGGGCTCGGCACCCTGCAGGCCGCTAGCCGGTGGACCCGCCTGGCGTCCGAGCTGGACCTGCTCGACCGCGAGCTGGCCACCGCGACGGCTGGCTTCAAGGAAGCCGAACGGGCCATGGTGGCGGCCATGGCGAAACGTGACGAGCTGCGCGGGCTCCTCGGCGCTTACAAGGCCAAGGCCGCCCGGCTCGGCGCGGTCGAAGACCCCGGCCTGGCCGAACGGTACGACCGGGCTCGTGACCTGCTCTGGACGGCGCCCTGCGACCTGGCCGCGGCCGAGGCCGCGGTGGCCGGCTACCAGCAGGCCGTCCTGGGAGTACAGCAATCCGACCCCGGACGCTGACATGATGGCCCCTGCCCTGGATGATGGCCTGATGCACGATGGCAACACGGGAGTTACCTGCCCCACCTGCGGCGGCCCGGCCGGCGCCGCGGACAGCTTTTGCGAGTCCTGCGGGACCGAGCTCGCCCCGCCCGTCACCAGCGCCGGCCCGCCCGGGTACGCCGCGCAGTGCCCGGTGTGCTCGCTCGACGAAACAGCCAGGCCCGGCCCGGTCAGCGCCGAGGGCTACTGCGAGTCGTGCGGCCGCAAGGTGCCGTCCGGCCGCGACCACGTCGAGCTCGACCTCGAGCTGCTGGCCGGGGTCACCGACCGCGGGCTGCGGCATCCGCGCAACGAGGACGCGATGGCCGTGGCGACCACGGAGACGCCGGCCGGCCCGGTGGCGATCGCCGTGGTCTGCGACGGGGTGTCCTCCTCGCCGAATCCGGACGACGCGTCGCTGACCGGGGCGCAGGCGGCGGTGCGGATGCTGCTCACCTCGATCAGGCGCGGCGACGACCCGGACGAGGCGTCCATCGCGGCGGTGCACCAGGCCCACGAGGCCATGGCCATCCTGGGCTCGCCGTCCCGGGCGCCGTCGGCCACCTACGTTTCCGCGATCATCGGGCCGGATGCGGTGACGATCTGCTGGCTCGGCGACAGCCGCGCCTACTGGCTGGCCACGGAGTCCGAGCCAGCCCGGCTGACTAAGGACGACTCGCTCGCCGAGGAGATGGTCGCGCAGGGTGACATGACCGAGGCCGAGGCCATGGCCTCACCACAGGCGCACGTGATCACCCGCTGGCTCGGCGCCGACGTGGCCGCACCGCAGCCGCACGTCACGCGGTTCGAGCCGCCCGGACACGGGATCGTGCTGATCTGCTCCGACGGGCTGTGGAACTACCGGCCCGAGGCGGCAGGCCTGGCCGAGCTCGCGCTCCCGACCGCGTTCCACGACCCGTCCAGTGCGGCCGACACGCTGCTGAAGTTCGCCCTGGACGCGGGCGGCATGGACAACATCACCGTCGTGCTGGTCCCGTTCCCGCTCGTGCGGCCGGCGCCGTTACCAAGGAGAATCCGCCATGACCGACTCCGGCTTCACCGTCGACGTCGACCAGAACCAGTACCTGCCCGAGGACGGCCGCGACGTGAGCGCGGTGGTCACCGTGACGTCCGGGGCGGACGTCGCCGTCGCGGCTCCCGGCGGCGCCGCGGGCAGCGCCGAGATCATCATCATCGACTGCTCGGGGTCCATGGACTATCCGCCGACCAAGATGTCCCAGGCCCGGGCGGCCACCGCCGCCGCGATCGACGTGGTCCGTGACGGCGTGGGGTTCGCGGTGGTCGCGGGCACCAGCACCGCCTGGCCGGTGTTCCCTTCGGACGGGAGCATGGCGGTCGCGAGCGCGGAGTCACGAGCCGCGGCCAAAAAGGCGGTGGCCGGGCTGCGAGCCAACGGCGGCACCGCGATCGGCAAGTGGCTGGGGCTGGCCCGGCAGGTCTTCGCCGGCTACCCGGCACAGCTGCGGCACGCCATCTTGCTCACCGACGGCAAGAACCAGCACGAGACGCCCGAACAGCTCGCCGCCGAACTCAGCCAGTGCGAGGGCGTGTTCAACTGCGACTGCCGTGGCGTGGGCACCGACTGGGAGGTCCGCGAGCTGCGCACGGTCTCGACCGCGTTGCTCGGCACGGTGGACATCGTGCCCGACCCAGCCGGGCTGGCCGCCGATTTCACGGCCATGATGGAAAGCGCGATGGGCAAGCAGGTCGCCGACGTGTCGCTGCGGGTATGGACGCCGCAGAGCGCCACGCTCATGTTCGTCAAGCAGGTCGCGCCCGCGGTCGAGGACCTGACCGGCAGGCGCACCCAGACGGGCCCGCAGGCGGGCGACTACCCAACCGGAGCGTGGGGACCGGGGGAGAGCCGGGACTACCACGTCGGCGTCGAGGTCAACCCGGCCGGTGTCGGCCAGGAGATGCTGGCCGCGCGGATCAGCCTGGTCGCCGGGGCCGAGGTCCTCGGTCAGGGTCTGGTCCGCGCGATCTGGACCGACGACGAGGCGCTCTCCACCAAGATCAACCAGCGGGTGGCGCACTACACTGGCCAGGCCGAACTCGCCGACGCTATCCAGGAGGGCCTGGAGGCCCGCAAGCAGGGCGACGAGGAGACCGCGACGGCCAAACTCGGCCGGGCGGTGGCGCTGGCGCACCAGTCAGGCAACGAGGACACCGCCAAGCTGCTGGCCAAGGTGGTAGACGTGGTCGATGTGGAGTCCGGCACGGTCCGGCTGAAGAAGGCGGTCGAGGACGCCGACGAAATGGCCCTCGACACCCGGTCGACCAAGACGGTCCGGGTGAAGAAATAGCGAGCGGGAAGAAGGCGGCGATGGCGGTATGTCCCAGCGGCCACGATTCGGCCAGCGACGACTTCTGCGACGTCTGCGGCATGCGCATCGGCGGCAGCCCCGCGGTCGGCGCCTCCGGTCCGTCGCCCGCTGGCGCCGGCCCGTCGTCCGCGGCCAGCGCCCCGTCCTCACCCTGGCCCGACACCGGCGCCGCCGAACCCTGCCCCCGCTGCGGCACTCCCAGGACCGGCCAGTTCTGCGAAGCCTGCGGCTTCAACTTCGCCGGCCCCCGTTTCATCCCCGCCGCCCCTCCGCCGCCCGCCTCCGGCGGCTACAGCACCGCCCAGCCCGCTTCCGGCGGCCACAGCACCGCCCAGCCCGCCTCCGGCGGCTACAGCACCGCCCAGCCGCCACCGCCCGCGTCCATCATTCCCCCGACTTCGGCAGCCTCTCCCGCGCCCTCCGCCCCTGCGGCGGAATCAGCTCCGTCCATGTCCTCGTTCCCGTACCCGCAGGCCACCTGGACCGCGGTGGTGGGCGCGGACCGCGCCTACTACGAGCGGGTGCAGGCGGTCACCGGACCGGAAGGCGCGGCCGTCGCGTTCCCGTCCTACTGCGCCGAACGGCGTTTCCAGCTCGTCGGGAACCAGATGCGGATCGGGCGGCGCAGCGTGTCACGCGGCCTGGCCCCGGAGATCGACCTGACCGGGCCGCCCGCCGATCCGGGCATCAGCCGGCTGCACGCGGTGCTGATCGCTACGCCGGACGGCAACTGGGCCGTGCTCGATCCCGGTTCGGCCAACGGCACGCTGCTCAACGGCACCGAGATCGGAGTGGGAGACCAGGTGCCCCTGCACGACGGGGATCGCATCAACCTCGGCGCCTGGACCGCGATCACCGTGCACCAGGGTTAGGAAATTCTCTACCGGATGTAGGGCATCGGCGTATAACGACGGACGATCCCAGGCACTAACGTATGCACATGATCACCAACCCGTCGTCGCGAGACCATGCCGAGGTCGACCTTGGTCCCGCTGCCGGCGTCAGCGATAGGGGCCTGCGGCATCACCGTAACGAGGACGCGATGGCCCTGGCCGCCGAGCAGGCGCCAGACGGTCCGGCGGTGGTGGCCGTGGTCTGCGATGGCGTCTCTTCCTCGGCCCGTCCCGACGAGGCGTCCCAGGTGGCCGCGCAGGCCGCGCTGCCGGTGCTGGTGGCCGCGGTACAGGCGGGCAGCGATCTCGGCGCGGCCTCGCTGGCCTCGGTGGCGGCGGCTCGCCGGGCGGTGGCGGACCTGCAGGGGCCCGGGGGTGACACCTCAGCGACCACGTTCGTGTCCGCGGTGGCGAGCGGCTACGAGGTGACCTTGTGCTGGCTGGGTGACAGCCGCGCCTACTGGCTGGGCGAGTCGGCGTCCGAATCCCGGCCGCTCACGCGCGATGACTCGGTGGCCGGGGGCATGGTCGCGGCCGGCCTGGTGGACGAGGCCGCGGCGATGGCCTCGCCGCACGCGCACGTGCTGACCCGCTGGCTGGGCGGCGAGGAAGCGGACCTGGCCGACGACCCGGACCGCGCGCCGCACGTCGAGCGGTTTACGCCGCCCGGAGCCGGGGCCCTGCTCATATGCTCCGACGGCCTGTGGAACTACCTGTCCGAGGCCGCGGACCTCGCCGGGCTCGCGCTGCCCAAGGTGCTGACCGACCCGCTCGGCGCCGCCGCCGACATGGTGAAGTTCGCGATCGAAGCCGGCGGCGCCGACAACATCACCGTGGTCCTGATCCCCTACCTAGCCCCCGAGACCCCCTGACCCAGCCCAGTACCGATCATCGCGGGTCAAACCCCCGCCATAAGGGTAGCAGCGACACACCATCCTGCAGGCCCTGTCAAGCGACAGCTAAGGCGTGCCCGAGGTCGACTACATCCCGCTGTTCGCCCTGCTCGGCAGCCAGCTGAGCGAGAGCGACGTGAAGGCGATCGCCGAGGAGCTGGAGAACGAGATCAAGCCGGAATCGGCGGAGACGATCCGTCGTGCCATCGCCGCGGTCACCGATCATCAGGCGAGCGACTCCGACGTGGCCCGGGTGCGGGCCCGCCTGGCCGCGGGCGGCTGGCCCCTGGCCAAGCCCGAGCACTTCGACCCGGCGAACTGGCCTTAGCCCGCCCGGCCGACTCAGTACTTGGGGCCAACGAACTCGTCGAGCCTCGCCACCGCCCCGCGCCGGGCCACGGATATGGCGTTCGCCGGGAGAAGCGCCGGGCCACCCCGAGCTGATCCAAGACCTCGCCGCACAGCCGGAGAATGTCCTTCGACTCGTTGCCGAAGAGGTAGCGCGGATACTCGTACCAGTGGTCGCCATCGGCAAGCCTTCTCCGTACCCGGTTCACGCCACGCCAGCCATCGGAATGGAACAGCCCTCTTGCGAATTCACCAGGGAATGTTCGTACGATGACGTCCTGCCATCCTTTCAGTTCGATTTTCCGATGGTGCTTGCGTCCTGGCCCGTGCTGCGGGAACAGGCACGTCCAGTGCTTCGAGTAGCTTTTGACCATCGTGCATCCAGGTTGCTGGACACAGGAGACCCTCGATGCGGGCATTACGGCAGACATGGCCCGCTGGGCAGACTCCTTGAGGCCCGGCCAGTCGTCCGAGCAAGCGATCGAGAGCACGTACACGTCTCGCCGTCCGCGCGCAATGTGCCCGTCGCCGAGATACAGGCCCAGCAGGTATGCGTACGCAGACTCATCCATGGACCTTGCGTGGCACCGCGGACACGCGGTCATCTTTGCCGTGGCAATCCCGGATGCGACCCGGCGTCGGCCGGCGCGCCAGTGCCGGATGGCGGCGACTGATACCCCGCAAATCCGGGCGTTCTCCTTGTCGAGAATGCCAATAGCGGATAGGCGGAGAGCGGTATTCACTGTGGCTTGCGGGTACATGGCCCTATCGTCCTGCATGCCACCGACATTCTTGCCGGGCTATCTGTCCCTGAATACCCGTAGCGACCATGCGTCAGATAGCTCGTGGGAACGAAATTCTGTGGCGTAAGCATTCTGTGTGCCGGGAGCGGGACTCGAACCCGCACGCCCTTTCGGGCAGACGCTTTTGAGACGTCGATGTCTGCCAGTTCCATCATCCCGGCACGATCCACGGCCTTGGGTCGAGGCGGCCGCCTCGACCCAAACGCAGAGCAGGCTGACACCAATCTACCTGCTGAAGGTACGCTCGTGGGCATGAGTCAGAACCCGCTGCGTGTGGTGATTGCCGAGGACGAGGCACTGATCCGTCTCGACCTCAAGGAGATGCTGGAAGAGGAGGGCTATTCGGTCGTCGCCGAGGCGGGCGACGGCGAGTCAGCCGTCGGGCATGTCACGACGCTGCGTCCGGATCTGGCCATCCTCGATATCAAGATGCCGGTCCTCGACGGGATCTCGGCCGCCGAGCGGATCGCCGCCGAGCGGATCGCCCCCGTCGTGATCCTGACCGCGTTCTCCCAGCGCGAACTGGTGGAGCGGGCCCGCGACGCGGGCGCGATGGCCTACCTGGTCAAGCCGTTCACCAAGGCCGACCTGGTGCCGGCCATCGAGATGGCGGTCAGCCGGTTCGCCGAGATCCGCACGCTCGACGCCGAGATCGGCACGCTGCGCGAGCGGCTCGAGGTCCGCAAGCTGCTCGACCGGGCCAAGGGCCTGCTCCAGTCCGAGCACGGGCTGACCGAGCCGGAGGCCTTCCGCTGGATCCAGAAGACCTCGATGGACCGCCGTCTCACCATGCGCAAGGTGGCCGAGGCGGTCATCGAGGGCAGCATGGGCGTTCCCGCGGAAACGCCGCAGCCTCAGCCCTGAGCACAGGGAAAGCGAGAACCCGGGGAGCCGTTGGTGCCGTGTCCGCCTTCCCCGGCCGACACGTTGTCTACTTGGACCCCCCGGGCCCGCCGTCACCACGTTAGCGACCCGCTGCCTCGGCGCGCAAAAGCAGGCTCCGGGCCGCGGCGCTGAGTTCAGCTGCCGGTTACTCCCTGTTCGCGCAGCGGATCGACGCCGTTGGCCTCGCGTCCGGGTACCTGATCCCTGATCAGGCAGGTAAGCCGCGACGTGCACACCCGGTGGCCGGCCGTGTCGTTAATGACGATGTCGTAGGTGGCGAGCGTCCGGCCGCCGTGCGCCAGGGTGGCGACCGCGGTGACCTCCCCGTCCCGGGCGCCGCGGTGGTGCGTCGCGCTGATCTCAATGCCGACCACCACCCGGCCCAGGCCGGCGTGCAGGGCCGCGCCCAGCGACCCGATGGTCTCCGCGAGCACGCAGGAGGCGCCGCCGTGCAGCAGGCCGTACGGCTGGGTGTTGCCGGCCACCGGCATCGTGGCCACGACCTCGGATCCGGACGCAGAGAGAATCTTGATGCCCATCCGGTGCGCCAGGGTGCCCTCGGCGGTCGTTACCGCTACGATCTTGTCCAGCATCTCCTGGTTCATCCGTACCTCTCCATACCGCCGCTCGCTCGGTCCACGTCAAGGGTGCCATGGGCCTGGCGGGCGTCACAAAAGTGGCACCCGAAGCCACCGAACCCACCAGTTCGTGCGCCGTGTCAACCTGACAGCCCCACATACCGTCACATATTTGTGGGATATGGCGTGACTTCGGTCTTGTTAGCGCTCACAATCTGGTGGAAACCTGTTCATTGAAGGGAGCGCATTATGCGCAATATCGGAAGACAGCGAGGTCTCCGTGGCCGGGCCGCCGTCGGGCTGGCCGCCATGGTGGCGCTAGCCGTAGGTGGGTCCCTAGCGGCCAGCCAGGCCGTGGCAGCCCCACGCGCCTCGGCATCATCCTCGAACGGCCACTGCAACAGCAGTCCCACAATTACGGTCGCACCCTTCGGCTCACCTGTGCCGGACACCCCGTATAGCAGCACGCCGGAGCAGACGTTCAGGTACACGCTGACCAACTGCCAAGGCATGCAGATCCAGCTCCTCACCTACGGCGCCACCACCCAGTCGATCACCGTCCCGGACCGGCACGGCCACCTGAAGAACGTCGCGCTAGGTTTCGCGACCTTGAGCGACTACGTGAACCTCGCCAGCCCGCCGCCGACCTCGCCGAACTTCGGCGGCCCTTACTTCGGCGAGACCATCGGCCGGTACGGCAACCGGATCGCGAAGGGCGCGTTCCCACTCAACGGCACCACCTACACGCTGCCCATCAACAACGGGCCGAACAGCCTGCACGGTGGCTTCGTCGGCTTCGGCAACCACATCTGGCACGCGGCAGGTACCGCGAAGACTCCCAGCAGCGTGTCCGTGACGCTGAAGCTGGTCAGCCCGAACGGCGACGAGGGCAGCGGCCTGATCCCCGGCACCAAGGTGTACGAGGCGAACTGCTCCATCCCAGCGAACCCCCCCTCGAAGTGCACCGGCTACCCGGCCCAGCTCACCGTGTGGGTCACCTTCACGCTGGACAACCACAACCGGTACTGGCTGACCTACAAGGCCCACAACGACGACAGCAAGCTGTCGACGGTCCTCAACCTGACCAACCACACCTACTTCAACCTGGCCGGCGAGGCCTCGGGCAGCGCCCTGAAGCAGGACGTCCAGATCAACGCCAACGCCTTCACGCCCACCGACGCCAACCTGATCCCGACCGGCCAGATCGCCCCGGTGGCGGGAACCCCGTTCGACTTCAGGCACCTGAAGCCGATCTTCCCGTCGATCTCGGACTGCACCGCGGGACCCAACTCGCTGAGCTGCCAGCAGCTCGTGGCCGCGCACGGCTTCGACCACAACTGGGTCCTGAATTCGACGGGCCCGCACTTCGCCAGCCTCAACCTGGCCGCACGCGCGCTTGACCCGCGCAGCGGCCGGCTGCTGACCGTCTGGACCGACCAGCCGGGCGTGCAGTTCTACACCAGCAACTTCCTCGACGGTCACCTGATCGGCATCAGCGGCCACACCTACCGGCAGGGCCAAGCGTACACCTTCGAGACCCAGCACTTCCCGGACTCGCCCAACCACGCCAACTTCCCGTCCACCGTCCTGGGGCCGGGTAAGACCTTCAACTCGACCACCATCTTCGCGTTCTCCTCGTAACACCCGCTTCACCCGGGTCCCCGTCCGCCACTTCGCGCCACGCTGGTGGCGGACGGGGACCCAGCCGCCCGTTCGGCCCATAGGATCGGAACGTGGCGACACAAGTGACGAGCCAGGACCGACTCCTGCTGCTAGACGGTCATTCGCTGGCCTACCGGGCATTCTTCGCGCTGCCCATCGAGAACTTCTCCACCACCACCGGGCAGCCGACGAACGCGGTTTACGGCTTCACCGCGATGCTGATCAACGTCCTGCGCGACGAGAAGCCGACGCACCTCGCGGTGGCGTTCGACCGGGGCGAGCCGACGTTCAGGCACGAGCAGTACGTCGAGTACAAG
>WNGP01001206.1_pt1 | contig 21060 bp, 13 predicted proteins | sample 5407671 | NCBI WGS metagenome assembly WNGP01 (sample SAMN13153381, study PRJNA577476) | soil metagenome | isolation source: 40 cm soil or saprolite under Garry oak tree replicate 2 | place: USA:California | collected 2016-06-15 | reverse complement strand
GAAGATCTAATTCCAAAGATTGGAGGCGTGGCTGCTAGGCCGCGGATGTCGCCTTGCTTCGCTGGGGGTCGCTGTTGCGACGCGAGGGGCACTCCGGCAATTCCAGCTCGAAGAAGAACCGCGTCCCGCGCCCGAGCTGGGTCTCGACGCGCAGCTGCGAACCCATCGCCTCGGCGAGCTTGCGGCAGATCATCAGTCCGAGCCCGGTGTTCGAGAAGAGCTTGCTGCCGCGCCGTTCGTCGGGGTCGCGCTGTGGAGCAACGCGTACTGGATCGAAGAGCGTCGGCATCGCTGCCGCATCGATGCCACGACCGCTGTCGCGCACCGCGAACTCCAGCCATCCCTGTCTCGTATCGCGCGCACTGATGTCGACGGTCCCCTGCTCGGTGAACTTCAGCGCGTTCGTCGTGAGATTGAGCAGGACGCGCCGCAGCGCAACGGGATGACCGAGCCGCTCATCGACCTTCGGCGGCTCGATTCGTACGGTGAGCTGCTTCACTTCGGCCATCGGCCGCACGATGTCGCGGACCGCCTCGAGCACGGCCGTGACCGAGAATGGGACCGGTGCCGGCTCCAACAGCTTCTCGTGGCGCGCGAAGTCGATGATGTCGCTTCCGACCGTGCTCAATCCCAACGCCGCAGTACAAATCAACCCAAGTTGCCGGTGCTGCATGTCGGTCACAGGCCCGCTCCCGCCGCGCTGGAGCGTATCAGCGAGAAAAAGGATGGAAGCAAGTGGCGAATGCATGTCGTGCGCTACTTCCACGAGCAGGTTCAGGCTATCAGGACCGCCGAGCTCTGCGGCAAACGTCTCGGCGGCATCGCTCGCCATCGCCTCGCGCACTTGCTCGATCGCGAGCAGGAGCACCGGTAACTCGGTCACGGCGATGCCGTGATCGTTCCAGCTCCGCATCACCGCCTCACGAATCAACGTCAGGAGCCGCCGGCCGAGGCTCGACTGTGCTCGCGCGTCGATCACGATGGGGTGTGTGATCTGCGTCTCCAAAACGCTGGCCACGACGATGACCAGAACCTCGGCGACTTGCGCGGGCGACGGATGGCCGAGGTCCCCGCTATATTGCGCGAGGACTTCGCGGGCGGCGAGCTGTTGAATCGCCGGAGGGATGCCGACCAACCCACGGCGCCTGTTGTGCGCGAGCCACATCGTATCGGGCTCCGAGGAGCTCAGGGACACCCCCGGGGCTACTGGGTGAGCTGTCATCAGACGTAGGGTAAAAGGGCAAGCCAAAACTACATCGACCTAGGGAACTCGCTAGCTCTCCAAACACCCTGGTCTGGTTGGGTAAATACAGTATGGCGACAGTCACCGCCCGGGATTATTCAGCCAACAGACAGGATGTGACCGGAAATCGTATGGTGGGGTGTACAGCGCTGTAACCTGAATACATCAGTTTGACGCCATGGCGCTCGCGAATAGGGTGGCAATCTGTTGCGGCTCGCCGTGTTACCACGGGGAGGGCGCGCACACATCCTGCAGAGTGTAATTTGCTGAGTGCGTGCGTGCACGCAAACCCTGTAGACAGCAGTCTTCTAAAGGACCGGTATCCAATGCAAGCGCCGGCGGCTCGCCCTGTCAACGTTCTCATCGCCAGCACGCACGAATGGACGAGCCGATCACTCGCGAGCATTCTTGCGCCGCTCGGATATGTGGTCCACAAGACGTACAATCGCGCGCAAACGCTCGCACGCATCCGCAGTAATCCGCCAGACGCGATCATCGTCGATGAGCAACTCCCGGATGGGGACAGCTACGAGCTGTGCCGCGAACTCACCGAACAGATCCTGATTTCCCCCAGCACGCCGCTCCTCCTGTCGTTGCCGCGGCCGCCGACTCGGCGCGACCGTCTCGCGGCCCTGCACGCCAACGTCTGGGCCTGTCTGGGCGAGCCATTGGACGCAGAGGAGCTGGTCGCCATGCTAGAGGTGTTTGTGCCGGCCAAGCTCGATGCCGACGAAGGCCGTACGCGCAGTCTCGTCGATGAGGCGACTGGATTCTACAATCAACGCGGCCTCATGCGTCGGGCCGAGGAGCTCGCCGCCCAGGCAGCGCGCCGCCACTCGTCCCTCTGCTGCGTCCTCCTCGTCCCCGAAATAGAGGCGGCGCCGGAGGCGGCGCCGGAAGCAGACGGTCTCCCGTTGTGGCTGCTCCACCGCGTGGCCGTGGCCCTGCGGTCCGCGGCCCGGCGTTCGGATGCGATCGGCCGGTTGAGTACGAACGCGTTCGCCGTTGTCGCCACCGACACCGATGCTTCGCAGTCGCGCCGCCTCGCAGAGCGCCTCGCCGCAGCGATTGTCGTGGATCCGCATACCCCCAGCATCCCACCGGTGCCGCGGGTACGGATTCGCGCGGGCTGCCATGCCGTGTCTGATCTTGGTGCTGGACCACAAGACGTAGCGACGCTCATGTCGCAGGCGGAGAGCGCGCTGCGGCGCGCCCGTGCCGATTCGCAGAACGGCTGGATCCAGGCATATAGCGTGTAGACTCAAGTTTGCCACGGCTCGCTGACACTTCGGCGGGCTGAGGGGCACGTTTCACCACGCCGCGCCTGGCACTGCCCTTGCGCGAACAACCGGCGTGGCACACTCCGTCACGCTCGGTTTGATGGTCACTCTCGCCTGCGCGGGAGCTCGTCCGGCGACGGCCCAGCGCGTGCCTGCCTCTGCCACCGCGTCCCCCATCCCTCAGCTCCGGCTGCACTGGTCGGTGCCGCTCGCCAAGCTGGGATACCTCGCTCCCGCCTGGAGCCGGACCGACGTCGCGCTCGCGAGTGCGTTCGTGGCCACATTGTGGGTGGACGCCGCTCAGACCCGTTCGCTCGCCAAGCAGGGATGGGACGGCTTTCGGGAGACGAATCCATTGCTCGGCCGCCGGCCCGGTGTGGGTCAGGTCAACACGTACAGCGCCGTGGCCGCAGTAACGACGCTGAGCGTTGCTGCCGTGTTGCCCCGGCGGGCGCGTCCTTGGTGGCTCGCCGCGGCGTTCGCCGCTGAGGCGATCACAGTGGCCCGGACGACCCGCGTCGGGATCGCCTTCAGGGTGCGTTAAGGGACGCTAGAAGCGGTGGTTGATCGTGAGAACTGCGACGGGGATGCTGAGTATCAGTGCCGCCAATCGGAGGCCCTCGACCACCGATGACCGCTGCCCCACAGCGATCTCGTCTCCCGGCTGAACCTGCAAATCATCGAGGGTCCTGCCCTCTGCAATCGCTCGCTGCAGCGCTTTGCCTTTCCATACGGTGTTCCCGTCGTGCACGATCCTCACGTTCGTCACCTTCCCTTCCTTACTTCCACCGCCTGCGGCGGTGATCACCGCCGTCACGAGGGCATCCGGCGGCACGGCATAGAAGCCCGGCTTCTGAACGCCACCCGACACCGCGACGCTGATGAGCGCCCGAGCGTGCACTTCTGGGTTCCGGATCCGAGTGGCGATTTGAGCTGTCAGGTAGGTCTCCAGCTCACTACGCAACACCCCGCGCAGGGGCACGAGGCCCAGGAGCGGGAGAGTCAACTCCTGCGCCCCGTTGACCGTGAACGTATCGGTCAGTTGCTGCTCCGGTGACTTGGGCGCCGCGCCTCCGCCACCCCCGGGCGTCAGTGGAAGCGGCTCTTCGACCTGGATGACGAGCCGATCGCCGGCTCGAAAGTCCCCTGCTTGGAGCCGACCCTCCACGTAGCTGATCTCGGCGCTGAGCCCATTTTGGCGCAGTTGAGTCAGCCTCTGCTCAAGCTCCGCGCGGGAGGCGAGCAGGCGGGGGGCGGCTGCTCCGGACGGCTGTTGCGCCCAAGTGCGCCCCGGGAGGGCGGCGAGTGGAGCGAACGCCAGAGCAGCCGCCGTCGCGGCAGTGACTTTGGTAAAGACCATCAACACAGTGGGTCGTGATTCAAGTTTGAGGCCGTGGCGCTGGACCGCGCACGTCCACCGGTCCGCGACCAGCAGCGCCCCACCGCAGCAGCGATGTAACAAGCTTGTGAGCATTCTTCTGCGATTCCGGCGGGGGCGTGCGGCCGTGCCAAGGAAACGTCGCGCGAGCAACGAGTTGTCTGAGGGGGGCGAGGTGCAGAGGTTGCATGACCGCCCGTGGCGTGCAACAGTAGGCCGCGAGGGGCTGGACGACCATGACAGGGAGATGCTAACATTGCAGCCGCCAATGCACCCCCCAAGTACACTCGAACGCCTGCCGGCGCCCCCCCCACCCCGACGGGCCGCGATGACGTTTGACGGACGCGACATGTCGCACCTCCTTCCGCTGAACCATGCGATGAAGGCGAGCGTGCGGATTCTTGTGGTCGATGACGAACACACGCTGCGCGACAGTTGTGCGACGGCGCTCCGGTTCGAAGGGTACCAGGTCGACGTATGTAGCCGCGGGGAAGAAGCGCTCCAGACTCTGCAGCGTCGCACGTTCGATATCGTCCTGGTCGACCTGTACATGAGCGGGGCGGCGGGCATGCAGCTGCTGGGCGCGGCGCGCGAGACGAATCCGGACGCGATCGTCATCGTGATTACCGGCAAACCAACGGTCGAAACCGCGCTTGAGACGCTGCGCGCCGGCGCGTGGGATTACCTGCCAAAGCCGTTCACTGGGAGCCAGTTGCAGGTGCTGGTGGGCCGGGCCGCGCATACGGTCCACGTGGGGCGCGAGACGCAGGCGCTGCGCGCCGGTGCCACGGTCGGAGCGGACGAAGCTGTCGGCATGGGCTCGGCGCCCACCTTCCGCGAGGCGATCGCCCTTGCGCGGCGCGTCGCCACGACAGATGCATCGGTCTTCATCACCGGCGAGAGCGGCAGCGGCAAAGAAATGATCGCGCAGTTCATTCACCGCCATAGTCGCCGAGCGAGCCGGCCGCTGGTTGCGGTGAACTGCGCTGCGCTCCCCGAGACGCTGCTCGAGTCCGAGATGTTCGGGCACGTGAAGGGCGCTTTCACCGGAGCGGTCCGCGACAAACCCGGGCTGCTCGAAGCCGCCAACGGCGGCACGATGTTCCTCGACGAATTGATCGAAATGTCGAAGCCAATCCAGGCAAAACTCCTGCGCGTCATCCAGGATGGTGTGGTGCGCCGCGTCGGCAGCGAGGAGACAGACGCGGTCGTCAACGTGCGCTTTATCGCCGCCACGAACGGCGACCCGGAGGCAGCCGTTCGATCAGGCGTGATGCGTGAGGATCTGTACTACCGTCTGCGCGTGGTCCCGATTCGTGTACCGACGTTGCGCGAACGCGCCGAGGACATCCCGGTGCTGGCGAACTACTTCCTCGATCACTATTGGCGCCGCCACCGCAGCGCCCAGGAGAAGGCCCCCAGCCTCACCAGCGCCGCGTTGTGGGCGCTGCGTACCTACCCCTGGCCCGGCAATGTGCGCGAGCTCCAGAACGTCATCGAGCACGCGGTCGTGCTCCTCGAGCCCGGTGCCGAGATCGGCGTGGAGGACATCCCCTTCATCACCGATAAGCGCACCGATGCAGACTTGATCACGGCCTGCGAGGAGGAAGGCGGGGAGGACAGCTATTACGTCGCCCGCGATCGCCTGCTCGGCCAGTTCGACAAGCGCTTTCTCACCCGCGTGATTATTCGCGCCGGCGGGAACCTATCGAAAGCGGCCCGCCTGGCGAAGGTGGATCGTACGACGTTCTACCGGCTCATGGAGCGTCACGGCCTCCAGCGGGACTTGCTCAGCGGTCCAGAGAAGTAGGTCGTCGCAGAACATCCCCGCAGTTGTAAGCCAGCCGCGGCATTCCCGCCGGCGCCCCGCCAGACCCACCGTCGTAACCTCTTCGGCTGCAACGCGATAGCAAATGTGAGCGGGTGCACAAGACCTGCTTGGAGGAAGGCTGGCCATGTCAAGCGCCAGCTACCTCGACTCCACTCTCTTTGCGCCGTTGGGACAGCCCGCGGCACCCCGTCGCGTCCTCGCGATCGCCGCCCATCCCGACGATGAGGTCTTGGGCTGCGGCGGTACACTCGCGCTGCACGCCCGAGCGGGAGACGAGGTCACCGCCGTCATCGCCTGTGAAGGGGAGTCAGCGCGCTTCGGGCCTGCGGCCCTAGGCCAAGGCGAGCATTCGCGGCGCGCCGCCGAAACGCTCGGCCTGTTCGAGTCCCGGCAACTCGGCTTCCCCGATCAGCGCCTGGATACGTTGTCGCTCCTCGACCTCATCACCCCGCTCGAGCGCGTGGTGCGCGAGGTGCGACCCACCGTTGTGTACTGCCAGTTCGGGAGCGACGCCAACCGCGACCACGAGCTCCTGTTCCGGGCCGCACTGGTTGCGACGCGACCGCTCGAGGCCTGCATCGAAGGCGTCTACGTCTTCGATACGGCGAGCAGCACCGAGTGGGGCTACCCACGTGAGTTCGTCCCGGATACCTGGGTCGACATCTCCGAGACCCTCGAACAGAAGCTGTCCGCCATGGCGTGTTACGAGCGCGAAGTGAAGCCGTATCCCCACCCGCGGTCGCTCGACGCGCTGCGCCACCGCGGCCGCGCCTGGGGCAACCAGTGCTGCATGGACGCGGCCGAGGTGTTCATGACGGTCCGGCGTACCCTCCGCGCGGGCCGGATACCGGTATGAGATCCCGCGTCAGATGACATCGCTCTGGTTCGAGCGCGACTCGCTCACTCGACGGTTGGGTTGGCCGGCGCGGGTGGTGGGGACCGCCGCGCGCGCGCTCGATGGCGCGCTCCACAGGCCGGCGCTGCGCCGCGGCGCGAAAGCGGCAGTGGACTTCATATGTGCTGCCGGCGCGGTGGTGGCGGCGATAGCGGTCAGCGAAGGATTCGCCGCGTATGGGTTGCCCGAGACCGCCACGCTGATCCTGCTCGTCGGGATCCTGATCGTGCTCACCGACACGCTGGTCGGGAGCTACCGCACGATGTGGCGTTACACCAGCCTGCCCGAGGCACGCGCCCTTGGTGTCTCGAGCATACTCGTGCTGGTGGCGTTGCTGGTGGTGCGCGCCGCTGGCATGCTGGATCTCTCCGTCGCGACGCTGCTGCTGATCGTGATGTTCATGCTGTTGCTCTGCGTAGCGGTGCGCGGCCTGCGCCGCTGGTCGCTCGCCGAGGACAGCCACCGGATATCGCAAGTGGACGCGCCGCGTCGAGTGCTGATCGCCGGAGCGGGCCGGCATGGCCTCTCGATCGCACGCGAGCTGACGGCGGGTGACGTCCCGGGAGTGGAGCTCGTCGGCTTTCTCGATGATGACCCTGCCAAGCAGGACGTGGTTGTGAACGGCGTGCCGGTGCTGGGACGGCTCCAGGAGGCGCTCGCGCTGGCGGAGCATCGCGCGGTGAGCGAAGTCATCGTCGCCATGCCCTCCGCCAGACGAGAGGTCGTACGCGCGTTCGGGCGGCGGCTGGAGGACGTCGGGATTCGCGTGCGGGCCGTCGGTGGAATCGCCCGCTTCGTGCAGGGGCGCGACGTCCATCGCCCCGGCCGCGTCACGCTCGACGAACTGCTCGCGGCGATGCCAGCGTCAACAAAGCATCGGGCCCCCGTGACCGACTCCCGCCGCGTGCTCGTGACGGGCGGGGCCGGGTTCATCGGATCTCACCTCACGCGCATGCTGCTCGAGCGCAACTACCACGTGCGGGTACTGGATCGATTCGACTACGGGCGCGCCGGCCTCAATGGCCTGGTGCACCCCCGCCTGGAAGTGCTCTCCGGTGACGTCTGTAGTAGCCGGGATGTCAGTCGGGCGCTGCGGGACGTCCACGGCGTCATCGCCCTCGCCGCCATTGTGGGGGACCCTGCCTGCAACCTCGATCCTGAGGAGACGATCAACCTCAACTACACCGCGACCAAGGTGCTGGTCGAAGCGTGCAACTTCTACGGCGTCCAGCGGGTGGTGTTCGCGTCGAGTTGCAGCGTCTACGGGGCAAGCAATCAGGACGTGCTGACCGAGCATTCGCGGCTCAACCCCGTTTCCTTGTACGCCCGCACGCGCGTGCTGAGCGAGAACATTCTCTTCGATCGCGCCGGCGATGTTGAGCCCGTGGTCCTGCGACTTTCCACAGTGTTCGGCCTGTCGCCGCGGATGCGTTTCGACCTTGTGGTGAACACGCTCACCGTGCGTGCGGTGGTGGACGGGAAGATTGCGATCTTCGGCGGCAGCCAATGGCGCCCCAACGTGCACTGCCGTGACGCGGCACGCGCGTTCATCACGGCGCTCGAGGCGCCGGCAGCGCTGGTCGCCGGCGAGATCTTCAACGTCGGTGGGGACACGCTGAATCATACCATCGCGGACCTGGGCGACATGGTCGCGGAGATCGTGGGCGGCGTGCAGGTGACGATGCAACAAGACGTCGCCGACCTGCGCGACTATCGAGTCAGCTTTGAGAAGATCCGGAAGACATTGGACTTCGAGCCCGAAATGAGCGTCGCGGCGGGGATCCGTGAGGTCGCGACCGCCGTGCGCGCTGATTCCGCGCTGCGCGAGTATCAGAATGCCGTCTATCACAACGTGCAGGCGCTCAAACAGAACTTCGTCACCCCGCGGCGGCGTCGCACCGACTGGTTGCCTGGCATGGCGTCCTCGGCCCGCGCGTCGGCGACGGCCTAGCGCGGTTGGCCTGCGATGGCCGTCCGGACCACAGATTTCCTCGTCGTCGGCGGCGGCATCGTCGGGCTGACCCTCGCCCTCGAGCTGAAACGCCGCCACACCGACAGCTCGGTCACGCTGCTCGAGAAAGAGCTGGCTTGCGGCCTCCATGCGAGCGGGCGCAACTCGGGCGTGCTGCATGCCGGTTTCTACTACAGCGCGAACAGCCTGAAAGCCCAGCTGACCCGCGACGGCAACACTCAGCTCGCGGCCTACTGCACGGAGCGCGGCCTGCCGCTGTCGCGCTGTGGCAAGCTGGTCGTCGCGACGAGCGCCGAGGACCTCGAGGGGCTGGAAGAGCTGCAGCGTCGCGGCGTGGCGAACGGCGTGCGGCTCGAGGCGCTGTCGGCAGCCGAAATCCGCCGCATTGAACCGCGGGCCCGGACGCACGAGTGGGCGCTGTTCTCACCCTCCACCGCGACCGTGGCGCCGGGCGTCGTGGTCGCGTCGCTCGTCGCCGATGCGCTCAGGGCCAGCATCGTCATTTGCACCGGAGTGGCGTATCGCAAGCGCGGGCGCGGGGGGGGAGGCGTGCTGACCTCAGCCGGCCCGCTCGCCGCCGGCTACGTGGTCAACGCGGCCGGTCTCTACGCCGATCGCGTCGCGCGCGACTATGGCTTCTCCGAGCGCTATCGCATTCTCCCATTCCGCGGCCACTACCTGGTGTCGGAGCCCGGGGCCCTGCCGATGCGCACGCACGTGTACCCGGTCCCCAAGCTGGCGAACCCATTCCTGGGCGTGCACATCACGCGCCGGCTGGACGGCAGCGTAAAGATCGGGCCTACCGCGACGGCGGCGCTGTGGCGCGAGAATTACGGGGGCTTCGGGCGCTTCGCGCTCAGCGAGTGTCTCGCCATCGCCGGTCGCGAGTTGGCGCTGCTGGCCAGGGATCGGACCTTCCGCCGCCTCGCGGCCGCGGAGCTCGTCTCCGGCACGCGCCAGGGCATCCTGCGCCGTGCGGCGGCGCTCGTCGATGGCGTTCGTCCCGACGCGTTCCGGCAGTGGGGACGCCCCGGGATCCGCGCGCAGCTCTACGATCTGCGCGAGCACCGGCTGGAAATGGATTTCCGCTACGAGGGCGACGACCGCTCGTTCCACGTGCTGAACGCGGTGTCGCCGGCATTCACGTGCGCCCTGCCCCTCGCCACCTACCTGGGGCAGCGGATCGATGAGCGCCTGAGCGGACCGGCGCGGATCGAGGAAGGGTCGTTGAGCGCCGCATGGGCCGCGACATGATCAAACGCGTGTTCGACGTACTGCTCGCGGGGCTGGCCCTGGTCGTTGTCAGCCCGATTCTCGCTCTGGCCGCCCTGGCCGTCCGCCTCTCCAGCGAGGGGCCGATTCTCTATCGGGCGCGCTTGACGGGCCTGGACGGCCGCTGCTTCACGATGTACAAGCTGCGCACGATGCATGTCGATCAGGTCCAATCGTCGAGCATCATCACGGCCGCCCGAGACTCGCGCGTGTTCCCATTCGGGGCTTGGCTGCGGCGGGTCAAGCTGGATGAGTTGCCGCAGCTCGTAAACATTTTGCGCGGCGACATGTCAATCGTCGGGCCGCGGCCCGAGCATCCCCGGATCGTCGCGAACCACTACAGTCCGGAGGACCATGAGCTGCTCCGGGTACGCCCCGGCCTGACCAGCCCTGGGACGCTCTACGACTATACGCATGGGGAAGACATCATCGGCGGGGTGGATCCGGAGCGGTCTTACGTCGAGCGATTCCTACGCATCCGCCTGGCGCTGGATCACGTATACCTGCACCACGCATCGCTGCGCTACGACGCGGCGCTGGTCGGCCGGACTCTCAAGTTGATTGCGGCTACACTCGTCGGCCGTCGGGTCTTCGATCTCCCTTCCGAGTACCTGGAAGCCCGGCTGCTCCTCGCCCGTAGCCAGCCTCCCGCGCCGCCGCCCCCCCCCCAGAGCCCAGCAATCGTATCGCGGTAGGCGCTGCTCCTAGTCGCCGCCCCGCAGTACGCGCGACCGCGGCCCGTCGATCTCCTCCCGAGCTTCGTAGCCTTCGAGGTAGTAGGAGTAGTAACGGTAGGTCCCGCCCGGTTCCACATCGTTCAACACCGCCCCCAGCATGCGAACCGGCAACCGATCGAGGACGTCGAGCTTCGCTTCTGCCATTTCACGATCGGACACTCCCGCCCGGAGAACCATGAGCATGCTCGACGTCAGCGTGCCGAGCACGTAGGCATCGACGCCGGCGCTCAGCGGCGGACTGTCCATGACGATGACGTTGTAACGCGTGCGCAGGTCCGCCATCACCTGGGCCATTGCCGCGGTCCCGAGCAGCTCCGGTCCATTCGTCGTGCGTGAGCCGCACCCGATGAACGAGAGACCCGGATAGCGGGTCGCCTGGATGACTTCGTCGAGCGGCAGTTTTCCGGCAAGCACGTCGGTGAGTCCGGGCTTGCGGGCGGCGCTGAGTAGGCGATGCAGACCGCCGCGGCGGACGTCCCCATCGACCAGCAGGGTCTTCGAGCCCATGACCGCGAACGACAGGGCCAGATTGCACGCCACAAACGACTTCCCATCGCTGCGGCCGGGGCTCGTGATCGTGAGCATCAACGGGCCGGCAGTGCCGTGCGCATGGGCGACGTTGAGCCGGACGCCGCGCAGCGCCTCGATCACCTGGAGCGTGCCATCCCCCTTGCTCCCGCCGTTGCGCGCGACGCGCGGCACGACGCCGAGGATGGGAAGTCCCATCGCCTCGGTCACCTGCTGCGGATAACGCACCTTCGGGTCGGAGCGGTCACGAATCACGGCGCCCAGCAGGCCCAATCCGAACCCGCCGATGAGGCCGGCGAAGATGAGGAAGGGGGCGGTGCGGATCGCGGGTGTCTCGGGCTCCGCCGCCAGGTCGAGCACTTGGACGTCCGGGATGCTCGTGGCCACCGCCAGTCGGGCTTCGTCATAACGCTGCTGCACGCTACTGAAGAGGCGATCGGCGTTCTCCACGTTGCGCCGCAACTGCTCCTCCTCGATCGCGAGCGGCGGAATCCGCTGCAGCGTGCCCGAGGCGGCCTTGATTCGCTGTGAGAGGTCCGCCTCGCGAGCTGCGAGTCCCGCCATAACCGCACGCGCGAGTCGCGGGATGGCGACCCGCTCGAGGTCTCGCACTTCGCCAGCAAGTCTCTGCACGGGTTCGTGCGCATCGGTGTAGCGGAACTGCAGCGCGCGCAGCTCGGCGCGCTTCGCCGTGAGGTCTTTGAGGGCCGCAGACAGCTCCGTGGAACGGTCCACCGACTCGATGGCCGCCAGCTCGTCCACCGAGATCCCGGAATCCGAGGCCAGAGCCCGCTGAATCGCCATCCGATCGCGGTGGATCAGCTCGACACTGACCTTCATATCGAAGTAACTCGCCATGGCGGGATCGCGGGCGAATTCGAGACCTGGAGTTACGCGGGTCGAGCCGCCCGTCACGTAATTCACGGTCTTGCCGAGATAGTGCTGGCGCGCGGCTTCCGCATTATTGAGGTTGTCATGCGCGCGCTTGAGCTGCTCGGACAAGATGTTCACGAGCTCGGTGAGCTGTTGCTTCTTGAGCTCACCGGCCACACGGACGACCCGTTGCGCCGCGGCATTGACCGTGGCAGTGATGAGCGCCGGATCGCTGCCGTGAAGCTCGAGACGTAGAAAATTGCCGTCGACGTCGGTCTTGACTCGCAGTTTTCCACTCAGTCGCACTGCAGCTGCAATGGGCGACTCGGCGGTAAAGTCGACGCGCCGTCCCGGTCTGAGCTCCGCCGCCGGCGGCGACCAGCTCCACTCCAAGGCGGGCCCGATGACATCCCCAGGGCTCCCGCGCTGTACTACGCGGCCCTTGCTCGTCGCGAGCGTGAATGCGCGTCCGTTCGTGTCGACTTGCAGTCGATACCTAGTCACGCGCAGTGGACCGTTTACGCTGAACGTGCTGAAGAGATTCGAGTCGGCGGCGTTCTCGGGAAGGAGATACAGTCGCTGCTCGCGAACCACCGGTTCGAGTACTTCCGATGAGCGTGCCAGCTCGACCCACCCTGTGGTTGCAAGGAACTGACCTACCCCGGCGCCGACCTGGCTGGCAGCGGGCGGTGTCTTTTGATTCGCCGCTTCGATCCAAATCGACGCGCGCGCCATATAGACCGGCTTTACGTACCTGGCGGCGGCCACACCAGCCAGCGCGCCGAACACCGTCACCGCGAGAACCGGCCACTTGTAACGGCGCAGTGCCAAGACGTAGCGTCCCCAATCCACGTCCGGCGGCGTTTGGGCGTCGGCATGGGGGTGGGGGTGGGGTTGGAAGTGGGGGTGGGCAGTCGAATCGTCGCCGTTCATGCGGGAGACGAGTGGCCGCAGCGGCGCTCTAGAGGCCGATACGGGAAGCGGCTGATTTGTATGGCCATCCGACGGGATCAGGGTTCCGTCCTTCGCGAGCAGTGAGCGTGGGTGATCATCGCAATGCGTCTCGCAAGGGCGGTACCGAGTGGGGTCCGGGAGCGAGGCGACGCATCGTGCGTAGTGGTAACAACCTAGCAGCGGCTGCGGCGCCGACCAGGGAGACGCAAGGAGGGCTTGTAGCTACGTCGTGACAACTCCGTAACGCGCTCGGACAAACGTCGCTTTACAGCAACCGAAAACGCGCTGTCGCACTTCACTTACATCCAAGCCAACAGGTTGCCACAACGGGCGTGTTCGGCGCTGGATGATGTTTTGCAAATCATTACAGCTTGGGCACTTAGATAAACTCAGCGACCCGCACACGCCTTGCCACGTGAGCGGGCATGAGCGATGACCGGGGCCCCCCGGGCCGCACCGTTATTGCCGCCTTGAGCCGACCTGAGCGGCCAACGCCGACGGATGTCAGGGTGCGGCCGCAAGGCGCGCTGGACGCTGCCATCGACGTGCTGGCGGCGCTGCAGCGCGAACGTGTCCGCTACTGCCATTGGAAGAGCGTCTGGGGCATCGAGCGCTCGCTGGCCGGCGACGCCGATCTCGATCTGCTGATCGATCGCCGTCAGTGCCGCCATGCGCAGCAGGTGTTCGCGCGTGGCGGGTTCAAGCGGTTCATGGCAACGGAGGCCACCGGGTATGCGGCGGTCGAGGACTATGTCGGTCTGGATGCCGAAGCCGGCAAGCTGGTGCACTGCCACGTGCATTACCGCCTGATCCTCGGCGAGCCCAATCTCAAGAGCTACCGGCTGCCGTGGGAAAAGCTCCTCCTCGATACCCGGCGGCTGGATGCCGCGACGAATGTTTTCGTTGCCGAGCCCAACCTCGAAATGGTGTTGTTGTTCGTCCGCTTCTCGGCGAAGCTGCGTTGGCGCGAGATCGTGGCCCACCGCTTCGGGCGCGATTGGGTCAGTCTTATGGTGCCCGAGTACCAGTGGATTCGCGATCGCGTCGATCCCGACAAGTGCGTTGCGCTCTGTCGCGATCTGCTCGGGGAGCCCGCCGCGGTCACGCTGCGAGAGTTGCTGGACGGGCCGATCACGCTGGAAAAGGTCCTCCGCTTCAAATCACGCGCCGGGCGCCGGCTGCAGCTGTTCCGCCGCTACGGGGTCTGGGCGCGGTGGCTGCTGAAATGGCGCAGAGAGCTCGCCTCGGTGCGCGGCGCGATCGGGCAGCGGATGCTCTCAGCGCGGCGGCCGCAGCGGCGCAGCGTGCCCACCGGTGGTCTGTTGATCGCGTTTCTCGGGGCGGATGGCTCCGGCAAGTCGACGATCGCGCATGACATCGCGACGGTGCTCGCGGGAAAGCTGGACGTGCTGCTGCTGTACTTCGGGAGCGGCAGCGGTCCGAGCTCGTGGCTTCGCTGGCCGCTGAACGCGCTGCGCGCGGGGGCTGCCCGGCTGGGGCTGCTGCCCACCGGCCAGGGCCTGCCTGGTGGACCGGACGGTCGTGGCAACGGGGGAAGACAGGAGCGACGTCGCGGGCCGCTCCTCACTGTCGCCCTGATTGTCTGGGCGCTGGTCCTGGCGCGCGAAAAGCGCCGCAAGCTGCTCGATGCGTGGAAGGCCCGCGATGCGGGGGTCATCGTGCTGTCCGACCGCTACCCGCAGTCGCAGATCAGCGGGTTCAACGACGGCCCGCTGCTCAACGAATTCCTGCATCACCGCAATTGGCTGCTCCGCTGGATCGCGCGGCACGAATCGAAACCGTACCGTTGGGCCGAAGAATTTCCGCCCGATCTCGTGATCAAGCTGAACGTGTCTCCGGAAACCGCGCTGCAGCGCAAACACGACATGAAATTGCGGGAGATCGTTCGACGCATCAAAGCGGTCCGCGACCTGTCGTATTCGTTCCCGGTCGCCGTCGCGGAGGTCGACGCGAACCGCCCGCTTCCCACCGTGCGCGCAGACGTGGGCCGGATTGTATGGGACAACATCTAGCACTCTCCGCAGGTGACGGCGACCGCGACACGATTGTTCGCCCGCCGGTCCGGGCTGCCGGCGTGGTGGCGCCGCAGCGGCGCGGCGGGGGCAGAACCCTGCTCATCGTGTTGTTCGCGTTCCTGTACCCGTGGCACGTGGCGATGTGGGCGACCAGCTACACCGGCAAAGACCCCGTTATCCCGCACGGCGGACTCAATGTCAGCCTTGGCGACTCCCTCATCGCGATTATCGGACTCATTCTCGTGCTGCAAGCGGTGGTGGGCGCGCTGCGGTTGCCGCGTTATACGCTGCACGCATTCGTCTGGCTCATGGCGGCGGCCATATCGACCACGGCCAACGCGCTCACGCCCGCAGTCTATTTCGCGATGCGCGACTCGGAGATGGGGCTCGTCAAGATCATTGCCGCGATGCTCTGGATGGTCGCCGTGTTCTGGTTACTGCAGGACTCGTTTCCTAGGCGCTTCCTGCAGCTGGCGGGCTTTTTGGTCCTCGTCGCGGCCGGGTTTGCCGTCCAGTCCGTGTTCGAAAACATCTTCCTGGGTCGGCAGCGGTCGTTCGGCCCGTTCCAGAATGCCAACATCTACGGCAACTACGTCGTGCTGAATCTGTTTCTCGCCATCGGGATCGATCGCTTCCTGGGCGCCGGTGCACCGGGAACGCACCTCCGCCCGGCGACGCGCGCCGTGCTACGCCCGCTGGTACGCTATGGCGCCGTCACGTTGCTGGTGCTGGGGTTGCTGGCGACCGGCTCGCGCGGCGCCATCGTGGGTCTCCTCGCCGGGTTGATCCCCGCGCTGCCGTGGTCCGAGCTGAAGCGCATGAGCCGGCGGGGGCTCATCGCTGCGGTGATCGGGATCGTCGTGCTGGGGCCGGCGCTCGGCTGGTACTTCTCACAGAATCCGTTCGTGGTTTCTCGCGTGACTCAAACCGCGGAAGGACACGGCCCCAACGTCGAGGAGCGCTTCGAGCTGTGGCAGGGGGCGCTGCGGGCATTCTCGCAAAACCCCGTTCTGGGAATCGGCTACACGCAATTCCCCAACTACGCCGAGCACGAGCCCGACCTCCGCGCAACACTCACCCACCAGACCTACCTCGCCACCGCGGCTGAGCTCGGCATTGTGGGCCTGCTCGCCCTGATGTGGCTCCTGGTCTCCGTCATCAAGGATAGCTGGCGCGTGCAGGACCGGGCGTTCGTGGGGGTCGCACACGCCTGCTGCGGCTTTGTCGTCGCGGCAAGCACCCAGGGGCTGTTCAACAATGTGCAGCAAGAACGGTCGCTCTGGATCGTTTTCGGGATGATCGCCGGGCTGATCTTCTACCTGCGTTCGCGTCGCGTCGCGCCGTTCACCCCGTTAACGCAACACAGCCTCGGCCGCGGCCGCCGCCGGCTCGTCACTCGCTCCTGAGAGCCGTCGCAACACATCGGCAAGTTTCTCCGCCTCTTCCGGCAGGTCTCCGTCCGCGTCGTTGTGCAGCCGCACGAGCGTGATACGTCCGCTCTTCGCCAGTCGTGCGATGGCCGACTCCGTGCGGGCCATCGCGCCCATGGCGCGCGCGAACCCGGTGACCGACAGGCCGGCCGCCATGTCGCGCTCGACGCGGCTCGCCAATCCCGGGCGCAGCTGCAGCCTGCCGCCGATGGTGGGGAGGCTCGCTTCCACCAACACAATGACGGACTGTGAGGGTAACAGCTGCGCCAGACGGGCGAGCGACTCCCGCGACGTGATTTCGGCATATGAGGCTTCATACGCGATGGACCAGATCGCCTGACAGAGCCCCTGATCGAACAGGTGAATCCCGGGTTCGGCCGTCTCGCGGCGGACGGTTGTCATCAGGTAAAACCAGTTCATCACTTCCGCTACCAGGCGGCCTATCGTGGGCTGACCCGATAGCCAGAGGACCTTGCTCCAAAAGCCGGCTTCCCGTAGCTCGTTGAAGAGGCCCCGCAGTGCATACCACGCTTTCAGCACGCGCCGGCCGGCCGGGCGCAGCACATGGTCCATGTGGTATGTGGGCTCGGTGACGGTGAGACCCATGTGCCGCAACGAATCCGCGACCCGCCGGGATGCGACCGATTTCCCCGCGCCCGGCAGACCGACGAACTCCACATAGACACCCGGTCCCCGCTGCGGAAGCCCTTCCCCGCTCCCGTCCGCCCCCTTTTGCCTGGTACGCAGCAGGAAGGCGAATCCTTCACGCATGAGCCATGTCCCGTCGGGCCCGAGCAGCCAGTTTGCGCTGATGAGCACCACGGGCATCGCGACCAGCGCCGTCCCGAGCAACGTGGCGCCGAGCACAATGGGCGACGGCAGGTGGAAGACGGTGCGCGTGATCGTTGCGATCACGACGGCGGGGATCGCCACGACGAACGCAAGACGCACACCCGGCGCGTGCGCGCCGAAGTAGTCGGTCCACCGCAGCGGCACGAGGTGCGTGCCGAGCTGGGCCGTCAGCAGATAGTTCGCCAGCAGCGCGAACAGCACCGCGGCGGCCACCCCCGGCAACCCCCAGTTCTGGCCGATGATGGCGCCGCCGATGACGAGCGCCGCGTACATCCATTCGCGCCACGCGCGGCGGTACACGGCGCCGAACGCGCGTGTGAGCGAATCACTGACCTTGTAGCTGGTCCGGAACAGGGTGCCGATGGCGAGAATCCGGAATGGCAGCACGACGTCGCCCCACTTGGGACCGAGGAGCACGTTCACGATGTCCGGGGCCAGAATCAGCACCAACGCGCTGAGCGGCAGGGCAAAGAGCGCCACGGCCGCCGCGACCCGCCGGTACGCGCGCGCCACGCGCTCCGACTCCGTCTGGATCTGCGCGATCGCGGGGAACAGCACGTCGTCGAGAACCTGCCCGACGAGAATCGCGGGCATCGCCATCAGCTGATACGCGCGCTCATAGAGACCGAGCGCATTGACGCCCAGCCACTTGACGGTGACGAGGTAATCGCCTTCGGTCGCAAAGTAGTTGCCGATCTTCCCGATGCACAGACCCGCCCCGAACGTCACCAGATCGCGCAAGGCGGGGCGAGACACCCGGATGCGTTTGCTGTGGGGGCGGCGGCGCAGCAACAGCGTCGTGTTCAGCGCGGCCTGCGACAGGTTCGCGGCGACCAGCGCCCACAACCCGCCGCCGAGCAAGGCCACGGTGATGCCCACGCCCCCGTACCCGATTGCATAGGAGGCGATGCGAATTCGCGCGACCGATCGAAACGCCAGATCGCGGCGCAGCAACGCGTCGGCGACGGCGCCGGCGCCCTGGAGCGGCAGAATCAAGGCCAGCGCGCGCAGCACCGGACTCAAGTCCGACGCATGCAGCTCCATCGCCGCCATGGGGCCGAGCAGCCAGAGCAAGCCGAACAGGCCCACTCCCCCCGCCAATGCGATCGCGAACCCGGTCTCGACGTGCTCGGTGCGGAGGCGTGGGTGCTGAATGAGGGCCGGCCCGACCAGCACCTGCGAAACGTTGGAGGCGAAAGTGACCACCAGCATGCCCGCGGAGACCGCCCCGAAGTCGCCTGGCGACAGTAGGCGCGCCAGTACCGCAAGCGCGCCAATTGTCACGAGACCCTGGACGACGGCGCCCGAAGACAACCACAACCACCCGCTCAGGGCCTGATCAACCCGGTTGGGACGCGGAGCGATCTGTTGCGGCTGGGTCATTTCCTAACCTTGATAATCGACGTCCCGCTCTTCCCTTCACTCGTCGCGGTGATGGTCGCCGAGCCCGTCGCCAGTGCGGTCACGAGCCCGCTCGCATTGACTGTCGCCGCCTTCGTGTTACTGCTCGTCCACGTAACCGTCCGACCGGTGAGCACGTTGCCGTTCGCATCCTTCAGCGTCGCAGTCAACTGGACGGTGCTGCCCACCCTGATGCTCGCCGATGCAGGGCTCACCGTCACCGTGGCCACGGGCGGTGGATTCACCGTGATCGACGCGGTCCCACTCTTGCCCTCGCTGGTTGCGGTGATCGTCACCGATCCCACGGCAACTCCCGTGACCAGCCCGCTCCCCGAAACAGGGGCGACGGTTGGATCGCTGCTCGTCCAAGTCACCGTCCGGCCTGTGAGCGGGTTTCCCGCGGAATCGAGCGGCGTCGCGGTCAGTTGTTGAGTCGCACCGACAACAATCGTCGCCGACGCGGGAGCAACCGCAACCGAAGCCACCGGGACCGGATTCACCGTGATCGTTGCCGTCCCGCTCTTTCCCTCACTCGTGGCAGTGATCGTCGCCGATCCCGGCGCCACTCCAGTCACCAGCCCGCTCGCAGACACCGTGGCAACGGCCGTGTTACTGCTCACCCACGTCACTGTCCGGCCACTCAAAGGATTGCCGTCGGCATCGAGCGGCGTCGCGGTGAGCTGCTGGGTCCCACCGACCAGGATTGTCGCGGCGGTGGGGCTCACGCTCACGGACGCCACCGGTACCTGAACGGTGATTGCCGACGTGCCGCTCTTCCCTTCACTCGTCGCCGTGATCGTCGCCGAACCCGTCGCGACCGCCGTGACGAGGCCATTCGCATCCACCGTCGCCACGCCCGGTGCGCTCGTCGTCCAGCTAACCGCACGGCCGGAGAGCGGATTTCCATTGGCATCGAGCGGCGTCGCGGTGAGCTGCTGGGTCCCACCAACCGAAACTGTCGCGGAGCCGGGAGTCACCGCCACGGATGCCACCGGCACTGGATTCACGGTGATCGCCGACGTCCCGCTCTTCCCTTCACTCGTCGCGGTGATCGTCGCCGAACCCGGCGCGACCGCAGTGACGAGGCCATTCGCATCCACCGTCGCCACCCCTAGTGCGCTCGTCGTCCAGCTAATCGTTCGCCCGGAGAGCGAATTGCCGTTCGCGTCGAGTGGCGTCGCGGTGAGTTGTTGAGTCGCGCCAACGATGAGCGTGGCCGACGCGGGGCTGACCGCCACCGATGCCACCGGGATGGAACTAACGGTGATGGCCGCCGTCCCGCTCTTCCCTTCGCTCGTCGCGGTGATCGTCGCCGAGCCGGTTGCCACGGCGCTCACGAGTCCGTTCGCATCCACCGTCGCCACGCCGGGTGCGCTCGTCGTCCAACTGATGCTTCGTCCGGAAAGCGGATTCCCGTTGGCATCAAGCGGCGTTGCGGTGAGCTGCTGGGTCCCACCTACCAGGACGGTGGCCGCGGAGGGGCTCACGGTCACCGATGCCACCGGCAGGGCCGCCTTGCTATGACAGGCCGTGCTTCCCGCATCGGTGAAGGTCTGGCCCGCGATGGGGACGAATTGCCAGTCGTAGCTTGTGGCGTGCAGCGTGAGCTTCAGAACTCCCCAGGTTTGCGTCGCTCGGACCTCGCTCCTGGGCAGTGGCGTGCCGAACGAGCTCCAGCTTTGCCCGCCGGTTCCGACCACGAACTCGCGGATGCCACCGAGCGCGTCGGCCACGCCCGCCGGCGTCTGGAGCGCGAAGCGCTCATAGAACTGGTAATGCGCGCCCAGCACGACATCGGCGCGGGCAGCGTACAGGTCCGTCCAGAGTGGCTGCACCGACCCCCATACCTGGGAGCCGTTCGACGACGAATACAGCGGGTAATGGAAGTACGCGAGGACGCAAGGCTTCGTCGTAGCGGCCAGATCCGCCTTGAGCCAATTCTCCTGGGTTGACCCGCTCGATGTCGAGATGCTGCTGTTCAACGCGATCACGTGCCAGCTGCCGAGATCGTAGCTGTAGTAGCCCTTGGTCGGATCGCCGGCCGCGGCGCCGAAGTACGAGTAGTAGCCGGCCGCGCCCGCGGTCTGGTAATCTTTGTCCCCCGGCACGGGCTTGGTGCGCGGGAAATCACGGCCCCACGTCGGCGCATAGCAGTTCTGAAACTCCGTGAGCGAGCCGGTCGCGTACGCGTTGTCGCCGACGGTGATCACGGTGCCGCCGATATGGTCGAGGAGATTGGCCGTGTTGTCGTCGTTCTGAGAATCGCAGCGCGAGATATTGCCGCCGGCGACCAACACGTTGTCGTTCGTCACCGTCACGTTCGCATAGCTCGAGCCCGTGAGTCCGGTATTGTCCGTCACCGCCACACTCAGGACGTA
>WNGP01001204.1_pt1 | contig 21081 bp, 19 predicted proteins | sample 5407671 | NCBI WGS metagenome assembly WNGP01 (sample SAMN13153381, study PRJNA577476) | soil metagenome | isolation source: 40 cm soil or saprolite under Garry oak tree replicate 2 | place: USA:California | collected 2016-06-15 | reverse complement strand
CGTGGCGGCCGGCCACCACCCGGCAGGGCCAGGCAGGGCCGATCCCCGGCCTGGTGAACCGCGACTTCTCCGCCGCCGCGCCTGGCGAGAAAATGGTCGGGTCGGGTAGCCGGAGGGAATTTCACCCTCCGGCCCCCACAGAACCGTGCGTAATAGTCTCCCATTACACGGCTCTTGCCACCCTGATCACCAGAAATTGCGGGACCATCGCCAGTGAGCGAACATCCTCGGGTATCGCTGCGTGATTCCCTTGAAGCACCCCTTGGCTTTGCTGAACCCGGCGAGCCTTTTATACTTTCTGCGGATCCAGCGCACCAGGTAAGCGTTGATGCGCCGGAGGAGGGGTTTCAGCGCGGAGTGGTAGAACGCTCCGTAGTATTGCATCCACCCTCGCACAATGGGGTTGATGACCCGTGCGAGCAGAGCGAAGGTGTGGCCTGTGCGCCGATGGATACGCCATCGGCGGACATCGGCGCTGATCTTCTTAAGGGCTTCCTTGCTGATCGCTGGCAGAAAGCCCGGGAAAGTGACCCCGTGCTTGCTGCGCGCCGCGCGGACGCGGAACGTGAACCCCAAGAAGGTGAACGACGTGTGCTCATATGAGCCCCGCCGGTTCGCATCCTTGCAGTAGACGATCCGGGTTTTGGCCGGATGCAACCGCAGCCCGACCTCTTCCATCCTGTTCCCGATCGCTTTCACCACTTTCGTAGCCTGGCGCTCGCTGACGCAATGCACGACCGCGTCATCCACGTAACGTTCGAAAGCCACGGCCGGAAATTCCCGAGCCATCCACATATCGAACGCATAGTGGAGGAACAGATTCGCCAGCACGGGCGAAACCGCAGATCCTTGCGGCGTTCCACGGTCCCGCCGCTGCAAAGTTCCGTCGGGCAGCTGGAGCGGCGCACGCAGCCACCGCTCCACATAAAGCACGACCCAACGCTCGCGGGTGTTGGCCTCCACCGCCTTGACAATGAGGTCCCAGGAAACGCTGTCGAAGAACTTCCGGATGTCGAGGTCGACGACCCAGTCGGTCCTGAAACAACGCTCCCGGCATTTTCCCACCGCGTCCAGGGCAGACCGCCCCGGCCGGTACCCGTAGGAATCCTGGTGGAACTTCGGTTCCACCTCCTTCTCCAGCCGGGCCGCGACCACGGTCTGCGCGATCCTGTCCGCGACGGTGGGAACACCGAGAATCCGGGTGCCTCCGCCATGCGGTTTTGGTATTTCCACCGCCCGCACCGGGGGCGGGAAATAGCTGCCCGAGGACATCCGGTTCCAGATCTTATACAGATTGCTCCGCAGATCCTTCGCGAACTCCTCTACCGAGCAGCCATCCACTCCCGGCGCGCCCTTATTGGCCTTGACCTTCTCCCATGCCCCCCATACTTCCCACTTCGAGATCTCAAACGACTTTCCTGACGACTTCAGCTCGTCCACGCGACTCCTCCCAGGGCTACGCCTGGTTGATCGAACGAACACAGCCACGGATGACCCGGCCCCTTCGCTCCGCCCCCATTACAGGAGCTTCGTCACTACTACGGGCCGGTCCGCCGGCGAGTCCCGCACCGGTACTCGGTCCCTCACGGTTTCCGCCGCTTGGGACACTCCCTTTCTCCACCCTTGCTGGGCGCAACTATCGGGACCCGCCTTCCCACGTTCCACGCGAAAGCAGCAGATCAGGCTCGCGTCGCCTCCATGCCGGGCACCACCTGGCCAGTAAACGGGTATCCGCCAGACCTGTCCTGGAGCCATATCTACACCCCCAGTTTTGATGCCATCTGTATACGTTTTCGACACGTCCTCAGCGATTCGCTTGCGCTCGCCTTCCTGATCCCCACCTGACGCCTCTCACGACGCCTTTTCCACATCGCTCACCACGACGGTCTTCAGCCAACGCAGCATGTGGCGGTTTGAAGCCTCCCCCCGCAGGGCGGCTCCGAAGGGCCTACCTTCATCATTCGCGCAGCACCGCATTCCAAAAGGCACCTACCTACATCCGCACCTCTCTTCCTGCGTTCGTGGCACACCGACATCACGTATATCCCGACGTGGCAAGGATGGGTTTACCTCGCTACCGTGATCGACTGCGCGACCCGCAAGGTCGCCGGCTGGGCGATGGATGACAATTACCGGGCGCCGCTGATCACATCCGCCATAGAGATGGCCGCCCGCAACCTCGGTCTTCCCGCTGATGCGGTTTTTCATTCGGACCGCGGCAGCAACTATACTTCCGCCGAGTTCGCGGCGGCCCTGGAACGGCTCGGGATCAGCCAGTCCGTGGGGCGGACCGGGATATGCTACGACAATGCGCTGGCCGAATCATTTAACGCCGCCCTGAAAGTCGAGCGCGTCCACCGGACAGCTTACCCGACGAGAAAGAAGGCGAAGGAGGATATTGCGCGGTACATCGAGCTCCGGTACAATCGGACACGTCTTCACTCAGGACTCGGGTACCGGACTCCGCAAGAAGCCCTCGATGAGTACCTGAATCGGCAGCTTGCGGCATGAAATAGGCTCAATTCAGCTGTCCGGAAAACGCGGGGCGGCCCATGGCGCAGTCAAGCCGCGCGGTTAGGGCGTAGTAATAGGGCGAAGCGCGGGAGGCGCGTGTTCTGCCGGAGGTAGCTGAGACGAGGACGTCCTCCTGGTGCGATTGTGCGGGCTTGGTGTCCCAAACGCAGCCAGAGAGGACGTCCTGTGAGCAAGGGTAACGGCATGACGCGGGGGGACCGCAGGCGGAACGCGCGGCGGGAGCAGCTGCGGGGAATGCTGCCGCGTGATGGCGCGGTGATCGGGATCGACCTGGCCGATGAGAAGCAGGCGCTCGCGGTGATTGATCATGATGTGCGGGTGCTGGCGCGTAAGACGGTGCGGGTGAAGGCGTTCCGGCTGGGCGAGGCGCTGGACTGGGCGATCGGGCAGGCCCGGGCGAAGGGATTCACGCACGTGACGGTGGCGTGCGAGCCGACCGGGCCGCGGTGGCTGCAGGTGCAGCGGCTGTGCGCCGAGCGGGGCCTGCCGCTGGTGTGCATCCAGCCGCTGATGTCCCATATCGCCCGGGAGCAGCAGGATTACACGACGCATAAGACCGATGAGGCCGATTGCGTGCTGATCGCCCGGCTGGCGGTCGAGCTGCACTGCTACCTGCCCGAGGAGCTGGATGAGACGTGGGCGCACCTGCGGCACCTGGGCCGGCGCCGCCAGCAGCTGATCACGGCGGCGACGGCGTCGGCGCAGCGGATCCGGGATTTCCTGTCGGTGGCCTGGCCGGTGGTGACCGAGACGTGCGCCCAGCCGCTGGAGTCCAAGACCTGGCTGGCGGCCTTGCAGGTGGTGACGTCGCGGTGCGGCGCGGACCCGGGCAAGCTGGCGGTCACGGGGCCGGAAGCGTTCACTGCCCTGGTCCGCGGCGCGGTGCCGGGCTGGGGCGGCAAGAAGGGCTGGGGGACGATCTGCGGCCGGATCTTCGCCGCGCTGACCAGCACCGAGGGCGTGGTCGTGTCTTCCCGCCGCGGCCTGCTGCGCCGCTGCGCCGATGAGCTGGGCGACCTGCAGCGTGCCCGCGCCCAGCTGCGCGCGGTGGAGGCGGACATGGCCGCGGTCCTGGCCGAGCTCGGCCTGTCCCGGCTGGCGGACATCCCCGCCCTGACCGCTGTCGGCGCGGCGGCGATCTTGGCCGAGGCCGGTGACCCTCGCCGGTATGACAGCTCATCATCGCTGGTCAAGCACGCCGGAATGTCCCCGTCCGATAACGCTTCCGGTGCTTTTTACGGCGAGGCGCATATCTCCCGGCGTGGCCGGCCCGGCCTGCGGCTGACCGTCTGGCGCGCGGTGTGGCCGATGCTCCGGTTCAACCCCGTGATGGCCGCCAAGTACGCGGCGATGACCCAGGCCGCCGGCGCCGCCGCGCAGACCGCCGAAGCGCAGGCCGATGCGGGATCGCGGCAGGTCAGCGCGGCGGCCGCCGCGGCCCGCGCGCGGCGCGCCAGGGCCCGGGTCGCATGTGCCGCCTCCTTGCTGCGCTGGATCTACTCCATGGTCGTCCACGACACCAGCTGGGATCCCGCCATCGCCTCCGGTGCCGCCAGCTGCCCGGCGGAGGCAGCCTGACCAGCGCTTTCATCCTGCATCCGCCAAGGGTGCCCTAGACCTTTCCTCCCCGATGAGGGGGAGAGCGAGCCCGTCCCGGCGTCGGGGACCAACCCCGTGCGACACCCTGGGCAGCTCTCCCCCGGTCGCCCGGAGCTTCTCCCCAGCTCGGTTGAACGCTGCAGGAGCAGGCCTGCCCGCCCACACCGCGGGCAGGCCGAGCCCGCTTGCACTACGTAGAGCGAGAAGACCCGGGTGACGGGCACCCGCAACCGCCCCGCGGAACGACCACCATCCCGGCGCGGCACCTCAGCATGCCCTCAGCCAGCCCTCGCCGCCAGCGCACCCACGCCATACCAGCGCCAGCCGTAGCAAGAACCCCAGCTCAGGGCCAAGTTCCCAGAAACGTCAGAAAACTCTCCCGAACCGCTTGACAGACTCCTTCTTACGCTGGTGTCGCTGTGGGTTCCGGAGATCGGCGGTCTGGTCGACCCGGACTCGGAGGCGCACAACCTGATCATGTCGATCTACGCGGGCATGTCCAAGGCCGAGCGGCGCCGTATCCAGGTGCGGGTGCGGGCCCAGTGGTTTGGCGGCCACCTTGCCCGCACCGTCCTCGCGCTGGCCTTCCTGCTCCTCGCGATCTTCGCCACCGCTGTCTGAGGACGACAAGCGCCCCGGACGTGCACCGCCGGCACACCGATCGGCCTGCACACCGGCTCGATGTGGGCTTCAACCCAGTCTCAAGGTGTCCATCACAGGTGGTGCGTGATTGGGTGTCAGGCCAGTGCCGGGAGTGGCGGCAGCCAGGGTTTTCCTGCGAGTGCGGCGCGGATGGCGTCGAGTATGCCAAGGCCGTGGTTCGCGGCTGAGTCGAGGTAGCTTCTGATGCGACACCAGCGGGCGAGAGTGGCGAGGGTATGCTCGCTGATCTGGGAGAGCAGGACCCCGGTCAGCCCGATAGCGCAGCTGACCGACAGCCCATCCCTGGCACTGTTCGAGGACTGGGTGGTCATCTTCGCCGTCGGCCTCGGCATTGCCGGATCCATGCTGGCAAGTCTGCTGTTTGAGTGGCTGCGGCCCCGCCCCCAGCAAGCAGCAGCCGGCAGTCACAGCCATCCGTCCCGCACTCCGGTCCCTGCTGACGGCAAGACGGAGCCGCCCGCATCGCCCGCGGCACCCGGAACAAACCGGGGCGGTAGGTTCGGCGTCATGGCGTTTGTGATGCGTCCGTCAGTAGCTTCACTTTGTCGGCGGTGTAGGCGGCCGAGGTCAAGCCCCACTTGGCAAGGATCGTGGCGTACGTTCCGTTCTTGATGATCTCGGCCATGGCCGCGTTGAGCGCGGGACCGAGCCCGCTTCCCTTTGCCAGGATGATGCCCTGGACAACCGGCGCATAGATGAACTTCTGGACGACGAGCGGGACGTTCTGGCTTTTTGCTGTATAGCTCATCGCATCCTGGCCTGTGGCTGTCAGATCTGTGCGGCCGTTGACGAGCGCAAGGGTGCGAGCACCGTCGTTCGGATAGGTTTTGACATCGAGTGGCTTTAGACCGGCGGCTGTGCATGCCTTACTGACGGTATTCACCTGGTCGATGAAGTAGGACCCGGCTTGAACCCCGATCGAATGACCGCACAGGTCACTCTGCTTGTCGATGGTGATGGAGTTGCCGGTCTTCACCCCGAAGGCGGTACCGATGTCGAATTCGGTGACGAAGTCGACCTGCTTCAGCCGATCAGCGGTCACGCCGAAGTCGGACGACGAGATGGCGTACCGGCCGCTGACCATGCTCGGGATGAGCGAGTCGAAGCTGCCCACCGAGACGTTGCGGATCTTCGTGCCCATGACTTCCGACAGGGCAAGCACGATGTCAGGCTGAATACCGACCAGGGCGTTGCCTTCCAGAAACTCCTCGGGCGGGTAGTCGTTGTAGACTCCGTTGCTGATCCCGCTGTTCTTGAACTGCGCAGGCACCAGCTTCTCGATGGAAGCGACTGGTTTCAGATTCCAACTGGTCGTGATCTTGGACGCCGAGGAGGCGCTCCCCTCTGGAGCGGTCGTCTTCGATCCGCTGCTGCTGCATGCCGTCAGGAAGAGGCTGACCGCGGCGACTGCGACGACCGCCAGAAGCGGTCGCTGATGGCGCGAGTGAGACCACAACATAAATATCTCGTTTCAGTAAGCGGGCGGCAGGTGCGCCCGTATGGTGGTGATTAGGGGACTAACCGATGCCCAGCACGACGCGGCGTGCGTCGAGCATTGCGGCATGCACGTTGCGGTGCGCGACTGCGTCACCGATCCTGAACAGGCGGAAGCGACCGTCCGGGTTGCGGACGATACGCTGCGGGCCGCCGGTCACGAGGGCAGGCAGGTCGGCCTCACCCGCATTAACGGAACAATCGACGAGCTCTCTGTACAGCTCGTCCATCGGCTCTGTTCCATATGCCGCGACGACGGAGTCGGCGGTGGCCGTCGAAAGCTTGCCGCTGTAGAGGTTGCGCAGCACCGCGACGACTCCGTCGCTACTGCGGTTGAGTTCGATCAGCTCGACGTCCGGCGTCAGTGTCACGCCGAGCTTGTAGAGAGAGCGCAGGTAGTCGGGATAGTAGGTTCCACCGACGTCGTGGCCGACGAGCCTGTCCGGAGTCGCGATCTGCACCGCACGTCCGCTAAAGGCAAGGTACTCGGCAGTCGCCAGAGTCTCGTCACTGCCGTCGACGTCGACGACCAGCACCCGGTTGCCTGGGCGCACCTCACCGCTGAGCACCGACCAGGTGCTGACCGAAAGGGACTCAGCGCCAGGGAGATCGGGTGTGATCGGCATACCACCGGTGGCTACGATCACCGTGTCAGGCTCGAGCGCCAGCACGTCGGTCGCCTCGACGTAGGTGTTCAGCTTCAGGGTGACGCCCAGCAGGCGGCATTCTGAATGCAGCCACTCGACGATGCTGAGCAGCTCGCGGTGACGGTCTGATGCTCGGGTAAAGAGAAGCAGCTGGCCGCCGACCTTGGACGCCGCATCGAGCAGGGTTACGCGATGACCCGCCTCGGCGGCCGCGCGTGCCGCCTCGAGCCCTCCCGGACCCGCACCCACCACGACGACGTGCTGCTCCCAGTTGGTGCGTGGCACGAGCTGCGGGACCTGGCTCTCCCGTCCGGTAGCGGGATTGTGCAGGCAGAGCGCGTCCTTGCCTTCATAGATCCGCGAGATGCAGTAGGACGCGCCTACGCACGGGCGGATCCGGCTCTCATCGCCACGCTCCAGCTTGCGCCCGATGTGCGGGTCCGCGATGTGCGCGCGAGTCATTCCCACGAGGTCAACGCCGCCCATGGCCAGTGCATGCCTCGCTGTTGGAAGGTCGGCGATTCGCCCCGCGTGGAGGATGGGCAGCGGAACGCCTTTGCCGAATCGGGTCGCTGCGTCGAGGTAGTTCGCCATCGGAGCGCCGAACGAGGGGATCTGGTCGGCCAACTGTCGGTCGTCAAGAGCCGATCCGCCGGTGACGCTGAGGAAATCGACCAGCCCGGAGGCCGCCAGCAGCTGGCCGATGGCGATCGCTCCATCCGGGCCGTTGCCGCCCGGGTGGTGGTGGTCGTCGGCAGACATCCTGATGCCAACGATGAATTCCTCTCCGACACACCTGCGGATCTCGCTAAGGACTTCGAGAGCGAAGCGCGTGCGGTTCTCCAAGCTGCCGCCGTACTCGTCCTCGCGGACGTTCTGGCACGGGGACCAGAACTGGTCGACCAGGTGTCCGGCGTGCGCACAGACCTCGACGCCGTCCAGGCCGCCGGCCTGGGCCCGCGCAGCCGCCCGGCCGAATGCCCTGACCACGCGGTCGATGTCCGCCTTCTCCATGGACTTCGGATAACTTCGATGGGCGGGCTCGCGAATCGTGGAGGGCGAAATCGTGGGGAGAAAGTCCCCGATGTCCCAGCGGGTCCGGCGGCCCATGTGGGTGATCTGGGACATCACTGCCGCGCCATGGGCGTGTACCCGCTCGGCGAGCCGACGCAGGTGCGGAACGATTTCATCCCGGCCGAGGTCGAGCTGCCCGAAGATGGACGGGGAGTCGATGTCGACGTTGGCAGACCCGCCGATCATCGTCAGGCCGATGCCGCCCCGCGCCTTCTCCTCGTGGTAGGCCTGGTACCGCTCCAGAGGCATGCCCTGCTCGGCGTAGGCCGGCTCGTGGCTCGTGCTGGCGATGCGGTTTCGCAGCGTCAGATGCTTGATCGAAAACGGGGAGAGAAGTGGGTCAGTCATCGTGGCCTCTCGGCGTTGATTGATGTAGCTCGGCCGCAGGTCACAAGACCTTGGAGAGGAAGTCGCGGGTGCGCTTCAGTTGTGGGTTTCCGAGCACGTCAGCCGGCCGCCCGCGTTCCACCACCACGCCGCCGTCCATGAACAGCAGCGAGTCCGCGACCTCGCGCGCGAACCCGATCTCGTGGGTGACGACGACCATGGTCAGGCCTTCTCGGGCCAGATCCTTCATCACGTCGAGCACCTCGCCGACCAGCTCCGGGTCGAGCGCCGACGTGGGCTCGTCGAAAAGCATGAGCGTCGGTCCCATGGCCAGCGCCCGGGCGATTGCGACTCTCTGTTGTTGGCCGCCGGAGAGCTGCCGGGGATAGGTGTGCGCCTTGTCGAGCAGCCCGACTCGGCGGAGCAGCCGCTCGGCCGTGGCGGTCGCCTCAGCTACCGGCTTGCGCAGCACGCCGACCGGGGACTCGATGATGTTCTGCAGCACCGTCATGTGCGGGAACAGGTTGAACGCCTGGAAGACCATCCCCATCGACGTGCGCTGACGCGCGAGGTCCCGCTCAGGCAGCGTGACGTATTTCGATCCGCGCTGCCGGTAGCCGATCAGCTCGCCGTTGAGCTCGACTCGGCCGCGGTCGATTTCCTCGAGGTGGTTGATACTGCGCAACAGCGTACTCTTGCCCGAGCCCGACGGGCCGATGATGCACATGACCTCGCCCCGCTCGACGGTGAGACCGACGCCCTTGAGCACCTCCACCGGTCCGAACCGCTTGTGGACATCGGTCACCCGAAGTACCACCTCGCTCATGACGCGCTCCGCTCGACGCGCGCCTTAAGGGCGCCGCGCATGTTGTCGACCGCTGTACGCAGTCGCTGCCACGGCGTCGGGGGAAGGGCGTTCCGGTTTCCGCGGGCGAAGTGTCGCTCGATGAAGTACTGCCCGACACTCAGCACGGTGGTGACGAGCAAGTACCACAAAGCCGCGACGATCAGCAGTGGGATGGTTTGGAACGTTCGGTTGTAGATCAGCTGCGCTGAGTAGAGCAGCTCCTGCACCGAGGCCACGCTCACCAGCGCGGTCGACTTCAGCATCCCGATGACCTGGTTTCCCGTCGGCGGCACGATCACCCGCATCGCCTGGGGCAGGATGATCCGGCGCATGATGCGTCGGCTGCGCATGCCGAGTGCTGTCCCGGCCTCCTGCTGTCCTTGGTCGACGGAGATAATGCCGCCGCGCACGATCTCGGACATGTAGGCGCCCTCGTTCAGGCCCAGGGCGAGTACCGCCGCCACGAACCCCGTGACCACCGAGTTGGTGTTGGCCGACCAGAAGGTGGGCCCCCCAAACGGGACGGCGATAGTGATCTTCGGGAACAAGGCCGCGATGTTGTACCAGAAGATGATCTGGACCAGCAGCGGTGTGCCTCGGAAGAACCAGATGTAGGCCAGCCCGACGGTGGACAGGATCCGGATCGGCGACAACCGCATGACGGCCGTGATGACGCCGAGGACGATGCCGATAGCCATCGCAAGGACGGTCAGTTCGATGGTCAGAAGCAGACCCGAAAGGAGCTTCGAACTGAAGAAGTACTGTCCGACCACGTCCCACTGCAGGTTAGTGTTGGTCGCCAGACTCTTCGCAAGGGCCGCCACGCACAACAGCACGATGGCGGTGACGACCCACCAGCCCCAGGCTGGCCGATGGGCGACCCGGGCTTCTCGGGGAGCGATCGGCTGAGTCCCCGCCATGGTGGTCGCCATCGCATGTTCTCCTCTAGCTGGACGAGAGTTGGCGTCGCCCGACCCGGTCGGAACGGCGGGACCGTCGGCGTCTGTAGCAGCCACCCTGACCTCCTCAGCGATGGAGACGACGGTAGGTGTTGCACTAGGCCGGCGCATCGGCGCCGACGCGGAAAATTGACGTCGCTCTTCGACATCTGTCGAAGGTGCCGGGCTGCCGGGTCGCTGCTGGCGTTGCCTGTCCCGGCAGAGGTCAGTTGTGTCGACCGCGTCCTTCCCTTGCACGTTGTCGCGCGTCCGTAAGGCTGTCACGCCGGGCCGGGTGAACGTTGGCACGAGCGCACCTTGGGTGTCGCGGTATGCCCCGTACAGGCGTAGAGTGCGCGACGGCTTGCCTGCGGGGTGAAGACGCGGTGCTCGCGCACGGTCGCATCCATGCCCCCAGCTGGGCGGGGTGCCCGGGGATCTCCCCCGGGTAGGGGAAGTACTCGGCGACGATGGCCGTCACGCGCCGCTATCGTGTGCCGCCGATGAGGTAGTCGACGCCAAGATCGTCGGCAACCTGGGCTGACTCTAACTCGTCGTCCTCGGTCAGCGAGACGACCTCGAGGTGCGCGGCGTGGATCCGGTCTACGAGGGTATACATGATGGCGAGGCGACGCCTGCGTCCGTGAAGCCGATGTGCGCGACGTCCGTGGTCAGGGCGCGCCCGAGCTCGTACACACTCGCCAAGCGGCCAAGGCTGAGGCCTACTGCGCCGCCACACCTCCCGCGTCGGCACCCGCTGGGGTGCCGACCCGGTAGTCAGCTCCCTCGTCCCGGCCGGGTCAGTTGTGCTGGAAGCCGGAGCGGGCTTTGACCCCGGCGCAGAGCCGTTCGTTGGATCCGTAGTCCTCCGCTGGGTGGAAGACCAGTCGGGGAACGGCGTCGAGGTTGTGGAGCCGATTGGCGTAGGCGGCGAGCGCCTGCTGCCGCTCTTCGTCGGCGACCTTGCCAGGCATGTGGGTGAAGAACGGGGTCGAACCCGCTGTAGCGGAGCAGGCCGTTACGGACCGGCCAGAGGATGTCGAGGAGGGCGCCGTCGATGCCGTCTGGCTGGTAGGTGCCGGTGGTCACCGGCACCATGGCGAGCTTGCCGCGGAGCATCCCGGTGTCGTACTTGCGGCCGGGGAGGTAGGCGAAGGCGCGGGTGAAGACGTGTGGCGGAAGGTGAAGCGGAGCGTGCGCTCAGCAACCACGATCAGGCTCGGTGATAGGCAGTGGTCGACGGGGGCAGCGGTACCAGACCCCTGATTCGGTCGGCAAGTTTCTCGGCCATCATCATGACCGGCGCGTTGATGTTTCCGGTGATCACCTTGGGCATGATCGAGGCATCGACGACGCGCAAGCAGTCGACCGTCCTGATCCGTCCCTGTTCGTCGACGACGGCATCGTCGTCCACGCCCATGCGGCATGTCCCCGAGGGATGGTACGACGTGCCGATCTTCGCCCGTAGGAACGCTTCGATCCCGCCGTCACTGGTCACCTCGGGACCAGGGCTGAGTTCGGTAGCGCGGAATCGCTCCCACGCCGGCTGACGTACGAGCGTTTCGCGTACCAGGCGGACGCCGTCGATCATGTCCTGCAGGTCCTGCCGATCCTGAAGGTGATTGAACACGATCGACGGCGGTTGGGCCGGATCGGCGGGTCTCAGCGTGACCGCGCCCCGGCTTGCCGGCCGGGACAGATCCATCCAGAACTGGAAGCCGGGGACGGGGACGAGCTTGCCGCCGCGCAGTTGCCGGGTCAGCGGGAGGAACTCGTACTGCATGTTCGGGAACGCCACGTCGTCGCGCGTCCGCAGGAATGCCCCGGTCTCGAAGAAATTGGTCGTGCCGAGCCCCGTACGTCGCAGGATCCATTCGAGACCCAGCTTGGCCCGGCCTGGCACGGTCAGTTCTGCGGTGAGCGAGTCCTCGAAGCTGGTGGCGAACTGGATGTCGACGCCTGGGTGGTTTTGCAGGTTGCGCCCGACGCCCGGCGTCTCGGCGACCACCGCGATGCCGTGGCTGCACAGCTCGTCGCCCGGGCCCACGCCCGACAGGAGCAGGAGTTTCGGGGTGTTGATCGCGCCGGCGCAGGCGATGACCTCGCGAGCGCAACTGATCATCTGCACCCGTCCCTTGATTGACACCTCGACGCCGACTGCGGCCCCGTTGTCGATGACGATCCGGCGTACAAGCGCATTGGGGAGAAGGTGGAGATTGGTTCGGCGCATTGCAAGCCGCAGGTATCCGCGGGCCGCGCTCCAGCGCACCCCGTTGTGGATAAACGACTGCGCTACGTGCATGCCTTCTTGTTTGTAGCCATTGTGGTCCGAGGTGATGCCGAAGCCGGCTTGCTCGCCGGCGCGGAGGAATGCTGCGTAGAGGTCATGGTCCGCCCGGGCGCGGCTGATGTGCATCGGCCCGTCGCCGCCGCGCCACTCGTCAGGGCCGTCGGCGAATGTCTCCATCCTCCGGAAATAGGGCAGGCAGTGGGCGTAGTCCCAATCCTTGAGCCCGTCTTTGGCCCACCCGTCGTAGTCCATCGGGTTGCCCCGGTTGTAGATCATCGCGTTGATCGACGAAGAGCCGCCTATCACACGGCCGGTCTTCTCATCGATCGTCTTGCCGCCGAGGTGCGGCTCCGGGCCGGACTGGTAGCCCCACTGGATCCGCTTGCTCTGATACGCGAACGGTAGAGCACCTGGCATGGTGATGATCGGGTTGCGGTCAGATCCGCCCGCCTCTATGAGGAGGACGCGGACTGCCGGATCCTCGGTGAGGCGAGCGGCGATGATGCATCCGGCGGAGCCCGCTCCGACGACGAGGTAGTCGTACTGCTCGGTGACGGACGGGCGCATCTAGATGATGCCCTGTTCGCGCAACGGCGCGCTGTCGATGAGCCGCCGCCACCCGAACCGGGTGAGGTCAATGGTCTGGTAACGGCCGGTCAACAGCAGTTCGGCCATCGCCCGGCCGCACCCGGGCGCGTGCATGAGGCCGTGCCCGGAAAAGCCGGAAAGCAGGTGGAGGTTGGTGAGCCCGTCCGCGCCAGGTCCGATGATCACGTTGCCGTCGAAGTCGTTCTGGTCGTACAGCCCGGGGAGCGTGCTGAAGCAACGGGTGCGTTCGAACTGCGCGAAGCGGTGGGCGAGGGCTGGCCAGACGACGTTGTCGAAGTACGTCTTGTCGACGTCGAAGTCGTAGCCGCGCGCTGCCTCCAGGCTGGGAACGCCGCCCGAATAGCCCGAACCTTCCGGACGGAAGGCGAGGCGATCGGGGTCCTTGATATACGGGAGCGGCTCGATGGGGTCTTGGGACTCGAAGTAGTGCTCGAAGCGGCGGAGCGGCTCGATCGGGACCCTGAGGTCGACCATGGCACAGACATCCTTCGCCCAGGCGCCGGCAGCGTTGACGAAGTCGGACGCCTCGATCCGCTCGCCCGTGCGGAGCGTGCCGGACTCAACCCGGTTGCCCTGTCGCGTGAGGCCGGCCAGTTCGCCGTGGACGAATTTCGCGCCGAGTGACTTCGCCTTGTTCCGGAAGCCGATCAGGACGCTGTGCGGATCGAGCCACCCGTCGTCGGGGGACAGGACGGCGCAACCGAGGTCGTCCACGTTCATTGACGGGTACCGCTGCTTGATCTCGTCCGGCTCGAGCCACACGACGTTGCAGCCCGCGGCACGCTGGGTCTCGTAGTTACGCCTCAGCTGCTCGCGGTGGGCCGGCGGGACGATGAACAGGTAGCCGTTCTTCTTGAGTCCGATGTCGGCCGGCACGCCGTCGATCGCCATCAGGTCGGCGAAGGTGTCGAAGAACGGGATGCTGAAGTTCGAGAGTTCGATGTTCTCAGGTAGCGAGAAGAGTCGCCTGATGCCCCCGGAGGCTCGCGGAGTCGACGCCAGCTCGTAGGTCGGGTCTCGTTCGATGACGCAGACGTCCGTCGTCGGTTGGAGCGACTTCACGAAGTAGGCGACGGCGCAGCCGATCGCGCCGCCGCCGATGACGGCAATGTCGGTTTTCATTTGGCCTCGGCCCAACTCGACGATGATCACACGAGACGAAGACGGCCGTCTCGTGAATGCCCTCTCCTCGACCCGCGGATGAACGGTAAGGCCGCAGCGGACTGAGCTGCATCAGCAGCGGCGCGGAAATCTGTCCGCTCTGTTCGACATCTGTCGAAGCGGCTCGGGCGATGTCAGACGTCGGCTCGCCGGTAGGCATCGAGCCACAGCGCGAGTTGGAGATCAGTGCGAGCTGGACCACCGCGTAGATCGACGCCGATGAGTTCGAGGATCCGGTCGAGCCTGTAATAGAGGGTGGTGCGGTGCACGTGGAGTGCTGCCGCCGCGGCGGCGACGTCTCCACCGTGGTCCAGGAAGAAACGCGCGGTGGTGAGCAGATCCGAACGTGGCTGGGCAGCGAGTACCGCCGCGCCAAGGTGCACCTCGGCGACGGTCAACCACGCTGGCGCGTCGATGATCAAACGCCAAGCGCCCAGGTGGTCCCACGTCGGCGGGTCCGGTCGTGCACCGGCCGCGATGGCCCTCCGGGTTGCCGCGGCACGGCGCACCGCCTCGCCGAAGTCGATCAGAGGCAGCGGGGCACCGCTGGCGCACACGCGCGGTCGGGACCTTGCGACGTGGGCGCTCATGTCCCCGGGAAGCAGCCATCCGCCGGTCCTGCTCGGTGCAGCAACCTGCACGCAGGCGTCGTGCGGAAGGTGCTCGAGCCGTGCCAGTTCGCGAGCTGCCTCGTCATCGCGAGAACGGAGCAGGCGGTCGAGGAGCTCGTCGCGAAGGTGCCGGGCGTCGGCGAGAGTCTGTTGGGACATCGACATCACCTCGGCCGCCAGCTCGGCGCACTCGACGAGTGCCGGCAGCTCGGGCTCGCCGATCGTCTCGTCAGGATCGAGAACCCAGAGGAAGCCGAGTAGCCGATCCCCGGACCGGATCGGCATGCACCACCGCGCCCACATGCCGGCCTCCGGCAGCGCGGGCGTGTGGACCGGGGCGGTGGCCTTGGCGAGGTGGAAGCGCTTGACAACCGCTGCGGCCTCAGGGTCGACGCGACGATCGAGGATCGTCCTGGCGCGGGTGGGATCGACGGTGCCGCGAGTGCTCCACCAGACGGGGCGCTGGTCGCGGTCCTCGATGAGGACGGACTGCCGGAGGGCGTCGGCGAGTTGATCGACCACGGCTTGCATGTCGACCTTGCCGCTCAAGCGTGACCTCCCTCGTCTTCGCAAACCTCTTCGACAATTGTAGGAAAGACCGGCGAAGATTCCGCGTCGCCGCCGAAGCGCTGTGTCGGCTGCCTGCCTACGGTGGAGGTGGTCCTGAGCACAACGTATCCGGAGCGCCTCGTGACTTTCTTTGCTGGTCGGCCCGCCGTAGCTCCGAGCGGTCCGACGCCATCTCGCACCTACGCCGCCGGGTCGCCGGAGAGGGCGAGCATCGCGGCCGCGCTGGCCGAGGTCCGCGGCGCGGGCTACGACATCGCCAGCCGAGTCGGATCGGACGAGATTCGTACGGGCCGCACGGCGCCCGTTGTGACTCCGCATGAGCACAGCGTCCGGCTCGGGCAGGTGCACTACGCCTCCGCCCCGGTCGTCGAGGACGCAATCGCGGCGGCGTCCGAGGCCGCGCGTTCGTGGGCGCGGCTGCCGTTGGCAATGCGCGCGGAGCCGTTCTTGCGTGCCGCCGACATGCTGGAGTTCGGCCCATGGCGTGATCGGCTCAACGCTGCTGCGATGCTCGAGCTATCGAAGACGAGCTATGAGGCCGACATCGACGCCTCGAGCGAAACGGTCGATTTCATCCGGGCGAACGTCAACAACATGCTCGAGATGTACGACGTGCAGCCCGGCGGTTCCCCCGGCGTGACGAACCACGTCCAGTATCGGCCGCTGGAAGGCTTCGTCTTCGCCGTCACGCCGTTCAACTTCGTCTCGATGAACAATCTCGCGTTCGGGCCGGCGCTCCTCGGAAACACCGTTGTCTGGAAGCCGGCCGAGAGCGCCTCGCTGGTGGCGCACCTGTCGCTGCAGTTGCTGCGCGAGGCCGGCCTCCCGGACGGAGTGATCAACCTGGTCTTCGGCGATGGAGCCGAGGTCGGCACGGTCGCGCTGACCCACCGGGACCTCGCCGCCGTCGCCTTCACCGGGTCGACCGCGACGTTCCAATACATCTGGCGAACGGTCGGCGAGAACGTTGCTACCTACCGCAACTACCCGCGCGTGATCGGTGAGACCGGCGGCAAGGACTTCGTCCTCGCCCACCGGTCGGCCGACCTCGACGCGCTCGCAACCGCTCTCATCCGCGGCGCCTACGAGTACCAGGGGCAGAAGTGCTCCGCCGCCTCACGGCTGTACGCGCCACGCAGTCTCTGGCGGGCGCTGAAAGACCGCCTCATTGAACTCACCCGCAGCGCGATGGTCGGCGACCCGACCCTGCCGGAGAACTATCTGGGAGCGGTCATCAACGCGCGCCAGCACGCGAAGCACGCGGACGTTCTCGCCCAGGCCCGCGCGGAAGGGCTGGTGGTCGTCGGCGGTACCACGGACGCCTCCGTGGGATGGTTCGTCGACCCTACCCTCCTCGAAGTGAGCGACCCGTGCTCGCGCTTCATGACCCAAGAGCTGTTCGCCCCCGTTCTCACGGCATACGTGTACGACGACGCTGATTGGACCAAGACCCTTCGGCTCGTCGACGAGTCCACCGCATACGGGCTCACAGGGGCCGTGTTCGCGGGCGACGAATACGCGATCGCCGAGGCCGATGAGGCACTCGGCTACGCGGCGGGCAACTTCTATATCAACGACAAGCCCACCAGCGCGGCGATAGGCCAGCAGCCGTTCGGCGGCGCACGGGCTTCCGGGACCAATGACAAGGCCGGCACCGTCTGGAATCTGATTCGATTCGCCAGCCCCAGGTCGGTCAAGCGCAACCACCGGCCGCCACGCGACTACCGCTACCCGTACCAGGAAAGCGACTGACGCGGGCACCAAGATGTTGATCAGCACCGCGGGCGTGTCGCAGTACTACACGGTGATGGCGGTCACCGACCCGGCCAAGCGCAGCCACGGGACCTCGGCGTTCGTGGTGTAGAAGACCGACCCGGGGGTGAGCTTCGGGGGAGCCGGAGAAGAAGCTCGGCATCAAGGGCTCGCCCACCCGCAGCGTCATCTTCGCGAACGCGTGGACCCCCGCCGACCGGATCATCGGGGGAGGAAGGCACCGGGTTCAAGACAGCGCCGGCCACCCCTGGACCACACGGGGATCACGATCGAGGCGCAAGCGCTGGGCATCGCGCAGGGGGTGCTGGATTACGCGGCCGGCTATGTGCAGCAGCGCGAGCAGTTCGGGAAGGCCATCGCGGACTTCCAGGGCGTGCAGTTCATGCTGGCCGACTTGGCGATGAAGCTCGAGGCCGCCCGCCAGCTCACCTACCACGCCGCCGCCCTGTCCGAGCAGGTGATGGCCGGGGAGAAGGTCCCCGGCCTGACGTTTGCCTCCGCGGCGGTCAAGTACTTCGCCTCCGATACCGCCCTGGCCGTCACCACCGACGCGGTCCAGCTCCTGGGCGGCTACGGCTACACCCCGGATTTCCCCGTGGAGCGGATAATGCGCGACGCCAAGGTCACCCAGATCTCCGAGGGCAGAACCAGATCCAGCGGGTCGTGATGGCCCGGCAGATTCTCGCCTGACACCAGGCGGATTCCCATGCCGCGTCCCGTGCTTGTCGCCGGAGCCCGTACTCCGATCGGCAAGATGGCCGGCTCCCTGGCGGCCCTGCCGGCATCTCAGTTGGCAGGCGCGGCGATCCGCGCCGCCCTGGAGCGGGCCGGGCTCAGCGGGGCCCAGGTCGACGCGGTGGTACTGGGCAACGTGGTGCAGGTCGGCGTGGGCCCCAACCTGGCCCGGCTGGGCGCGGCCGTCGGCGGCATCCCGATGAGCGTGCCCGCGACCACGGTCAACAAGCTGGGCCTGACGGCGATCGCGCAGGCCGCCTAGCAGATCATGGCAGGCCAGTCCGAGGTCATCGTGGCGGGCGGCACGGAGTCCATGTCGAGTACCGTACCTGCTGTCCCGCAGCCCGCGGCGCGGCTTCCGCTACGGCGACGCGCCGCTGAGCGATGCCCTCGACCAGGACGCGCTGGTGATCGGGGTTCGACGGCATCTCGATGGGCGCGGCGACCGATCGCTATCAGGCCGGCCTGGGGATGTCCCGCGAGGATCAGGACAGGTCTGGCAGGCACTGGTTCAGGCCGTCCTGCAGCGGCCGCGTCGACGGGACGACGGCGAGGAATTCCTTGGCTCGCCTGGAGTGCGGGGTCGGCCGTGACCTGGGCGATGAACCGGGCGTACCAGCTGGGGTGACCGAGGGCGTCCAGGTGCTCGGTGATCGGACGGACCGCGCAGGCTACCCAGTCCCGCAGTTCGGTGGAGTCGCCGATCTCGGCCAGCATGCATGCGCGGATCTGCTCTATCTGCTCGGCGTGCGGTCGCCGGCGTTCCAGTGGCCGAACAGTCCTGGGCCTAGCTGGTTCGCGTACAGGTCGAACGCGGCCAGCATCGCCTCGGCATCGCCGGCTCCCGCGGCCCGCCAGTCGCGGTTGGCCAGGGAGACCAGGCCGGCGAAGAGGGTGGTGACAATCCGGGGCCGCGGGTCGGTGGCCGGGTCGACGCCTTCGCGCTCCGCGAGCGCGCGGGCGAGGGTCTCTCCGTGGTCGTGGAAGTACCGCAGGTGCGCGGCGAGCAGCGTCGGCGTCGATTCGATCAGGTTGAGGACCGACAGGTAGGTCGGCCTGCGGCTGACGATGCCGCCGTCCGCGGTGACCCGGAGCAGTGACTCGCGGAAGGCCTGCCGGAGCGCGGTCAGCGGCTCCTCCTCGCGCGGCCGGGCCGCGAGCGCCTCGATCAGCGCGTCGGCCGAGTCCTGGACGAACGACAGCGTCAGGTCTTCCTTGCTGGCGAAGTACCGGAAGAACGTGCGCTCCGAGACGTCGACCGCGTCGGTGATCTCGCGGACCGCCGTGTGCTCGTACCCCTTGGCCTGGAACAGCTCCAGCGCCGCGTGGATCAGGGCATTCCTGGTCTGCTGCTTCTTGCGCTCCCGGCGGGGCGCCGCGGGCTGGCCCGGCGGCCGCCTGCTCGCGCCGCTGTCCGGCGTTTCCTGCTGCGCGAGCACGTCCTGCATGACCTCAGCATACACGACACATGATGTCATACGGCACGAGGTGTCGATAGACATAGATTGTCAATTGTCATTGACTGACATATAGTGGTTCGCAGGTCGGGGAACTCCCGCACCAGTCCGAAGGGAGAAAACTGTGAGCCAAACCGAAGCCGCGGCCGCCAGGACCGGCACCGCGTCGGGCACGGCGTACGGCACCGGGCGCCGTGGTCTGTTCCGGCGGATGCGCGGCAACCCCGCGCTGACATTGCTGGCGGTGGCGCTCGGCGTGATGATGGTCGGCATCGACGGCACCATCGTCGCCGTCGCCAACCCGTCCATCCAGGCGCACCTGCACGCGTCGCTGGCCGACATCCAGTGGGTGACCAACGGCTACCTGCTGGCACTGGCCGTCAGCCTGATCACCGTCGGGAAGATCGGCGACCGGTTCGGCCACAAGAAGATCTTCCTCGCCGGCATCGTCGGGTTCGCCGCCACTTCGGCCGCCGTCGGCCTGTCCGGGGATATCGCGAGCAGCATCAGCCTGGTCATCGCCTTCCGCGTAGCCCAGGGCGCGTTCGGCGCGATGCTCCAGCCGACCGCGCTGGCGCTGCTGCGCAAGAACTTCCCCGCCGAGAAACTGAACGCCGCGCTGGGCATCTGGGGCGCCGTCGTCGGCGCGTCCACCGCCGCCGGACCGATCGTGGGCGGGCTGCTGGTCCAGCACGTCAACTGGGAGGCCTGCTTCTACATCAACATCCCGGTCGGCCTGATCGCCCTGGCCGCGGGCCTGCTGGTGCTCCGCGAGACGGACCCATCGCCGGCCGCCCGGTCCTTCGACATCCCCGGCATCGCGCTGCTGACCACCTTCCTGTTCGCCCTGGTATGGGGACTGATCAAGGGCGCTGACTACGGCTGGGGCAGCACTCGGACCCTGGCGTTCTTCGGCGTCGCGGCGGTGGCGGTACTGCTGTTCGTGCTGCGCGAGTCGAAGGCGAAGGAGCCGCTGCTTTCGCTGCGGCTGTTCCGCTCGGTACCGCTGTCGGCCGGTGTGGTGCTGGTCCTGACGCTGATGTTCGCGCTGTTCGGCGCCTTGTTCTTCATGACCTTCTACCTGGAGAACGTGCATGGCCTCGGCGCCGTCGCGACCGGAGTCCGGCTGCTGCCGCTGACCGGCATGCTGATCGTCGGCTCCCCCGTCTCCGGCAAGCTGATCACCCGGTACGGACCGCGCATCCCGCTGGTAGCCGGCATGCTGCTGGCCGCGGTCGCGCTGTTCGGCCTGTCCCGGATCGGCATCGCGTCCAACCTGAACGACACCATCGTCTGGTTCGCCCTGCTCGGCCTCGGGCTCAGCCCGGTCATCGTCGGCGCGACCGACGTGATCGTCGGCAATGCTCCGGTGGAACTGGCCGGCGTCGCGGGCGGCCTGCAATCGACCGCCATGCAGGTCGGCGGCACGATCGGGACCGCCGTGCTCGGCGCGATCATGTCCGCCAAGATCGACTCGCTGCTGCCGGCCCGCTGGGCCGCCGCGCACCTGCCCGCGCTGTCCCCGGCGCAGCTCGCCGACGTCAAGAGCGCAACGTCGGTCGGGGTATCACCGGCGACACACGCCACGCCCGCGCCGATCGCCGAACTGATGACGAACGTCACCCACACCACGTTCGTCAGCGGCATGAGCGCCGCGTTCAGTGTCGCCGCGATCGTCGCGCTGGCCGGCGCCGTGATCGCCCTGCTCGCCAAGCGCGGCCACCCCGCCGAAGGCGCCGCGGTAATCTAGC
>WNGP01001202.1_pt1 | contig 21090 bp, 17 predicted proteins | sample 5407671 | NCBI WGS metagenome assembly WNGP01 (sample SAMN13153381, study PRJNA577476) | soil metagenome | isolation source: 40 cm soil or saprolite under Garry oak tree replicate 2 | place: USA:California | collected 2016-06-15 | reverse complement strand
GCTCCCTGGAAAGAAACCACCATCATCAGAGGCAATGTGGTGGAAGCAATCGCTAAACTGAAACAGCAGCCGGGCAAAGACATGATTCTCGATGGCAGTGCCACGCTGGTCCACTCGCTGATGGGAACGGATCTGATCGATGAGTATCGCTTCTTAGTCCTGCCCTACATCATGGGAAGGGGAAGGCGGTTCTTCCCAGAGGGGACGCCTCCGACAAAGCTGCGGCTTGTCGAAAGCAAGAGACTCAGTTTCGAGACCCTTGCTCTGATCTACCAGCCGGACAAACAATAACCGCTTGGTTTTGCGCACCATGCTCTCCAGGCTGTCTGTCCATTTTGAGGTTTCATTCCAAAATGGACACGTCCAATGAGCCTGGAGAGACATTTCAGCCGAATATGCACCTCGTTGCGCATCCCGTGGGCTTCATGAGGTCTCATGATTTCGCCGTGATCGAGGATACCAGCAGGGAAGGGAATCCGGTGGTAGCCTGCACCTGTCTGTGGAAACATACCTGGACGTATGAAGGCATCCCGTTCAGCGTTGGTCGTCCTGAGATGGTAGCTACCGACCCGGAGTATCGCCATCGCGGACTCGTTCGCGCTCTTTTCGAGATGGTCCACGAACGCAGCGAGGCGGAGGGAGATCTTGTCCAGGCCATTACGGGCATCTCCTATTTCTATCGTCAGTTCGGCTATGAATATGCGCTCGAACTGGAAGACCGGCGCACTATCCCTCTTGCGCTGATCCCCAAAGCGAAAGAGGGCGCGTCTGAGCCATTCACGCTGCGTGAGGCGACGGCCTCGGATATTCCTGAGATTGCCGCGCTTTACAACCGGCGCAGGGCCAGCAGCATCGTCTCGGAAAGTATTACACGCAAACAGTGGCTCTATGAGATCGAAAGCTGGAAAGCGCATCCCCACCTGGGACATAGCCTCCAATTCCAGATGATCGTGAATGCCGGGGGCCGGACGGTGGGCTTCGTGGCGCTGGATACTCGTCGCCGCAGCAAGGAACTGGGCGTCTGGCTACTGGAGTTCGCCGAGGGGATGAATGTGCAAGCGGTCATGCCATCTGTTTTGCGCGCGCTTTCCAGCTATGGCCTCAGCCTGGAACTGGTCCGTCCCGACGTATCTCCTTTGAGTGAAATCAACTTCTACCTGGGAAGCACCCACCCGATCTATGAAGTGCTGGGCAATGAATTACAGCGTGTCACGGAGCTGCCCTATGCCTGGTATGTGCGTGTGAAGGATCTGCCGGCCTTTCTTCTGCACATCGCTCCGGCGCTCGAAAAACGACTGGCGACTTCTCCTGTGGTGGGACATTCCTGCGACATCATCCTGGATTTTTATCGCGGTGGCCTGCGCATGGTCTTCGAGCAAGGACGCCTGATGGGTGCGGAACCCTGTCGGGTGCCGCTCTACGGCTCCAGAGCGAGTGGAGAGTTCCCTCCACTGGTCTTCCTGCAACTGCTCTTTGGTCATCGCAGCATCGAAGCGCTACGCCATGCCTTTCCTGATGTCTGGGTCAGCGAGGCAGCCAGGCCCGTCCTCAAGGCGCTCTTCCCCACGCGACCGTCATTTGTGTTCGGATGGTGAGTATGCTGGTACACTACCGGAACTCTTGAGAAGGGAGACAGCCCTTATGCCTGCTTTGAATGTCCCGGCCTTACTTTTTGCCGTCGCCTTGAGCTTGGGAATGGCAATCGTAGGCGGTCTGCTCACCGGCAATCAGCTTACTGAGTGGTTTGCTACCCTGCGCAAGCCACGCCTCCAACTCCCGTTGTGGGGATTTGTCTGCGTGGGTCTCTTCGGCTACATTGTTGATGTTATCATCGCCTATCGGCTGCTTACCGTCGTGCCAGAGCAAACCGACCGCATCATCGCGCTCACGGCCTTGATCGTCGTCATGCTCTACAACGAACTGTGGAATATCGTCTTGTTCCGCTGGCACAACACCTTGGCGGGTTTCCTCGGCGTCCTGGTATTTTTGATCCCGCTCACCATCCTCCAGGTCACACTCGTGCTCGTGGAACATGTTTCGGCCTGGCTGGTTCTCGTGTATCTGCTCTGGGTGATTGGCTACGACATTCCCTGGGCGTACAGACTCTGGCGTCTCAACCCTCCCGAGACGCAGCCAGTTCGAGGGAGATAGAAGCTGAGGCAGGAGGCCTCAAGGGAGGAATTGGGTACATCCGGTCGAAAGAAAGCTTTCGTACTGCCAGGTTCTCTCAATGGTAGAGAAGCATGACGAAACTTCAGCAATCGCTTGCCACTTTTCTCAGCGGTTCGCCCTGGTTAACGCGATGAAGCACGCTAGGCCATGGCACTGGGCATTGCCCACTGCGGATCTGTTCTACCCAGCCTTTGTTAAGGCTTGTACGAAACGGCGTATGGTTTCCCGCGAGACACCGTAGTCGCTCGCTATGTTGCGGTAGGATGCATGGTTCTCCACTCGCGCCAGCACAGTCGGCCACTCCTCAACAGGGATGCCGTAGGGAATGTCTTTCGGTCCAGGCCGGCGCTACGTCGCAATGACAGGCGGCACATCAACTTCTGCAAGGACTTTTTGGAGCTTCAGGGAAAGGGGAGATGAGGGTAATTGGAAGAGGTATAAAATTGGCGACAGCGTAGTCGTAGCCCGTCGGTTCCGTCGCTAAATAGTGCAATTTACTGTAAATAGTAAATTGCACTATTTTTTATTTAGCCTGCTCTCCATCTTCGCCATGAAGACTAACAATGGTGATGGGAAAGGAGCGGTATCTTCTTTTGCCCATTCTCTGTTATCTGACTTTCATGAGCCTGAGACGGACTTTGAGACATTGAGGACCGATGAAGATGCATTGCTTCTTTTTCTTCGCAAATAGAAGTATCTTTGCTGTAAGAGGTACAGGTGGCCTAGCGTGTCTGCCTGTCACGCTGGCTATCTTGTTGAATCATTTCCTTCTTCGCTCCGTGGAAGCTATATAAATGATGTGATGATTCGTCAGGCGTCTTCAATCATTGGAAAAGTTAGGCTACCAGATACCAGCAAGGGCCTGTCTCGTATCGCTACCATGCCGACTCGCGGCGGGTTGACCAGTGGCAGCAGCATCTCTCCACCATGAGCAACTTCTCAAGTGAGTTGTTAAGAAAGGATAAGGCAAACGGGATCGTCATCAACTACGACCAGCAGGGAACAGGAGAGCCACTTATCCTTATCCCGTATCTGGCGGCTGATTACGCCTGTTACGCTTTCCAGGTCGCCGAATGCGCCAAGCACTTCACCTGTATCTCCGTGGATCTGCGCTGCGCGGGCGAGAGCGACAAACCCGAAGGACCCTACACCCCCGAACTATATGCTTCCAGGCCCGAGTACATCGATGCCCTGGCCGCTTTTGTCAGAGGGAGACTGGTCCAGCCGCTCGACGCATGCATGAGGCAATCCCAGGCAGTGCTCGCCCACGACGCGCAGTCTCAACTCGGTAGGATCCAGGCGCCCACTCACCCATCTATGAGTAAGTGGAGGAGTTTAACCGGACGACGCGGGCGTTTCTGCAGCGGCACACCGGGTAGGGGCAGTTGGCTCTTTTCAATCATCGCAGACCAGCACCAAGCGGCAGATAAAGGAGCTTATTTGCAACTGGCTGCCTGGGATCCTGGCATCTGGTCGCTGGTAAGCCAAAGATGGTTTGTCATTATCATATGTAGCGGCATTGCTGGTGCGGGAATCTTGCGTGAAGCTACCCAATTGAGACTATGGGATCAACAGCGCACGCCCGGTTAGTTTACCGTGCTCCATTAATTCATGAACCCGCGCCGCCTCGTGTAAGGGATATCGTTGATAGGGCTGTGCGCTGATTTTGCCCTGTTCCAGGAGTCTGCTAAGAGACGAGATATCTTGGCGCAGGTCATCGCCTGTCAGATTCTCTGAACTATAGCCTGTCAGGACCAGGTCCTGCAGCAAATCCCAGGCCACCAGGGAGAGCGTTTCACCAGAAGCCGCTCCCACAAGCACCAGGCGACCGCCACGCTTCAACACGGCCACGCTATCGAGGAAGGTGCGTTCACCCAGAGTCTCGAAAACTGCATCCACACTGCGCGCACCAATCTGCCTGGTCAATGATTGCTCCCGCAAATGAACGATTTCAGTCACACCCAGGCTGCGCAGATGCTCATCCTTGCCCGCGCTAGAGGTGGTCGCAATCACCTCCACTCCTTCAGCCAGGGCCAGCAGCGTTGCTGCCGAGCCGACGCCGCCCGTTGCTCCATGAACGACCAGGCGCTGACCGGGGGAGAGATGCAGGCGTTTCAACCCCTCACAGGCTGTAACGGCGGCCAGGCCCAATGCTTCCATCGCCAATGGATCGAGGTGGGGCGGAACGATAGCGACGCTGCCTGCCAGGACGGTAACGTACTCCTGGTAGCCACCAGGTCGGATCCCGTGAATCCCGCCCAGGCGCTGCATCATAGTGATGACTCTCTCACCAGGTTTTACGCTCTCCACCATCTCACCCACCGCGACTACATCGCCCAGAGCTTCCAATCCCGGCGTATACGGAAAAGGAGAAGGGGCCATAATTGGCCATTTGCCGCTTCTGATCTCGATATCGGCCCGGTTGACAGCGGCTGCAATAACTTTGAACCGAACTTCTCCGGGCTGAAGGGGCGCTAAAGCTATCTCGGCGGAATGGAGTACACCTGGTCCGCCATAGGTGTCCATCTGGATCGCAAGCGGCATCATCTTTTCCTTCCAACTACAAGTGCGTCAATGAGGACGGGTTTCTATCAATCATTGTACATACCCGAGCAACTCCCCCGTCTCTCATCATTGCATGACATAGGTCGATAAAATGCAATGTCTCAATTGCAGAAATACCTATACTGATAATGGGCTGAGAGGATTCACCCCGGCCAATGCCACATCATATGCGACGTTGCGCATCGATCAGGGGAATGAATCCTCATTACATCTAGAAAACACAACCGGAGATACATCATGCCGTCACAAACTTTAAGGCTGGATGATCAGTACACTCTGAATCACTGCACCAGGTACCTGGCGCGCTACAATTTTGATCAACTGACATCCGACGACTGGAGCGCAGATATCTGCGAGTCCTGGCGTTTCCCAATCATCGATAGCTACAGCGATGGCGCGCATTTTGAAGATAACTACGCCTTCAACAGGGTCACCTTCATTTACGCGCAGCAGGGTACTCCCCGTAGCCAGAATCTAGCGGTGATTGGCACCTTCAATAATCTCTACGAACCGCTACCGCTACAGCCTGTCAGGTTTCAGGATACCCCGACCCGCTATTATGCGCTCAGCTTAGTAGTACCCAAAGGCGAAGTTCACACCTACAAATTTCTTCTCGATGGCGAGGAACGGCTCGACCCGATTAACCCGCAGCGCGTCACGCTGGATAACGGCAAGACCTGGTCACGCTTCTTTACGCAGCTCTGCAACGAACCGCTCACTCTGAGTCGCCAACAACTCGCGCTCTTAAATCGCCTGACCGAGCAGATTCTGCCGTTCAGAACCGGCGAGGGGCAGCAGTTTTTAAGCATGTACTACAACAACCTGGATAGTCGCTCTAAAGAAGTGCAGTATGCCCATGCTTACCGCCTGGACCAGCCGGTCGGGGTGGTGAATTTTATCGACAAGCTGCTGGCAAGGGAGGAGCGACATCACCTGGTTGATTACACGGTCTGCCTGCGCCTGATCGATAGTTTGCTCAGGTCACGCAATCCCTACATAGAGCCTGCCCAGATGGGTATGGAGATGTATGTCGAGCTGTATAACGAGATGGCAAACAGCAACCAGGTCGCTGGCTGGGATTACGAGCAATACAGCAATCCTCGCTATTTCCTGCAGCTGCTGCGCCGTCACACATTTACTGGTGCCTTCTCTCATCCCAAGTACGGCGGCAATGTCGCAGCCATCGGCTGGGCCTACCTGGAAGACAAGTACCAGGACGCTAACGGCCAGACGCTCTTTAACTGGCGCCGGGCGATCGAAAAACCTCTCGGCGAGAACAGCGACTACCACGGATAATTCACCGACACAATCCAGAGAAAGCGAGATGTTATGCAAACCCAATTTGATGTCGTGATCATCGGCAGCGGGGCCGGTGGTGCCCCGATTGCTTACGAGCTGGCTAGGGCGGGCAAGTCGGTCCTGGTGCTTGAAAAGGGTCCCTGGTTTAAGCCGCAATACCAGTACGAGAATGGTTTGAGCGATTTCAAGCGCGATGAACTTTTCGCAACCGGCCCGGAGAAGATACTGCATATCCGCGACGTGTCCAACTGGGGCGCTGCTTATTATTCCAGCCATGTCGAGCCAGATTTGAACGACGAACCCCATGTCTACCGTAAAGAAAATGGCCCCGACTGCGCGACCATCGAGGGCTATACTGCCCAGGTCGTGGGCGGTGGCACACAGCTTTACGGCGGCGTTTCCCTGCGTTTTACGCCGCTGGACTTCCGCCTGCGCAGCTTCAACGAAGGGCGCAGCGACGTCAAGAACGACCCCAACGGCGACATTAAGCGCGAGGCTCGCGACTGGCCGATTACCTACGACGACCTGGAACCGTACTACTCTAAGGCCGAGAAACTGATCGGCATCAATGGCACACGGGAGAACCAGATCAAGCCTTTCAGCACGGCGACCTATCAGAAGCCTCTCGCCGCCAACCCAATCAGCCAGTTTATCGAGCGCGGTATGGATAAACTGGGCTGGGCGCGTTATCGCACACCGCTGGCGGTCATCACCGAAGATCACGAGCCGAGCGGGCGCAAGATGCCAGGCAATCCGGATACGGCCAGGAGCGGCTATCTCAATCGCTACGGCGAACCCCTGGGCCTCAAGTCGAGCACCTGGGTCTCGCTACTGAGCGTGGTCAGCCAGTTGCCTAACTTTGAATTGCGCGCCAACTGCATGGTGACGCACCTGGAGAGCGACGGTTCAAAAGTCACCAGGGTGCATTACCTCGATCCCGGCAATCTGCCCCAGACGGTCGAGGGCAAGATCGTCGTCGTGGCCTGCTCAGGTATCGAAAGTGTGCGCCTGCTAAAGCTCTCGGCGGCGCTCGACCAGATATTTGAAAAACAAATTAACCAGAACGATCTGCTGGGCAAATATTTCTTGACGCACTGTTTCGGGGGAGCTGAGGCTAATGTGCCAGGGCGTTTCGACAAATCGGAAACGCTTGATAGCGATTGGGCCACGGATCACTGCGCAACCGAGGACTTTATTCGCTCCAACGGTCTCTGGGCGGGGGGCGTTATCTACAACAACACCTCTGACCGTGCTTTGCCTATCTCGCTGGCCCGCACCTACGGCAGCAATGATATGGACACGATCTGGGATGCTTTTATCAACAACCTGGACCTGACGGGTGATAAGCTCGACAATTTCCTGGATGACCAGTTCGGCCGCGGCCTCTCAACAACGTTCATGGCCAACCAGGTCCCGCTGAAAACCAATCGCATCGAATTGCATCCCACTGTGCGCGATAAGTGGAACCGGCCCGTGGCCTATATTCTCAAGGAGTGGCACAGCCACGACAAGTACCTCATGGATACCTTCGCGAAGCAGTGCGCCCAGTTGCTCATTCAAGGTGGGGCGACCGATGAACTAAGCGACGGGGGAGTCTATCAGGCTGAGGATGCCCTGGCCCGCATCGCCAATCACATCATGGGCGGCGCGCGCTTTGGCAGCGATTCCCAGGACTCGGTACTCGATGTTAGCTGCCGCGCCTGGCATTTCGACAATCTCTATGTGACCGACGGCGCGTGTATGCCCTCGTCAGGCAGCGGCAACCCGACTCTGACGATCCAGGCGAATTCCTTCCGCGTCGCCGATATTCTACTGAGGAGGCTCTAGTCTTATGACTACCACAATGACCCCACGGTTCAATGACGTTTTTACTCAACCCGAATACAGCATCTTTAAAGTGGTCTTTTTTCCCGACCGCGTCTATCACGATCAGTACCTCAGCGGCGCGGCGCGCAGCACGCGCTACCGCTACAATATCATAGAAGCGCACAGCAAACTCGATATCACGGCGCTCAAAGGGGAAATCTTTCTGGACGGCGAGTTCCTCTGCAATTTCCTGCGTATCGAGTACCGGGCCAGCCGCCTGGCTGAAGTAGCCCGCGAGAAAGGCCGGGTGCTGCAAGGCGAATTGCTGAATTGGATCAAGCTCCTGCCCGACCATCCCCAGGATGCCGTCGAGGCCACGGTAAAACTCCATTACGATCCCAATATCAATGGATACCACGTGGAAATCTGGGAAACGCTGGAGCCGCCGCTGAACAACCATCACGATTATACCGTGCTGGATCTAATGGGCCGCGAGGGCGCGATCACGCGTGTTAAGCAGTTCACCCCGGCTCTTCAGAACATTGCGAGCCTGAAACAGATCGCGATTGCTTTCCGCGAGAATGATCGCGACCTCCCGGCAGGCTATCGCATCGACGAGAACGCTGCAGCCTGGGATAACAATTACAGCGGTTCCCACCAGGAGCCGAACACACCCATTCCGAGCGCCGCTCAGAATACCATCAGCGATGAGAACTACCTGATCGACTATCAGAAAGGCTGGTTCTTGCAAGCCGGCGAGATTCTACCCGTGCGCTACGTCAATCCCTTGATGAACGACAATAATCCCGACAGGGCCGATGACAATATCATCGAGATGCGCTGGCTGCTTCAACGGCAGATCGGGAGTTCGGTGGTCTTTTTCCACGAGGTCACCATCCCCATCGGCAAAACCGAGGGTACTCACCAGCATTTCGGCTCTGAAGAACTCTACTATATCGTCGAGGGCGAGGGTACGGCCTATATGGGCGATGGAGATGATCCCAATAACGACAAGTATCCACTCGTGCAGCGCGATGTCTTCGGCCTGGGGCCACGCAACTTCAGACAGCTGCCGCTCAAGCCAGGATGCGTGATTTATACCAAGAGCGGTGGCATGCACGGCATTCACAACACCGGGACAACCCCGCTCAAATTCGTGGCCTTCTTATACCATACCGTTTAGAGAAAGGGGCAACATTATGGCGATTTCACAAGCAAGTAACGCGATGGCGATTGTCCATTCCGATAGCGTGCTACAGGTACAACCCGGCACAACGCCAAACTATAACGAGAATAACCCGCTTATTAAGCTGCTCAACATCATGGAGGGCATGCATCTCGCGGCCGAGCGCGAATGCTATCTGATGGACTACACGCAGTATCTCATACCTTTTGAGCACCTGGAACTCTACGGTCCCAGCGGGTCAGACTGTGCAATACTAGACCCTACACAGCAGGACAACAAGAACGACTTCCAGAAGCAGAACGTGCATGACTTCACGACTACCGATGCTTATCTGTTGCGAGGCTGGGTCACAACCGGCGACTGGACCGGGCCGTTCCTGCGCCTCTCTTATCGCGGTGGCCCTGACTCCAAACTCTCGCAGGCGACGCAGCATCACCTGGGGGATCACATACAAGTCTGGCTCAAAGTCGGCGATGTCATCTCCAACTCGCTCATCACCGTTCCCTATAATCAGGCCAGCAACCGCTACGAGGTCGAACTCTGGGGATATCCTGGCAATGACCTGGACTCGCACCTGGACGATAAGGCTCGCGCCGCTCTCGAACGCGGGGAGTTACAGGTGCGCAACGACCTGGTGCATGGCTCCTTCGATGATTTCTCCCGCGACAGCCTGGATGGGCGCTACATACACGATGTCGCTCCTACGAATACCATGCATCCCATCCTCCCCGCGCACGTCGAAGTTGCCTGGACCGACCAGGATACCCATGTCTGGGATACGCAAAATGGAACCAATTACCACTACGAATTTAATATGATCCAGCGCGGCTGGGAAAACTACCTGGGCGTAGGTACCAGCCCCAACCCACACGGTGGCGTCGGCTACCTCGAGTACCGCAATCTGGCCTCGACCTACGGACGGTACTCCGGCACACTGGACCTGACGCGCTGCCTGCAGCCGTGGAATTTCGATGCCTTCGGCAGCAAGCAGCATACCCACGAGGTCGAGAATTTCCTGGCTGTGGACTACATGGACCTGCACCTGCTCAAGCCGTTCTGCGGCATTGGCCTGCACCGCCACCGCGACAACCAGGAAGTCTTCTTAATGATGCGGGGGCGTGGCTTCATGATTGTCGGCGACTGGTGCAAGATGCCAGAGCGCGAACGCTGCTTTGAGATTCGCATCCTGCGTGAAGGCCATCTGGCCATGCTCAAAGGCGGTAACCTGCACGCTCTCATGAATCCCAGCGATCAGAATCTCTCGCTTTTTATGTTCGGGGGTTATGACTAAACTGGTCGCCTGAGTTAAACACTGGAGGTTAAAGCGATGACAACCACCTACTCTGGAAAGCTAACGGACCCGCCACCTGAAAAAGGAACGGCATACCAGGTCGAGCCAGGCAGGCTCCATCCATTAGGAGCGGTGCCAGATGCAGAAGGGGTGAATTTCTCACTCTTCTCAGAACACGCCTGTCATCTGGCACATTACGTTAGATGAAACGCTGGCCGATACCAAAGCCATCGCCGAAGCCTGGGACGCTGCCGGACTCTATCAGGTCGGCAGCGTCCCAGGCGAGCGTTAGAGCGAATGGAACGGGCGCTACCGCGACGATATGCGCCGCTTTGTCAAAGGCGATCCTGGGCTGGTGGGAAGCGCTGCCACGCGCATTGCTGGCAGTTCCGACCTCTACCAGGCCGCCAGCCGCTTGCCCATCAATAGTATTAATTTCATCACCTGCCACGATGGCTTCACGCTAAATGACCTGGTTTCCTACAACGATAAGCACAATGAGGCCAATGGAGAGAATAACCGCGATGGTTCTGACGCCAACGATAGCTGGAACTGTGGCGTGGAAGGCTTGACAAATGATCCAACAATCGAAGCCTTGCGACTGCGCCAGATCAAAAACTTCCTGGCTACCTTGATGCTCTCCCAGGGCGTGCCAATGCTGTTGGCGGGCGACGAAATTCGCCGCACCCAGCAGGGCAACAACAACGCTTACTGTCAGAACAACGCGCTGGGCTGGTTCGACTGGCAATTGGTCGAGAAAAACGCAGCCTCCGAATCTCCCCCGGCAGCCACCTCCTTACATGGAACTTGATGTAGCCGTTCTCTACCGAGTTCCTCATCTACCAGATGAACATGCTTGTAGGAAGGGACGCCCTTTGGCTCGCCAGACGGCAATCGTCGTGGCTCAGTAAGCAAAAGGAGATCTTCTTACCTGACACCTCCTGCTAGCGCAGCGGATCATGTTCACTGTCATGGAAGGCTGGTCTATACTTTTATATAGATCATGATCTATACTTTATGCAGGTTACTGGAAGAACGACCGATTCTTAGGAGCAGAACTGATGGAATCCGAACAGTTTCGCTGGATTGGAAAGTCGCTCCCTCGGGTAGAGGATGAACGCCTGATGCGTGGGACTGGGCGCTATATCGATGACTTAGAGCCCTTCCCCGGATGCAAAGTTGCCGCTATCGTTCGGAGCCCCTATGCGCATGCCCACATAGAGCACATTGATGTGAAGGCAGCCCTTCAGCCTCCAGGAGTCGTGGGAGTGATTACAGGAGCCGATGTGCGGCGGGAGATGCGACCTTTCTCTGTAGGAGTGCCTGCACCCATCGAATATTACCCGGTGGCCATAGACAAGGTACGATTCGTTGGTGAGCCTGTAGCAGTCGTCGTAGCCGATTCACGTTACGTTGCGGAGGATGCAGCAGAACTCGTTCATGTGGAGTATGATCCTCTGCCAGCGATCATGGGTGTCGAAGCGGCGATTCAAGCGGAAAGTGCAGTTTTGCATGAGAATGTGGGGAGCAATGTTGCCAATCACCGCAGCTTCTCCTATGGGGAATGGGAACAGCCCTTGAAGGATGCACCTCATGTTATCAGTGCCCGTTTTGAATTTCCCAAAACTAACGCAACACCTATAGAAACGTATGGGGTGATAGCGAACTACGCTCCTGGAACCAATGAGTACACCGTTTGGGCCAACTTTCATGGTCCCTTTACTCTCCATACCGTGATGGCCCAGGCGCTAAAAATTGGGACTCAGCAGTTACGCCTATGCGTTCCCGCTGATATTGGCGGCTCCTATGGAATCAAGTCTGCGGTCTATCCCTATATTACGCTGATCGCTTTAGCCTCTAAGCTAGTGGGGTGTCCTGTGCGCTGGATTGAAGACCGCATGGAGCATCTCAAAGCGAGTTCGAGCGGAACTGACAGGGTTTCATATATCACCGGTGCGCTTGACGAGAGTGGTCGTGTACTTGCCCTGAAGCTGACGCAGTACGATGACGTTGGAGCTTATATCCGAGCGCCAGAACCAGCCACGCTGTATCGAACACATGGTGATACCACGGGAGCATACGATATTCCTGCACTATACATGGACAACTACGCAATCATGACGAATCGTTTGCCGACAGGTCTGATTCGAGGCTACGGTGGACCACAACTGTACTTTACCTTAGAGCGCTTTATGGATATCGCGACACATCATCTGGGCCTCGATCCTGCGGAGATACGGCGGCGAAATTTCATTCGCCCTGACCAATTCCCTTACCGCACGCTCACAGGTGGACTCTATGATAGCGGTAACTATGAGTCTGTGCTGGACAAGGCACTCGAGCTTAGTGACTACCGGGCTTTTCGGGAGGAACAGCAGCGTCGCCGAAATGGAACGGGGCAAGGACATCGGCCCCTACAAGGTATTGGAATGGCAGCCGTCGTCGAGCCGTCGGGGTCCAATATGGGCTATCTCGGTGTTGCGTTTACGGCAGAAGAGCGAGCCAGGCAATTGCCGAAGTCAGGCTGCACTGCCGCCGCCACTATAGCGATAGATGCGCTTGGCGGCATCACAGCGCGTATTGATACGACACCGGAAGGTCAAGGGCATGAGACGGTCGTGCAGCAAATCGTAGCAGAAGTGCTGGATGTGGAGCCGCGCAGCATTCGCGTCATCGCAGAAATGGACACGGCAACAAGCCCCTGGTCGGTTGCTTCGGGAAGTTATTCAAGCCGATTTGCTCCGGCTGGCTCCAGTGCCGTCTACACTGCCGCCATGCGTGTGAGGAGTAAACTTCTGCATCTTGCAGCCGGGCAACTGCAGGTTCCCGCAGCAGCATTGCGGCTACAGGCAGGCCGTGTCTATCATGACGATAAAGATACAGGTCTTTCAATTCGGCGCCTGGCCGGATTGACGCATTGGAGTCCGACGGAGCTTCCAGGTGGTGTCGAACCTGGAGTGTATGAGACCTCATATTACACCATTCCGACGGTCACTCCACCGAACGAAAAAGATCAGGTGAATTCATCGGCTACCTACGGATTCCTCGTCGATGTCGTCAAGGTTGAGATCAATCCCGAAACCGCAGAAATAAAAGTGCTGGACTACATCACCGTCCACGACGCGGGGCGGTTACTGAATCCCAGGCTGGCTCACGGTCAGATTTTAGGTGGTCTGGCACAAGGACTTGGCAGCGCGCTCTTTGAGGAGATGGTCTATGACGAGGAGGGCCAATTGCTGAACGGATCGTTCATGGATTATCTTTGCCCGACAGTCGGCGAAATGCCTGCAGTGGAAATCGCACACCAGGAGACACCTTCTCCTCTCACACCACTTGGAGCGAAGGGGCTTGGCGAGGGGAATACGATGAGCGCCGGAGCTGCGATTGCTAACGCTGTAGCCGATGCCCTCGGTGTAGAGCCTACCACCTTGCCTCTTTCTCCAACACGGCTATGGGATTTGCTTTGCCAGAGGAATGTTGGACAATCGAAAAGTCGTTCCTTTCAGCCTGCTGACCGACGCAGTCGGTAGCTGCGCAGCAGCGTTGCAGGCTGAATCTAAGAGAATGGCCGAGGAGTCACATGAAACCATCCGCATTTGACTATATTCGTGTCGATACACTGGATGAAGCTCTCTCCGTTCTGGCAGATAGTGATCTCGAAGCTAAAGTTCTCGCAGGTGGTCAGAGCTTGCTCCCCATGTTGAATATGCGGCTGGCACAGCCAAAGGCGCTGGTTGACATAAATGGCCTTGTTACCTTAGCAACGTTAGGGCGACTGGAAACGAACCTGGCAGGGGTGGCTGCGCAGGGCCCTGGCACTGCATTTCTGGAAGTTGGAGCATTGGTGCGGCAGCGGCAGCTTGAACGATACGCTCTAGAGGAAGAGCGTACCAGGCTCATTCATACAGCACTGACATATGTTGGACACCCGCAAACAAGAAATCAGGGAACGGTAGGGGGAAGCCTGGCACATGCAGATCCATCTGCCGAGCTTCCATTGCTCTTTCTCACGTTGGGTGGGACCGCCATTATTCAAAGTACACGTGGCGAACGGCAGGTGGCAGCAGAGCAGTTTTTTCAGTCCTATTTCACCACGGCAATTGAGCCAGGCGAGATGCTGACGAAAACGCTGTGGCGGCTCCCTGTCCCTGACGAGGGTATGGCTTTCAAGGAGTACCGGCGGCGTCATGGCGATTTTGCTCTTCTGGCAGCCGCCTGCACGATGAAAATAGGGAGCGACCGAAAAGTGCAGCATGTGCGGCTTGGCCTGGGTGGTTTAGCTGACACGCCGCTACTTGTGGACGAAGTACGAGAGTTAGTGGGTGAGTATTGGGCAAAGGAGCGCGCGAGGGCGGTAGCAGAGACAGTAGTTAACCGGCTGGATTGCGCAGACGACTATCAGGCATCCTCTTCGTACCGCCGACAGTTAGCAAGCGTTTTGATCGCTTCTGTCTTAGATGCTGCTTATGAGGACGCACTGGCAAAGGAGGGCAATCATGGAGTGGATCAAGGCTGATACGTTGACATCGGTTACTCTTCATGTGAATGGCCGCCGATGTCGTGCTGCGATTGAGCCGCGCATGCTGCTGAGCGATTTCCTGCGCCAGGAATGTGGGCTGACAGGAACGCACGTTGGCTGTGAACATGGTGTGTGCGGCGCATGTACAGTGCTGGTGAATGGCGAGGCGGTCCGAAGTTGCCTGATGCTTGCTGTATCCGTTACGGATGCTGAGATCACCACGATAGAAGGTCTGGCAAAACACCCTGACTTCCCCGCCGTCTATCAAGCCTTCACGGAAAACCACGCCTTACAGTGCGGCTTTTGTACGCCAGGAATTGTGGCCTCGGCTATGGCAGAGGTGGTGGGACGGAAGAAGAAAGAAGAGGAGATAGTCGATGTGCTGAGTGGGCATCTCTGTCGCTGCACAGGCTATCACGGCATCATGTCAGCGTTACGGGAATTAACGTAGGCTGTAGAGGCGCGTTCTTGACGCACATGGGGTATCCGCGCCTCATCTTGAGGGGAAAATAAAGAACCCCTGGGAAGGATGAATGCAGATGCATCTCGCCCAATACTTCATTCAAGCTGTCAAGCGATTTCCAGAAGCAACTGCTGTGGTAGACGACCAGGTTCGCTGGTCATACCGGGATCTCTATGAAGAGGTCTCAACGGTCGCCGCCAATGTGCAGCAATCAGGCGTGAAGCAGGGTGACCATGTGCTGGTGGTCTTGAAAAATCACCGCGAAAATCTGGTCATCTACTGGACATGCCAGTTGTTGGGGCTCATCTATACGCCCGTCAATTTCCGCATGTCGCTTGCCGAGCTTGTCTACTGCATTGGTGATGCAGAGCCAGTCCTTGTCTTTTATGAGAAAGAAAACCGCTTAACAATTGAAGCTGCCCTCAAACAAACGCAAAGTTCAGCCAGGGCTTATGCTGTTGGTGCAAGCGCCGACTCGGATACCTTTGAGCAATTGCGACGGCGTGGGGCATCCCTGCAAGCGGTGCCGACTCTTGCCGATGATGCTATTGCCATCATGCTCTACACTTCGGGAACAACGGGGCGTCCTAAAGGTGTACCACGCTCTCATCTCAATGAAGCAAGTGCTGCTGAGGCCCATATTATTCAGAACCAGTATACGCTCTTTGAGAGTACCATTGGTGTGATGCCGTTCTATCATACGATGGGCATGCGCACGCTGCTAGTGACTACCTTCCTCAATGGAAAACTCGTTTTGCTGCCCGCCTATGAGCCACAGGCAGCCTTAGAGCTTCTCGCCCGGGAGAAAATTACCAGTCTGTACCTGGTACCCACCTTATATCATGATCTCGTGAGCCGCCCTCAACTTGACCAATACGATCTACGCGCACTCACCAAATTAGGATATGCTGGCGCCGCAATGACATCGACGCTTACGCAGGCTTGCTTTGAGCGGTTTCGTCCTGAAGTCTTTGTGAACCACTTTGGCAGTTCTGAGGTTTATACCTTCACGATCTGCTCGTGGCTGGATCGCAAACCTACCTGTGCTGGTCGACCAGGCTTTCACGAGGAGATACGTATCATAACAGCTGATCCTACGCGCTACGTGCTTCCTGATGAGGTAGTTGGCACAGGCACACCGGGTGAGGTGATTGTCAGCCTCTCTTCACCGGAAGCCTTTAAAGGGTATTGGCATCGACCAGATGCCAATGAGAAGGCCCTTCGCCAGGGGTGGTACTTCAGTGGTGATCTCGGTGTGTGGGATGACGATGGAGACCTGTGGGTGCAGGGGCGAGTGGATGATATGCTCATTTCTGGTGGAGAGAATATCCATCCGCTGGAAGTTGAAGATGTACTCGCGCAGCATCCCAGCGTTGCCGAGATTGCCGTGGCAGGGTTGCCAGATGAGCGCTGGGGACAGATTGTGGCAGCATTTGTTGTTCCAGCAGATGCCTCTCTGACTGCTGAGGAACTCGACCAATTTGCTCTTGCGAACCCCCAGCTTGCGAGGTTCAAACGCCCGAGACGCTACGTGTTCATCAAAGAAGTCCCAAAATCTGCGGTGGGGAAGATTCTGCGGCGCAAATTGCAGGCGGGAGAGTACGAACTCTATGATATGCCGCTTCAGCAATAAATGAAATCAGGAGGGACAAACAGCTATGACAGAATACCCAGATTCTATTTTGCGTGTGGAGTATCGCAGCGATAAGCCGGTAGCAGTGCTAACGTTCGATGCACCTCCACTCAACATCATTACTATCCCGACGCGCGAACATTTTGGGGCTGTGTTCCGGGAAATTGAGGCGAATGATGCAGTGCGCGCCGTCATCGTGCGGGGTGGAGGCGAACACTTCTCTTCCGGGGGAGATGTTGTAGGGTTTCTCAAGGTCGCTCCTGAATATATCAGTCATTTTGCAGAGAACGTCGCGGCCCCAGAACGCTGTTCCAAACCGGTAATAGCCCGTCTCTCAGGGTATGCTCTTGGCGTGGGATTGGAGATTGCGCTGGCCTGCGATTTTCGCATCGCATCTGAGACTACTCAGATCGGGCTCCCTGAAATGCGTCTTGGTATGATTCCGGGGAGCGGTGGGACACAGCGCATCGCGCGTATGGCTGGACTTGGTCGGGCGATGGATATGATTTTGCGGGCCCGGCGCCTTCCCGCAGAGGAGGCCAGGTTCTGGGGTCTGCTCACGGAGGTAGTGACCATGAGTGAACTCGATGCACGTGTAGATGCCCTGGTCGATGAGCTACTGGCATTTTCACCGCTGGCCTACCGTGTAGGAAAGCAGGCGCTCCATGCATCGATGGAGGTTCCTTTGAGTGCTGGCCTGGCTATGGAGGGAAGAATGTATGGTTTCTTGCGTACGACGGAGGATTTCCTCGAAGGGGTGCAAGCCTTTAAGGAAAAACGACGGCCACGCTTCCAGGGGAAGTGATAAGCTCCCTGAATTAGACCTTGCTGCGCACAAGATCTTCGGCGATGCTGGCCAGCTGCTCTACAGTGCGTACAACCTCGATACGCTGACATATTTCTTCATAAAATGGCATATCACAGCTTCCCAGTGACCAGCCCCACTTTGCTTCAGGTGTCATCCAGATGACCTGCTTTGCATGATGTGCAATCTCTTCAAGAGCAGCGACATTAGGCGGGCGGCCATTGTTACGGCCGTCGCCAAGGATGACGACCGTGGTGCGCCGATTTACCGAGTTCAGGAACTCATCGCAGAACTGTTGGGCTGCGCGTCCGAAATCGCTCCTGGTATCCACATCCAGCAATTGGCCACCGAAGATGGTCTCCACTGCCCGGTTGAGATTGTACTCTTCAAACAGGTAAGTCACCTCAACCATGTCGGCCACGAAGGTAAAGGTGCGCACCTTGGAGAAGAGGCTCTGCATCTGGTGGATCATGTGCAACCAGAAGCGCGCCAGGTTGCGGGTGGAGAGGCTGACGTCACAGAGCAGGACGAGACGGGGGCGCTGCTCATGTCTACGACGCAGCACCGGCTGAAAAGGAATACCTTCGAAGCGTAAGTTGTGGCGCAGGGTATGAGAAATGCTGATCCTACCGGTGCGATCCTTGCGCTGCCGACGAGAGTGTGCACCGTGCAGTTCATGCGCCAGGCGGCGGACAGCGGCCTCCATATCGCGCTGCTCACTGGGGGAAAAATCGAGTAAACGGCGCAGCGAGCGCTGGTGCAAGTCGATGGGGTCGGGCTGCTTCGCAGCAAGCTTTTTCTGACGCTCCTGCATCGATTTGAGTAGTTCAGGGAGCCCCTCTAAGATGTTATCGGCCTGGGCCTTGAGCTGCTCGATCAGATCCTCGTCTACATCCATCTCATGCAGGTGGTCGATCAGGTCCTGCAACTCAGCAGCCGAGATGTCGATAGGCAGTTCCCCACTATCGCTCAAAGGCGCGACCCCACCTGGTTGGAAGACGTTGCGGGCACGGCGCACCCGTAACTGGTGCGAGATACGGTCGAATATCTGTTGAAGCGCACCCTGCTTGCGATTGAGCACAAGCTGCTGGGCAAAGAGCGAGAGGCGGAGCTTATCGGGGTCACCGTGCAGATCTTCTCCCTGGCGTAGCTGTCGCTCATCAAAAAACTTGCGTAACTCGATCGACTGAGGCGGTTCGTGCGTGTGTTCGTGATCCTCATCACTCTCATTCGCCTCGGCCTCAAGATCTTCACCCAATTCGAGCCTGGAGGGCGCGCCTCCGTGATCGACCCCCCGCAGCCTGGGTTTAGGAGTGTCGGCAACCTCCTGGAAGCTGAAGTAGAGATCGAAGAGCCGATCATATACCTCGACATCATCTCTGCTTTTCACCAGGATGGCCCGTAGCGCGTCGCGCACTACTTCCCGCTCGCCCAGGCCAACATAGTGCAATGCCTGGAGCGCCTCGATGCTTTCCGCGGGGGAAACTCGCACCGCGTGTTGGCGTAGCAGGTGAACGAAATCGTTAATGACTCTATCCATGAAGGCAGCTCCTTGAAACGCCCTTACCGCCTGGGTGAAGATATTCCTCTCCAGAGGAGACGGTCAGTGATAGTGACCGTGGTAGTGGCCGGTAGCATTCGCCGTGCTGGTGATATTTTTCCTGGCCTCTCCAGTCACACCCAGGTGCGCCAGGACTTTTTCTGCATCACGGTCATATTTGATGATGACACTGATGGTCTCTTCATAGAGTTCTTTCGTGAGCTGCGGTGCATTGAGGATCACAAGCGCCTGTGCCCAGTCCAGCGTTTCGCCGATACTTGGGGCTTTGCGCAGGTCAAGAGTGCGAATGGACTGGATCACCTCGACAAGTTGTTCGGCCAGCTTCTCGCCGATGCCGGGAGCCTTGAGGCGTATAATCTCCAACTCGACTTCCTTGCTGGGAAAGTCGAGTTGCATGTGGAGGCAGCGACGTTTAAGCGCCTCGCTCAGCTCACGGGTACGGTTGCTGGTAAGAACGGTGACGGGAATTGTGTTGGCATGCAGCGTCCCGATTTCAGGGATAGTAACCTGATAGTCGCTCAAAAATTCTAGTAAGAACGCCTCAAACTCCTCGTCGGCGCGGTCGATCTCATCGATCAACAGAACCGTCGGCTTCTCGGAGCGAATGGCTTGCATAATTGGGCGATTAACAAGAAAGTTTTCGGAGAAGAAAATATCTTCGCGCTCACGCAGCATCTTTACCGCTTCCTGCAGGTCTTGAGCCGGATCCAGGATCTGGTTGATCTTCTCGCGTAGCACATGGGTGTAGAGGAGTTGCTTGCTATACTCCCACTCGTACAACGCCTTGGCCTCATCCAGTCCTTCGTAGCACTGCAGGCGGATCAGTGGGCGGTCGAGGGTCTTAGCGAGTACCTTGGCCAGTTCAGTCTTTCCTACCCCTGCTGGGCCCTCCACTAAAATCGGTTTGTTCATCTTGGTGGCAAGAAAAACTACTGTAGCCAGCTTGCGATTGGAGACATATTGTTGCGCGGTTAAGCGCGATTGTACCTCTTCGATGCTGCTGAACACGAATACCTCTTAATCTTTCTGACAGACGTAATATATTCCTAAAACAAACATCAAAACCAGTGCACAATTAAGGGCAGAGATTCGGGGACCACCCCATTCCCGGTAAGGTGCTCTGCATATGCATTGTAAATATCTGAAGAGTGTCAGTAGCAAGCCGACTAAGCACACTCTCCAGATGTCTCCCCAGGCATGCATCGCTATTCAGATGCTGTACCTGTTTAGCTTGTTGCCCCGGCAGCGGCGACTTCCCGTTTGCCGTTGACTCCTTCATGTGTGGTAACATGCGAATTGCGACCCATTGGGGCGTAGATACAATCGCGCAATATCTGGCGGGCATCTTCTATAGTCACTATGCGAGGATTGAACGGGGTGCACACATCGTTCATCAGATGATGCGCCAGCTTTTCGATCTCAGCCTCATCGCTCCTGATCTCTTTCGGACGGTTGGAGTACCACCCAGTGCCTATGCGAGATTTGGGATAGGGCTTCACACTGGAGAAGTTCTCGGGAATGCGAACATCCCTGGCTAGACGAATCGCCGCATCGATCGCCTTGTCAGCAGCTTGTACATTAGAAAGCCCTGTGGTATCTTCCCCCATCGCCCTGGCGAGATCAGCAAACTTCCGTGGAGAAGAGGGCAGATTAAACTCCCAGACGCGAGCGATGCCGACGGCATTGTTAAGGCCATGGTGAATATCGTAATAGGCGCACACCGCATGCGACAGCGAGTGGATAATGCCCAGGAAGCCGCTCATGAATGCATACGCAGCCGTGTACTCCGC